>WNFY01004637.1_pt1 | contig 19143 bp, 19 predicted proteins | sample 5400091 | NCBI WGS metagenome assembly WNFY01 (sample SAMN13153364, study PRJNA577476) | soil metagenome | isolation source: 60 cm soil or saprolite under grassland replicate 1 | place: USA:California | collected 2016-06-15
GGATGGCTCAGGAGAACATCAGCCGGATCTGCGCGGCGGCGCGCGAGGCGGGCACCACGGTGACGCTGGACGCCGAGGAGTTCGCGGCGATCGAGCCGACGCTGCGGATCGCGGCCCAGCTGCGGGCCGAGTACGGCGATCTCGGCTGCGTGGTCCAGGCGTGCCTGCGGCGCAGCGAGGCCGACTGCCGCGCGCTGGCCGCCTACGGGACCCGGGTCCGGCTGTGCAAGGGCGCCTACAACGAGCCGGAAAGCGTCGCCTTCACCACCCGCCGCGAGATCGACTCGTCCTACGCGCGCTGCCTGCGGGCGCTGATGAACGGGTCGGGCTACCCGATGCTGGCCACCCACGACCCGCGGCTGATCGAGATCACCACGTCGCTGGGCCTGCTGACCGGCCGCGCCCCGGACAGCTTCGAGTACCAGATGCTCTACGGCATCCGGCCGGCCGAGCAGCGGCGGCTGGCCGACACCGGCGCGCGCATGCGCGTCTACGTCCCCTACGGCGGCGACTGGTACGCCTACCTGGTGCGCAGGCTGGCCGAACGGCCGGGTAACCTCGCCTTCTTCGTCCGCTCGCTCCGGCCGGAAAGGTAACCGCCGGTGATCGCGATCCTGGGCACGGGCAAGATGGGCGAGGCGCTGCTGTCCGGCCTGCTGCGCGCGGGCCGGCCGCCGTCGGCGGTGGTGGCCGCGGTCCGCCGGGAGGACCGGGCGGCCGAGCTCCGTGACCGTTACGGGGTGCAGGCAGCGGACGCCCGTTCGGCCGCCAAGATGGCGGACACCCTGGTCATGGCGGTCAAGCCGCAGGACATGGGCAGGCTCCTCGAGGAGATCGCGCCCGTGCTGCCCGCGGGCACCCTGGTGATCTCGGTCGCGGCCGGGATCACCACGGCGTTCATCTCCCGGCGGCTGCCCGGTCAGGTTCCGGTCGTCCGGGTGATGTCGAACACGCCGGTGCTGGTCGACGAGGCGATGAGCGTGATATCCGCCGGGGCCTACGCCGGCGAGGAGCACCTGCGGCGGGCGGAGGAGCTGTTCCGCCCGGTCGGCAAGGTGCTGCGCATCCCCGAGTCGCAGCAGGACGCCGCCACCGCGCTGTCCGGCAGCGGGCCTGCGTACGTGTATTACCTGGTCGAGGCGATGGTGGACGCCGGCATCCTGCTCGGCATGGCGCGCGGCGCCGCGCTGGAGATGGTCACCCAGGCGGTCTACGGCGCAGCCACCATGCTGCGTGATTCGGGTGAGCATCCGGTGATCCTGCGCGAGGCGGTCACCTCGCCCGGGGGAACCACGATCTCGGCGATCAGGGAGCTGGAGAAGCACGGGGTGCGGGCCGCGTTCCTGGCGGCGATCGAGGCGGCGCGTGACCGTGGCCGGGAGCTCGGCGCCGATTCCGTACTCCCGGGTTCTGCCCTCCCGGGCCCGGGTTCCGCGGGCTCGGGAGGTAATGGGAGGCAGTAGTGGCGGGCTCGCTCACGGTGGTCTGGGATGAGAAGCTGACCGGATACGACTTCGGTCCCGGGCATCCGCTGGCCCCGGTGCGGGTCGAGCTGACCATCGCGCTGGCCCGCGAGCTCGGCGTGCTGGCCTGGCCGGAGGTGACGGTGCTGGCCCCGGCCTCCGCCGACCTGACCGAGCTCGAGCTGGTGCACGACGCCGACTACATCGAGGCGGTACGCCAGGCCGGCCTGGACGGCCGGGGCAACGCCCGGTACGGGCTCGGCACCCCGGACAACCCGGTCTTCGACGGCATGCACGATGCGTCCGCGCTGGTGGCCGGGGCCACGCTGGCCGCGGCCCGGGCGGTCTGGCACGGCGAGTCGCCGCACGCGGTGAACATCGCCGGCGGCCTGCACCACGCGATGCGCCGGTCGGCCAGCGGGTTCTGCGTGTACAACGACCCGGCCATCGCGATCAAGTGGATGCTGGCCCAGGGCGCGGAGCGGATCGCCTACGTGGACGTCGACGTACACCACGGCGACGGGGTGCAGGCGGCCTTCTACGACGATCCCCGGGTGCTGACGATCAGCCTGCACGAGCACCCGGCCACGCTGTTCCCCGGGACGGGGCTGGCGTCGGAGATCGGTTCGGGTCAGGGCCGCGGCTACGCCGTCAACGTGGCGCTGCCCGCCTTCACCGGCGACGCGGGCTGGCTGCGGGCGTTCGACGCGGTGGTGCCGCCGCTGCTGCGGGCGTTCAAGCCCGAGGTGCTGGTCAGCCAGCACGGCTGCGACAGCCACCGGCTCGACCCGCTGGCCAACCTCGAGCTCAGCGTGGACGGCCAGCGGCGCGCCCAGCTCATGGTGCACGACCTGGCGCACGAGGTGTCCGGCGGCAAGTGGCTGCTCACCGGGGGCGGCGGATACCAGCTGGTACAGGTCGTGCCCAGGTCGTGGACGCACCTGCTCGCCGTGGCTTCGGGTGAGCCGATCGACCCGGCGGCGCTGGTGCCGGAGGCCTGGCGGACGCTGGCCGCCGGGCGCACCGGCGAAAGCGCGCCGACCCGGATGACGGACGGCGCCCCGGCCGAGTTCATTCCGGTCGGCGCGGGGATCGATCCGGCCGACCGGGTGGATGCCGCGATCATGAACACATGCCGGGCCGTATTTGCCTGGCACGGCCTGACCGCTCTGGTGTGACCCTGTCCTCTCTGACCCTGTCCTCTGCGATGAAACGGTGTCCTCTCCGAGGAGACGTGCCTCTCCGATGTGACAGGCAACGATGTGACAGGGCAACGATGTAACGCAGATGCAAATGAACGTGCACGCCGGTCGGACTGGCCGTTTTTCCTGACGCAATGCTGTTCTCTGATGACAGATGTCAACTGATAACAGGTGAAAGAGGAACCCGGAAGACGCAGCTCAGTACCGGGAACCGCGATTTCGCGGGCAGCCTCCTGGGGCATTGTCGTCAAGAAGTAACAACAATGAAGCTTTGGACGGGGTTGCTCTTTTCTCAGCGGGACTTACTCTGGAGACGTACGTGACTGGTGCGCCGAATCCCGTCAAGTGCTCGGCTTCGTACGGAAGAGGCTTACTCGATGGCAAGCGAAACCCCCCTAAGCGACGTCAGGTTTTTGACCGTCGCCGAAGTGGCCTTGATCATGCGCGTGTCGAAGATGACCGTGTATCGGCTGGTCCACTCCGGCGAGCTGGAAGCGATCCGCGTCGGACGCTCCTTCCGGGTACCGGAAGCAGCGGTCAACCAGTATCTGAGAGCCGCCTTCGTCGGCACCGGCTGAACCCGGCCCACGGCCGCGCCGACCGATCCGGACCCCGCGGGGTCCGGCTGGCATGCGGGCGCACGGCGGAAGATGCTGCCGTGCGGCCCGGCCGGCCGCGGGACGTTCTCCTCCCGCGGTCCCCTAGCCCGGGCACGTGACCGGGACTAGCTGCGCTAGCACGCCGTTTCGGGGGTAACCTCTAACGTTGGGTGTGTATCCAGCCGCCCTCACCGGGCGAGCGCGTTGGCGTGCCCGTCATCCGCAGTGCCTAAGAAGGGTGGCCTCATGGGGTCTGTGATCAAGAAGCGGCGCAAGCGCATGGCCAAGAAGAAGCACCGCAAGCTGCTCAAGAAGACCCGCATCCAGCGCAGGAACAAGAAGTAACGACTCCTTGGTCCCGGTCCCGGCCCAGCCGGGCATCGGGCACCATAGGGGTTGATGTCTCTTCCTGTCCTGGTCGGTTTCGCGGGCGTGCTGGTCGCGGCCGTGGCTACCGGCCTGCTCGCCGGGCGGTGCGTCCGCCAGCCGCGGATCGGGTTCATCGTGTGGACGGCCGCCACCCTGGGGCTGACCATCGCGCTCGCGGCGCAGAGCATGGGCTTCGCCAGCGGGTTCGGCCCGGCCACGTTCCGCGCCGTCCAGTTGCTCGCGCTCCTGCTCGCTCCGCTGTGGCTGGCCTGGGGCCTGGTCGAGCTGGCCGTCGGCAGCGACGCCGCCAGGTTCGGCATGCGGCTGGTCTCCGCCGCGCTGTCCGTGGTGGCCTCGGTCATCCTGGCCACCGACCCGCTCACCGCGCAGCCGTTCAGCAAGGCCTGGCCGCTCACCGGAACGCACTTCCAGCCGGTATCGCGCGACGCGCTTGACGTGGTGCAGGTCGTGGCCGTCGCGGTCGCGGTGGTGATCGCGGGCCTGGCCGCGGTGCGGGCGGGCCGGGACTCGGGGCCGGCCCGTTCGCAGTCAGCAGGGTCGGCGAGCTGCCCCGCCGGGTGGCCGCCGACGGGAGGGGAGAGGGCATGCGGGATCGGCGAGACAAGCCCGGCGACGAGTACTGGCCCGATGACCGGGCGACCGGCGAGTACGCGTCCGAAGGGCGGTACGCGACCTACGGCCAGGGCAGCCCTGGCCGCCCGCGGGGTGACTTTCCCGGCGGGCCTGCGGGCGGCGGCGGGCCTGCGGGCGGCGGCGCGCCTGCGGGCGGCGGCGCGCCTGCGGGCCGCGGGGTACCCGACGGCGACCGTGGCTGGCGCCCGGGATCGCAGCCGCGCCCGCCGGAGCGGCCGTACCGCGGGCCGGGGCCGGGCGGGTCCCGTGAACCCGCGGCCGACGAGAGGCCCGGCACGCAACCGGTCCCGCTGCCCGGGTCCGAGGCCGCGGTCACCGAACCCGGCCTGCCTGGCGCGGCCGGTTTGGCTGGCGCGGTCGGCCTGGCCGGGTCGCCGGCCGCCGCATCCGCACGGCCGTACGGCCGGATCTTGATCTTCACCCTGCTCGACGACCGGGTCACCGACTTCGACCGGCTCGCCGAGGAGGCGGCGGAGTACGTCAGGACCGGCGAACCCGACACCGTGGTGTACGTCATCCACCTCGTACCGAACGCGCCCCTGCAGCGGATCTTCTATGAGATCTACCGGGACCGGGCCGCATTCGACAGCCACGAGAGCCAGCCGTACATGCAGCGCTTCGTGGCCGAGCGAAGGACGTGCGTGCTCGCCACCAACGTGATCGAACTCCGGCTCAAGTACGCCAAGGTCGCGCCGCTGCTCGGCCCGCAGCCGCCTGCCCCGGCGGCACCGCTCCCGACAGGACCGCTCTCGGCGGCACCGCCGCGGGGGGTGCCGGGGGCCCCGGTTCCGCAGCGGGCCCGGCCGTTGCCTCCTCCCCGCCCGCAGCGTTCTGACCAGCCGCGTTCTGACCAGCCGCGGTACGACCGTCCGCGGTACGAGCAGTCCGGATATGCCGAGCCCAGGTACGACCAGCCTGGATACGACCAGCCTGGGTACGACCAGTCGCGCTCCGGCCGGGAGCGCTACGACGAGCGGCGGCCCGACCAGAGGCAGATTCCGTCGGGCCGGCCTTATGGCGGCTAGCGTGGCACGGATCACATTGCTCGGCCGACCGGGCTGTCACCTGTGCGACGACGCGCGGACGGTGATCGAACGGGTGGCCGCCGACCTCGGCGTCGGCTGGGAGGAACGCGACATCACGACGTCGCCCGATGACATGCGGGAGTACTGGGACAAGATCCCGGTAACCCTCGTCGACGGCGTGCAGATCGACTTCTGGCGGGTGAGCGAGGCCCGGCTCCGCGCCGCGCTCGGCTAGTGCGTCCTTCCGCCGGGAGCCCCGCCAGCAACGCCTGTCACAGCCGCATCCGCGCGCCCGCTACCTAACGGGGTGAGTGGGCCCCGGCCCCCGATAGATGGGGGCAGGGGGCCCCGCACCCCGGACGCCCGCGCCCACCCAACTCCCAGCCAGCCCGGCCGCCGCTCTCGTCACGGCAGCACCCGTGGACCAGGGTGCCGAACCACCACGATGTGGCATCGTGGTGGTTCTGACCACGGCGATGTGACACTGTCGTGGTTGTCATCGCGCCATGTGGCCCGGCTCGGTGATGCCCGTGGGTCCTGCGGTGCCCGTGCGGGCTGCGCCGTCGGCCGTCACTTTGTGAATTGATGCACAAAGGCGTACCGTGGAAGTGACGTCGGCTGACGCGGGCTCTTACCGCCGCCTTGATCCCAACCCCGAGAGCCCAAACCCAGGAGCGCTGCCGCGATGCACAGTAACGCCATGCCGTCAGGAGCCAGCGGCCAGGCCGGGAGCTACGGCCGGGCCGAGGCGAGCCGCCGGGCCGAGGCGAGCCGCCGGGCCGAGGCAGAGATGAACGGGCAGGCCGACGGGATACCCGAGGCGACGGTGGCACGGCTGCCGATCTACCTGCGCGCCCTGTACGGCCTGGCCGAGCGGGGTATCAGCACCGTGGCCAGCGAGGAACTCGCCGCCGCCGCGGGCGTCAACTCGGCCAAGCTCCGCAAGGACCTGTCCCATCTCGGCTCGTACGGGATCAGGGGCGTCGGCTACGACGTCGACTACCTCGTCTACCAGGTGTCCCGGACGCTGGGCCTGACCCAGGACTGGCCCGTGGTCATCGTGGGCGCCGGCAATCTCGGCCGGGCCCTGGCCAACTACGGCGGTTTCGTCTCCCGCGGGTTCACGATCGCCGCCATGCTCGACTCCGACACGGCTATCGTGGGCAGCAGGATCGCCAGGCTGACCGTCCGGCACGTCGACGAGCTCGAGGCCGTGGTGGCCAGGCATCACGTCGCCATCGGCGTCATCGCCACCCCGGCCGGATCCGCGCAGGCCGTCTGCGACCGGTTCGTCTCGGCCGGCGTCACCAGCATCCTCAACTTCGCTCCGCTCGTGCTGAGCGTGCCGGAAGGGGTAGACGTGCGGAAGGTCGACCTGTCGATCGAGCTGCAGATCCTCGCCTTCCACGCGCAGCGCCGGTCGGCGTCGGCCAGGCCCGCGGACGCCCCCGGGGGTTCCGCCGGGAACGCGGAGACCCCTGGCGGGCGTTCTACGGCTCGGGTGATCCCGGAGCTAGCGGTGAAGGGCTAGGCGATGGACAGGTGAGCGTGCTGGTGGTAGGCCTCAGCCACAAGAGCGCCCCGGTGGCGGTCTTGGAGCGGGCCGCGGTGAGCGGTGACACCGTCACCAAGCTGCTCCGCGACGTCGTGCAGGCCGAGCCAGTCGCCGAGGCGTTCGTCGTCTCCACCTGCAATCGGGTGGAGGTGTACGCCGACGTGGACCGGTTCCACGCGGGCGTCACCGCCATCTGCGAGTTGCTCGCGCGGCACTGCGGCGTTCCGTCGCATGAGCTGACCCAGTACCTGTACGTGCACTACGAGGACCGTGCGGTGAGCCACCTGCTCGCGGTGGCGGCCGGCCTCGACTCGATGGTGGTCGGCGAGGACCAGATCCTCGGCCAGGTGCGTTCGGCCGTCAAGCTGGCCGCGGAGCACGGCACGGCCGGGCGGGTGCTCGGCGAGCTCGGCCGGCTCGCGCTGCGCACCGGCAAGCGGGCCAGGGCCGAGACCGCGATAGGCCGGGCCGGCCTCAGCCTGCTGAGCGCCGCGGTCGAGCTCGCCGCCGAGCGCCTCGGCCCGCTGCGACCGGGCCCAGCCGAGCCGGGCCCAGCCGAGCCGGGCCCAGCCAGGCCGGGCCAGGACGATAAGCACGATCCGCTGGCAGGACGCGACGTGCTCGTCGTCGGGGCCGGCTCGATGAGCGGCCTGGCCACGGCGACCGCCGCCCGGTCCGGCGCGGCGAGCATCACCGTAGCCAACCGCACCCGCAAGCACGCCGAACGGCTGGCCGCCAGCGTGAGCACAGTTACCACCACGGTCACCGGGCTGGCGGACCTGCCCGCCGCCATCGCCGCCGCGGACGTCGTCATCTCCTGCACCGGCGCCACCGGGCAGGTCATCACGGGCGACACGGTGTCGGCCGCGCTCGCGGCCCGGGCGGGCACGGCGGCGCGGGCGGCCACGGCGGGTAAGGAAGCCACGACGGCCACGGCAGCCAAGCCGGCCAAGGGCGCCCTGGTGATCATGGACCTGGCCATGCCGCGGGACGTGGAGCCCGCGGTAGCGGGCCTGCCGGGCGTGGTGCTCATCGGCATGGACCAGCTCAGCGAGCATGCCAGCACGGTCAGGGACGATGACGTGGCCGCCGTGCGGACGATCCTGGAGGCCGAACTCGCCGCCTACCAGTCCGCCATGGACGCGGCCCGGGTCGCCCCGACGGTGGTCGCGCTGCGGGCCAAGGCGGCCGGGGTGGTCGACGCCGAGCTGGCCCGGCTGGCCGGCCGGCTGAGCGCGGACGACCTGAGCGGGCATGCTCTCGATGAGATAGCCCAGACCGTCCGGCGGGTGGTAGACAAGCTATTGCACGCGCCGACGGTACGGGTCAAGGAACTCGCGGGCTCGCCGGGGGGCGAGGAGTACGCCACGGCGCTGCGCGTTCTCTTCGATCTCGATCCACGCGCGGTCGAGGCGGTTACCCGCGCCGCCCCGGAGCAGGAAGGTTCACGGTGAGCGCGGTGACGCCGAGGCCGGCCCCGCTGAGACTGGCCACCCTGAGACTGGGCAGCCGCAGGAGCCCGATGGCCATCGCGCAATCACGCCAGGTGGCCGACATGATCACCGAGCGGACCGGCCGCGCGGTCGAGATCGTCGGGGTGACCACGCTGGGTGACGTGAGCCGGGCGCAGCTGACCCAGATCGGCGGCACCGGCGTCTTCGTCAGCGCGCTGCGCGAGGCGCTGCTCGGCGGCGAGGTCGACCTGGCCGTGCATTCGCTGAAAGACCTGCCGACCGGGCCTGCCGCCGGCATTGTGCTGGCCGCGGTACCGTCCCGGGACGACCCGAGGGACGCGCTGGTGGCGCGGGACGGCGCCAAGCTCGCCGACCTCCCGCCCGGCGCCAGGATCGGTACCGGCTCGCCGCGCCGCGCCGCGCAGCTGCTCGGGCTCCGCGCCGACCTGCGCTGCGTCCCCATCCGCGGCAACGCCGGCACCAGGCTGGGCAAGGTGAGCGAGGGCGAGCTCGACGCGGTGGTGCTGGCCTGCGCAGGCCTGGCCAGGATCGGTCACGTCGGTGCGATCACGCAGGTCTTCGAGCCGGAGGAGATGCTCCCCGCCCCGGGTCAGGGCGCGCTCGCGCTCGAATGCCGCGAGGGCGACGCCGAGCTGGCGGCCCTGCTGCAGCTGGTGACGGACGAGGCCAGCATGGCCGCGGTGACCGCCGAGCGCAGCCTGCTGGAGGCGCTTGAGGCCGGCTGCAGCGCGCCCATCGGCGCTTACGCCGCGGGAGCAGCACAGCTGCGGATGCAGGCGGCCGTCATGAGCCCGGACGGAAGCCGCATGCTACGCGCGCACGGCGGCGCCCCCGCCGCCGGTGCCTGGCAGCTCGGCCGGGACCTGGCCGCGGAGTTGCTGCGGTCCGGGGCTTCAGATCTCATCAGCGCGTCAGAGGGACAGGCGAACAGCGGGAATGATGTGCAGTGAGCGCTAGTCAGGAAGCAGCACAGGGATGGGTCGCGCTGGTCGGTGCGGGCCCCGGTGATGAGGGACTGCTGACCGTGCGGGCGGCCGAGCTGCTCGGACAGGCCGGCCTGGTCGTCGCCGGAGCCGGCCTGGAGCAGGCGGCGCGGCGCCACATGAGCTCCGGCGCCGTTCTGGCCGACACGGCCGACGGGGCGGGATCCGCCCGCGCGCTGGTGCAGGCGGCCAAGGGCGGCCAGCTCGCGGTCCGGCTGTTCCCCGGCGATCCGCTGCTGAACGGCGCGGTCGCGGACGCCGCGGCGTGCGCCAAGGCCGGGGTCAGGTTCGAGATCGTGCCCGGCGTGCCGGCCGCCACCGCGGTCCCGGCCTACGCGGGCATCCCGCTGGCCAGCGAGCGGAACGGCGAGCTGCGCGTCATCGGTGCCGCCGAGGCGAGCCAGATCGCGTACAGCCCGGCCACGCTGGTCGTGCTCGGCGCCGACGCGGCACCGGCCGACCTGGGCAAGATGCTGATCGCGGCGGGCTGGCCGGAGGGCACCAGGCTGGCCATCACCTGGGACGGCACGACGAGCGCGCAGCAGACCGTGGTCACCAGCCTGGGCCGGATCGGCCCCGACCTCAAGGCGGCCGGGGTGTCCCTGGCCAACACCAGGGGCTCGGCCATCGCCGTGGTCGGCGACGCGGTGGCGGCCCGGGACCAGCTGTCCTGGTTCGAGACCAAGCCGCTGTTCGGCTGGCGGGTTCTGGTGCCCAGGACCAAGGAGCAGGCCGCGGTGGTGTCGCAGCGGCTGCGGGAGTACGGCGCCGTGCCGGAAGAGGTGCCGACGATCGCGGTCGAGCCGCCGCGCACGCCGCAGCAGATGGAGCGCGCGGTCAAGGGCCTGGTCACCGGCCGGTACCAGTGGGTCGCCTTCACCTCGGCGAACGCGGTCCGCGCGGTGCGGGAGCGGTTCGAGGAGTACGGCCTGGACGCCCGGGCGTTCGCCGGTGTCAAGGTGGCCGCGGTCGGCGAGCAGACCTCGGCGGCGCTGCTCGACTTCGGCATCCGGCCGGACCTGGTGCCCGACGGCGACCAGTCGGCCGAGGGCCTCGCCGCGGCCTGGCCGCCGTACGACGACCTGCTCGACCCGATCAACCGGGTGCTGCTGCCGCGTGCGGACATCGCCACCGAAACCCTGCTAGCGCGGCTGGTCGACCTCGGCTGGGAGGCCGAGGACGTCACCGCCTACCGCACCGTGCGCGCCGCGCCCCCGCCCGCGCCGATCCGTGAGGCCATCAAGGGCGGCGGTTTCGACGCCGTGCTGTTCACCTCGTCCTCCACCGTGCGGAACCTGGTCGGCATCGCCGGCAAGCCGCACGCCGTCACGGTGATCGGGGTGATCGGCCCGCAGACCGCCAAGACCGCGGCCGAGTTCGGGCTGCGTGTCGACGTGACCGCGCCCAAGCCGTCGATGACGGCGCTGGTCGAGGCGGTGGCCGAGTACGGCGCCGGGCTGCGGGACGCGGCCGTCGGTGCGGGAGAGCCGGTTCGCCGGCCGAGTGAGCGCCGCCGCGGCGCCCGGCGCAGGTTCCGTTAGGGAGGCACGACACATGAGCGCTAGCTTCCCCGTGGCCCGGCCCCGGCGGCTGCGGCGGACACCATCCCTGCGCGCCCTGGTGGCCGAGACCTCGCTGCACCCCCGCGAGCTGGTGCTGCCGGTGTTCATCAAGGAGGGCATCAGCGAACCGCAGCCGATCGGCTCGATGCCAGGCGTCGTCCAGCACACCCGGGACAGCCTGCGCAAGGCGGCCGTGGAGGCGGCCGGGGCCGGCGTCGGCGGGCTGATCGTGTTCGGCGTGCCCGCGGTCAAGGACGGCCGCGGCTCGGCCGCCGACGATCCCGCGGGCATCTCCCAGGTCGCCCTGGCCGACCTGCGCGCCGAGGTCGGCGACGACTGCGTGATCCTCGCCGACCTGTGCATGTGCGAGTACACCGATCACGGCCACTGCGGCCTGCTCACCGAGGACGGCGACGTCAGCAACGACGCCACCCTCGAGCGGTACGCCGCGATCGCGGTCGCCCAGGCGGAGGCGGGCGCGCACCTGGTCGCGCCGAGCGGGATGATGGACGGCCAGGTGGCGGCGATCAGGGCGGCGCTGGACGCGGCGGGTCACGCCGACGTCGGGATCTGCGCCTACTCGGCCAAGTACGCGTCCGGCTTCTACGGCCCGTTCCGTGAGGCCGCCGAGGGCACCCCCGCGTTCGGCGACCGGGCCAGCCACCAGCAGGACCCGGCCAACGCCGCCGAGGCGCTCCGCGAGGTGGCGCTGGACATCGCCGAGGGCGCCGACATGGTGATGATCAAGCCGGCCCTGGCCTACCTGGACGTGATCAGGCGGGTCGCGGACTCGGTGACCGTGCCGGTGGCGGCCTACCAGGTCAGCGGCGAGTTCGCGATGATCGAGGCGGCGGCGGCCAACGGCTGGCTGGAGCGGGACCGGATCATCATCGAGACGCTCACCGCGATCCGCCGTGCAGGCGCCAGCGTCATCTTGACCTACTGGGCGGCCGAGGTCGCTGGGCGGCTGAGGTCACAGCTCGGGTAATGGACCGAACGGCCTGTGGTTTATGCCCTACGATAGGTAACAGGGAGCTTCGGGCCGTGATACCCGGCCTCGTTCGGTATCTGCGGTATCTTGCGCGGAAGGACAAGTGGTCCTTCGGGACAGTCCCTCATTCGCGCACGGCAGCCAACGGCAGGAGCGGCAGGAGTCTATGGTCGACGCGGTACGGCGCCGCCGGGTACGCGGCCGGGGTGCGGAACGGCACCAGCCGGCCGGCGACGTGGCGGCACAATACGCGTCCATGGGCTGGCCGGTGTGCCTCGGCGCCCATGCCTACCGCGGGACGCTCGCCGCGATGGAACCGGGCCGCGCGTGCTCATGCGACCGGATGGGATGCCCCGCGCCGGGGGCGCACCCCGTGTCGTCGGCCTGGCAGATGCAGGCGACCGTAGATCTCAATGTGATCCAGGGCTGGTGGGAAACCCGGCCGGAGGCGAATGTGATACTCGTCACCGGCCGGGTTTTTGATGTGCTGGACTTGCCGGTGCCGGCCGGATCCGCGGCGCTCGAGCAGATGCAGGCGGCCGGCGTGGCCGTCGGCCCGGTCGCCGTGCTCGGCCAGGAGCGGATGCTGTTCTTCGTGGTGACCAGGGGCTCGCCCACTGACGAAGACGAGTGGTGGTCGTGCGGCCTCGACAGCGAGCCGGAGAGCGTCGTGGCGGGGCTGCGCTGGCACTGCCGGGACAGCTACGTGCCCGCCCCGCCGTCCCGTGACGCGTCCGGTCAGGCCGCCCGCTGGCTGCGCTCCCCGCAGGAGCATCCGCTGCCGGACGCGCTGCGGCTGCTCGAGTACCTCGTCGACGCCTGCGAGGCGTAGCGTTACGGCGTGACGAATCGAAGCGAGGAACTGTTCGCCCGGGCCCGCGAGGTAATCCCCGGCGGGGTGAACTCCCCGGTTCGGGCGTTCGGCGCGGTCGGCGGCACGCCCCGGTTCATGGTCCGCGGGTCCGGGCCCTACCTGACCGACGCGGACGGGCGCGAGTACGTCGACCTGGTGTGCTCCTGGGGCCCGATGATCCTCGGGCACGCGCACCCGGCGGTGGTCTCCGCCGTCTCCGCCGCGCTGGCGGACGGCACCTCGTTCGGCACCGCCACGCCGGGTGAGGTGGAACTGGCCGAGGAGATCGTGGCGCGCGCCCCGGTGGAGCAGGTCCGCCTGGTCAACTCGGGTACCGAGGCGACCATGTCGGCGGTGCGACTGGCCCGCGGGTTCACCGGCCGCCCGCTGGTGGTCAAGTTCGCCGGTTGCTACCACGGGCACGTGGACGCGCTGCTGGCCGCCGCGGGTTCCGGCGTGGCCACGTTCGGGCTGCCCGATTCGCCCGGCGTCACCGGGGCTGCGGCCGGGGACACCATCGTGCTTCCCTACAACGACCCGGAGGCCGTGTCCGCGGTGTTCGCCGCGCGCGGTGAGTCGATCGCCGCCGTCATCACCGAGGCCTGCCCGGCGAACATGGGCATCGTGCCGCCCGCTCCCGGCTTCAACGCCCTGCTGGCATCGCTGTGTCGGCGGGCGGGTGCCCTGCTGATCATGGACGAGGTGCTGACCGGGTTCCGGGTGACCTCCTCGGGCTGGTACGGCGTCGACGGCGTGGCCGGCGACCTGGTGACGTTCGGCAAGGTGATGGGCGGCGGGCTGCCCTGCGCCGCCTTCGGCGGGCGCGCGGAGATCATGTCGCGGCTGGCCCCGGCCGGGCCGGTCTACCAGGCCGGAACGCTGTCCGGCAACCCGCTCGCGGTCGCGGCCGGGCTGGCCACCCTGCGGTCGTGCACCGCCGAGGTGTACGCGCGGGTCGATGAGGCCGCCGCCGCCGTGGCCAAGCTCACCTCCGCGGCGCTCACCGCGGCCGGGGTGCCGTTCTGGCTGTCCGAAGCGGGGAACCTGTTCTCGGTGTTCCTGGGCCGGACGGCGCCGGTGCAGTCGTTCGCCGACGCGAAGGACCAGTCGGCCGCGGCCTACGCCGCGTTCTTCCACGCCATGCTCGACGGCGGCGTGTACCTGCCGCCCTCGCCATTCGAGGCCTGGTTCCTGTCCGCCGCGCACGACGAGGCCGCCCTGGCCCGCATCGCTGACACCCTCCCCGCCGCCGCCGCTGCCGCCGCCGCGACCCTGGGCGCCTGATCTGGCCGGGCGTGGCGGATCCAGATCCCGGCCTGACCAGGACTGGGTAAGCTTGTCCGGGCTATGTCCGACTCAACCATCGTCCACTTGCTCAGGCACGGCGAGGTGGAAAACCCGGCCGGCATCATCTACGGCCGCCTGCCTGGCTATCACCTGTCCGCGAACGGCCGCGCGATGGCCGCGGCTGCGGCGGACTATTTCGCCGGCCGGCCGGTCGTGGCCCTGTTCTCCTCCCCGCTCGAGCGGGCCCAGGAAACCGCGCGCCCGGTGGCGGAGCGGCTCGGGCTCGAGATCGTCACCGACGACCGTCTGATCGAGTCGTGGAACCATTTCGAGGGCATGAGGTTCGGCGTCGGCGACGGGTCGCTGCGGCGCCCGGCGCACTGGCCGCACCTGATCAACCCGTTCCGGCCGTCCTGGGGCGAGCCATATCAGGACGTCGCGGCCAGGATGCTGGCCATGATGGAGACCGCACGCAAGGCCGCGGCCGGCCAGGAGGCGGTGTGCGTCAGCCACCAGCTGCCCATCTGGGTGACCCGGCGGATGGCCGAGCGCAAGCGGCTGTGGCATAACCCGACCTCGCGTGAATGCGCGCTGGGCAGCGTGACGAGCTTCACCTACACGGGCGACCGGCTCACCGGGATCTACTACACCGTGCCGGCCCGGAGACAGGTAACCCAGGGCGATGCGGCACAATAGTGCGGTACTACCCCCTGTAGGAGATCGCCAGGTCTGCCCGTGCTGAGAGCCCTGTCCCGCGCAACACTGCCGGCTAGAGCTCTGCCGGCTAGAGCCAGGCGCCGCCGCAGGGTCGTGCTGGCGGCGGCCGTGCTCGCCGGGGTGCTGCTGATCGTCGTGCTGGCGACCGGCTGGGCGGGCGGCGGGAACAGCGGCGTGACCACCGTCGGCGGCAACCCCAGCGCGGTCGTCTACCCGGCCGGGCACCGTCCGCTGGCCCCTGAGTTCCGGCACCACGCTGACCGGCTCGAAGCTGAGCTTCTCGTCCTACCGGGGCAAGGTGGTCGTGCTCAACTTCTGGGGATCATGGTGCGTGCCGTGCCGTGAGGAGGCGCCGATCCTGGCCGCGGTGGCGGAGAAGTACCAGCCCTCGGGGGTGTCGTTCCTCGGCGTGGACGTGCGGGACACCACGGCCAACGCCCTGGCGTTCACGCATGGCTTCCACGTCACCTATCCGAGCGTCAGCGACCAGAGTTCGGCCATCACGCTGGATTTCACCGCCAAGGTGCCGATCGCCGGGACGCCGACCACGCTGGTGGTCGACCGGACCGGGCACATCGCGGGCGCCGTCTTCGGTACCGTCACGTATCCGGAACTTATCGCGATCCTGGCGAAGGTCACCGCGAAGGGGGGATGAGCCGATGACCGATGTGCGCGCACCGCAAACAGATCCCTTCGACCCGGCGGCCGAACAGGACGACCATCCGCGCCCCGGCCCGTCCTCGCCCGGGGTCGCGTTCGGTCCCGCCGACTGGCTGAAGTGGGCATGGCGGCAGCTCACGTCGATGCGGATCGCGCTGATCCTGCTGTTCCTGCTAGCCCTGGGCAGCGTGCCCGGATCAATGCTGCCGCAGCAGGGCGGCAACCCGTCCGGCGTCCAGCAGTACTTCACGTCGCATCCGGACCTCGCGCCGTGGCTGAACCGGCTCGGGCTCTTCAATGTCTTCGCCGCGCCCTGGTTCGCCGCCATCTACCTGCTGCTGTTCGCCTCCCTCGTCGGCTGCGTGGTGCCGCGTACCTTCCGGCTGGCCGGCTCGGCGCGGACGCTGCCGCCGCGGGCCCCGCGCCACCTGGCCAGGCTGCCCCGGTCCGCCGAGTACACCACCGCGCTGCCGCCGCAGGAGGCGGTCGCGGTGGCGGCCCGGGTGTTGTCCGGCCGCGGGTTCCGGCTCCGGCGGCCGGACGACGCCGACACCGCGCAGGACTGGGTCTCGGCCGAGAAGGGGTACCTGCGTGAGGCGGGCAACCTGCTCTTCCACCTGGCCTTGCTCGGAGTGCTGGTGTCGGTGGCGCTCGGCGGGCTGTTCGGTTACAAGGCGGACCGACTGCTGGTGCAGGGCCAGAGCTTCGCCGATACCGTCAGCGCGCTTGACGAGTTCCACCCGGGCCGGTTCGTCACCGCCGCCGACCTGGGGCCGTTCACGATGACGCTGAACCGGTTCGACGCCAGCTACGTAGCCTCCGGGGAGCAGCGCGGCCAGCCGTCGGCGTTCGACGCGCGGGTCACGTACACCGAGCACCCGGGCGGCCCGGCTCGCACCTTTGACCTGGACGTCAACCGTCCGCTGTCGGTGGACGGCGCGAAGGTGTACCTCATCGGGCACGGGTACGCGCCGGAGTTCACGGTCACCGACGCCCGCGGTCACCTGGTGTACAAGCAGGCCACGCCGTTCGTCGCCGGCGCGTCGGGCAACTTCCTCTCCGAGGGCGTGGTGAAGGTTCCCGACGCCCGGCCGGAACAGCTCGGCTTCACCGGCGTCTTCGTGCCAACCGCGGCGAACGTCGGCGGCACGCTGGAATCGGTGTTCCCCGCGGCCGACAATCCGGTGGTCAGCCTGATCGCCTACGCCGGGAACCTGGGCGAGGACAGCGGCCTGCCGAACGGCCGGGGCACGGTCACGTTCACCGGCTACGTCCCCTGGGTGAGCCTGGCCATCACGCACGACCCGGGCCAGCTGCCCGCCCTGATCTGCGGCATCGCCTCCCTGGGCGGGCTGCTGCTCTCGTTCATGATCCGCCGTCGGCGGGTCTTCGTCCGTGCCCGCACTGGCCCTCCGGCCCAGGGTCAAAGGGTCGGTACCACGGTGCAGGTCGGCGGACTGGCCCGGACCGACGCGGGAGGCGGCTTCGAGGCGGAATTCGCCACGCTGGCCGCCGAGCTGAGGTCCGCGCACGAGCAGGCCGCCCCGGCCCCGTCGGCCCTGTCGGCACAGCCGACCCAGCCAGCACAGCCGACCCAGCCAGCGCAGCAGCAAGCACCACAACGACACGAGGGAGAGTGAGGGGCATGACCGTCAACGTTGCCCTAGGCCACGTCAGCAACGCGTTCCTGATCGCGGCGCTGGTCATCTACTCCCTGTCGGTGGTTGCGTTCGCCGGCGACTTCGCCTTCGGCCGGCCGCGCCGGGCCGCCGCGGCGGCGCACGGGCAGGCGCGTGACCGCGCCGCCGCGCTGGCCTCGGTGGGCGCCGCGGGCGCCGCGGGCGCGACGGCCGACCAGGCCCCGGCCCCGGCGACGGCGACGGCGGGCGGCGAGCCCGCGGACGACGCCGGAACGATGCCCGAGCTTGCCGGGCCCGCGCCGCGCGCGATCCGCGAGGCCGGGCGGTGGGTCGTGGCGGCAGTGGCGTTCGCCGCGTTCGGGGCGGCGGCGCACACCACGGCCGTCATAACCCGCGGGCTGGCGGTCCACCGCGCGCCCTGGGGCAACATGTACGAGTTCGTCACCGCCCTGACCTGCGTCGCCGCCATCTTCTTCCTGTTCGCGATGATCCGTTACCGGGCCTGGACACTGGGTGTCTTCGTGATGGGCGCGGTGGTGGTCACGCTGGGCCTCGCCGAGACCTTGATCTACACCGCGCCCGGCGACCTCGTCCCGGCGCTGCAGTCGTACTGGCTGGATATCCACGTCACCGCGATGACGTTGGCGACCGGCATCTTCTTCGTCCCGGCGGTGCTCGGCTTCGTGTACCTCTGGGTCGACAGGTACACCAGGCGGGTGGCGGCAGGCCGGGCCGCACCTGGCAACGGGATCGTCCGCAGGCTGCCGAGCATCGAGCAACTCGACCGGCTCACCTACCGGACCATCGTGTTCGGCTTCCCGGTCTGGACCTTCGGTGTCATCGCCGGCGCCATCTGGGCCGACCAGGCCTGGGGCCGGTACTGGGGCTGGGACCCGGTGGAGACCTGGGCCTTCATCACCTGGGTGCTCTACGCCGCGTTCCTGCACGCCAGGGCCACCGCGGGCTGGCGTGGCCGCCGGGCCCACTACGTCCAGTTGCTCGGTTTCGCCAGCCTGATCTTCAACATCCTGGTGGTCCAGGTGTTCATCGCCGGGATGCACTCCTACTCCGGCGTGAGCTGAGCAACCGGAAGCTGGCCGACCCGGAAGCTGGCGGATCCGAAGCTGGCGGATCAGAAGCTGGCCGACCGGAACGCGAGGCCTTCAGACCTCTCCGCCGGCTTGCGAATTGCCACGGATCGCACGGTCGAGCGCGCTGAGGAACTCCGGGTCGTCGTCAGGTCCGGCGGGCACCGTGGTGGCCGAGGTCCTGGCGCGCCCGGCCGGATGACGTGCTACCGCATCGTCCGCGTCCGTCCATCGCTCACGCCGAAAGTAGCGGGCGCCTGGATCATCGGGGTCCGGCGCGGACGCGGGCGAGGATGCCGGGCTGCGCAGCGGCTCCCTGACGATGAGCCACGCGACGGCCCCGCCGATGAAGGTCAGGGTGATGACGGCGATCCAGGCGGGCTTGGGCATGCCACGAAACTCGCTGGCCGGGGTCAAAATGGCGTCTGTCAGGCAATACAGCCAGAAGCCCATCATGAATAGGGCAAACAGGGCACCGGACAGCAACATGGCCGAAGCCTAACGTCAGCCGTCTACGCTATGGGCGGAATTACGCCAACTTGTGCCCCGACCTCCGCGGCCGCCGTTGAGCTCATCGGATGACGTGGCGGGGGGACTCGTCATACGCTGGCGGTCAGGGCAACAGAGCAGGAGAACGGTATATGCGGCTAAGGCTGTTCGACCGCATCCGTCGGCTCGCTCACTCCCGCAGGCCTCCGGTCGAGGCGACGCCGGGGGTTTCCGGAGTTCAGGGCAGGCATCGTCGCAGCGGCCGTCGCAGGCCCGCACCTGGCGGGCCCGCACCGGGCGGGCCGCCCGCCGAGCTGGCTCACACCGCCGCACCCTGGCCAGGCGGCCCTGCGACCGTGCAGGCGCCGTTCCCGCCGGGTGGTCCGCCCGGGCCAGCCGACCTGGCCCCGCCCGACCGGCCCCCCGACAGCCGGCCCTCAGCCGAACGGACCGGAGCGGGGCCCGGACCGCCGGCCTCCGGGCCGTCGGCGCCCCGCCCCCGCCGGGGAGCCGGGCCGTCCGCCCTGCGCG
>WNFY01006388.1_pt1 | contig 19135 bp, 23 predicted proteins | sample 5400091 | NCBI WGS metagenome assembly WNFY01 (sample SAMN13153364, study PRJNA577476) | soil metagenome | isolation source: 60 cm soil or saprolite under grassland replicate 1 | place: USA:California | collected 2016-06-15
TAGTGGAGCAGGCGGCGCTACGACGGTGGACCGGCACTGGACCGACACTGGCGGCATTGGCCTCCACCTGGGAGGAGAAGGTCAGGTCCTGGGTCTACGGAATCTGTGTCACTTGGATTTGAAGCGAGCCACGTAGTCCGGGCGCTAAGAATATGGACGTGAAGTTATAGTGGCCAGCCGCGGCGGGGAATCCTGTATCGACGGGAAAACCAGCCAAACCTGGAAAGAACGCCAAGCAGGGCCCAGTTAAGCTGGCGGGATGCGCCGTAGCCGTCCCCGTAATGAAGAAATTGCCGTTACTTCCAACATCCCAGGATGTGATATCAAGGCTCTCATGGCAGGTGAATCCGCTGCCGGCTGGTGCGTGAAAGTACTGCCGGTCATGTGTTTCCCTATGGCAGTCCGGCACCCGCAACATCCACCTGGATGGTTTCAATTCGGCCTCTGGCAGCTGCTTCATTGGGATCCAGACTTTCAGTGGTTGTGATAAACAAGGTACGGCACTCTGAGCCCCCTAACATGCAAGCAAGGGGAATGGTCGAAAGCGGGAGACGAGCCGTAATCTGGGCCCCTTCCTTCACCCGAAGCACATCCCTTGTATTGGGAGAAGCGATCCACACCGCCCCTTCGGCATCCAGACAGATGCCATCGGGAGTAATTTGCCCCGCAGTGGCCCCGTAATCCCCTCGGTCCTCAAACTGCGCCCAGAGCCGGTTGAGGCGTGCCTTGACCGAAAACGAAACCCATATTGCCGATATAGGCTCGGCCTTGCCCATCGACGACCATATCGTTGTTGGGATAGTTCACGAGAGAAGACAGGTCAGCAACCTCGACCAGTCCGTCGTCTTCCAGTCGAAGCAATCGGCGGGCGAACGCTGAAACGACAAGCAATCGTCCCTGTGGAGTCCAGCCAAGTCCGCAGGGCATGTCCGCGAGCTGGGCCACCGTCTTTTCCCCACCGTGCAGATCCACCTGCATCACCCGGCGCGCGAAGAAATCGGAGCACCACAGTGTGCCTTCATGCCACCTGGGGCATTCGGGGAACCTGAGCGTGTCGACAAGAACCGTTGTTTTCAAATCCATCTGGACATTCCTTTCTCCGATGTACGGACGTTCACACTGAGTAGACCTTCCAGCATTCTTGGGAAAGATTGAGCACATTGCGAAGGCACACATGTGAGCAGTCAATGTGCGAAGCCCGGGTGCTGTCTCAGCCAAGGAAGAACGCTTTCAACGCAGGGGCGAGAACATCGTCAGCCGGGCCGTGGTCTTGGCCTTCCAAGGTGCGACGCTGCGCATCAGGGAGGATGTTGGCAAGCTCATCCGCCCCATGGCGCAGAAACACGTGACTTTCCCCACGACCCAAGAACACCGTGCCGTCGATCACCAGCGTGGGGACCGTGACGGCAGTCCACTTCCTAAGCGGCAACGGGTCGCCTCTCTGGGTGTCTCCCATGATCATACCGTCGTAAGCGAGCGTGTTCGCCACTGCCTCTAACCCCGGCCACATAGGCGATTGTCGCATCTGAGCCACCATTTCGGCGGGAGTACCCACCACTGTCATGAAGTATTCGACCGCTTCACCTCGGCGACCCGACGAGACCAGTTCCATGAGGTGCGGCACGTAATCCTGCGGTGCAGGAGGACGACTATCGTCGATGATAAACGGGGGCTCGTACACCGCCAGCTTCGTGATCTTAGTGGGGAGCAGGCGCGCCGCCTCAAGAGCCAGAACGGCGCCGGAGGAATGACCAAAGACAAATGCTGATCCACCAGCCTCGGTGATCAGGGCTTCGATGTCCTCGACCTCGCGCTCGACCGCGTAAGGCGCCCTGTCCCCACTGTCGCCTCGGCCACGCCGATCATAGGCGAACACGGTGAAATGTGGTGCCAGGGCCGCGGCCAGCGATGCCTCGGCTAATCGAGTGGCGGTCGCACCGGCCGTCAGGATGAGCGCGGGCCCCTGGCCCGACTGATCGAATGCGATGGGAGTGCCATCTGTGGACATGACTGTTCTCATGGTGTTTCCTTCTACAGTAATATGTTTACAAGCCCTCACGACAGAAGGGCCAGAGCAAGGAAATTCTTGCTCATGTCAACTGGTGAACAGGCCGGGGAAAGTCTCGTGTTTCCACACGGCTCTCTTGTGGACCATCTTCTGTTTCCTTCCTGCATGTAGAAACATTGTACCACCCTGGCCAGGAGGAAATGGCTGGTGCTTAAGCCGAGATCACAGGAATGGCCAGGAGCACGAGCAGCACACCGACGGCCTGGATGCGTGTAACGCGCTCGCGCAGCACGAGGACCGAAAGCCCGACCGTGGCCGCAGGGTAGAGGGAGGAAAGAATGGCGGCGATATCGAGACGACCGCTATGCCCAGCGCTATGCCCAGCCCCAGGACCGGCGACCGTAGGCAACGGCTGCACAGAGCAGTCCCACCACCAGCGGGACGAGCGCTCCGACAACCTCACCACCGACCAGGGTCACCACGGTCGCCCCGATCATGATCATCACCAGGCCACAGGCAGCAAGCGGGGTCAGCTTCGGGCGAATGCGCAAGAGGCCAGGCAGGATCAAGCCCACCGCCCCTGTGACCTCGGCGACCCCGATGAAGTGCAGGAAGGGGCCCGGCAACGGCAGCGGCATCTGTGCTGTGAGCATCGCGATGGGAACAATCAGCTTCATGCTCCCGGCGAACAGAAAGAGGAGCGCGAGGAGCCCCTGAACCATCCACAGGGCTGTGGTCCTGATCCGTCTCCGAGGGTGCGACGCGCCTGCGCTGTGGCTGGTCAGTTGAGCGCTCACTACGTGACTCATGGTGTTCTCCTTTACTCATTTCTACAATATCGCTTGCAATTTGCAAGTGAAGCTACTATACTATTCTCATGGTAGTAAGCAAAAGCGGAAATGCCGGGGAGCTTGCTGCTACTGGCAGCTTGACCTTCGGTGGGATTAGCACCGAAGTCGAGCTTTGGCGCGTGGAGGGAGCCATGTCACGATGAAGCACACACAGCACAGACGCTCAGACTGCCCCATCAATTTTGCCCTGGAGACCTTTGGCGATCCCTGGTCACTGTTAATCATCCGTGATCTCGTCTACTTCGGGAAGAACACCTACGGGGAGTTTGTCGCGTCAGAAGAAGGGATGGCAACCAATGTTCTGGCCAGCCGCCTGGCTCGTCTGGAGCAAGCCGGCATTCTGGTGAAACAGCCCTCTCCTTCCGACAAGCGCAAAGAGGTGTATGCCCTGACGGAAAAAGGGCTGGATCTCATCCCGGTCCTGGTAGAAATGGCCAACTGGAGTGCCCAGTACGATCCCCACACCGCTGCCCCTGCCGCCTGGATCGCGCTGATGAAGGCCGACAAAGAGCAGATGATCCGCCTCATCCGCCAAACGGTGCAAAGCGGTGGCTCTGTTTTTTCAGGTCCAGACAGTCTCATCAGCAAATGCGTGTAGTGCTGCCTTCGTGTCATGTTTTCACATTGACAGCAACTCGTTCCTGAGCTATACTTCTTGTATCATAAACCGAGACGCTGTTTCTAAACGAGAAGAGAGAGTCGAAGAAGAAGTATGAACGAAGAAGCACCGATCATTTCAGGAGATTTCGACGCAAATACTGAACAGGATAGCCCTCTTGTGTTAGCACTGGATGACGTCTCTGCCACCCTGGAGCACGTAGGAGGCAAAGGGTCTTCACTGGCACGACTGGCAGCAGCCGGTCTGCCGGTGCCTCCCGGTTTTCACATTACGACGACTGCCTACCGCCTGTTTGTTGCCAGGCATGGACTGCAAGAGCAGATTCTTGCAGCAGTCTCGATGGCCTCGCCCGATCAACCTGCAACGTGTGATGTGGCTGCACAGACGATTGCGGCGCTCTTTGCACAGCATCCCATGCCGGACGAGGTGGCTTCGGCGATCCGTCAGGCATACACCAGACTGGGTGGAGGTGACCTGCCGATCGCCGTTCGTTCCTCTGCTACCGCTGAAGATCTTCCTGATCTCTCGTTTGCCGGTCAGCAGGAGACGTACCTGAACATGCACGGCGAAGCTCAGGTGCTCGACGCCGTGAAACGCTGCTGGGCTTCTCTCTGGACGGCGCGCGCGATCGGCTATCGTATCCGCAACCACATCGCGGCGGCATCGGTGAGCCTGGCCGTTGTGGTGCAGGAGTTGGTTCCTGCCGAGGCTGCTGGCATTCTGTTCACTGCCAATCCGGTGACCGGTGTACATGATCAGATCATGATCAATGCCGCCTGGGGACTGGGCGAAGCTATTGTCGGTGGGCTGGTGACTCCTGACACGGTTGTCGTCGACAAGAATAGTGGAGCCATTGTCACCTCTGAGATCAACGAGAAGGACGTGATGACCGTGCGCAAGCCCATCGGCACACTGGAAGAACCTGTCCCGGCAGATCGGCGGATGCAGGCTGTGCTCAGCCCTACCCAGGCAAGAGAGCTGGCCCGCCTCGGGGTGCGGATCGAGGAACTCTATGGACAACCTATGGATATCGAGTGGGTCCTCTCTGCTGATCGCTTCTTCATTGTCCAGGCACGTCCGATCACCACCTTGCACAACAAGAACCAGGGAATCGATGCGTGGAATGATAGTCTGACCGTTGATTGCCTGTGGACGAGAGGAAACGCTGGTGAGGCTGTTCCTGATGTGATGACGCCCTGCTCCTGGTCGCTCCTCCAAATCGTCATCGCCGATATGATGCCGACACTCTACATCGGAGGCTATTCGCCAATCGGCAACATCGGCGGACGCTTTTATATGAATCTGAGTCCGCTGATGACAATGGTTGCGGCAGCTGGCATGAATCGCAAGCGCCTCTTTGAGAGCATTGGCGATATCTTCGGACGCGTCCCCGACGACCTGGAGATCCCGCTGCTTCCGGTGTCGCGTTGGAACGTGTTTCGAACGGTGTTACCAGCAACGCTGCGGAACAGGCGGCGGATACGCGGCAATATAAAAAAGCTCCCGGCTTTCCTGGCAATGGCACCAACACGCTGCGAAGAGCTGCTGACCCGCATCCAGGCCGCATCCAGTCCCACGGACCTGACGAGGCTCTGGCAGGACGAGCTTTTACCATACCTTCATGAGTGTAACTACATGCTGGAGGCTGGCTCCAAGGGCGATGGTGGCGCTTTCATCAAGGTGCGAAATACGCTGCGGAAACTGGTGGGCGAGGCTGATACCAATACGCTGCTCCTGGCGACGGACTCCGGGACGAACCAGTTAGCCAGCCTGGGACCCCTGCAGGGCCTGACACAGTTGATGCGTGGCGAGATCGATCGTGCGACCTTTACCCGTCAGTACGGTCACCACAGCCCGCACTTGTTCGAGATCTCTTACCCACGCCCGGCCGAGGACCCGCATTGGATCGATCAGCAACTCGCCGGATTGCGCGAAGCGCCAACGGATATCATGACGCTGCTCGCCCGCCAGAAAGCGGCGCAGGCGGCTGCGTGGGACCGTTTCCAGCACCGCTACCCACGCCAGGCAGCGAAGTTGCGTGGCAAGATCGCCAGGGCGAGAACATCGGCTCATGAGCGTGAGGCGACACGCTCTGAGCAGGCTCGCGTCTTGTGGCCGCTGCGGGCCTTTGTCCTGCGGGCGGGTGCGCTGACCGGGTATGGCGAAAAGCTCTTCTTCTTATCGCTAGGAGAGATCCTGGCCCTGCTCGAAGGCTCCGACACCGCTCTCTCTTCTATTGCGGATCGCCAGGCAATCTACGCTGGCTATTGTGCGCTGCCGTCTTACCCTGTATTGATCCGCGGACACTTCGATCCTTTTCAGTGGGCTGCAAACCCACAGCGACGCAGCGATGTGTTCGATGCAAGCGGCAAGAGTATCCCCTCCGGCGATGCGATTACCGGTTTTCCTGGTGCGCCCGGCACCGTCGAGGGTCGTGCGCGAGTGGTCCTCACCGTCGAAGAGGGCGAGCAACTGCAGTCCGGCGAGATCCTGGTAACCACGGTTACGAACATCGGCTGGACGCCGCTCTTCCCACGTGCAGTCGCGGTCGTCACCGATGTGGGTGCGCCGCTCTCACACGCGGCTATCGTGGCGCGCGAGCTGGGCATCCCCGCAGTGGTCGGCTGCGGCAACGCGACGATGCGCCTGCATACCGGCGATTGGCTGCGCGTCAACGGCGAGCTGGGCACGGTCGAGATCATACGAGTCGCTCAAGCGGTACAGCCTCTGGCTTGAGATGAAGAGCAGGGACATGTCTTCCTCAGAAACACGGAGTGAGCCCTATCAACGCCGGGTGTAGCTCTTTGCTGCAACCCGTCCCATCGTGCCTCATCCGCCTCCTCGGCTCTCGCGGATGAGCCGTCTACCGTTTGCATTGACATTGAAGGGAGTATCCATCATGCAAGAGGCTGCGCTGTCGCCGCTTGCCACCTGGCAAAACTTTTACGTCATCATCGGCTCCGCTGCGGCGACGCTGACGGGCTTGATGTTCGTGGTGATTACCTTGATCGCGGGGAGGCGGGTGCGAGTGTCGTCGCCGAGTGACGGGATTGCGACCTTCAGCACACCAAACGTTGTGCATTTTGGCGCCGCACTCCTGATCGCCGCGACTCTCAGTGCACCGTGGCAGGCGCTCTGGCATGCTGGCCTGCTGCTCGGCCTTTCGGGTCTCGGGGGGGTGACCTACGTCATCATCGTGCTCCGGCGGGCACGCCGCCTGACGACGGCGTATCAACCGGTGCTGGAAGACTGGCTGTGGCATACGGTCTTGCCGCTGGTCTCCTACACCGCCCTCGTCGTCGCGGCGATTCTGCTCCCAGGCCATCCGGCGCCGGCACTGTTCGTCATCGCTGCGGGAACGGTGCTGCTGCTGTTCATCGGCATCCACAACGCGTGGGATAACGTGACCTACACTGCCATCGAACTCTCCCGGCCCCAGAACAAGAGCCAGGACTAGCATGAGTCTTGCACCGGTTCGCTGACGTTGGTCAAGTGCCATTCTGCAACTGATTGGTTGCGCAGTGAGAGAATCTGTGATAAGATAGTGTAACTAATAGGTTGCACTAGAAAGGAGCTATTTATGGAAGCAGTCGTGATTGAACGGAGCATCGTCGTTACGGCAGATCGTGAGCGGGTGTGGCGGGCGATTACTACGCCGGAGCACCTTGCGAAGTGGTTTGAACCGATACGCTTTGAACGGTTAGCCGTTGGCGAAGCCCTGACGTTTGGCTGGGGCGGCGCGGGCTCGATCGCCCTTGTTGAGCCGATGGATCGCTTTGGTTTCCACTGGCAAATCGCGCCTCCCCATCCTGCGCAGACCTTGGTGGTCTTTGCTTTGGAAACGGTGCCTGAAGGGACCCGCATCACCGTGACGGAGCAGGGGTTCGAGGCGCTGCCAGACGAGGTGCGTCAGGCCCGTTTCAAGGACAACACGCAAGGGTGGGAAAAAGAGCTGGGCGAACTCATCGCCTACCTCCAGGCAGGGAGCTATGATTGAGATCGAAGATCGGGTGTTTACTGCCCTTGCGGATGCAACCCGGCGGCGGTTGTTGACCCGACTTGCGCAAAGCAGCCCCAAAACGGCGACGCAGCTTGCGCGCGAATTTCCGATCACTCGGCAAGGGATCATGAAGCATCTTGATCTGCTGGCCCATGCAGGATTGGTGCAGGTGCAGACGAAAGGACGCGAGAAACGATACGTGTTCAATCCGGAATCACTCCAGGCTGCCAGCGCGTGGATTGAGACGATTGACAAGCAGTGGGACGAGCGTCTGCAGCGGTTAAAGAGTCTCGTTGAAGACGACAACGTATAGCAAGATCGAGTTGCCATCAGCAACTGATCCTTTGAAAGGAACACATCGATGAACAATCTCCAACTCACGCAGATGCCATGTGCAAAAGCGGAAATGCTGAACTTCACCCTAACAAAACATTTGCTTCCATCAGTATAATAAGTATAGAGCCACACCCATAAGGAGGCCTACCCATGACCAGGTCCACTTCAAAAAGAAATCTACAAATTGGACTTATACCTGACCCGCTTCCTCGCCCTGACAGCGCATCAACTCACCAAAAAATATTGCCGAGCAACTTTCTTCCTATTCCCCCCGTAATAGCGAGCGTCGAACAGGTAAGCCCATCAATTTCAAAAACATTACCGAGCAATTTACTCCCTATCCCCCTCAAATTAGCAAGCACTCACTCAATAAGCTCATCAATTATCAAAACTTTACCGAGCAATTTACTCGCTATTTCTATCAAAATAGCGAGCATCCACCCTGGCAGCTCACCTCCCCGCTTAACAACCACAAAACAGCACTGGAGCCACGCCGTAGCCGTAGGGGCGACCCTTGGGTCGCCCAGGAAGGCGCTCGACCTGCCAACGCGCTCGCCCCGGCCCGCCACGTCCCTACAGGATTATCTATGAGGAGGTACTATGACAAGCGAACATTTAGTGCTCGGTGGGAAACGAGTTCCCGCCGCAGAGGGCAAGACATTTAGTGTGATTGAGCCGGGGAAAGGTTTCCCCTTTGCTGAGGTAGCCGATGCCGGAATTGAAGATGTGGAGCGGGCCGTGCAGGTGGCATACCAGGCGTTTGAGGAAGGCAGGTGGCCGCGTCTCAGTGCCACGGAGCGTGGCCGCATTCTGCTCAAAGCCGCGGATCTGGTGCGGGAGCGCCAGGAGGACATTGCTGTCATTGAAGCGCGCAATGCTGGCAAGCCGATTCGAGATGCCCGCGGCGAGGTTGGCCTGGTTGCGACAGTACTCGAGTACTGGGGAGGAGCGGCAAACAAGATTTTCGGCGAGACCATCCCGGTACAGGATGCGGGCCTCGAAATCACACTACGGGAACCCGTTGGCGTGTGCGCCCTGATCACTCCATGGAACTTCCCTATGGTGATTGCATCCTGGAAGATTGCGCCCGCCCTGGCCTGTGGCAATACGGTTGTCGTGAAACCCGCACAGCTTACGCCGCTCTCGGTTCTACTTGAGCTTGGCGGCAAAGCCGCCAATGTCGTCTTCTCCGACGTCGACCTGGAGCGCTGTATCGAGGCCTCGGTTTTCGCTGTCTTCGGCAATTGTGGACAGGACTGCTGCGCCCGCTCCCGCCTGCTTGTTCAACGGTCGGTCTACGATGAGTTTGTTGAGCGCTTCGCTCAGCGCACAGCTGCGCTGCACGTCGGACAGCCGCTTGACGAACAGAGCGAGGTTGGGCCTCTCATCTCGGCTGGCCAGCGCCAGCGTTCGCTCGACTACCTTGCGCTCGGTCAGAAGGAAGGCGCGCAGGTGCTCATTGGAGGAACTGTTCCAGCTGATAACGAAACAGGCTATTTTCTCGAGCCTGCTATACTCACTCACGTCGATAACAAGATGCGCGTAGCTCAGGAGGAAATCTTTGGGCCTGTTGTATGCGTCATTCCATTCGATACGGAGGAGGAAGCCATCCGGCTAGCCAATGATGTCGCCTACGGCCTGTCAGGCTCGGTGTGGACTCGGGATCTTGGCCGGGCGATCCGCGTCGCGAAGGGGATTCGCGCAGGCGTCCTTTCTGTCAACTCTAACCATAGTGTGCATACAGAGGCCCCCTTTGGAGGCTACAAAAAGAGTGGCTTTGGGCGCGAGATGGGCATGCATGCCGTCCAGCTCTATACCGAGTTAAAGAGCGTGTTCTTCTCACAAGAGTAAGTGCCGTAATTTTGCAATTGTAAAGATAGTCTCATATAATGGTTTTTGGTTGCGTAGCTACGTGCCAAATAGCGGAATATTACCGGTGTGGAATATTATGGGAAGAGCTCCTTGTTTCTAACCATGAAATTCTCGTGTAATCTTTTGCTAAATAGAAACAAGTAATGACGTAGTAACATGTAGATAAAACATCAGAAGGATTGCAGTAGAGCAAGATAATGCCAATTGTGAAAGGCAAAATTTATCATTGCTGTGAGGAACTCATGTAATCTGTATGTCATCCTGGATATTTTAGTCAAGATTAAGGAGTATTAGTGGTATGGCAAAAATTGCTTTCCAGGCCATCACCAAGCAATTTCCTGGCACCAATAAACCTGCTGTCAATGCCGTTACTTTCGAAGTAGCAGAAGGCACTACCTGTATGCTCGTAGGTACCTCTGGCTCTGGTAAGACAACACTGTTACGCATGGTTAATCGCCTCATAGAACCTACCTCTGGCGAGATAATCATCGATGGTAAAAATATCCTTGAGGAAAATCCGATTTTGCTGCGCCGCCGTTTCGGTTACGTCATACAACAAGTCGGCCTTTTTCCACATATGAATATTGCAGAAAATATTCGTGTGACCGCCGAGATTGCAGGTGGCTGGTCGAAAAAGCAGCTAGCTGAGCGTGTCGACGAACTTCTCGAACTGGTTGGCTTGCCACCAGCAGAGTATCGCAAGCGTTTTCCACGTCAACTCTCGGGTGGGCAACAGCAGCGCGTAGGATTAGCACGTGCGCTCGCAATAGATCCCGCGATCCTCTTGATGGATGAACCCTTTGGCGCTCTCGACGCTATCACCCGCGCTCGGATGCAAGACGAACTGTTGCGTGTCCAAAGTGACGTACACAAAACCATTCTCTTCGTCTCGCATGACATCGAAGAGGCATTTAAGCTTGGTGATATGATTGCTGTACTGCATGAGGGCCAATTGATGCAGCTTGGCACTCCAGTCGAACTGCTCGCAAAGCCGAGCAACGAATATGTGCGTAAGCTGGTAGGGGCTGATAACATACTGCGACAGCTTCAGTATTTACCCGTTACTGATGCGCTGGATGCAAAGCCAGAGGCGGTGTCTTCAGCTCACTGGGGAGATATTCCAACGATCTTTTCTGATTCTACGTTGCTCGAAGCCATGTTGAAACTCCTCGAAACCAATGCCCCCGCCCTCGCTGTACAGACCAAAGATACCCAAGAATCTCTCGGATATATTACCCTCGCAAGCATCAATCATGAGATAACCAGGACACGAAGTAACGAATCCAGCCCTGAGTGGACAAGAATATAAGTCAACGTGCGATGAGTACGTCTGTTGAGGGATTTTCATGCAATATATACTGCAGCCCTACAATTATGATCTGAGCGATCCAGGCAGTATTCCTAACCTGTTCTTACAGACTCTGGCGTTAGTTGGTACTGCTATGTTAATTTCGATCATCATAGCCATTCCAATAGGGTTATTGGTGGCTCGCTATAAACGACTTTACCTCCCGATCATCACAGTTTCGGGTTTGTTATACACCATCCCTAGCATTGCGGCATTTGTTTTGCTCATCCCTATTACTGGATTTTCCCCTGCAACAGCTTTTATTCCGCTGGTTCTCTACAACATGCTTGTATTGATCCGTAACACCGCGGCAGCCGTAAATGGTATTGATCCTTTGCTAATTGAAGTGGGCCGGGCAATGGGGATGAAACGTCACCAGGTACTGTTTCGCGTTACTCTGCCTTTAGCGCTACCCGTCATTGTCGCAGGTATTCGTATTGCAACGGTGACAACGATCGGTATATCGTCTTTAGCTGCACTGGTAGGGCAGGGGGGATTAGGAGAGCTGATTTTTCAGAATATCGTGAGTGGTGATTACAATGCAGTCGTAGCAGGAGCAATATTGATAGCTTTCTTCGCTGTCGCGGCTGATCTTTTGCTGTTGGCCTTACAAACCGGACTTAACCGGGGACGTGGCTCTCTGTCGGTTGCATAGAAGGGAGATTCTGGATTAGATGCAATATTTCAACTATATCCTGGACCCTGGTAACGACTTTCTGGGACATACCATCGATTACCTTAAGATCTGTGGCTTTTCTATTCTTGTGGCAATTATTATCGGAGTTATACTGGGTGCACTCGTCTCGCGCAATGCATTCCTGGCCTTTCTTGCAATAAATGCGAGTGGCCTGTTGCGTGCAATTCCCATCATCGCCGTTCTCATATTGTTTGTCCCTTTCTTTGGCATCGGCTTTGAACCCGCCGTTATCGCCTTGATTGTGATAGGCATCCCGCCAATCTTGCTCAATACCTATACAGGAATTCGCGGAATCGATCCAGCTACGATTGAGGCAGCAAAGGGAATGGGGATGACGACCGTGCAGATCGCCACCCGGATACAAGCTCCACTCGTCACACCACTTGTCGCGGCCGGCATCCGTACCTCGGCGGTGCAGATCATCGCAACCGCAACTCTGGCCGCGTTTATTGGTGCAGGGGGCTACGGAGACTACATTGTAGATGGTTTCAATGTCTTCAATTATACAGAACTCACCGTTGGGGCAGTCTCCGTAGCTATTTTGGCAATGTCAGTAGAAGTGTTTATGAGTTGGTTACAGCGTGTCCTGACTCCTGAAGGCCTGAAAGTGCAGGAACAGGTAGCAATAGCCAAAACATAGCCTTGAAAGCCATCCTGCCAACGCCGCTTACTCGCGGCAAGGCTTCGGGTCAGGCAGGATGCAAGGCAATATACAACTTCGTGCAGTATCGTGTCTGCACCTATTTCATTGGTTCGTTTGAAGTTTTAGGAGGTTAAAATGACTTTTCACAAGCATTCATTAGGAGCGAAGTTCTTATTACTGTTCGCTCTTATCCCCATGCTCATCTTGGCAGCATGCGGTGGTTCCTCTGGAAGTCCTCCCACTAGCAGCGGTACATCTACGCCAACAAAAGTGCCGATAACAGTTGGGAGCAAACTCGATCCCGAAGCCCAGCTACTTGGTGAGATGTATGTCTTGCTGCTTCAGAAGGCTGGCTACACAGTTACCCCAAAATTAGCTCTAGGACAGACCCCTGTCGTGTTTAATGCACTCAAGAGCGGCGCAATTGATCTCTATCCAGAGTTTACTGGGACAGGGCTGAATATACTAGGAGTTAAATCAGCGTTCAATCCACAACAAGATTATCAGACTGTCAAGAACGGCTTCGAGCAACAGTATCACATTACATGGCTCGATCAGGCGCCTTTGAATGATGGTTACGCCCTCTGTACTTCAAAGGCAGAATCTCAGAAGTTGGGGGTCACCACCCTTTCGCAACTGGCTCCTAAGGTACCGCAGTTGACGCTGGCAACACAGAGTGATGGCGTTACCTTCTTCGATAATTTAGAGACAATTTACGGATTCAAAACAGCCAGTTTCAAATCAGTCAAAAAGGTTGACTATTCAATCGGTTTCACCGCCGTGAAGAGTGGGGCAGCAAATGTTACCGAGTGCTACACAACTGATGGTTCGGTTATAACGCAAGGCTTTATCTTCCTCGATGATGATAAGCATGGGTTTACAGAATTCCATCCTGCGCCTATTGTACGTGACACTATACTACAGAGCGACCCTGGCATCGCGACTGCCCTCAATCCGCTGGCACAGTATCTGACTACTGAGGTGAGCATTAATTTACAGCAGCAGGTAGCAACGAAAAAAGCCAGCGGGACGCCTGTTAGCCAGGCAGTCAAAGAGGTCGCAACATCTTTCTTGCAGGGTAAAGGGTTGCTGTAGCTGTATATACATCTGGCTTCCTCAAGAGGCTTCTCTGGTTGCCAATAACTGAAGGCCTTGTTGGTATGTAAAAGCATTTCTAGCAACAAAGGAGCGGAGCTTGCCCCGCTCCTTCTATGTATAATGTAGAGTGCGGATTTATCCAGCACGTCCCTCAGTTCGATGCTGTTCCAACCAATGCTTTCTCCATGGTATGCGCATCATGACCTCGCAGGTGTTCGCGGATAGCAAGGGCGGCAGCGGCGCCCTCACCGGCGGCGCTTACCAGTTGCTTCGTGCTGCCTGAGCGCACATCGCCTGCCGCAAAGATACCCTCTGTGCTCGTCTGGAAATCAATGCCCGTCATGATAAATCCTTGAGCATCCACTTTCGCGATATCCTTGAAGGGTTTACTGTTTGGCGAGAGACCAACGAAGACAAAGACACCCGCAGGATGCATTTCCTCTGTCTCACCCGTTTCAGTGTTCTTGACCACTATTGTATCCATACGGTTGTTTTTTCCCTTGAACTCCGCCACAACGGTATTGAAACGGATCTCTATTCCTGGTGAGTCATTGGCTTTATCGACGGCAACTTTGCTGGCGGTCAATTCCGAGCCGCGCACCAGGATGGTTACCTTTGGACAGAAGCGTGTCAGGAAGGCTGCCTCTTCGACGGCGCTGTTGCCGCCCCCGATGACTACCACCTCGCGCCCTTTATAGAATGGGCCGTCGCAGGTCGCGCAGAAATGGACGCCGGCACCGATAAAATCTTCTTCGCCCGGTACTCTAAGGCGTTTGTAGGTAGAGCCAGTAGCGATTAAAACCGCGTTGCTGCGATAGCCATGCCCAGAGTCTGTCTCAACATAGTGGGCATCCTCGTCATTTCCAACACGCACAACGTTCTGAGCTGAGAGCAGTTCGACGCCAAAGCGTTTAGCCTGGTCGATAATACGCTCAGCGAACTCGCTGCCAGTCACCCCTTCGGGGAACCCCGGATAGTTATCCAGGCGCTCGGTAATTCCGGCCTGACCGCCCAATCCGCTGCGCTCGATAACCAGCACATCAAAGCCGTCACGGGCAGCATAAATAGCAGCAGTGTGTGCGGTCTATCGTAATCGTGGAATAGAATGAGCGTGAAAGAGCGAAAAACCCCACCATAATCGTGGAATGACTCTACGGTCAACGTAGAAAAAGTACGCTAGAAAACAGTTAGCGTAGAAAAAGTATCTTGAACATCTTGGCATCATGTAAAAGCTGCTTGCCGAGTCTGTCTAGTAGATTTAATGCTAAACTTAGTTCCTTTAGATGGTTGCTCTCAGGGGACACATGCGTGATATGCTATGGGTGAGTAATGGAGGAAGATACGCGATGGAAAAAGCGCACGCATTGGTCAATGTCAGGGATATCAACCTGATCTGCCAATATTACAAAACCTATGCACAGATTGAAGGTGTGGCCAGGAGACGGAAGATCACGCGAGCTCGCAGGCGAAGTGGCATCTTGGAAGTCAGAACAGCAGCTCGTGACGAATGGATACAGCCTGTTGTATGGATCGAGTGGATCAATGATCTAGGTGTTCCTATTCGATATATGGCCCAGGATATTCGATAAGAGAGCAAGCGTTTTCTCACAGAAGAACGAGGTAGCAATGGGAGAGAAAGATGGGAAGGACGACATCCCACGACTTAGCAAGCAGCCCCCGCGTTATCGCTTCTTTCTCAACCCTTATCGGGACGCGCGGTTTAGTAAATGTCCGCAATGCTCAAACAAGACAGGGCAGCGAAAACTGCCTCTGTTCGTCCATATCGATCCAACGCAACCACTGCTTTTGAATAAAACGTGTCGCTACTGTCTTCACTGCGATTTGTTGATCGCTCACCAGGACGAGTTAGATGATCTTATTGCGAGAGCCTTCACTGTCCTCAACCCGGAAATCGTTGGTAATAAGTATCTGGTGATTGGAACATTGGATCGAGCTGACTGGAAGCGTATAGACCAGAAGAAGCTTCCTATCCAGGAGATGATCGCGGCACTGCATGACTTCAAAGAGGTGGTCATATTCAAGTCAATGGGTGGGTGGAGAAGATAGGGAGCTGATCTACCTGGCGAGCGCATCGGATACTTATTGCATTCTAGCAGGATCAAACGTGTGTTGTTCCTGGTTGGCTAACACCACCTGCAGTCTGGCAGCTTCGAGGCGGTGTAGCACGGAGAGACGCATGTCGGATATTGGTCAAACTTATCATGCCCTTTGGGCGAGCTTGCTTCCACAGTCGAACCGCCAGACAGGTTTCTCGTTGCGGAGTCCAACCAGGCGCTCCTATGTCGAGTTCTGCCGTGTCGGTTTTTGCTTCCGCTACCGTCTGGAGTATGATACGCCCAATGCGCTTGTTGAGTTTGCGCTCCTGCGCAGTGATGGCGAGCAGATTTACGACAGCCTTGTCTGTCAACAGAAGCAGATCAACGAGGCTTTTGGTGGATCGTTGCTTTGGCTGCGAGAAGCGCATAGTTCAGAACACCCCTGGCCATATCCTGCACTTGCCTGGACGATTGCTTGCCCTAGCCTCCGTGAGCTAGATCGCGAATCCTGGCCGGCAATCCAATCCCAAATGATTGACGCTATGGTGCGTCTGGAGCGGGCGGTTGTGCCCTATCTCCAACGCTGGCTCGAAGAGGATTGAGTTTCTTGTACGGAGACCTGTTGCTTGGCTTGACTGGCATCCTTTTAGGAAGGGTTTTACTCCTCATTCCCTCTATCTTTATCAATCGTTTCAATGAATTTGTAGATTTCAGAAAGATGCGGTTCTATTGGGACCTCAGCTGGTGGTGGTGTTAATGAAAGCAAATCATAGGTTACCGTAACAAGAGCGATTAATAGTCGATCTACTTCCAATAGGGTAATATTTTCGTGCGCGCCTTTATTGGCAAGTTTATCCATTTTGTCGATTCGTGATCCTAAATCTTGAAGACCAGTTTTTACTAAATCTCTCGTTTGTTTAGATGCGTCGAGCCTTTCCTCGATATATGCCCAAAGCCTATTTCGATAAGCCTTTGCGTCGACATCTCTTCCCTTAACTTGCTCGTTCTTAGCTGGATAAAGAGTATTTGCTAGTCCTTCAATGAACCGCCGACAGGATATTGCTACCTGAGAAATTTCTTCAGGGGTTTGAACGGAATAAAAAGTTTTAAACGCTGCGTATAATTCGGAACGTCGGCAGGTGCGCTGGCTGGTGTATGTCTGCCTGCGTGTGCAGGAACCAGCCCAGCGCATTCGTCCGCGCTATCGGCGGCGCTTTGGGATTGAAAGTGGCTATCGGCTGATGGAGCAAGTACGGGCACGAACGACTTCGCCCAATCCAGCACTGCGCTTTCTGCTGATGGGCATCGCGTTCTTGATTGTGAATATTTGGATACGGCTGCATTGGCTGTATCTGCGCTTTTCTGGTCAAGGGCCACGCCGCGTAGCGCGTGCTCGCTTTCGCTTGGAACGGATGACGCGCTTCTTAAGTCGGGCGATTGAGCGTGTCTATGGCGTTATTTCGGCAGTGGATCCACCGCCGAAACCCAAACCTGTGATCTACTGAGACTACCTGCTGGCAAAGTTGTTGTATAATGAGGCTATCCTTGCCCACCCGCAGGCGGGTAAACTCATGGGCGTTGGGCCGCGAAATATAATAAACCAATGGTGCTAGTTGACTAGGCGGTAGAGTGGGCTTGCGAAAAGCACAACCGTCCTCTACGATGTGGGTACACACAACACATCAAAGGAGGACGGTATGCCGACGGACGAAATCATCATCCGCCTGTTTTGCATGGTAGACGACCAACTGGGCCCTGTCAACAAGCGGTTGGATGCCTATCTGTATTCGAGTGAGATTGTGACCATCGGGCTGCTCTTTGCGCTTAAAGGCGGACGCTTTCGCGCCTTTGAGAGCTGGTTGAACAAGAATTACCGTGCCTGGTTCCCGCATCTACCCGAACGGACGCGGCTCCAGCGGCTGCTGCGCGACTGTGCCGAACAGGCATTTGACTTTCTGGCCGACCCGACCTTCTTCACGGTGGTAGACACCTACGGGATCGAGTTGATCCACCCGCGCCGCGAAGGGCGCAGCAAGCAGCAGATCGGGAAGAAAGGCAAATCGAACGGGCGCTGGATTGTCGGCATCAAGCTGGCGTGGTTGATCAACGAGGCGGGCGAGGTGGTGGATTGGACCTGGGCCACCGCCAACGAGCCGGACAACGTCTTTCGCCCACTGGCCACTGGATATGATGGCGAGACGATCGCGCTGGCCGACCAGGGCTTTCGTGAGAAGGACGCCCCAACACAGAATATCCAGTGCTGTGCGCGGGGCACCTGGAACGAGCGTTTTACCATCGAAACCAACCTGAGTTGGGTGGCGGAGCTGTTTCATGCCAAGAAGTTGTATCAGCGCGTCAAGGAGCATCTGGAAGCTCACTTATGGTATCTGGCCGCGCTGATCAATTGTCTGCTGCGGATCACCGAGCACAAACGCTCGCTGGCCGAGTTTGTCATCTGATCACTAACACTATTGGTAACTCATATACTAATTGGTAGATAGGAGAGGGCATCTGAGAAAGATGACATCTGCTCTACTGGTGGAAGCAACGGGAGAGCCTTTATTGTAACATGCGGCGCGTTTGGAAACGGACAGCGACCGCCGTGAGTAGACTGCTCCCCGTCCATCAGGACTGCAAGCGACAATGGGGCTTGTTGCAGCCCCTGGCACGCGCTGGGAGGACTGCCGATCCAACATGAGTTCTCGCTCGTCCTGATAGGGCGGTCTTCCCCGTTGAGGTGCGTCCCTGTAGGTTTTCCTGTGTGAGCAGGAGAACGGCGGCGATGAGAAAGAGCAACGATGATGTCTGGATCTTCCTCCCCGATGCCCGAGCAGGCCGTGACGACCCATGTGGTGGGCATCGATATTGGCATGGAGTCGTGTACGATGTCCTGCTTGACGAAGGACAAACGACAGGTCATCAAATCAACCCCGTTTGCCAATACGCTTCAAGGGTTCGACTGGCTTTTTGAGCGACTTGAGGGACTGGAGGTCGCGCCCAAGCACGTGTTGGTGGGACTGGAAGCCACCTCGCGCTATGGAGAGAATCTGTTGCAGGCGCTGCTTAAGCGTGGCTACCAGGTCTGCCTGTTACATCCGGCTCAGATACATGCCTTTGCGCAACAACGGGGTTTGCGAGCGAAAACGGATCAGCTGGATGCAGTCACGATTGCGCGAGCGCTGCTCAGCGGAGAAGCGCGCTTCGGCTACGTCCCGAGTGAGCAAGTGGCCACCTACCGCGAACTGATGCGCTTACAAAAGCAACTCAGTGATGACGTGGTGCGCTACAAAAATGAGATCCACGCCCTGCTGGTGGTGCTGTTCCCCGAATTCACGCAAGTCTTTGTTGATCCCACGCGGCCCACGGCTCTGGCGGTCCTCAAGCGCTATCCAAGCGCACAGGCCGTCGCGCAGACCGAGGTGGAGACGCTCAGCAAGTTCTTGCATGAACTGGCGCCGCGCCATTATGGGCGACCAACCGCGCAAGAACTGGTGGGATTGGCCAAGTCGTCGGGAAGCCCTGGGGTGGCCGTCGCCGCTCGCTCATCGAGCCTGCGCATTCTCTGCGATCAGCTGGACCATACCCAGAAGAACCTGGAGCAGCTGC
>WNFY01004409.1_pt1 | contig 19132 bp, 19 predicted proteins | sample 5400091 | NCBI WGS metagenome assembly WNFY01 (sample SAMN13153364, study PRJNA577476) | soil metagenome | isolation source: 60 cm soil or saprolite under grassland replicate 1 | place: USA:California | collected 2016-06-15
TGAATTCAGCATTCGTAAGCCTCATATTTCTGGGCTTCTGGCGTGAATTACTGTTGCCGAGAGTTGCGCGACGACGCGCCCGTTCCGGCGCCATACTGTACATCGGTGACGTGCTCCAGCCACTCCACGGCCTTGCCGTGGGCGGCAATGCGGTAGCATTCTCGCGTCGAGCGGCTCGAAAAGGGCAGCCTCTTGAATTCGTCCTGCTCAGGCTCATTGCGCAGTCGGAGCTCGACCGGATCGACGTTGAGCGCTACCGAGAGTTCGTCCATCGCGGATTCGAGCGCGAAGACGCCGCTTGCCTCGCCAGGGGCGCGCATGTAGGTGGGCGTGTGCACGTTCATGCGCACGATGCGATGCCGCGTGTACACGTTCGGGCAGGAATGTAGGAAGCGGGTCGCGTTGACGAGCGACTCCGAATACTCCTCGTAAGTCGATGTCTCCTGGTAAGCGTCGTGCACAATGGCCGCGAGGCGGCCGTTTCGGGATGCACCGACGCCGACGCGCTGGACCGTATGCGGGCGGTAGCCGGTGCCATAGTACATTTCGCGCCGCGACAGCATCAGCTTGACCGGGCGCCTGGCGACGCGGGCACCGAGCGCCGCTAGCGTGACATGCGGCCAGGCCCGCAGCCCTGAGCCGAACGCGCCGCCGACGAATGGCGAGATGACGCGGATGTTCTCTGCCGAAATCCCGAACACAGCGGCAATCTCGTCAGCCACGTTGTAGACCCACTGCGTCTTGTCCCAGAGCGTCAGGCGATTGCCATCCCAGGCCGCGATCGTGGCGTGCATCTCAATTGGATTGTGGTTCTCGCGCGGGATCACATAGGTCTGGTCAATCCGAACCTCGGCGGCGCCGAGCGCCGCTTCGGGATCGCCGCGTTGTGTTTCGGATGGCTTGGTCTCGCCCTGATCGCTCTTCTGCTGAGTCAGCGGAACCGGCCCAACGCGGGTGACGTCGGTGGTCCCGACTTCGCTCGCGTAGGTGACGCGGACCAGCGTCGCCGCATGGGTCGCCTGTTCTAGGGTCTCGGCGATCACGAGAGCAATCGGCTGGCCTTGATGGCTGACGCGGTCGTCTTGGAGCACATGCAGTCGCTCACCGACATCAGGATCGACGGCGCCTTTGTGAGGTCGATACGCGAGCCGCGGCGCGTTGACATGCGTGAGCACGACTAGGACGCCGGGCGCTCGTTCAGCCGCCGCGGTGTCAATGGAAGAGATGCGTCCGTTCGCAACCGCGCTCCGCACGACGGCGCCATGCGCCTGGCCAGGCTGGTTGAACTCGGCGGTGTAGGTGGCTCCGCCGGTGACCTTCTGGCGGCCATCGACTCGACTGACGGGTTGTCCAATGAATGTGGTGGTCATGTGCGGACTCCCGCGATTTCGACGGCACGCACGATTACGCGCTGCATCAGCTCAATCTTGAAGTCGTTTGCGCCGCGCCCTTGCGCACCCTCGGCCGCGAGCGCTGCCGTGCGTCGAAGCGCCGCCGGTTCAAGATTCGTACCCGCCAGGGCCGCTTCGACCCGCGGGACGCGCCATGGCTTGGTTCCAACGCCGCCGAGAGCGACATGCGCCCGCCGAATGCGGGCGCCGTCCAGATCGACCGCGACTGCGGCTGACACGACGGCGAACTCGAACGAGGCGCGGTCGCGCACCTTGAGGTAATGCGAGCGTCGCGCCGCCGGACTGGCCGGCACGGTGATCGCGGCGATCACTTCGCCCGGCTCCAGAACTGTCTCAATATGCGGAGTGTCGCCGGGCAGCCTGTGAAACTCGGCCAACGGGATCGTGCGCTGCCCCCGAGGCCCGCTCGCCTCGACGGCTGCGTCGAGGGCAACGAGCGCAACAGCGAGGTCGGACGCGTGGGCCGCAATGCAGCTGTCAGTCGTGCCGAGCACGGCATGCCAGCGGTTCTCACCGCCGATCGCGGCGCAGCCGGAACCCGGCGCACGCTTGTTGCAGGCGGCGTAACCCACATCGCGGAAATAGGGACAGCGGGTGCGTTGCAGGAGGTTGCCGCCCATGGTTGCCTGGTTGCGCACCTGCGGGCTCGCCGAGTTCAAGAGCGCCTCGGAGATGACGGGAAACTGCTCGACGATGGCAGGGTGCGCAGCCACATCCGCCATCGTCGCGGCAGCACCGAGCCTCAGGCCGCCTGGCCCGACCTCGATACGATTGTCCAAAAGCCCCGCGAGACTCACCAGCCGCTCGGGTCGGCGGACGTGCTCTTGGAGGAGCTGCACCATGTCGGTGCCGCCGGCGATGTACTCGGCAGTTGCGTCGTTGCGGCCGGCCTGGGCGCGGAAAGCGATGGCGGTGGAAAGTTCGCGCGGGCGTTCGAGTGTGAACGGGTGCATGGCTCAACCTCGCCGCGCCGGACCGGTCACGCCCGCCGCGTCCTGGATGGCCGCGACGATGTTGTCATAGGCGCCGCAGCGACAAATATTCCCGCTCATCCATTCGCGGATTTCCTGCGGCGAACTTGCATGGCCCTCGGCGATACAGGCGACGCCCGCCATGATCTGCCCAGAGGTGCAATAACCGCACTGGAACGCATCGCGCTCGATGAAGGCGGCTTGCAAGGGGTGAAGCTGGTCGCCTTGCGCCAAGCCTTCGATCGTCGTGATCTCCCGCCCCTCCACAAGGGCCGCAAGCGAAAGGCACGATTTCACGCGCTTGCCGTCCATCAGCACGGTGCAGGCGCCGCATTGGCCAAGGCCGCAGCCCTTCTTTGAGCCATTCAGATGCAGGTGCTCGCGCAACGCATCGAGCAGCGTGGTCCGCGGATCGAGCGGGAGACTGTGCTCAGCGCCGTTGACCCGCAGGGTTACATTAGCCGAGCTCGACTCCGCGGCAGTCGTCTGAGCATTGGCGGGCGGTGCAGCTCCAGGCATGAAATCAGCTCCTACGAGAGCGCCGCCCGTCACGGCGGCGGCGGCCAAGAGGTCACGTCGCGTGAAATCGGAACCAGCGATCGTTGGTCCTTCCGCACGTTCCATTGCGTCGCCTCCTGAAATGAGGGCGAAAATGCGATTCCAATTCGCTCTCGATGAAGGAATTCGCCCATCGCGTCATTCATTTAACGCGTGCAGGCCCGTAGTATTAGGTGGTAAAATGCGCATGCACTTATGAGTGGAGTCGATTAATGCAGCGTGGACACCTAGACGATATGCTGGCGTTCATGGCTGTGGGACAGGAACGCAGCTTCACCAAGGCGGCGGCAAAACTGGGCGTCTCACAATCGGCGCTCAGCCACACCATTAGACAACTCGAAAGTCGTTTGGGAGTCCGGTTGTTGACGCGAACGACCCGAAGCGTCTCTCCGACGGAAGCGGGCGAGCGTCTGCTGCACAACATTGCCCCGCACCTGAAAGAGATCGAAGCCGAGATTCAGGCTGTTACCGAACTGCGCGAGAAGCCGGCTGGTACGATCCGGATCTCAGCAACCGAATACGCCGCCGACGCGATCCTACTGCCGAAACTCGCGAAGCTGATGCGGGAATATCCGGACATCAAGGTCGAGATCGTGATCGACTACGGCCTGACTGATATCGTGGCCCAACGGTTTGACGCTGGCGTGCGAAGCGGTGAGCAAGTGGCGAAAGACATGATCGCCGTACGGATCGGGCCAGACATGCGCATGGCGGTCGTGGGGGCACCGTCGTATTTCAAGGGTCGGCTAGGACCGAAGAAACCGCATGACCTCATCAACCACAACTGCATTACTCTGCGTCTACCCAGTGGCGGATTGTATGCCTGGGAGTTTGAAAAAGGCGGCCGAGAACTGAGAGTGCGCGTCGAGGGCCAGCTGACCTGCAATACAACCGCCCAAATGCTGAATGCCGCGTTGGCCGGAATAGGCTTGGCCTATGTGCCCGAAGACTGGGTGCAGCCCTATCTCGCCAAGGCTCGTCTCAAACGCGTGCTCAAGGACTGGTGCCTTCCATATTCAGGGTACCACCTGTTCTACCCTAGCCGCAGACAAGCATCGGCGGCATTCGCTCTGCTGGTTGATGCGCTGCGCTATCGAGCCTGAGTAAAAGCGGTTATTGAACCGCGAGTAGATTCAGAATCCGTCAATTCGGACGTTTTTCGAAGACGTCCTTTGCCACCGGAAGCGCCGAAAAGGCGTTCGGCCAGCCGACGTAGAAGGTCAAATGGGTAATCGCCCCGGAAATCTCGGCCGCGGTCAGGCCGTTATTCATTCCGATAGTCAAGTGCGCGGCCAGTTGCGCGCCTTGTCCGTTCGCAATGAGCGCGCTGACAGTTACGGGGCTTCGGTCGTGCGGCGCAAGATCCGGGCGAAGCCACAAGTCACGAAACAGAACATCCGCGGTGTATTGAACGATTCCGGGAAATGCGGCACCGAACTGTCCCCCGACGCGATTTGCTGCCCTCAAAGTGGCTACGCAGCTGCTTTCTAAGTGTTATCGTGGCGGCACCGAGGTCTGTTGTTGGCACTTCTCGGAAGAAACGGCTGGGATCGATGACTTCCGCTTTCGGTGCCAATGCGGAAGTTGGCTGGGCGGCATCAATTCCGTTTGTCAGGGACATCTCGGCGCCATTGGCGATTGAAAAATGAATTGCCGGATTGCAGTCGTGGAGAAGCGCTTGAACGCCGAAATTCGGTCAACTTACACAGTTTCTTACACATACACAGCCAACGTTGAAAATAAACAAATAGAATCAAATAGATGTACCAAATTACAGCTCACTCAAAATGCCTTTGGCAGTCCCGCCTGTTTCAAGACCGCATTTGCCGTATGTCGGGATTTGATATGGCGTCCACCGCGAAGCGGCGGCCGGAAATCGGGCTCTCCCAGATTTCATGGTCTGCGCGGCCGCGTCGGACAACACGACCCTCCGCCTTTAGCGGAATTTGCTTGAGGGCGGGCGTGTAGCCGCCGCTCATTCCCCGGCGCGCGAGCGCACCTGCACGCGCGTGAAACTCTCGGCGATGATTTGAACGGGAAGCTCAATCGTAGGCCCGCCGTCTTCCTCGCTCTCGAGAAGATCTTGAATCAGGTTCGGCAGCTTGGCTTCGAGAGCCTGGATGCTCTCAGCTTCTGTAACCAGACCCGGAACATCCTCGCTCTCCGCGACCCAAACCTGGGCCTCAGGGTCCCATGTCGCGCGGACGACGATCAGGCGTGGCATGTTTCGGCTTTCCCTTTGGACTGCATCGATTTGCATCATCGCAGTACCGATGGGGGCATGGCAACTCGGGAAACGCGTAAAACCCGCTCAAGGTGCCCGATGTCGGACCCCACCTTGACTTGGCGCTCCGCTGCGCGCCAAAGACCCGCCCGCAACCCGCGAGATGCTCATGCCGCTCCTGGCACTGCCGTTTCCCGCGCTCAACCCGGTGATCGTCGAACTCGGTCCGTTCGCGATCCGCTGGTACGCGCTCGCCTATATCGCCGGCATCCTGCTCGGCTGGCTCTATGCCCGCGCCATCATCAAGTCGCGCTCCGCCTGGGGCGGGCCGGCGCCGCTGACCGCCGCGGATTTCGACGATTTCGTTCTGTGGGTGACGCTCGGCATCATTCTCGGCGGCCGCACTGGTTACGTGTTGTTCTACAATCTGCCGCATTTCATCGCGCATCCGATCGAGATCCCGCAATTGTGGAAGGGCGGAATGTCGTTCCACGGCGGGTTCATCGGCTGCATGCTCGCGGTCATCCTGTTCGCGCGGGGCCGCGGCATCCCGATCTTGTCGCTCGGCGATCTCACCTGCGCGGTCGGGCCGATCGGGCTGTTTCTTGGCCGCATCGCCAATTTCATCAACGGCGAATTGTGGGGCCGGCCGAGCGAGGTGCCATGGGCGATGGTGTTTCCCGGCGGCGGTCCGCTGCCGCGCCACCCGAGCCAGCTCTACGAGGCGGGCCTCGAGGGCCTCGTGCTGTTCGCCGTGCTGGCGATCCTAATCCGCGCCGGCGCGCTGCGCCGGCCGGGGCTGATCATCGGCGCGTTCGCGCTCGGCTACGGCATCGCGCGGTGCATCGCGGAACTCTTCCGCGAGCCCGATCCGCAGCTCGGCTTCCTGTGGGGCGGATTGACCATGGGCATGCTGCTGTCGGTCCCGATGATCCTGGCCGGGCTCGGCTTCCTGTTCGTCGCGCTGCGCCGGCGCCCCGCTGCGGCGTGAGGCTGATGCCCGGGACATGCAGCAGCCTCCGTTCACCTCCCCCTGGAGGGGGGAGGCATAGGCGGCCCTTCAGCCGCCGTTTGAACAACGCCGATGCGGAGCATCGGCTATGGAGCGTCATCAGACGCGAGCCGGGTGGGGGTGAAGCTGATTCACCCCACCCCGGCAGCTCGCAACATGCTCGCTGCCGACCCTCCCCCTCCAGGGGAGGGTGAAGAGCGCGGCGACTTTCGCATGACCCCGCTCGAGGCCGAGATCCGCCGCATCATCGCGGTCGATGGGCCGATCCCGGTCGCGCAATTCATGGCGCTCGCGCTCGGCCATCCGGTGCACGGCTATTACGCGGCGCGCGACCCGTTCGGCGCGCGCGGCGATTTCATCACCGCGCCGGAGATTTCCCAGATGTTCGGCGAGCTGATCGGACTGTGGGCGGCGGCGGCGTGGAACGAGATGGGCGGCCCCGGCCGCGTTCGCCTGGTCGAGCTCGGACCCGGGCGCGGAACGCTCATCGCCGACGCCTTGCGGGCGGTGAAGGTCGCGCCGGATTTTCGCGAAGCGCTCGCCGTCGACCTGGTGGAGACGAGCTCCGCGCTCCGGCAGCGACAGCAAACAACGCTGGCGCATTGCGGGGTCCCGGTGTGCTGGCATGCGAGCCTCGCGGAAGTGCCCGAGAAAGATCCGCTGATCGTCATCGCCAACGAGTTCTTCGACGCGCTTCCGATGCACCAGGCGGTGCGTGCGGAAAGCGGCTGGCACGAGCGCATGGTCGGCATCGGCGATGACGAAAAGCTCGTGCTTGCGCTCCACCCCGATCCGATCCTGAATTTCCCGGCCATGCTGCCGGCAAATCTCGGCACGGCGCCGATCGGCGCCATTTTCGAATGGCGCTCCGACGCGCTCGTCACGGACATCGCCGGCCGCCTGGTGGAGCACGGCGGGGCGGCGTTGATCGTCGATTACGGCCATGCGGGAAGCGCGCTCGGCGAGACGCTGCAAGCGGTGGGATCTCACTCTTTCGCGGATGTCCTGGAGCGGCCGGGCGAGGTCGATCTCTCGGCGCACGTCGATTTCGCAGCACTCGGGAATGCCGCCATGCGGGCGGGCGCGCGCGTGCTGGGCCCGGTCACGCAACGCCAATTCCTGCGCGAGCTGGGCATCGAGACCCGCGCCGCCATGCTCGAGACCGCGGCGGGAGCCCGCGCTGCCGAGATCGACGCGGCGCTCGCGCGGCTCACCGAGGCGGGCCCGCGCGGCATGGGCGAATTGTTCAAGGTCCTCGCACTCGCCGATCCAAAACTTGGCGCGCTGCCGGGATTTGGGTAGCGTCCGCCGGATCAGAAGAACGCCCCGTCCAGCGGGAGACCAGGTGGCCACTTCGTTTGCATTCGCGGACCAGGTCCGTCCGGCCCGCCGGCTGGTCTCGTTCCGCGTGGCCGGCTGGCTGTGGTCCGGCCTGCTGCTCGCGCTGCTGGCGTTCCTCGTGCTCTATCCGACCTTCATGCTGCTCTACGGGGCACTGTCGGGCACCAATCCGGTGGTCGACGGATTTGACCCCTCCGCCATCTCGCTCGACAATTTCATCGAGGTCCTGGCCAACCCCAACGTGCATTTCGCGCTCGTCAACACGCTTCTGGTGTGCGGCGGGGGCACCGCGATCGCGGTCGTCGTCGGGCTCGGCTTCGCCTGGATCGTGGTGCGCACCAACACGCCCTGCAAGGCGCTGATCGCGACCGCGGGGCTCGTCCCGCTGTTCGTGCCGCCGCTCGTCGCCGGCGTCGCCTGGACCATCCTCGGCTCGCCGCGCACCGGGCTCATCAACACCATGCTGGCGTGGCTCGGCGTCGATTGGCGGCTCAATTTCTATTCCATGCCGGGGCTGATCGCCGTGTTCGGCATGTACTACGCGCCCTACGTCTACATGTTCACCTCGGCGGCGCTGCGCAACATGGATCCTTCGCTCGAGGAGGCAGCCGAGATTTCCGGCGCGAGCGCGCTCGGCACCTTGCGCACCATCACCTTTCCGCTGATCGCGCCGGCGATCATCGCCGCGATGCTGCTGTCGTTCATCGTCATGCTGGGCATCTACGGCATTCCGGCCGTGCTCGGCGCGCCCGCCAACATTTCCGTGCTGACCACCTACATCTTCAACCTGACCGCCTGGTCGCCGCCGCTGTACAGCACCGCGGCCGCAGTCGCGATCATCCTGATGATGGCCACGGGGCTTCTGGTGGTGGTGCAGCAGATGGTGCTGTCGGGCAAGAGCTTCACCACGGTCGCCGGCAAGGCGTTTCGGCCGCGCGCGCTCGACCTCGGCCGCTGGCGCTTTTTCACGCTCGGGCTCGCCATCCTCTATCTGCTGGTGGTCGCGGTGCTGCCGACGCTGGCGCTCGTCATCGCCGCATTCCGCAAGTACCTGTTCTTCCGCGGCGCCGCGAGCCTGTTCGACCTCAAGCAATACGGCCTGCAGCATTTCGAGAGCCTGTTCGGCAATCCGCTGACCATGCTGTCGATCATCAACACCGTGGAGGTGGCGCTGATCACCGCGGTCGGCGGCGGCGTGCTCGCCTTTGCGATCGGCTACACCGTCAATCGCACCAACGCGCCGGGCCGCAGGGGAGTCGATCTCATCGCCACGCTGCCGGTGGCCATCCCCGGGCTCGTCATCGGCGTCGCGTACCTGTGGGCCTGGATCGGGCTGCCCGGCGGGCTCTACGGCACGATCTGGATCCTGGCGCTCGCCTTCATCGCCCGCTTCATGCCGGACACCGTCAAGGTGCTGTCGACCTCGCTGATGCAGATCCACCGCGAGCTCGAGGAAGCCGCATGGCTGTGCGGCCGGGGCACGCTCGGCACCATCCGGTCGATCGTGCTGCCGCTGGCGCGTCCGGGCGTGATCGCCGCCATGACCCTGCTGTTCATCCTCTCGGTGCGGGAGCTCGGCTCCTCGCTGTTCCTCTACAGCAGCCGCACCATGGTCATGGCGGTGCTGCTGCTCGACTACTACAATCAGAACATCAATATCACTGCGGCCTTCAGCGTGGTGCAGACGGCGCTGCTCGCGGTGCTGATCGGATTTGCGCACTGGCTGTCGCGGGGCGCCGCCGATACCGGCATCGCCCGCGTGCGGTAGTGCCAGTAATCGGGTACGACAGCCTGGGAGGAGACAATGATTGATAAACTCACGTCGCGACGCGCAATGATGAAAGGCGCGCTCGGCCTCGCGGCCGCGGCCGTCGCGGGGCGCGCCGGGGCGCAGGGGCCCGCCAAGAATCCATTCGGGCCGCCGGAGCTGATCGAGGCGGCGAAGCAGGAAGGCACGCTGGTGTACTACACCGCCAATTTCGCCGAGGTGGAGCGGCAGGTCGTCGCCGCCTTCAACAAGCGCTTCCCGTTCGTGAAAGTCGAGATGGTGCGCGCGCCCGGCGGTCAGCTCATCACCCGGGTGAAGACCGAGGCGGCTGCCGGCAAGCTCGCCGCCGACGTCGTCGATCATTCCGATCGCGGGCTGATGCTGGAGATCGAAAATCAGTTCGCGGATTATGCGCCACCCAATGCCGGCGACTACATCGCCGACGTGCTGGTGTCGCCGAAATTCTGGCCGCGCGCGACGCTCGGCTGGTCGATCGCCTACAACGTCGAACTGGTGAAGAACCCGCCGAAGTCGTGGATGGATCTCACCAAGCCGGAATACGGCAACGGCCAGATCGGCCAGGTGATCGGCCCCTCCGGCGGCACCACCTGGACCCGGATCATGTTCGAGCGGCAGGTGCTGGGCGAGGATTATTGGCCCAAGCAGGCGGCGACCAAGCCGGTGCTGTTCCCGTCGGGCGCGCCGCTGTCGGATTCGCTCATCCGCGGCGAGGTCTCGATCGCGCCGCTGCTCTACAACATCATCTGGACCAAGAAGCGCGACGGGGCGCCGGTCGAGATCTTCTTTCCGCCCGAGGGCGTGCCGATCAACCCATACGCGAGCGGCATTCCGAAAACCGCGGCGCATCCCAACGCGGCGAAGCTGTTCCTCAACTGGAATCTGTCGGAGGAGGGCCAGACCTTCATGATCAAGGAGCTCGGCCATCTCACCTCGCTCAAGCAAGCGCCGGCCTATCCGGAGGGCTACGATCCAAAGGTGGTCAAGGTGTGGGTGCCGAATTTCGAGCAGTACAAGAAGCTGCATGCCGCCTGGATGGAGGACTGGAACAAGATCTACGGCTACCGCCAGTGAGCTGAGATCGAGCGGCATACTCCTCCCCCCGCTTGCGGGGAAGGTGATCGAGCGGGACGAAATTCAAAGGCTCACCATGTCGGCGGAACTGCGGGTCGAAAGCTTGCGCAAAGTCTTCGCCACGGGCGCGCCCGCGGTCGACGACGTGAGCTTTTCCGTGGGCGCCGGCGAGATCGTCGCGCTGCTCGGCCCCTCCGGCTGCGGCAAGACCACGACCCTGCGCTGCGTCGCCGGCCTCGAGCATCCGAGCGCGGGGAAGATCCGCATCGCCGGCGCGACCGTGTCGGCGCCCGACGAGGGCGTGCTGGTGGCGCCGCGGGCGCGCAACATCGGCATGGTGTTCCAGTCTTACGCGGTGTGGCCGCACATGACGGTCGAGCAGAACGTCGCCTATCCGCTGCGCCAGCGCCGTGCCGCGCGCGCGGAGATCGAGCGCAGGACCGCGGAGATTCTCAAGCTCGTCGGGCTCTCCGACTTCGCGCGGCGCCCCGTGGTCTCGCTCTCCGGCGGACAGATGCAGCGCGTCGCGCTCGCGCGCAGCCTCGTCTACGAGCCGGCGCTGCTGCTGCTCGACGAGCCGCTGAGCAATCTGGACGCCAATCTGCGGCTGCGGCTGCGCGACGATCTGCGCCGCATCATCAAGCGGACCGGCGTCACCGCGCTCTACGTCACCCACGATCAGGCCGAGGCCGCCGTGCTCGGCGACCGCGTCGGCGTGATGCGCGACGGCAAGCTGCTGCAGATCGGGCCGCCGGCCGAGATCTACAACCGCCCCGCCGATCTGTTCGTCGCGCAATTCACCGGCGCCTCCAATCTGCTCGCCGGCCGCGTGCTCGACCGCGACGGCGAGTTCGGCACGATCGAGGCGCCCTCCGGCCATCGCTTCCTCGCCTGGCTGCCGCCGCGCGTCGTCGCCGGCGCCGCGGTGAAGATCGCGGTACGCCCGGAGAACGTGCGATTCGGCGATGGCGGCGGCGAACCGGGGTCGAACCGCTTCACCGCGCGCGTCCTGGTGCAGCGCTACGAGGGCGCGCAGACGGTCTACAGCCTCGCCGTGCTCGGCGGGAAGCTCGCGGCGCTCGAGCTCGGCAGCAGCGCGCGCTATGCGGTCGACAGCGAGGTCGACATCGTGCTGCCGCCGGCGCTGTGCTGGGCCTATCCGGACGAGGAGGACGCGGAGTCCAACAAATAGCCCGTAGCCCGGATGCAGCGCCCGGAGTGGCGCGTAATCCGGGATCGCGGCTCCCGCATTCCGCTTCGCTCCATGCGGGCTACGGGATCAAATCGAGGGACCACGATCCGCCATGAATGAAACGCCAAAACAGAAACCCAACATCTACTCCAATGAATCCGCTGCGGCGATCCGCGGTTCGACCGTGGGCCCCGAATTTCAGACGCTGCACGAGATCGTCAAGAAGGCGCGCCAGAATCTCGACCAGAACGACTGGGATTACATCGTCGGCGGCACCGAGAGCGAGACCACGCTGCGGCGCAACCGCATGGCGCTGGATTCGCTGGCGTTCCGGCCGCGCGTGCTGCGCGACGTGAGCCGGATCGACGCGGCGGTCGAGCGGTTCGGGCGCAGGCTGCGGCTGCCGCTGCTGCTGGCGCCGGTCGGCGCGCTCGAAGTCTTTCATCAGGGCGGCGGCGCCACCGTGGCACGGGCCGCGCAGGAGTTCGGCGTCGCCCATATGCTCAGCTCGGTGTGCGAGCCCGGGCTCGAAGCCGTCGCCGAGGCCGCGCCCGACGCGCTGCGCATCTATCAGCTCTACGTCCGCGGCGACGAGGGTTTCGTCGACGACCACGTCCGCCGCGCGATCGCCAACGGCTATTCGGCGTTCTGCCTCACCGTCGATACCGCGGTCTACAGCCGGCGCGAGCGCGATCTCGCCAAACGTTTCGTCACGGCGGGACGTCGCCGTGTTTCCGGCCGCGAGTTCCAGGCGGCGCTCGCTTGGCGCACGGTCGAGCGCATCAAGCGGAACTTCCAAATTCCGCTGGCGCTCAAGGGCATCGCCACGCGCGAAGACGCCGCAAGGGCGGTCGAGCACGGCGTCGACTGGATCTACGTGTCGAACCACGGCGGCCGGCAGCTCGATCACGGCCTCGGCTCGATGGAGGTGCTGCCCGAGATCGTCGAGGCGGTTGCCGGCCGCGCGAAAATCATGATCGACGGCGCGTTCTGCCGCGGCACCGATATCGTCAAGGCGATGATCCTGGGCGCGGATCTCGTCGGGCTCGGCCGCATGCAATGTTACGGTCTCGCGGCGGCCGGGCAGGCCGGCATCGTGCGCATGCTCGAGCTCATCGAGGACGAGGTGCAGCGCTCTCTCGGCCTGCTCGGCGTGACGAGTTTCGCCGAGCTCGATCGTTCCTACCTGCGCGCGGCGGCGCCCGCCAATCCGCCGCACGTGCTCAGCGCGTTCCCGCTGCTGCAGATCGAGGACTATCGGTATTGAATCTGTAGCCCGGATGGAGCGCAGCGCAATCCGGGAGCTCCGTTCCCGCATTTCGCCGCGCTCCATGCGCCGGCAGCGCTCCCATCGCCCGCAGCATGTTCTAGGCTTCGCCGCGGGCGTATGGTATAACATCGCAACGCTGCGACCAGCCGAGGAGATCGCCATGCACGAGCAGGTGTATCGCGTGCTGCGCTCGGCGCAGGGCTTGATGACGGCCTATGAGATCCTCGACGCGGTGCGACCGAAGGGGATTTCGGCGCCCCCTACGGTGTATCGCGCCTTGAACCGCTTGATGCGCGAGGGTCTCGCGCACCGGGTGGAATCGAGGAACGCCTACGTGGCGTGTTCCGATCCCGATCATCGGCACGCCACCGCCGTCTTCGCCATATGCCGCGACTGCGGTCACATCGATGAGATGCACGAAGGCGAGCTGGTGCAATCTCTCACCAAAAAGCTGTCCAGGCGCGGGTTCGTGGCGGACCGAGCCACGATCGAAATCCAGGGACTCTGTGCGTCGTGCGCCCCGACCTAGCGAGCCCGATGATGATGTTTGCCGTGCGGCGGCTCGCGTCCGGCTCGGCTTCGGGTCGAGATGCCCGTCGCGGGTGGACGCCATGACGGCCATTGCGCGCCTTGGGTCGTTGCTTGCGCTGCTGTTGGCCGTGACGACGGGCGCGGCCGGCCAGGAGCAGAAGCTGGGCGTGGTCGCGGCGGAAAATTTCTACGGCGACGTCGCCCAGCAGATCGGCGGCGAGGGGGTCGAGGTCGCCAGCGTCCTGAGCAATCCCAATCAGGATCCGCATCTGTTCGAGACGACGCCGACGATCGTGCGCCAGATTGCCGCGGCGCGGATCGTGGTCTTCAACGGCGCCGAGTACGACGCCTGGATGGACAAGCTGCTCAACGCCGCGCCGCGTCCGGAGCGGACCGTGCTGGCGGTGGCCGCGCTCGTCAACAGGAAGGCGGGCGACAATCCCCACGTTTGGTACGATCCGGCCACCATGCCGGCGTTGGCGCGCGCGCTCGCCGCCGCCTTCGGCAAGGCTGATCCCGCGCATGCGGCGGATTACGCCGCACGACTTGCGAGCTTCCTCGCCTCGCTCGAGCCCATCGACAGCAAGATCGCGGAAATCCGCGGCAAGTACGCGGGCGTTGCGATCACCGCCACCGAGCCGGTGTTCGGCTACATGGCCTCCGCGCTCGGACTGAAGATGCGCAACGAGCGATTCCAGATGGCCGTCATGAACGATACCGAACCGAGCGCCCGCGACATCGCGGCCTTCGAGCACGACCTCAGGGAACGCAAGGTGAGGGTGCTGCTCTACAACAAGCAGACGGGCACGAAACTGACGCAGCGCATGCTCGACATCGCCCGCCGCTCCAAGGTTCCGGTGGTGGGCGTGACGGAGACCGAGCCCATCGGCATGGCGTATCAGGACTGGATCCTCACGCAGCTCGCGGAGCTGCAGAAGGCGCTGGCGCAGCCCTCGACATGAACGTCATCGATCTCGACAGCGCGACCATTCGGGTCGGAGCGCGGACCGTTCTGTCGGAAATCAGCCTGTCGATCGGCGCGGGCGAGTTCGTCGGCGTGCTCGGCCCGAACGGTGCCGGCAAGACCACATTGATCCGGGCCCTTCTCGGATTGATCCAGCCGAGCGACGGCGGCATTCGCGTGTTCGGCCGGTCGCCGCAGCGCGGCAATCCGGCAATCGGCTACATGCCGCAGGTCCGCACGGTGCTCCCCGACCTGCGCGTGCACGGGTTCGATGTGATCGCGAGCTCGGTCAACGGCGAGCGCTGGGGGTTGCCGACGCTCGCCGCCGCGGACCGCCGCATGATCGAAACCACGCTCGCGGCCGTCGGCGCCGGGGATCTCGCCGAGCGCCCGCTCGCCGAGATGTCGGGCGGCGAGCGGCAACGCCTGCTGTTGGCCCAGGCGCTGATCGGTGCGCCGCGGCTGCTGCTGCTCGACGAGCCGCTCATCAGCCTCGACGCATCCAATCAGGAGCTCGTCATCGCGTTCGTTCGCAGCTTCAGCCGCGAACGCGGCATCACGGTGCTGTTCAGCGCCCACGAGCTCAACCAGCTGTTGGGCTTCCTCGACCGGGTGCTCTATCTCGGCCGCGGACAGGCCGCGTTCGGCACCGTCGAGGAGGTCGTGACCGCACCGGTGCTGTCACGGCTTTACGGCACGGAAATCGACGTGGTCCACGCCGATGGGCACATCTTCGTCATGTCACGGGGGCGCAACGTCGAACGTGCGGTCCATCTGCACGAGGACGATCATCCGCACTCGCATCAGCAGCACGACCACGGCCATGTTTCAATATGAGTTCATGATCAACGCGTTCGCGGCGGCCGGCATCGTCGCGGTCGTGTCGGGATTGGTCGGCTTTTTCCTGGTGATGCGCGGCCAGACTTTCGCCGGCCATGCGCTCTCGCACATCGGCTTCGCGGGCGCGACCGGTGCCGGCCTGATCGGCCTCGCGCCGATCTGGGGGCTGCTCGGCTTCACGCTCGCCGCCGGCATCGGCATGGGCATGCTGGGCGAGCGCATCACCAACCGCGACGTCGCCATCGGCGTCGTGCTGGCGCTCGCGCTCGGGTTCGGGCTGCTGTTCCTGCACTACTACACTTCCTTCGCCACGCAGGCGACGGCGATCCTGTTCGGCAACGTGCTCGCGGTGGATCGTTTCACGATCGCGGTGCTGGCCGGGCTGGCCGTCGTCACGCTCGCCGCGCTCGCCGCCATCATGCGCCCGCTGGTGTTCGCGTCGCTGCAGCCGGAATTGGCCGAGGCCAAGGGCGTGCCGCTGCGCTTCGTCTCGACGGCGTTCCTGGCGCTCGTCGCGCTCGCGGTCTCGGAATGCGCGCAGATCGTCGGCGTGCTGCTCGTCTTCACGCTCATGGTGGGGCCGCCCGCAACCGCGCAGAACCTGTCGGGCCGATTGTGGAGCGGGCTCGCCCTCTCGGCGGGTCTCGCGCTTGCCGAGGCCTGGTTGGGAATCGCGCTCGCCTATTACACGGATTGGCCGGTGAGCTTCTGCATCGCGATCCTGAGCGCGCTTGCCTATTTCGGCTCGATCGCCGCGCCGCAATGGCGTGCGGGATCGAAGCTCGAGTCCGTCCCGGAACTGCCGGCGTAGACCGGCGGACGCGCCGGTTCTATTGACACGCGGCGCGTACATTGCAACGTTATACTATAGCAGCGCGGGCGCCGCAGCGCGGAGAGGGGCCGCTTGTCCGCGCTCCGCATTGCCCTAGACTGCGAGCGGGCGCCGAGGGGCCGTCACACGATGCACTGGTTCCGCGCGAAACGATCGCTGAGCAGCTGTCTGGCGCTCTTTGCGCTTGCGCTGCAGCTCGCGCTTTCGTTCGGCCACATCCATCTCGACGACCTGGCGCTTGGCGGTACGACCCTGGCCGCGCAGAAAGCGTCGCAGCCGGCAACGCCGTCCGGCACCGTGCCGGATCGGGACGAAGTCTGTGCGATCTGTGCAATCATCAGCCTGTCCGGCGCGCTGCTGATTCCGGACGCGCCGGCGCTCGTCTTCGCCGGCGCCCAGCACGAGGCATTTTTGCCGGACCTGGTCGCGGCCCTCGTTTCCGACCAGACGCGGGCGCAATTTCAAGCCCGCGCGCCGCCTGCCTGACGAAACAGCCTGAGCCTCTGGCCGCAATACGCTCCCCAAGCCGGGTGCGGCGGCGCGCAATCGGTCCGTTCACATCGGCAGACGCCCGCGATCGGGAACGCTTCCAATGTCTTTCATCCGAACATCTATTCAGCTCGCATGGAATCTGTTCTTCGCCGCCTTCGCGCTGGCGGCCCTGGCGTTCAGCACCGACACGGCCCCGGCGCAGACCGCGCTGCCTGAGGTCGTGGTCCGGGCGCCAAGCCCGATCGTGCACCGCGTCCCGGCGCGGCGGCCGAGCGCGCCGTCCACTGCGCCGGCGGCTCCCGCCGCGCCCGCCGAGCCGGCCCCCGCCCCGGCGCCTGCAGCCGAGGCAAATCTGCCCGGCACGCTGCCGATCGTCACCGACCAGTTCGCGACCGTCACCGTCGTGCCCAACGAGGAGATCCGGCGCAGCGTCGGCGGCACGCTCGGCGACATGCTGTTCGGAAAACCCGGCATCACCGGCTCGAGTTTCGCGCCCGGCGCGTCGAGCCGGCCGATCATCCGCGGGCTCGACGTCAACCGCGTCGGCATCGTGGAGAACGGGGTGGGGGGCGGCGGCGTCTCGGATCTCGGCGAAGATCATTTCGTGCCAATCGATCCCTTGTCGACCAACCAGGTCGAGGTGATCCGCGGGCCGGCCACCCTGCGCTACGGCTCGCAGTCGATCGGCGGCGTCGTGGCCGCCACCAACAACCGCATCCCCGAGGCGCTCCCCGCCTGCGGTCCGACCAGCCCGCCGCTGACCGAGCCGCTCGGCGTATACAAGGCCCCGTCGTCGGCCCCGATTCCGCAGGGCTGCGCGACCATCGAGACGCGGACCGCCGTGCAGAGCGTCGACAACGGCCTCGAAGGCGCCGCGCTGCTCGATGCGGGCGGCGGCAATTTCGCCATCCACGCCGATGCGTTCGGCCGCCGGGCCGACGATTACCGCATCCCGCGCTATCCCTATCTCGTGCCCCCCGACCCGGCCGAAGCCCCGGGCGCCACCCAGCCCGGCGCGTTCAACGGCAGGCAACCGAACTCCGCGCTCCGCAACAGCGGGGAATCGTTGGGCGGCTCCTACGTGTTCCGGGACGGCTTTGTCGGCCTCGCGGTCACCCAGAACGACGCGCTCTATCACATCCCGGGCATCGACGGAGAGGATCACAAGACGCGCATCGACGCGCATCAGACCAAGCTGACCAGCAAGGGCGAATGGCGCGGACCGACGGATTTCATCGACGCCGTCCGGTTCTGGGCCGGCGCGACCGACTACAAGCACAACGAGGTCGGGCTTGCCGACGACACCAATCCGGCAAGCGACGGCGTGAGACAAATTTTCACCAACAAGGAGCAGGAGGCGCGGGTCGAGGTCCAGCTCATGCCTGTCGACCTGCGGTTCGCCAGCCTGACCACCGCGCTCGGCGCCCAGGCCGGGCATCAGGAGCTCACCGCGCCGAGCCCCGACAACGCCGGCCTGTGGGACCCGAACAGCAATCACAGGGTCGCCGGTTTCCTGTTCAACGAGTTCAAGTTCAGCGACACGACCAAGGGCCAGATCGCCGGCCGCATCGAAAGCGTCGACCTGTCGGGCTTCGGTCGGTCGTTTCCCCTTAGCGGCGGTGTCGTATCCACGCCGGTTGCGCTCGAATTCGCGCCGAAGAGCGCCAGCGTCGGGCTGATCCAGAATTTCGTCTGGGACCTCGTCGGCAGCATCACCGCCCAATATGTGGAGCGCTCGCCGAAGCCTGCGGAACTGTTCTCCGGCGGCCCCCACGATGCGACCGCCACCTTCGACAAGGGCAACCCTGGTCTGAAGATCGAGGTCGCCGAATCGGTCGAAGTCGGACTGCGGCGGGCGGTCGCGCCGTTCCGGTTCGAAATCACCGCGTATTACACGCGGTTCAACGGCTTCATCTTCCGGCGGCTGACGGGCAATTTCTGCGACGGCGATACCGCGGTGTGCGGACCCGCCCCCGGCGAGCTGAAAGAAGCCATCTATTCCCAGCGCGACGCGATCTTCCGCGGCGGCGAGTTCCAGAGCCAGTGGGATATCGCAAGGCTGTGGAACGGCTGGTGGGGCATCGAAGACCAGTTCGACGTGGTGCGGGCGACCTTCACCGACGGCACCAACGTGCCCCGCATCCCGCCGGTGCGCGTCGGCGGCGGCGTGTTCTACCGCGACGCCAACTGGCTGATGCGCGTCAACCTGCTGCACGCCTTCGCCCAGCACGACATCGCCGTCATCGGCGAGACGCCGACCGCGGGCTACAACCTGCTCAAGGCCGAGATCAGCTATACCAAGAAGCTGAACCCGGCGGAGTTCGGCTTCCGCGAGGCCACCGTCGGGCTGGTCGGCAACAATCTGCTCAACGAGGCGATCCGCAACCACGTCTCCTACACCAAGGACGAAGTGCTGATGCCGGGCCGCGGCGTGCGGGCGTTCGCAAACCTGAAGTTCTGAAGCAAGGGATCGCGGGTGAGGGGTGGTGATGCCGAGAAACAGAAGGCGAGCCGGTGAATGAAGAAAATGCTGACCATAATCACTGCGCAATCGATCCGCCTGGGCGCGGCGTTGCTTGTTGCCGCCGTTGTTTGCTGCCCGGCATCGGCGCAAACGCAGTCGCCGCCGCCTA
>WNFY01002043.1_pt1 | contig 19127 bp, 15 predicted proteins | sample 5400091 | NCBI WGS metagenome assembly WNFY01 (sample SAMN13153364, study PRJNA577476) | soil metagenome | isolation source: 60 cm soil or saprolite under grassland replicate 1 | place: USA:California | collected 2016-06-15
GCATTCCAGCAGCGCGTGTGGCAGGCGCTGCGCGCCATTCCCTATGGGGAGACGCGGAGCTACGGCGCGGTGGCGGAGGCCGTCGGTCATCCTGGCGCGGCCCGCGCCGTCGCCCGCGCCTGCGCGGCGAATCCCGTCGCCCTGGTGATTCCGTGCCATCGCGTGGTGCGCGGTGACGGCGACCCGGGCGGCTACCGCTGGGGCGTCGCGCGCAAGCGGCTGCTGCTCGAGCAGGAGCGAAGCGCCGCGCAGCTCGCAGACCGGCGCGTGCTGCGCGAGGTCACAGATGTGATCGGCGGGGATGCGGCCGCGTCCGCCGCGCCGCTGGCGGTCGAAGGCCCGCTCTCCGTCGGGGAGGTGCTCGCCGGGCGCTACGTGATAGCTCGCGCGCTCGGCGCAGGCGGCATGGGCGTCGTGTACGCGGCCCGGGACCTGGAGCTCGACGAGGTGGTCGCGCTCAAGGTGCTACACGCGCCATCGGGAAGCGAGGACGCCGCGGCGCTGGACCGCTTCCGACACGAGCTGCGCATGGCACGGCGAATCTCGCACCCGCACGTGGTCCGCACCCACGACATCGGCGAGGCAGCGGGACGTCGCTTCATCACCATGGAATACGTGGACGGCTGGTCGCTCGCGCAGCTGCTCGAGCGGCGCGGCACGTTACCCCTCGAGGCCACCGTGGTGATCGGCAAGCAGCTGTGCCGCGCCCTCGACGTCGTGCACGGGCAAGGAGTCGTCCATCGCGACTTGAAGCCGCAAAACGTCCTGCTCACGCGCGGCGGCGAGGTGAAGCTTACGGATTTCGGGATCGCCGAGCTCGACCGGCCCCCGAGCCTCGAGTCCCCCACGGCCGTGCCGCGCGGCACCCTGGCGTACATGGCGCCCGAGCAGCTGCTCGGCGAGCCCATTGATGCCCGCACCGACCTCTACGGGACGGCGGCCGTGCTGTGCGAATGCCTCACGGGAAGCCCGCCGTATCCCGCAACCACTCCCGAGTCCCTGCTCGCCCGAGCGCTCGCCGGGGGACCGCCGCTCGTGGCGGGGCCGCTCGGCGACCTGCTGCGATCCGCCCTGTCGGCCCACGGCGGCGATCGGCCCGCCACGGCCGCCGCGTTCCACGACGCGCTCGCGGAGGTCGCGTGGAGCACCATGGAGTCCCCGCTCGCCTAAGCGACGCCTTGCCGGACGCGCCGTCATGCGAGTACCTTCGCGACTCTCCTGCGACGGAGGCCGCGCATGCCGCTGACCGAGCTGCTGCTCCCGGAATTCGACGAAGAGATGACCGCGACCCGCCGGGTGCTCGAGCGGGTGCCCGACGGCAAGGCCTCCTGGAAACCACATCCCAAGTCGATGACGCTCGGCCGCCTCGCGACGCTGGTCGCCGAGCTGCCGGCGTGGGTCGTGAACGCCCTCACGCGCGACGAGCTCGACATCATGCCGCCGGGTGGGCCGCCGCCCAAGTTCGAAGCCCTCGAGAGCACGGCGCGGATCCTCGAGCTGTTCGACCGCAACGCGGCCGCGGCGCGCACCGCCCTCGCCCGGGCCCCGGATACGGAGTTCCAGAAGCCCTGGGCGTTCAAGGTCGGCGGCCGGACCATCACCACGAACCCGAAGTTCACCGTGTACCGCCGCACCGTGCTCAATCATCTGGTGCACCATCGCGGTCAGCTCACCGTGTACCTGCGGCTCAACGGCGCGCCCGTCCCCTCGGTCTATGGGCCCACCGCGGACGAGCCGGGCTTCTAGGACGAACGCGTGAGGACGGTCTCGTGGCTGCTGCGCGTGCTGCGGCTCGACAGCATCCGCAGCAAGATGCTGGTGTTCGCGTTGCTCGCCACGCTCATCCCTTCGGTCACGACGAGCTGGATCTCCTACCTGCAGAACGAGCGCTCGCTCACCGCGAAGATCACAGGCGAGCTGCAGAGCGTGAGCGGGCAGACCGCCCGCGAGACGGATCTTTGGGTCAAGGAGCGGCTGTACGAGCTGCGCGTGTTCGCCAGCTCGTACGAGGTGTCGGAGAACCTCGACCGGATCCCGCGCGCGGGCGGCGAGCGCGCGCGCGCGCGCCTCACCGGGTATCTCCGCTCGGTACGCGACCGCTTCACCGATTATCAGGAGCTGCTGGTCGTGAACCCCGAGGGCGAGGCGATGGCGAGCACGGCCCAGCAGCCGACGGCGGTCCAGCTGCCGCAGGGCTGGACGAAGACGATCCGCAACGAGAACGCCGTGGTCGGCGACGTGAGCTGGGACGGCGTGCTCGAGAAGAGCGTCGTGGTGTTCGCGGTCCCGATCTACCAGACGGGGGGGCGGTTCCTGGGCGCCCTATCCGCGAAGGTCGACCTCAGTGCGCTCCATCGGTTGCTGCGACGCTTCGCCGGCGGTGGAGCGCAATCGGGTCAGGTGTACCTGATCATTGCCGACGGTCGCCCGATCGTCGGCTCCCGCTCCGAGCCTGCGGAGCTGATGCACCGCAGCCTGGACGCCGCCGTCTTCCGTCGCCTGCTGGAGCGCGAGGGAGCGACGCAGGAGTACCGCGGGCTCGAGGGCCAGGAGGTGGTGGGGGCCGTGAAGCGTGTGCCCCGGCCCGACTGGGCGGTCTTGGCGGAGGTCCCGGCGAGCGAGGCCTACCGGCAGGTGGTCCGGCTCCGCAACGTCACCGTGCTGATCGTGGCCGCGCTCCTCATAGTCGTGGGGCTGTTCGCGTACTTCCTCGGTCTCTTGATCACCCGGCCGCTGGGCCGTCTGACCGGGGCCGCCGTGAAAGTGGCGGGGGGCGATCTCGACGTGCAGCTGCCGGTGGTGGGTGGCGGCGAGCTCAAGTACGTGACCGAGGTGTTCAACGACATGGTGGCGCGGCTGCGCGAGAGCCGGAAGGAGCTCGAGCGGCTCTCCGTCACCGACGACCTCACCGGGCTGTACAACCGGCGCTATCTGATGGAGGCGCTCACCAACGAAGTGCGGCGCTCACGTCGCCTCGAGCACCCCTGCGCGGTGCTCATGGCCGACGTCGACCACTTCAAGGAATACAACGACGCCTACGGCCACCTGGCGGGCGACGAAGCGCTCACGCACATCGCGGCCGTCCTGCGGGACACCACGCGTGACGTGGATTGCGCGGCGCGCTACGGCGGCGAGGAGTTCGTGGTCCTCATGCCCGAGACCAAGGCGAGCGGGGCGATCGAGATGGCCCAGCGCATCCGGACGCTCCTCGCCGCCGACGAACGCGTGGGCGGGAAGCTCAGCATCAGCATCGGCGTGGCCCAGTTCCCCGAAGACGGCGATGCGCCCGAGGCGCTGCTCGCCCGTGCGGACGCGGCGCTGTACCGTGCGAAGCGCGAGGGGCGGGACCGCGTGCTGCGGGCGCCTCCCGCCCCCTAATGGCCGCCCGGCTCCATCCCTCGCCGTGCCGCCACATTCAGGAACATCCACCCGGCGCGGCCACTGTCGTCGCCGACCCGCACCCACTGGTCGATATGGGAATAGCCGATGAGCCCGGCGCCCGACTGGACGGTGTACAGCACCCTGTACCCGGCACCCGGCCCGTCTCGCACCTTGCTCCGCGCCGTGGCCTGCAGGCGCACCGGAACCGCGAACGATACTTCGCCCGGACGGAGCGGCGGCCGACCAGCCCCGCCCAACCGGCTCCGGCCGACGCCCGCCAGGCTCTTCGCCTGGTTCGCGAGGTACAGCGCGCCACCGTAGTTCTGCTTCGCGAACACGTCACTCGCCTGCGCGAGCAGCGTCCCCGCCTGCGCGACGTCCGAGCCCCCTCCCGGCTGCGCGCCGGTCGCGGCGCGCAGCGCCTGCACCGCGATCTCCGCTTCCGCGATGGTCGAGGCCGCCTCCGCGCGACTCGCGACCGTCTGGAGCTTCGCCAGCGCGCGCACGACCTCTTGCCGCGCCTCGTCCAGTCGTGCCTGCAGATCTTCGATCTGCGCATCCCGCTCGGCCAGCCGCAGCTCGAGACGCGCAACCCGCTGCTCGAGGAGGGAGTCGCGGGCCGGCGCGCTCCGGGCTCTCGCCGACCCGGCGGCGGCGCTGTCCTTGGCCACTTGGGGCGTGACGGGCGTCGTCGTGGACGGACACGCCGCGAGCGCCGCGAGACTCGAGCACACCAGCCAGCGGTGGACGTGACGCCACCGCGCGCGCGCGCCGAGGGCCCGCAGTGGGGGCGCGCTCACCCGGCCGCCTCGTGCGAATCGGCCTGCTGCTGCATCGGCTCGTGGGCCTGGGCGCTCACCCACACGCCCGGGTGCGGAATCGTCACCACGAAGCCGTCGCTCACCCGGAGCGGCCGCGCCTGGTAAGCGGCGAGCGCGTCCCGCCACTGCGCCGGTAGCTCTCCCGCCGAGCGCAGGGGCAGCGCGATGGCGTTGCCGACCCGCCCGATCACCGAGTTCTCCACCACGTCGGTGAGCGGCCGGCCCGCGGGATCGCGCAGCTTCGAGAGCGCGACGTGCCGCGCCGCGGGATCCCCCGCCGAGATGATCGCCGTCGAGTAGTACAGCAGGTTCGCTTCGATGTGCTCGAGCAACCGGCTGCGCGGCGCGCTCGACGGAGCGGCGCTCGGCTCGTCGCCGGAGAGCAGGCGCTCCAGGTCCGGCAGCAGGCCCCGGTCGAGCAGCGTGCGCCGGAACAGGTAGCCGAAGCGCTGGACCACGTCGGGCGTCGCGACGTTCGGCAGCCGGAACGGCACGAACAGGACGGGGCGGGCGCGCGGGCTCCGCACCATCACCTTGAAGCGCTCGAGCGGCTCGAAGAAATGGAAGGTGACGAGCCGGTCGCGCGTCGTGTTGCGCACGTGACGGATCGCGCCCGTCGCCGGACGCGTCGCGGCGGGACGCTCGGCGAACATGACGAGCCGCTGGAAATAGAGCACGTGTCCGGGTACTTCCGGCTGTTCGGCACGGGGGGGGAGCGGGGGCGCGCCCGGCGCGTCGCGCATCGGGCGCTCACCCCCGTGCCCGATCGATCCGATCGTGGCCGGCAGCTGCGTCGGCGCGGCGAGCGGCGTCGGTCCCTCGCCGAGCGTCGCAGTCGCCAGCTCGATCGGGTCCTCGCTCCGCAAGCCCACCCGGATGCGCAGCTTGAGCGTCTCGCGGCGCGGAATCGCGACGGTCCCGTCCGCGTCGCTCACCCAGTGGCCTTCCGCGTTGCCGGCGCGGTCGAGCACCGTCACGGGCACGCCCGGAGCGGGCTTGCCCGTGTCCTGGTGCACGATCCGAAACAGCCAGACGTCGTTCGCGCCGGTGGTCATAGGGGGCACCAATATGTGATATGACGTCTGTGAGGTACAACGACGCGTGATACAATGCGAGTAAGACGTTGCCGGGTAGAGCGTTACCAGAGGCGTCGTGGTACTGACGGCGGGGAGGCCCGCTCGTCGTCCGCGGCTGAAGCCGCGGCTCGGCGCGTACCGCTGAAGCGGCAGAGCCGACGTCAGTTCACTGACACGTGCCGAGTCGCGGGTTTACCCGCGGATTCGGGACGGCACTATACGCGCTCTCGCCTCTGATGACGTCCGGCGCGCGACCGCGCGTGATGCGCGGCTGAAGCCGCGGCTCGGCGCGTACCGCTGAAGCGGCAGAGCCGACGTCAGTTTACTGACACGTGCCGAGTCGCGGGTTTACCCGCGCACAGCCTCCGCGGTGCATGCTTTTGAATGCGGGTAACCGACGTCGACGCTACCGCAAATCGAACATGAAGTGATGCATGTAATCGATGGTCGCTTGCTGCTCGCGCACCTGGAAGGCGAGCACGTCCCCGATCGTGATGACCCCAGCGAGCCCGCGGTCGGTCACCACGGGCAGGTGGCGGATGCGCTTCCCGGTCATCATGGCGGCGCATTCGTCGACGGGCGTGTCGGGGCCGCAAGCGGTGACCGGCGTCGTCATGACCTCTGCGACCTTGGTCGCGGCGGGATCGCGTCGCTGCGCCACTACCCGGCGCAGGATGTCGCGCTCGGTGAAGATGCCGACTAGCCGGCCCCCCTCGGTCACCACGAGCCCGCCGATGCCGCGCTCGCTCATGAGCTCGGCGGCCTTGAGCACGGTTTCCCCCGGCTTTACGGAAATGACGTCGCTGCCCTTTCGGGCGAGGATGTCCTGGACGGTCGGCATGCTACCGCCTCCGGCTGAGGGTTTCCTCGATACTACCGCGCTGCGGGCGGGTGCGCCACCTTACCCGGTCCTCGGGATGCATATACGCGATGCATATAGAGGAAAGAGACTCTCCAGCGGAGGTGCCACTATGGCGCAGGCTCGGATCAACGTCGGCCCGCTCGACGCGCGCGCCCGCCAGGTCGCCGGCGCGCTCGCGGTCGTGGGCGGTCTCACCGCGCTCGACGGCTTCTTCCAGGCACTCGGGTTTCTCACCTGGATCGTCTGCGCCGCGATGATGTATGTGGGCATCATCCTCGCGATGGGTGGGTTCAAGGACGGGACCGCCGTGTTCGGATTTCCGCTGCTGATCCTGTCGGTGCTCGACGCCTGGCTGCCGATGGTGCACAAGGGTTACTGGGGCCTGTTGGCGGGGATCTTCGTCGCGGTCGGCGCCTTCCAGACCGCGCGGACACGGCAGTGTCCGATCAACGGGTTGCTTGGGGTGAACACGGCTCAAGGATCCACCTAGGGCGACGGAGCAGCTGAAACCGTGTCGCGCGAGCGCAACACTCGCGCGACGCACGTGGCGGCCGGTGACGCGGCGTACGGTATGCTGGGTATCCTCTGTATCAGGGGATTCCTACCGCGCGAGGTGTCGCATGACGAGCCGCGTCGTCCGTCTCTCCGTTGTCCTGCTGATCGTCGCCGGGAGAGCCCCGGCGCAAATCATCCCGATCCACACGGTCCCAATCGTTCCGGCAGACCAATTCGACATCTTCCCGTCTTACACGCTCGCCATGGGCGAGGTGTCGATCGCCGTGCCCGACACCCTACACGACCCGTTCGTGAACCCTGCGAAGGGGGCGAGGGTTCGGGCCGCGCGCTTCTTCGGTTCCCCGACTTTCTATAACGTCTCCCACGACGCCGGAGCGGGACGCACGCTGCCCATCGGCCTGTTGTCGGCGGCCGGCTCCTGGTACGGCGGCTTCGCGCTCGCGCTGCAACAGGTCGACGCGAGCCGAACCCCGGCATCGTTTCTGGCCCCTCCGGGGTTCGTTACAGACGTCGGAACACTTGGGGGCGCGGACTTGAGTCCCGAGCCGGCGTCGCACGGTAACGCGCTCGCGTTCGCGATGCTCGGCAAGGCGCTGCCGGGATCCGGGCTCTCGGTAGGCGGCAGCGTCCGCTGGACCAAGCTTCGCGCGCTCGACGGCGTGGATCTGCTCTATCCCGGCAGCACGAGCGTTCACCAGTACGGAGAGACGATGGACGCCCGGCTCGGTCTCCTGAAGGATTGGGCGGGAGACCGGTCCCTCGAAGCGGTGATCCTGCACGAGCGGTTCCGCATGACGCACGACGTGACCTTCCTCGACGCGTTCTGGGATCCGGGTGCCCAGCAGTTCGTCCAGCGTGCCAGGCTCGAGCACAACGGCGATTTCACCAGGCGCTGGGGCGCACAGGTCAAATTCGAGCGCCCGCTCACGACGTCGGGATGGCGCATCGGCTGGCTGGCGACCGCCAATCGCACCTCGCAGCCGAGCGTCCCGACCACCGACCTCCTCAACATCCCGCAGGACCCGGGGCACGCCGCCGCCTACGAGCTCGGCATCGGAGTGTCACGCCTGTACGGGCCCGCGGTGTTCGGCATGGAGCTCGTGTACCAGCCGATTTGGAGCGCCACGTGGGCGGAGGCCCGGACGCCGACCGCCACGTTGACTGGCGATACGATTCCGGTGGGCGGGAGGACGGTCGACAACGCCTTCCACTTCTCGAACGCCCTGTTCCGCATGGGCGTCAGTCGCGACGTCGTGCGGTCACTTACCAAGACCGCGGCCCTGCAGCTCGGCCTCATGGTACGCTCCGTCCACTACAACCTGGCACAGCGAGACCACGTCGAGGGCGCCACGCGGCATCTGGACGAATCGTGGCTCGAGTGGACGCCGACGTGGGGCCTGAGTTTGCGCTTTCCGGACCTCGAGCTGCGCTACCGCGGGCGCGTGTCGCACGGGACGGATCGGCTGGTCGCGACGCCGAGCCAGTTCTTCCGTGCGGCTAGTCCGACGGCGGTGGGCTTCTTTCCCCAGACGGGCCCTTCGCCGACGCTCGACGGGGTCCACGTAGTCACGCACCAGATTTCCGTTTCGCTCCCGCTCTAGAGCCGGGTGACAGGAGGTGCACGATGATGACGCGCATTGTCAGGATGGCGTACCTCGGTGTCCTCGCGCTCGCAGCCGGGTGCGACGGGTGGCACACGCCATCAGGACCGCCGGCGTCGCTTGACGCCGAGCTGCGACAGAGCCTGGGCGGCTGGGGTGTCGTGCCGATCGGGCCGACCCCGGCCCAGCCGGCGGCGCTGGTCGACCTCGGTCAGGCGCTCATGTTCGACAAGGTCCTGAGCGGGAATCGCGACATCTCGTGCGCCACCTGCCACAACCCGGCGACCCACGCGGCGGACGGTCTGGCGCTCGCGATCGGCACCGGTGGGAGCGGGCTGGGGCCGTCGCGGACGCTGGGCCCGGGGCGCCAATTCATCCCGCGCAACGCACCCACGCTGCTCAACACAGCGCTCGGTGCGCCCTATCTGTTCTGGGACGGTCGCGTCTCGAACTTGGGATTCGGGGGATTCGGGGGATTCCAGACGCCGGCGGGCACCGCACTCCCCTCGGATCTGCCCACCCTCCTCGCCGCCCAGGCGATGTTCCCGGTGATGAACCGGGAGGAGATGCGCGGGACCCGGGGCGACCACGACCGCTTCGGAAGCCCGAACGAGCTGGCGGATTTCGGCGACACTGAGTTCGTCTCCGTCTGGCAGGCGGTGACGCGGCGACTGCTCGCCATCCCGGAGTACGTGTCGAAGTTCAACGCCGCCTTCCCCGGGACGCCGACCAGCGCGCTCGGCTTCCAGCACGCGGCCACCGCAATCGCCGCCTTCGAGACCCAGGCCCTCACCAGGACCGACTCGCCGTTCGATCGCTATCTCCAGCACGATGACGCCGCGTTGACGACCGAGCAGAAGCGCGGCGCCCTGCTCTTCTTCGGCAACAAGGCCCGCTGCGCCAGCTGCCATGGGGGCCCGTTGCTCGGCAGCCAGAACTTCGCCAACGCCGGCGTGCCGCAGCTGGGCCCCGGGACGGGGGGCGGCGCGCCCCTGGACTTCGGACGCGGCGAGCTCCAGAACCAGGAGTTCTACCGGTTTGCCTTCCGCGCGACACCGTTACGCAACGTGGAGCTGACGGCGCCCTACATGCACGACGGTGCGTTCGCGACGCTCGAGGCGGTGCTGCATCACTACAACGACGTGCCGCGCGCATTGCGGGAGTACGATGTATCGCAGCTGCCCCCGGCTCTCCAACCGATGTATCACGGTGACGGCGCCACGCTCTCCGGCGTGCTCGCGACGCTGGACGGTCGCCTGTCGGCGCCGCTCGGCCTCACCGACGTGGAGATCCGCGAGCTGGTGGCATTTCTCAAGTCGTTGACCGATCCCGCGGCCCGGGACTTGAGCGCGCTCACTCCCGCTCGGGTGCCGAGCGGGCTGCCGGTGGATGAGTGAGCCAGTCTAGGGGAGCGGCGGTCCGACGATCCATTTCACGAGGCGGCCCGGCTCGAGCGCCGTCTGCAGCTCGACCTGATTGACGAGTGCGAGTGTCGCGGCGGAGACGGGTGACGGCCGCCGCCGGGCCATCGCTTCGATCGTAGTGCGCTGGTCGACCCTGACGATGTCCACCCGCTGCGGCTGGACGGCGAGCACGGCGGGATCGGTGAGACGCGCGAAGCTCTGGAGCGCCCGCTCGGCGACCGCCTGCACGGCGGGCCAGCGCGCTTCGGCAGCGTAGCCGACCAACCGGTACACCGCCCCGCCGTGCTCGACGAACAACGCCGTGCCGCGTAGCGTGCCGTTCTCGGTCACGGCGGCGAAGGCGGCGCTCACGGCGAAGAGCCCGCCGACGCTGGTGCGTACCGGGTAGCCGCTCGTGAACCCGCGCTGCGACAGGAACGCCTGGGCAGCCGCATCCACGGCTCGCTCCTTCGCGACTGACAGCTCGACGGCGGCATCCTTCTCCGGACTCATGGCGACCACGGACTGCTTGGCGTTGCTCGTGGTCCAACCCTGCGGGAACGTCATGCGGAAGCGCAGCTCGGGGTGGAAGAACTGGTTTTCTTTGAAGTAGCCGTCCCGCGGGTTGTTCCCGAACACGAGACCATCGAGCCGCTGCAGGTATGAGTCCCGGTTCACGGCGACCCCGGAGACGTTCTGCGGCAGGCCCGCGATCTCCTGCTGGATCCGGCCGCGGCGGTTCTCGGGATCCGGGTGTGTGGCGAGCCACTCGGGGACGCGGCCGCCGCCCTGCGCCTGGCTCACGCGGGTGAGCATCTCGAAGACGTGCGGCATTTCCCGAGGATCGTAGCTCACGCGTCGCATGTAGCGCAGGCCGAGGTCATCGGCCTGGCGCTCCGCGTCACGCGAGTACTTGAGGAACAGGACCCCAAGCCCGGCGCTCGCCAAGCCTCCGAAGCGCTCGAACTCCGGGCTCGCGATGGTACCGAGGGCGAGACCAATCTGCGCGAGCTGCTGTTTGCTCATCTGGCTGACGGAGTGGCGCGCGGTGACGTGGCCGATCTCGTGGCCGACCACGCCGGCGAGCTCCGCTTCGGAGTTCAGGTGGGCCAGGATCCCGCGTGTGACGTAGATGTAGCCGCCGGGGAGCGCGAAGGCGTTGACCACGGGGTCGTCCACCACGCGAAACGACCAAGGTAGGTTGGGCCGCTCCGAGGTGGCGGCGAGGCGCGCGCCGAACTGCTGGATCCAGCCTTGCAGCGCGGTATCGGGGTAGAGCCCGATCGACGCGGTGACTTCCTGGTCGTAGTCGCGCCCCATCGCGATCTCCTGCGACTCGCTGATGAGCATGAGCTGCCGCGACCCAGTGGCGGGGTTCGTGGCACAGGCGGCGACTACCGCGACGAGCGCGGCGAGCGGAGCACGAGAGGAGCTCATAGGTTTCGAGTCGCCATGATTCCCAAGGGTACCGGGAGAAATCGGATCAAGGAAGGGGGTTTTCTGGTAATGATCCCCGCCGTCGCCTTGGTCTTCTTCCCCTGGGTTTCGAATCCGTTCGCGCTGAAGCAGGAGTTCGCGCCGCTGCTCTCGAGTGCAGCGCTACTCTACTGGCTGCACAGGGGCGGGGTCGCCACCGTGAGCAGCTTCGCCCCATCGCTCTCCCTTCGAGCAGCACTGCTCTTCGGCGCCTGCGCCGCGGCCTCCAACCTCACCGCGCAGAACGCTCCGGAAGCGTGGGTGAGCTACAGCTTGCTCGTGCTGGGGCTGCTGCTGTTCTCGTTCGGCCACCTTCGCCTCTGGTCGCCCGCGTTTCCCGAGCGCTTTGCGCAAGTCGTGTACTGGACGTCCCTCCCGATGTCGTTGCTCGGCATCGCCCAGGCGCTCGTCCCCGGGAAACTGGATTTCGGGCTCCAGGCGCTGGGCAAGATGGCTGCCTTCTCCACGCTCGGGAATCCGCAGTTCGTCGCCGTGTGGCTGGTCTTCTCGATTCCCCTGTATCCAGCGCTCGCGCGGACACGGCCCGACGCTCGGGCTCGGCTCCCGACGGCGCTGGTGGCACTTGCCGCCGTGACATGTCTCCTCCTCACCCGGTCGGCGTCGGGCCTTCTCGCGCTGGCCGCAGTCGCGTTGTTCGGGCTCTTGCTCCGCACGCCGTCCGCCGTGGCGAGGAGGATGCTCATGGCCGTGTCGGGGCTGCTCCTCGTCGTGGCGGTGTATCTCGGCTGGTCCACGCACACGGGCCGGGGGCGGCTGATGATCTGGGTGGAGACCCTCCTGATCTGGGCGCGGCACCCCTGGCTCGGTGTGGGACTCGGCCAGTACAACCTGCACCAGCTCGAGGCACAGCATCGGTTCTTCGCGCTGGGAGACTGGACCCGAGCCTTTCACCAGAACGCGGCGTTCGTGTTGGACGCGCACAACCAATACCTTCAGATCCTGGCGGAACAGGGCCTGCTCGGACTCTGCCTGTTCCTGTTCCTCGTCGCGCTGATCATCAGAGGTGCAAAGCGAGGCCTTCCGCACGATCCCCTGTCTCGGGGCCTGGCGGTCGCGTGGTTCGGGCAGCTCGTGCTGTTTCTCTGGAATGCGCCGCTCTTCTACGCCCCCGTCCTGATCCTCTTTTGGACTACGGCGGGCATCGTGGCCCCGAGCCCCGAGCCAGTGGACGTCGCGCGGGCGGCGCGACGCTCCCCCCCCGTTGGCCTGACGCTGGCGTCGGCCCTGCTGCTGTGCGCGTCGGCCGGTCTCTTCTGGACGAAGCTTCGCTCGGGCGTGCTGGAAAAGAAGGGCGATGCGCTGCTCGAGGAGGGGCCGTTTCCGGAAGCGGCGCAGACGTTCCGGGACGCGCTGCGGTGGACTCCGCAGAATGGATACGCGTGGGAGAAGCTCGCCTTGGCTGAGTACTTCGCAGGCGACTACGGCGCGGCGCTTGGCAGCCTGCAGGCGGCACGGGAGCGGTTCGGCGATGTGGGCATTCTGTATCTAGAAGCGGAGATCCTCGCTCGCAGGAAGGACTATGCCGAGGCAATTAGCCGCTTTGAGTTCATTCGTGATGCGTTTCCCCAGCACGTGACTCCCTCGTTCGCGCTCGGACAGATCTTCCGGGCGCAACGCGACTACCACCAGGCTGAACGGGAGTTCGTGCGCGTGCTGAACCTCCCGGACTCGCGGGAGAACCTGAAGCTCGACCGGAAGAAAATCAGAATCCAGAAAGAGCTGGCCTTCCGGTTTCTCGCCGAGATCCGGAGGCTACGGTGATTCGGGTTGTGGCGGTGTGCTGTCCGTTGCCTCCCGGCCCTCCGAAAAGCGCCGGACGGTGTTGCCGTCGAAGTACAAGAGTTCTCCTCCTTCCTGTTTGAGCTGGAACGACTGTTTCGCGAGCTTTCCCGTCGAATCTGTCAGCGCGTAGCTGACAAGCTCCATGGCGTTAGGGTCGATCCTCACGACCTTATCCACGGAGACGGCCCACAGCATGCCGAGGTAGTGCACGGCGCCGCCGCGATCCACACGGAATGGACCCCGAGTCAGAATCACGAGGTCCTTCGGTTCCCTGACGTCTCGTATGTAGCGCAACACGAAATAGCTCGCCGGAGAGACATCGTAGGACGCCCCGACCCACACCACACTATCTCCCTCGGCCAATACCTCGTACCGGTAGGTTTTGGGCGTTGCCACCCAAGGCTGGCCCTCACCCTTCAACAGGAATGCACCTGAGTCTCGCGTCTGGACGAGCAGGCCGTCTTCCGTCCGCTCGAGAGCAATCGGAAAGGCCTTTCCCGGCAACTCGACCCGCTCGAGGTTCGAGGTATTCGGGTCGAATCGAAACAAGCCGGCGCTCGGGGCATACACCGGGTCGTACTGGGGAGCGAGGAGATAGACGCTGCGTTGCAGGGCCTCCACGAACCGGAAGCGAACGCTCTTACCGGGCCCACGAGGGGAATACTTCTCGGTAGCGGTCCACGACGCGGGAATCCTGAACAGGGCAGTGTCCCTGTCCGCGTAGAGCCAGAGCCCGTCGCCTCCGCACACCGCGCGGGTGACGAAGTTGAGCGGGACGACCGGCACTCCATCTCCCGCCCCTCGGACCTTGAATGTCTTCGTCTGCAAGTTCACGAGAGCTACGGCGTCGCGGAGCAGCAGCCAGGCGTCCGATCCACAGGGGATGACGGTGGCGTCTTCGAGGTGATTCGAGCCCAGGACCGGCATCGTCCACGTTTCCGCGACCGGATCGATCACGGCGACGCCTCCGTTGGTCGTCACCCAGAGACGGTCCTGAACTACTACCAGAGTTCGAAAGTAGGTCGCCGTCAGTGTGCCCACCTTGAACTCGACCTTATCTCCATCTCCTGGTGGCTCGCGCTCGCCGCAGGAGATGACCCCAACTATCAACACCCCGGTCGCAACCATGCCGAGCACGAGTGTCCAGGGTTGGTCGAGCTTACGCGGTGGGAAGTGCATAGCGATCCTCGGAAACGAGCTCCCTCAGCCCGTCGCGCTCGCGTCGCGTGCGGGTGTGGAGGCCGTCGGGGGAAAGAGGTTCGACTTCGAGACGGACGTTGCCGAAGGGGGACTCGGGTGCGTAAAAAGCCGCTTCGACCTGATCGGCGTCGATCCGGAATCGCAGGGTCATCGGGACGGCGGTCGCATTCCTGAACTGTAGGTCCTTGTAACCGTAGGCCACCGTAGCGTCACGGCCCAGGGGCACGTAGCGGCTCGATCCGTATGCATCGATGCTGTGGGCGTGACGTTCGAGGATGTCGAGGCCGGCGAGGAGGGCGGCATTGTAGAGCGCGCTGGTCAGCTGGCAGATGCCACCGCCCTCGGCGAAGGCCACTCTGCCGTCGATGAAATTGGACGCCACTTTGAAGCCGTGCGCTTCGTCGGGTTGACCCACGAGGCGCCAAAACGAGAACAACTCCCCCCGACGCAGCGTCACGCCATCGAGGCGTGACTGCACCAGGGCGAGGTTGTGCATCTTGTTGTCGTACACGTGGCGCTGAAACGCCGGATTCAGGATCGGACAGGTGTAGCTCGCGATCTGCTTGAGCTCCCCGTCGCGCCCTGGCGTGGCGGCGGCCGCCCATGGGCCGAGGCGGCCACGCCACCAGTCGCGTAGCGTCCGCCGTTTGAGGGCGCCGAAGCGCCGGACCGCCCCGGGAAGCAGCTCGCGCAACATGACCTATGCCGGCAAGGGCGGTCGTTCGAAACGCTTGAGGTGCGGCTCCTTCCGTCCGTATTCGAGAGTGAGCTTGATCGTGAGATTCTCCTTCTCGCGGATGAACTCACGTGCGGCGCGGAGATCCTTTCCATCCGGCGGCTCGCCGATGCCAAGCGCCCGGTACGTCTTCTTCACCAGACGACTGGGGACATCGACGAAGCAGGTCGCCGCCGTTTGTGCGATCAGGGCGTAGGCCAGAGCGTGGGGCTCCAGCCGCGTCTCCCAAAGACTCCCGAAGTACAAGCGCTTCCGGAAGGCCTCGATGTTGTCGCTTTCGTACAGGGAAAGGCGAAAGGCCACCGGGTTGAGGGCCTTCCATAGCCCGACCTGGGCGCAGGAGTGCACGACCTCGGGCAGAAAGGCCTGCACCGGATTGTTGTACGTGTCGAAGTAGATGTGCGACAGATAGGCGATGGCGCCCGACAGGGCGTCCGTACCCGGAGCCGGAAGCGGCAGTCCGGACGCTACGGAAAACTTCTCTCGATACGCAAGGATGCGGGGCCGCTCCTGGAGGAAGCGCTTCCACGCATAGTTCTCCCTGAACCTCGCCGGGATCTTACCGCTGGCCATGACCTCCTGTCCGATCTTGGTGAGGTCCCGCGCCAGGGCGAAGTTGTGCGCATACAGGCGGTGAAAGTACGGCGGATTGCGATCGATCTGCGGGAAGAGCGCCGCGTACGCCGATGCCTTGTCCGTGCCGGAAACTTCGGCGAGGCGCCACGCGAAGTAGACATGGGTGAGCGAATCCATACGCCGTAAGATAACCTCCGGCGGGCTCACCAGCTTCCCCTGCGTCCGACCACCGCTTATGGTGCGACTCATGCAACTGCTCGGGCGGAGGGGCGTACTCGGCATCGTGCTGCTCGGCGCGGTTGCCGCGGCGGGCATCCTGGGCTCTCATGTATTCACGGCATCGAGAGCTCCGGCGGGAATCCGTTGTCCCACGGACCCGCGGGTCGCGCTGGGGTGCTACGAGCGGCGGTACCGATCGATTGTCACCGGGCAGGGCGTGGCCGAAGCCTTCGCCGACTTGAAAGCGGGATACGGCGCCGATCCCGAGATGCAGCGGCTGTGCCATGCGATCACACACGCGATCGGCCAGGCGGCGGTGGCGAAGTACGGCGCCGTCGCCGAGGCGTTTCGCTACGGCGACAACGCCTGCGGCTCGGGATACTATCACGGCGTGATGCAGGGATTCGCCTTGACCCTGGGCCGCGAGAAGCTCTTGAGCGATCTCGATGCTGTGTGCGCCGGTGTTCCGGGCAAAGACCGGAAATCCCTCGACTACTTCAACTGCGTGCACGGCCTGGGACATGCGATCATGGCCGTCAGGGCGGACGAGCTGTTCGACGCGCTGCATGATTGCGACGGCCTGACGGGCTCCATGGAGCAGAATGCTTGCGTCAACGGCGTCTTCATGGAGAACCTGATCGTGGACGGCGCGCATGGCGGCCACTACAGCAAGTACCTGAGGCCGAGCGAGCCGCTCTATCCTTGCACTGCCGTGAGAGAGAAATACAAGGCCGAGTGCTTCGACATGCAGACCTCGTACGCCTTGGGCGTCGTGCAGGGCGATTTCGCCAAGGTGTTCGCACTGTGCGCGAGCGTGGGCACGCCGTTTCGAAAGAATTGTTACCAGAGCCTGGGGCGGGATGCCGCGACCGTCAGCCGGGATCAGGTGCCCGCCACGGTGGCGACGTGCAACCGCGGCGCGGATCATGAGCAGCGATCGTATTGCGTGCTCGGTGCCGTGCTCGACTTCGTGTACTACTACCACTCCGACGTGCAGGCGAAGGCGTTGTGCTCGGGCGTCGAGCGGGACTTGCAGCAGGGTTGCCGCTCCGCCATCCCCAAGCTGGTCGGGCGGTTCTAGCAGGGCCCCGCATGCGACGCGCCACCTTCTGGTTCATTTTCGGCACCGTGCTGCTCGACATGCTGGCGCTCGGGATCATCGCGCCGGTATTTCCGAAGCTCGTGATCCAGCTCGAGGGCGGCAACGAGGCGAGTGCCGCTGGGCTAGTGGGGCTGTTTGGCGCCGTCTGGGCGGCGATGCAATTCCTGTTCGCGCCGGTGCTGGGCGCTCTCTCGGACCGCGTGGGCCGCCGGCCGGTGATCCTGGTGTCGTGTCTCGGCCTCGGGATCGACTACGTCATCATGGCGCTCGCGCCCAGTGTGGGGTGGTTTTTCGTCGGGCGCGTGCTGTCCGGGATCACGGCGTCGAGCTTTTCCACGTCGTTCGCGTATATCGCCGACGTCACGGAGCCGGACGAGCGCGCCGGGCGGTTCGGCCTCTTGGGTGTGGCGTTCGGCCTCGGGTTCATCCTGGGGCCGGCGGTGGGAGGACTGTTGGGGGGCATCGGCCTGCGCGCCCCGTTCTGGGCGGCGGGCGCCCTCAGCGTGGTGGGCGCCGCGTACGGTTGGTTCGTGCTCCCTGAGTCTCTGGCCGCCGAGCGGCGCGCGCCGTTCGCGTGGCGCCGCGCCAACCCGATCGGGTCACTCGGCATGTTGCGGGCGCACGGGGCGCTGCTGGGCCTCGCGTTGGTGGCGTTCCTGTATCGGGTCGCGCACGATGCCCTGCCCAGCCTGTTCGTGCTGTACGGCGATTATCGCTACGGCTGGACCGCGCGCACCGTCGGGTTCGCGCTCGCGGGAGTCGGCGTCGTGTCGATGATCGTGCAGGGCGGGCTGGTCGGCCGCGTGGTGCGGCGCCTGGGCGAGCCGCGGGCGCTCGTCGCGGGCCTCGCGTTCGGCGCGGTGGCGTTCACGCTGTACGGCCTGGCGCCCACCGGGGCCCTGTTTCTCCTCGGCATTCCCATCGGCGGCCTGTTCGGCCTCACGTATCCGTCGTTGCAAGGGTTGATGACGCGGCGCGTCGGGCCCGACGAGCAAGGCCGGTTGCAGGGCGCGATCGCCAGCGTCATGGGGATCGCCGGCGTGATCGCGCCGCTGCTGTTCACGCAGGTGTTCGCGGCGGCGATCGGCCGGTTTCGTGGGATCGGCCTGCCGGGCGCGCCGTTCCTGCTCGCCGCACTGCTGCTCGTGGCGGCGCTGATGGTGGTGCGGCGCGAGCTGGGGCCGGTGGCGGCCGCGTCCTCACCCCCTGTCCCCCTCTCCGTTCCGGAGGGGGGGGGTTGAGGTTCGACGTCGAGTTGGCGCGCATGGCTCGCGCCGGATTGCTCCTCGTCGCAGTCGCCGTGTCCTGCCATGGCCCGCCGCCCGGAGCTCCCGCCCCGCAGGGCAGCAGTGGCGTCGCGATTCGCGTCAACCAGCTCGGTTACCGCCCAGACGCGCCCAAGGTGGCCGTCGTGTGCGCGCTCGAGCCGCAGGTGATCACAACCTTCCGCGTCGTCGACGAGCGCGACCGCACGGTGTTCGGGCCGAGCGCCGCTGACCCGGCCGGTCCGTTCGGGCCCTGCGCGGCTACGTATCGGCTCGACTTCTCGACGCTCGAACGTCCGGGCGTGTATCGGGTCGTGGCCGCGGGCGCGGGCTCGCTCCCGGTTCGGATCGCCGACGACGTGTATCGCGGCGCGGCCGACTCTCTTCTCGCTTATCTGCGGGAGCAGCGCTCGGGCTACAACCCAGTGTTCCGGGACTCCGTGCACCACCAGAGCGACGGCGTGCTGGTCGACCATCCGACGCGCAGCGGCGAGTTCCTTCCGGTGAGCGGGGGGTGGGCCGACGCGTCGGACTATCTGCAGTACGGCGCCACCACGGCGCACGCGACCACCATGCTGCTGCTCGCGTACCGCGATCATCCCGAGGCGTTTGCCGACCGGTTTCAGGCGAACGGCTTTCCCGGCGCGAACGGCATCCCCGACGTGCTGGACGAGGCGCGCTGGGGGCTCGCATGGCTCGTCAAGATGTATCCCGAGGACGACCTGCTCCTGAACCAGCTCGGGGACGATCGTGATCACACCTTCTGGGACCTGCCGGTCCACGACTCGGCGGACTACGGATGGGGGCGCGGAGGGCGGCGCCCGGTGTACCCCTGCACCGGCAAACCGCAAGGACTGTTCGAGTACCGGAACCGTTCCACCGGGTTCGCGTCCACCGCGGGGAAGTACGCGGCGGCATTCGCGCTGGGCTCTCTTGTGTTCACGGGGCGCGACAGCGTGTTCGCCCGCCGGCTCGCCGACCGCGCGCGGGCGGTGTACACGCTCGGCGCGGCGCATCCCGGCGTGTGTCAGACCGCGCCCGCCCGCTCCCCGTATTTCTACGAAGAGGACGACTGGGCGGACGACATGGA
>WNFY01003067.1_pt1 | contig 19122 bp, 21 predicted proteins | sample 5400091 | NCBI WGS metagenome assembly WNFY01 (sample SAMN13153364, study PRJNA577476) | soil metagenome | isolation source: 60 cm soil or saprolite under grassland replicate 1 | place: USA:California | collected 2016-06-15
CCGAAAGTGATCGCCTGGGGAGAGATCGGCCTCGACTACTATTACGACCATTCGCCACGAGACGTTCAGAAAGCCGTCTTCATTCGCCAGATGGAACTCGCGGGTGCCGCGAAGCTGCCCATCGTCATCCACTGTCGGCCATCGGACAACAGCGAAAACGCCTGGGAAGATTGCCTCGCGCTGATCGAACAGCACTGGAAACCGTCAGGACTGGGCGGCATTCTTCACTGCTTCACCAGCACCTGGCCTCACGCGAAACGCGCTCTGGACATGGGGTTCATGATCTCGTTTGCCGGAAACGTGACCTTCCCCAAAGCGCAGCAAATCCGCGACTCGGCCAAAGAAGTCCCCCTCGACCGTATGCTGATCGAAACCGACGCACCTTTCCTGGCTCCAGTTCCCCATCGTGGCAAACGCAACGAGCCTGCGTACGTAAAGGAAGTCGCCCGCCAATTAGCTGAACTCAAAGGCGTGAGCGTAGAAGAAATCGGAGCCGAAACAACAAAAACCTTCTGCCGCTTCTTTCCCCTTCCCGGCTAAAACCTTGGTTCACCACAGAGACACAGGGCCACAGGGGGAAGCAAAAGCTTTTTCTTTTTGTGCTCCTCTTTTTGTTCTTTTCTTTTTCGAAATCGGAGCCGAACCAACAAAAACCTTCTGCCGCTTCTTTTCCCTTCCCGGCTAAAAACCTTGGTTCACCACAGAGACACAGAGCCACAGAGGAAGCAAAAGCTTTTTCTTTTTGTGCTCCTCTTTTTGTGCTCCTCTTTTTGTTCTTTTCTTTTTTCGAAATCGGAGCCGAACCAACAAAAACCTTCTGCCGCTTCTTTTCCCTTCCCGGCTAAAAACCTTGGTTCACCACAGAGCACAGAGCCACAGAGGAAGCAAAAGCTTCTTCTTTTTCTGCTCCTCTTTTTGTGCTCCTCTTTTTGTTCTTTTCTTTTTTTCGTTTTCTCTGTGGCTCTGTGCTCTGTGGTGAACCAAGGTTTTTCCCAAACTGGAACCTTTACCAGCCGTCGAGCCTGATTTTCCTGTCTCCCGCCTCAACCGGCGTGTTAGAACTCCGGAATGGCAACCCTTGCCGCAGTCGCATCAGCCGACAAAGACCGCTATCGCGATTCCCGGACCAGTCCGATTATTGCGGCCGCAATCGAGGTTCATCGTCACCTCGGCCCCGGACTTCTCGAATCCACGTATGAGGAATGTCTGTGTCATGAGCTTCATCTCATGGAACTGGACTTTAGGAGGCTGTGTCTGTCATCTACAAAGGCCTTCCACTCGATTGCGGATACCAGATTGATCTGATCGTACGAGACGAGGTCGTCGTTGAAATAAAAGCAGTCGAGCGAATTCTCCCCATCCATCAAGCCCAGCTACTGACCTACCTGAAACTGGCCGGCAAACCTGTCGGTTTGCTGATCAACTTCAACGTCCCTGTCCTGACTCAAGGCATCACCCGACGAGTCCGATAGTTTACCCAAGAATTGGGCCTTAAAGTCCGGGTTTTGCTGCCTTAACCTTTCTCTGTGACTCGGTGTCTCTGTGGTGAAAAGGTTCTATTTCGGGAGCTGATCGTCCCCCAAACCCCGTCAAACTACGCTAATCTATTCAGTCATGCCAGAGAACACATTCGACATTGTCAGCAAAATCGACCTGCAGGAGGTCTCGAATGCCATCCAGCAGGCGATGAAGGAAATCACTACCCGCTTCGATCTCAAGGACTCGAAGTCGAGTATCGCCCTCGAAGGCAAGGACGCCATCATCCTGCACTCGATCGACGAGTACAAACTGAAAGCCATTAACGACATTCTGCAAGCCAAGCTGGTCAAGCGCGGCATCTCTCTCAAGGGCCTCACCTACGCCCCAATCGAGTCCGCCCTCGGCGCGACCGCAAAGCAGAAGATCACCCTGCAGCAGGGCATCCCGATGGAAAAGGCCAAAGCCATTGTCCAGCTAGTCAAGAATTCAAAGAAAAAAGTTCAAGCCTCGATCCAGGGCGATCTGGTGCGTGTCAGCGGCAAGGACCGCGACTCCCTGCAGGAGATCATCGCGATGCTGCGCCAACAGGATTTCGGAATCGATATGCAGTTCACAAATTACAGATCAAATTAATATTCACCACAGAGGCACAGAGCCACAGAGAAACCGATAAAAAGATCAACCAGAAAGAAAAGCATTCGCCTTTGCTTGCTGCTGCGCCAACAGGATTTCGGAATCGATATGCAGTTTACAAATTACAGATCAAATTAATATTCACCACAGAGGCACAGAGCCACAGAGAAACCGATAAAAAAGATCAACCAGAAAGAAAAGCATTCGCCTTTGCTTGCTGCTACGCCAACAGGATTTCGGAATCGACATGCGGTTTACGAATTACAGATCAACCTAATATTCACCACAGAGGCATAGAGCCACAGAGAAACCGATAAAAAGATCAACCAGAAAGAAAAATATTCGCCTTTGCTTGTTCTGTGTCTCTGTGGCTCTGTGGTGAAAAAGGTTTTGCATTGACCACATCCTCCATCACGAACGGTATCTCCATCAACGGAGCCGAAGTTTTCGAGCTTCTCCGCGACGACCTCGCCGCCATTGAGCGCGAGTTCGGCCGCGACACCGTCTCCGGCGTCACCGCCATCACTGAGATCGGCGAATACCTGCGCGGCGGTGGCGGCAAGCGCATTCGCCCGGCGCTGCTCCTGCTCTCATCCAAGCTCTTCAACTATGAAGGTCGGGGAGCGGTGAAGCTTGGCGCAGTGGTAGAAATCATCCACACCGCAACTCTTGTTCATGACGACATCATTGACGAAGCCAAAACTCGCCGCGGACGCCCGGCGGCCAACACACAGTGGGGCAATTCCAAATGCGTACTTGCCGGCGACTGGCTCTACATGCAGGCCTTTAAAGTCGCGGTGCAGGAGCGCAACTTCCGCATCCTCGACGCGCTCATCGATCTCACTCAACAGATGGTCGAAGGCGAACTGCTTCAGATGGAAGAACTCGGCAAGCTCATCAACCTCGACGAGCATTTCGACCTGATCTTCCGCAAGACCGCATGCCTGTTTTCTGTCTGCATGCGGATGGGCGCGATCCTCGGCGGCGCCACTCCGGAACAGGAAGATCAAGTTGCCCGATACGGCCGTGACCTGGGCATGGCATTCCAAATTGTGGACGATGTGCTCGATCTCACCGCCTCCGAAAAAGTGCTCGGCAAGCCCGTCGCCAGCGACCTGCGCGAAGGCAAAGTCACAATGGCCGTAATCCATGCACTCGAACGCTGCACGCCGGCGGAACGCAAGAAAATCGCCACCGTGGTCGAACAGCGCGCCTTCAACGGCGTGAGCCACGCTGACATTCTCGATATCCTCTCGCGCTACGGTTCGGTCGAATACGCGACGGCTGCGGCGATGCAGTATGCCGAATCCGCGCGCAAAGCCATCTGCACCTTCCCTGACACTGAAATCAAGCGAGCCCTGCTCTGGGCCCCTGAGTTCGTCGTCGCCCGCGAAAAGTAAGCTGGTAACGCTTCGACCCGTTCCCACATCCAAATCACCGGCTGCTTCGTACTTGGAGCAGAAGTTCATCTCAGCACAACCGAGTCCTCATGACCCTGAAAGGCACTGTGAAGGCCGAAGGAGACAAAGTCACTTTCGTCAGCGACGCCGACCAGAAGTCATGGGAGGTCATGAACCCGGAAACCTTAAAAGGCCACGAAGGACATCACGTGCAGTTGAGCGCGCACGTCTATGCCGATAAGAACAGCATTCACGTGATGAAGGTGAAGATGTTGAAACCTATGAGCGAGAAGCCCCCATCCATGTAGTCGGAGACAGAATGCTAGTGTTCAGGGCGGCATCGGCCGCCTTTTTTCATGTAATCTGGATTTGAGCCATGCACAACCTGCTCAGCAACGTTTCGCACCACGGCTACCTGCTGGTGTTCCTGATCGTCTTTGCGGAAGCCAGCGGCTTTCCCGCTCCTGCCGCATTGGCATTGGTTGCCGCCGGTGCCGCGAGCGCTGCCCATGTGCTCAACATGCCAGCCGTTCTGGTCACCGCGCTCGTCGCCATGTTGCTCGGAGACATTCTCCTTTTTGTCCTGGGCCGCTACACCGGCTGGGCCCTGCTTGCATTCCTGTGCCGCGTCTCGATGAACCCAGAGACGTGCATTCTTCGATCTGCCGAGTCGTTCTACAAACGCGGCAAGCTGACTCTGATCTTCGCCAAGTTCATCCCCGGCGTGAACACCATGGCCCCGCCCCTTGCGGGTAGCATGAAGATGCAGCCTGCGATGTTTTTGCAGCTCGATGGAATCGGAGCGTCCCTGTATGTACTCGCTTACGCCACCCTCGGCTACCTTTCCCGCGATTTTGTTTTCAGGATCACCGACGGCGTGTACAGCGCCGGTCATGTATTCGCGGGAATAGTCATTGCCGCGATTGCCATCTACCTTGTGTATAGGATCATTCAGTATCACCGTTACAAGATTTCCGACGTCGTGCCGCGCATCACCGTCGCAGAACTGGCACAGCGCATCGCCGATTCGACCCAAGAAGACGTCATCCTCATGGACGTGCGAAGCCACGGATACTACGATTCGGGAGCTGACCGCATCGCCGGATCTATCCGCATCGAACCCAATCACCTCAACGAAGAACTCAAAGCCATTCCCAAGGACAAAGACATTTATGTCTATTGCACTTGAGCGCGCGAAGCCACCAGCGCCCGTGTGGCGCTGCTGCTCAGGCAAGCAGGGTTCCACTCCTTTGTGATTGCGGGCGGACTAGCCGCATGGCGTAAGGCCGGACATCCTCTTGAATCTGTCCCGAAAGATGATCTGGTGAAGCTGCCGACGTTTAGTTGAAGCGGCAATTAGCAACTGGCATTTAGCACTTGGCATTTGGCCGATCGAGAGTTGATGAAGACGCTCGCACGCTGGTGAAGACTCGATGCGCAGCCAACTCTCCACTTATGAATGGCCAACTGCTAAGTGCCAAGTGCTACGTGCCAAGTGCCCCTGGCCAGGTGCTAAGTGCCATCAGCTTTTATACTCACCCCATGTCCTCATCCAACGAGACCGAGATCAAGTTCCGGATCGGAGACCTCAGCGCACTGGCTTCGAAGCTGCGGGAGCTTGGACTCGAACAGATCACTCCCCGCACTCACGAGATGAACGTCCTCTTCGATCTTCCCGGCCGGCCGCTTCGCGCCCGGGGAGACATCCTTCGCATTCGCAAGTATGGCGAGTCCTGGGTCCTGACCCACAAGGCGAAAAGCTCCAACAGTTCCGGACCCCACAAAGTCCGCGTTGAAACCGAAACCCGCGTTGAAGATGGCGCCAAGGCGGAAGCGATCTTGCACGCCCTTCAGTTCGAACCAGTGTTTCGCTACGAGAAGTTTCGCGCTGAATGGAAAGGCGACCAGGGACACGTCGTCATTGATGAAACCCCCATCGGCAACTTTGGAGAAATTGAAGGCCCGCCGGCATGGATTGACAAGATGGCCCATGACCTCGGCATCAACCGCGCCGACTACCTGACGGACACCTATGGCGGCCTGTTCTTTGCCTGGAAAAGGCAGACCGGCAGCCCAGCGACAGAAATGACGTTTGCAGAAATCAAAGCCGCAAAATCTTGAACCACGAAGGACACGAAGTTTCACGAAGGCGAACCCGCGAAAATACAGGAACCTTTAAGCACGCACCCCTTCCAAGAGGAAAATCACAGAGCCGTGCCCCAGCGCAATTCAATCCTCTGTGGCGTTCCACTGTGCACCTCCGTGCCCTCTATGGTGAATGCTTCCCCGCTTTCCTTCGTGTTCCTTCGTGTCCTTCGTGGTTGAAGCTGTTTGCGTTTCCCAAACCGGAACGCGATTCGCCGATTCACCCTGCCTCACCCGATGAAAGCTGATATATTGTCCCAATCTAACAACGACAATCTCCCAGTGCTGTCGCAAGGAGCGCTCTCATGGCAGGAAAAAGCGTCAACAAGGTCATTCTTCTTGGCAATCTTGGCAAAGATCCGGAAGTGAAATACACGCCCTCAGGAACCCCGGTCGCGAAGTTCACGCTGGCTACCAATGAACGGTTCAAAGACAAAGACGGCCAGTGGCAGGACCGCACCGAGTGGCACAACATTACTGCGTGGGCGCGAACCGCCGAAATTGCCGGCGAGTACTTGAAGAGGGGCAACAAGGTTTACATCGAAGGCAGCCTGCGCACGCATTCGTGGGAGGACAAGCAGACCAACCAGAAGAAGTACATGACTGAGATCATTGTGAATGACCTCGTCCTACTCGGCGGACGTGGCGAAAGCGGAGGAGAGTCCGGCGGTGGATTTTCACGCGGGGCGGCTTCGGGCGGCAACACCTTCGACCAGCGTACGCCCGAGCACGAAGCGACTCCGGCAATGTCAACGCCGATCAGCGACGAAGACATCCCGTTCTGAAGGGAAGAGCAATTGGCAATTGGCACTTAGCATTTAGCATTTAGCATTTGGCCAGCGATCGTCAGGCGCCCCATAGGCAAATTGCTTAGTCTCAGATTCGCCAAGCTTCTTCCTCGGAAGAATCTGCATCATTAGGATTCCACTAGCAATTGGCTAAAACAAATCGATATTGGGTAACTGCCAAGTGCTAAATGCCAAGTGCTGACTGCTGACTGCCAGAGGTTGCCATGTCTGAACTTTCCTCCCGAACCTGTGTTCCCTGCCGCGGCGGCGTTCCACCCCTTAAGGGCAAAGAACTCGCTGAGGTACACAAGCAACTGCCCGAATGGGCTCACTGGAAGGTCGTAAACGAGCACCACATCACGAGGGCGTTCACGTTCCCGGACTTTAAACAGGCCCTCGCTTTTGTGAACCGCGTCGGCGCAGTCGCAGAAGAACAGGGGCACCATCCTGACATCCTGCTAACCTGGGGAAGGGTCGAAATCACAACGTGGACCCACAAAATCGACGGCCTCACCGAGAGCGACTTCATCGTGGCGGCTAAAGTCGACAAGCTACAATCTTAGTTGCCTTCTACATCTTTCGTGTTAGGCGATCTAGGTGATTTATCAGTAGTTTGCAGCCCTTCCGGCCACGTCGATTACCGAACCAGCAGCACATAATGTGCAGGAGATTGCACTTCTTTGACCCCGGGCAAACGCCAGTGCTCCTCAATCGTACATAACCCGTTTATTGTCAAAACCTTAGATTCCATTCATTTTCCACTGAGAATGGCACCTGTCGTGCCAATAGTAATGCGTTACTGTAGTATCAACTCAGCTCCCAGAGGGGGATTCGTCGTGCGAATTACCAGCTTGAAACTCTCAGTTCTTATTTTGGCGGTCGTGGGCTGTCTGGCCTTAGCACCTGCGGCATCTGCTACCACCTTAGACTTCGTTTACAACGGCCAAACCGTAGGTCAGGTCACACTGACACAGAGTGGCTCCGATGTCATGGCGAGCATTACCATGTCCTCCGGCTTTGCCATCGCTCTTCAAGGCCCAACGTTTGGATTTGACGGTGGTCTGACCAACACCAGCGCACTAACGACCTTTTCTCTCAGCGGTGTGTCTGCCTCAGCTTGCAACGGGCAGGGTCAGTTGGGCTCGTTCCAGTTCTGCTTCACTACCAGTGGCGGACAGGCGACGTTCCCGCAAACGCTGACGTTCCTTATCACCAACGCAACTGCCGCCAACATTACATCCGCGGGCTTACACCTCTGTGTGCTGAATAATTCCGGGGGGTGCTCACTGACGACATTCATCGGAACTGGTTCTGGGACCCCACCTCCGGCCGTGCCTGAGCCAGGAACACTCGGCCTGCTTGGCACCGGGCTAGTGGGTATTGCTGGTCTGGTTCGTCGCCGGCTTAACTTGTAACCCGTTAACTCCCCTCTTTCTGCCTTGCCCCGGGAGCAATCCCGGGGTTTTGCTTTTCTGCTCGCTAGACAAATCGAAGAAATCGTGCGCTCGCTTCCTGGCAGAGCGGATATCATTGGAATTCGGAATTCCTTCCTCCGGCCATGGGCTATCACCCTGTCGTCTCGCAAATCGTCGGTTTGTTAAAGGCAAACAACTGCTGGATGGAAACTTTTGAACACGAGCCGGTTAGGACCAGCGAAGAAGCATCCAGAACCAGACCTGGCTACACGCTTCATCAGGGCGCGAAAGCAATGATCGTGAGAGTAAAGCGTTCCGAGTCTGACAAAAGATTTGCCATGCTGGTCTTCCCTGCCGACCTGCGTTTCGACAACGCAAAAGTAAAAACGCTCTTCGGCGCCAAGGACATCCGATTCGCCACCGAGCAGGAAATCGCACAACTCACAGCTGGAGTGCAGGCGGGAGCGGTTCCTCCCTTCGGCAATCTCTTCAACCTGGAAGTGATTGCCGACCCTTCTCTGTTTGAAAATGAACAGATTGTCTTCAATGCCGGCGACAGAAGTTTCTCCCTCGCCATGAAGTCAGAAGACTACAGGAACCTTGTTAGGCCGCAGATTGGTTCAATCGTTCGAAACGAGGGCGAATAGGGTGTGCGTGAGAACTTGGCCTTCGTCCACCGCAGTGGAATGCGACTATCAGGAATCGAGCCCCGCAGGGGCGAACCAGCTTAGCCCAGCGCGGAAGCGCTGGGTAAGGTGGACAAAATGATTACAGTCCCGGAGGGACGGCAGAGTTCTCACGCACACTCAAATATTCGGTCCAAAATCAGGCAGTCGCCGACAGCTTGTACTTCAGGTGAGACGCAATCTGCTGGCCGTGAAAACGGCCGTTCTCGATGAAAATCTCGTTCGTCCTCGATCCCGCCACAATCACGCCGGCCACATAAACACCGGCCACATTGCTCTCCAGCGTTACCGGATCGCACACCGGGCGGCACTGCTCCGAAGACAATTCAATCCCCATCGACCGCAGGAACTCATAGTCCGGATGATACCCGGTGAGAGCAAAAACAAAATCATTCTTGATCGTAACCTCACCCTCCGGCGTCTCCAGCGTGACCTGTCCGGCTTCGATTTCCTTCACGCTGCTGCGGAAGTAGGCGCCAATCTCGCCGTTCTTGATGCGGTTCTCTATGTCGGGCAGGATCCAATACTTCACGTGCGTGTGCATCTTCGGCGCGCGATGCACCAGCGTGACACGCGCGCCATGCCGCCACAGATCGAGCGCTGATATTGCCGCAGAATTCTTCCCCCCGATCACGAGGACATCATTATCGAAGTATGGATGCGGCTCGCGGTAGTAGTGAAAGACCTTGGGAAGATCCTCCCCGGGAACATTCATCAGATTGGCGCGATCGTAATATCCGGTCGCGACAACCACCTTCCGGCACTGATAGTCGTACACCTGCCCCAGCCGGTCGCAGGTTGTGACATGAAAGTTGTTGTCCTCTCCAGCCACCGTTTCCACCATCTGGTACTGGCGCACGTCGAGTGCGTAGTGCTCAGTGACCTTTCTGTAGTACTCGAGCGCCTCCAGACGATTGGGTTTCGGGTTCGCGGTGGTGAACGGGATGTCACCGATCTCCAGCAATTCCGGCGTAGTAAAGAAAATCATGTTTGCCGGATAGTTGAAGATGGAATTGACCAGGCAGCCTTTGTCAATGCAAATAACCCTGAACCCCGCCTTTTGTGCCTCGATCGTGCACGCCAGTCCTGTGGGACCGCTGCCAATGACGATCACGTCGGCGCGCATGTCGCTGCGCCCTTCTAATTGCGGCTTAGGCAACGTGTCTGGAATCTGCTTGGTTTGCAAGAAACTGTCCTGAGCCTAACAAGATCGCCGTGCGGATTTTCGATTCTAGCATGTTAGCCGTCGTCTCCCAGTTGTGCGGATCTTTGCGAAACCTTGGCGCGCTTTGCGGTTAGAAGCTTTTAACTGCGAAGATCGCGAGAACAGCCGCAGAGGTCGCAAAGGAATCAGTTCTCATCGCATGGATTCTTGCACTCGATCTGTCACCATTTTCTGCATTACTTAGTACAAGAGCCTCTCGTGTATCGTTAGCTGTCCGTCTGGAGTAAATATCGAGATGAAATCTGCAACGGCTACGTTTGCGCCACCCGCGAGTTCCTTTGCCGGAGTCAAAGAAGACCGCCTGATGTCGCTGGACGTGTTGCGTGGCTTGGCAGTCGCCGGAATGATCCTGGTGACGGACCCCGGGACGTACAGCGCGGTATATTGGCCGCTGCTCCATGCGCAGTGGAATGGCACGACTCCGACCGACATGATCTTTCCCGCATTCCTCTTCGCAGTCGGGGTCGCGATTCCGTTCGCCTTCGCCTCGCGTATGGAGCGTGGGCAGGACCGCGCCCGGCTCGCGCGGCACGTCCTGGTCCGCAGCAGCATTGTCTTTTTCATCGGCCTTGCAATCAATGGGTTTCCGGATTACAACTTGCACACCATTCGCATTCCCGGAGTGCTCCAGAGGATTGCTCTTTGTTACTTGTGTGGCTCTTTCATCTATCTTGGCGTTTGCCGGACAGATGGAGAGAAACCTAAATCGCAGGAATCAAGAATCATGGTTCTCGCGGGAATCGCGGCTTTCCTTCTTGCCGCTTACTGGGCGTTGTTGAAGCTTGTCCCGGTACCTGGTTTCGGACCGGGCCGGCTGGATTCGATGGGGAATGTTGGCGCGTACCTCGATCGCTCCATCTTCGGAATACCTCACCTCTGGGCTTGGGGCATCACTCCGGGGTTTGGCGTAACCTTCGACCCAGAGGGATTGTTGTCCACCATTCCGGCGATCGCAACACTTCTGATCGGCATCGTTGCCGGAGATTGGTTGCGAATGGAGCTCACTCGTTCGCGGAAGGTAGTCGTTTTGGCGGCAGCGGGAGTCCTTCTTGCGCTCACAGGCTGGCTGCTCCATCCATTGCTTCCCATCAATAAGAAACTATGGACCAGCACCTTTGCTCTGTTCAGCGGCGGGGTGAGCCTGCTTGCGTTTTCTGCTCTTTATTCGGTTCTCGATATCAAGCGCTGGAGATGGTGGGCCTCGCCGGCCTTGGTCTTTGGTACGAACGCGATTCTCGCCTTTGCACTCTCCAACGTAATCACCACGCTGACGGATCGCATTCGTTGGAGCTTGCCGGCCGGAAGTGCAATCACGCTGCATGAGTGGGGCTACCGCTATGGTTTTGCCACCTGGCTTCGGCCAGTCCACGCGTCGCTCGCGTACGCGGTCCTGATTGTTCTCCTCAACCTGGCGCTCATCTACCCGCTTTATCGCAAGCGGATATTCTTGCGGGTCTGAGGACAAACGGCGCACAAACTGTGGGGGCATCATTATTGAGGTTTGCAGAATATAGTGACTTCATGCGCCGTCCTTTGCGAACTTTACGAAACCTTGGCGTACTTTTCGGTTAAAAGCCTTTAACCGCCAAGATCGCAAAGAACAGCCGCAAAGGTCGCAAAGAAATCACTTCTGCTTCGCTCTGTTTTGCTTCCTCGAATTGTCACTATATTCTGCGAGGCTTAATAGGCTTCAGACTTTGGCTTTCGGGCCCACACACGTGCGAGGACGTGCCTTCGCTCCTTGTTATAATTTTTGGTTCTCCAGGAGCCAACATGCCCGCTGGTCAAAGCGCCACGCGCACCGAAAAAGATTCTCTCGGCACCAAAGAAATTCCCGCCAATGTCTATTACGGCATCCAGACGACCCGCGCCGCCGAAAACTATCCCATCTCGGGGATGCGTGCCCATCCAACATTAATCCGCGCCTTTGGCATGGTGAAAGAAGCGGCTGCTGAAGCTAATCGCGACCTCGCACTCGTGGAGGCGAAGGTCGCCAACGCGGTCATTCAGGCCGCTAAGGAAGTTCAGCTCGGCAAGTGGGACAAAGAGTTCATCGTGGACGTCTTCCAGGCGGGCGCCGGCGTCAGCTTCCACATGAACACCAACGAGGTCATCGCCAACCGCGCCATCGAGATTCTCGGCGGCACGCTCGGCGACTACTCCAAGATCCACCCCAATGACCACGTGAACTACGGTCAGAGCACGAATGATGTCTTCCCCACCGGCATGCGTCTGGCAACACTGCTGGAACTGGAAAAACTCTATCCCGTTCTCGATTCTCTGATTTCCACGCTCGAGAAAAAGGGCTCGGAGTTCCACGAGATCCTGAAGTCAGGACGCACGCACATGCAGGACGCCGTGCCCATGCGCCTCGGCCAGGAGTTCACCGCCTATGCCGGTGCAATTCGCCGCTGTAAAGATGCCATTCGCGCCAGCGCGGAACTTCTGCGCGAGCTTGGACTCGGCGGTTCCGCCGTGGGCACCGGAATCAATACCCATCCGGATTACCGTGAGAAAGCCATTGCCAATCTCTCGCGAATCTCCGGTCAGAACCTTTTTCCCGTGGACGACATGCGTTACGCCATGCAGTCCAACCTTGCGATGGCGGGCGTCTCGTCCGCATTACGCAATCTCGCTCTGGAAGTGATTCGCGTCTCCAACGACCTTCGCTTGCTTGCGTCCGGCCCAAACACCGGTTTTGCTGAAATCAATCTGCCTGCCTTGCAGCCCGGTTCTTCGATCATGCCGGGTAAAATTAATCCTGTGATTCCCGAGCTCGCCGCCATGGTTTCGTTCCAGGTGGTCGGCAACGACATCGCAGTCGCGATGGCTGTCCAGGGCGGACAGCTTGAGCTCAACGTCATGATGCCGACCATGTCCTACAGCGTTCTGCAATCGATCACAATTCTCACCAATGTGCTGCGGCAGTTTTCGGATAAATGCGTGGCGGGCATCACCGCCAACGATAAGCGCTGCAACTTCTATGTGCAGGCAACGGTATCGCTCGCCACAGCGTTGAATCCGTACATTGGATATGCCAAGGCCGCAGAGGTTGCAAAGGAGTCGGTAGCAACCGGTCACTCGATCATCGACATTGTGCGGGAGAGAAAACTGCTCAACGAGGAACAAATCCAGGAGATTCTCGATCCAGCCCGCATGACCGAACCGCGACCACCTGTGAAGTAACCGCTTTAAAGGCTGTTTGCCATGCGTACAGGGTTCCTGTACAATTGGGCATGGTCGAAACAACCTACACCAGTCTCCGTGAGAACCTGGCCTCGGTTATGGACCGCGTCGTAAATAACGGCGAGATCGTGATCATCCGCCGGAAAGGCGACCAACGCGTCGCTATGATCGCCGCGGACGAACTCTCCGGACTGCTGGAGACCGCTCATTTGCTCCGTTCGCCGAAGAACGCACAACGCCTTCTGGACGCGATGGCGAGCGTAAAACGAGGCAAAGCTAAGAAACTGGAGTCTCTGGACAAACTCCGTCAGGAGTTAGGACTTGGCAAGCGGTAGGTATGAAGCAGTGCTTGCGCCTCAATTCCTGGAAGACCTGCGCTCGTGGATTGAAACTGACAGGCGAGTCGCGTTGCGAATCCTGGATCTAATGGACGCCATTCTGCGCGACCCTTTTCAAGGGGTCGGCAAACCGGAGCCGCTAAAGTACATTTTCGCGGGGTGCTGGTCTCGTCGAATTACCCAGGAGCACCGGTTGGTCTATCGAGTATCACCAGGACGTATCGAATTCTACCAAGCGAAGTACCACTACTGAATTTGTCCGCCCAGAACAGGTGCTGTACGGAGGAGCCGAATGGGAGTAGCTTTTTACATCCTGATCGCCGTCCCGGTGCTGGTAGGACTGAGACGCAGTCTACGAGACCGTCATCTCGACCGCAGGCATTTTGTTCCCTTCGTGGGATTCATTGCCGCTCTTGTATCGGTCACGGCGGCGACATTGGGCGAGGTTTACTTAATGTGGTTGGGACTGCGAAGCCCGTACCACAACTCCGTTGCGCTGAATGTGCTAGTCGCGATTTTGAGTCTAAGTGAACTGTTGGGTTGTGCTGTGGCATTCGTTGGCGGCTTGTTCAGCACAGGACGCCGCAGGATTTTCCTGATTGCTTTCGCGGTCTTGCTACCATTTATGTTCTTCATCGAAGGACTAGCAAGACAAGGCACCTGAACCAAGCAGTTTTGCCCCTGCCGCCGGGGAGACGACAAGGGGCTTGTTCCGGTGAGAGGTCTCATGTTCCCTTCCCGGACACTCTGTAATACGAAATCGCAGCCTGTGAAGTTCCTGCGCGCCTCATCCCCTTCACCCTTGGGACCTGCTGCTATGACAACAGTCCTGCGCTTGAATTGTTACTATTCTCCTATGCGATTCAATCGGTCCGTTCCCCCTTGCACAGTGATTCCTGTACTCATCTACCCCGATCCCAGCGTTGCTGCCGACTGGCTGTCGAAGGCCTTTGGCTTCGCGGTGCGGTTGCGTATCGCCAACCACCGGATCCAGATGAAAGCCGGCGATGGGTGCTTCACCATTGCCGAGGGTAATGTGACGCCCAACAATTCGCACACCATCCAGGTCCGCATCGACGACGCCAAAGGTCATTGTGAGCGCGCGCGCCAAAACGGAGCGATCATCCTCACTGAACCGAAAGACCATCCCTATGGCGAGCGCCAATATAACGCTCAGGATTTTTTCGGGCATCGCTGGGACTTCACTGAGACGGTCGCCGATGTTGCGCCCGAAGAATGGAGCGGCGGCGCGTTTCATCTTGAATAACTATTAAAGATCCCGCCTGGGAACCTGTAGGCGCTTCGGATCTGAAAACCCGCTTGCATCAGGCCACGAGAGCTATATCCAGGTTTTGCCGGGAATAATCGCCCCCTGCCGCCGGGGAGACGACAAGGGGCTTGTTCCGGTGAGAGGTCTCATTGTTCCCTTCCGGACACTCTGTAGTACGAACTGGCAGCCTGTGAAGTTCCGCGCGTGGCGCTTGACCAAGCCGCAGTTTCCTTCGTGTACCTTTGTGTCCTTCGTGGTTAATGATTCTCGATTGTAACCAGCCGACCCTCAGCTCTGCGCTGCTTTCGCGGGCTGTTCCGGATATTCATAAACCCCGCGACCGCTCTTGCGGCCCAGCCGACCTGCCTTGACATACTGGACCAGAAGTGGTGCCGGACGATACTTCTCGCCCATCGTCTTGTGCAGGTATTCGAGAATATGCAGGCGGGTATCGAGTCCAACTAAATCGACCAGTTCAAACGGCCCCATGGGATGATTCAGTCCAAGTTTCAGCGCCTTGTCGATGTCCGCCGCAGAAGCGATTCCCTCCTGGAGCATATAGAACGCCTCGTTCCCGATCATCGCGTTAATGCGGCTGGTGATAAATCCCGGTGACTCGCGAATCACCACGACTTCTTTGCCCATGCGCCGGCCAACCTCAGCTGCAGCCGCTAAAGTTTCTTCGTCCGTTTCGAGCGCCCGCACTACTTCGAGCAATTTCATCTTGTGCACAGGATTAAAGAAGTGCATGCCTACGCACTTCTTCGGACGGTAGGTAACACTCGCAATCTCGGTGATACTGAGCGAAGAGGTGTTGGAAGCGAGAATCGTTCCCGGGCGGCATATTTTGTCGAGCAGAGTGAATATCTCGATCTTCGACTCCATCTCCTCGGGAACAGCTTCGATCACCACATCGGCTTCGCGCGCAGCCTCTTCCACACTGCCCGCATATTCGAGCCGTCCCAGCGCCGCGGCCGCGTCGTCCGCGGAGACCTTTTTTAGCTCGATTGCCTTATCGAGATTCCCACGAATTTCATCCTGGGCTCTGCGCAAGGCCGCCGGCAGCACGTCTTCCAGAATCGTACGATAGCCGCCGAGCGCCGCCACATGGGCAATTCCCCGCCCCATGGTTCCCGCGCCGATAACGGCGACCGTCCTGACCTCTGCCACTACTTCTCAACCTCAGCCAGAAGTTCGCGGATATGCGCGTCCGCCGCGCGCAGGCTGTCAGCTAAGCGTTTGCGTTCGTCCGCGTCCACCCCATACAGCGAGGCCTGAATACGGCGCAGGGTTGTGTTGATGTCATCCACGTAGTTGATGAGGCGAATAAGTTCTCCAGTAGCTGCCATTAAATTGTTTCTCCCAGGTTGCTGCCCGAAAAATCTGCGGCTGCAAACTCTTCATTCTCAACTGCCACGCCCATTAAGTAAAGGACTAGTGGCACCAATCAGGTAGTGGCTCAGTCTCGTCGAGAACAGGAAAAACTTGAACCACGAAGGTTACGAAGTATCACGAAGGCCGTTCTGGGAATGAGTTCCCTTCCTGTAACCAAGCCTGCCCTGAGCGAAGTCGAAGGGTGTCCTTCGTGGTTGATCCTTATTATTGAGGTTTGCAGAATATAGTGACTTCATGCGCCGTTCATTGCGAACTTTGCGAAACCTTGGCGTACTTTGCGGTTAAAAGCTTTTAACCGCCAAGATCGCAAAGAACAGCCGCAAAGGTCGCAAAGAAATCACTTCTGCTGCGCTCTGTTTTGCCCCCTCGAATTGTCACTATGTTCTGCGATGCTTAATAGACTGAGAAACTACCCAAATCCCTCATAAACAATGGTAATCGCGCCCATTGATTCTTTTGCTCATCGTCGGGCACTCCCAGATAATCTAATAGGTGAATGGCTGAAACAGGACGCAAAGACTACATCTTCGCCAGCGACTTTGACCAGACGCTGACGTTCAACGATTCCGGCTACGTGCTCGCCGAAATGGTCGGCATTCCTACCGACGAATTCGAGCGCAAAGCCACCGGCATGGCGCGTCTGAACCTCGTGCAGCAGGGCGCCGAACTTGCCTACCTGCTCTTGCACGACCCTGAGTTCAAATCACGGGTGCGAAGAGAACATTTGTACGAAGTCGGCAAACGCATTCGCCTGAAAGAAAACATCGCGCTGCTCTTCGAGATTCTCGACGCTGGCATTCCCGGCTACCACTTTGATTCATACGTGCTCTCGGCCGCACCGGTCGAAATCGTCCAGTCAGCGCTCGAAGGAATCGTTCCCAAAGACCACATCTACGGGACCGAATTCCTGTACACGGATAATGGCGAGATCGAAACCATCACTCGCGCCACCGCCGGCTACGGCAAGGTCTTTACGATTGATCAATTGGTTTCGCAGGCGCAGATCGGGCCTGACCACGTCGTTTACACCGGCGACGGCAGCTCGGACGTTCACGTCATGCTGCACACCAACGCCCGCGACGGCTACACCATTGCTGTCTCAGACGCCCGCCACGTCTCGATGGTCGCAAGACGCACGGCGCTCAGCACCAGCGCCCTGGCAGTCCTGGCGCCGATTCTCGAAGACATTGCCGGCTGGGACCGCCTCCGCATCCGCCAGTTCTTCGAATCCTACGGCGTGATGATTCAGGAATGGGACCACGTGCGCACCGACTGGCTCACGCTGAGGCCGGTCGCTATAGAAACTGACGAAACGGCCGAGGTGAAGTGATTGGTCCACTCCCGCAGCCATTTCGTCCACCGCCACAGATGGGAACGGGTCATGTGATAGCGCGCTATCAACAACTACACCTCTCTGGGAAGGAACCGAGGAGTCCACCGACAGACAGTCGGGGCGCTAAACTGAACCCCGTGGAAAAGCCCGCTCAGGGCTCTTTATCTACAGAAACGGCAGCTAGTCCTTCAGAAAACTCCCACGCATTTATGAACTGGCCAGTGAATACAAATTCTCCATTTTTGTCGATGTAGCCTCTTGTTTCACCAAGCGCGGCGAAGGCTAACCCTTCGGAGAAATCTTCTGCCTTATCAAATACAGGCTTGATAACGTAGTTTCCGCTTTTGTCTATGTATCCTGCCTTCTCCCGCTCTACGGAGGCAAGCCCCTCATGAAAATCGCCGCAAATGAAAAACTCCGGCTGTGGCTTGACGGCGAACTCGCCGCCTTTTTTGATGTACCCGCACATGCCATTCTGGACGACCCTGCCTACCTCTTCCCTGAATTCCCAAGCTTCGTCAAATCGAGGTTGGATTACCATTCGCCCAGTCTCGTCGATGTAACCCCACTTGCCGTTCATCTTCACCGATGCTAAGCCCTCGGAGAAATCGCCCGCATCCTCGTACCGAGGATGAATAACGAATTGTCCCTTCTTGTTGATGTACCCCCATGTTTCTGAGCCCGATCCGTCCTTGCGCTCTACCGCTACGCGCGCCAGGCCATCGTTGAAGTCATACGCCATGTACAGGGTGTTAGGGATTACGACTTTCCCAGATTTATCGACGTAGCCCTGCTTGCCAACAGACCCAACATTCGCCAATCCGTCCGAGAAATGGTCGGCAATTAGCCATGTGGCATCAATGACGAGATTGCCTTGCTTATCGATGAACCCATATCGACCTGAAGGTAGATTGGGTTGCCCCTGTCCCTCTACTATCGAACTGGTCGGCTTTACCAATCCAACTCGGGCCAGTCCCTCGGAAAAATCCGCCGCATCTCCGGAGGTGAAAATCTGTTTTCCCGAGTGATCAATGTAGCCAGCCGATCCGTTACAGTTTTCTATCGCGGCCAGACCTTCGTGGAAGCTATATGCCATGTCGAACTGGGGTTTTACGACAAAAGTCCCAGTGCGATCTATGTAGCCGAACCAGGAAAACGCGCAATGGGACGACTGGCAAACTAGCTTTAGTGGCAGAAATAGGAAGATCAGCACAAGCGCGAGGACGGCGCTGTGGGTCCGATTCATTGGGGCACTCCAACTGGGATTAAACAGCACCTAAGGCTGTGTGACAGCATTGTACTCGGAGTACTTGGCGATGCATCGCCATACCACATGTTGACCTGAATCGAATCACCTGGCGCCTGCAATGGAAGTGGCGCGAGCGGGACCTACCCGTCCCAGTCATCTCCGAATAACTCCGCCGGATGCGGAGTACGAATGGTGCCGTTGCCGCAGCGCAGGTCGTCGGCTGGGCAGTACTTATCACATCCCCAGCACACCCGCTCCGGATGCTTGGGATGGAGCGGAATTTTGGACGAAGCACCCAGTAGTGGGCGACAACTGCTCATTTCTGTGGCTGGTACCTCAGTATCAGAATTGTCGTGCGTCATCCGTCGTGCCTCGCACGAATACCAATCCGAGGGTTTGCGCACGACGTGCGACTCATCCCCGCAGATCAGCCTTGCGCAGCGCCAAGCACGGGCTGATACGGACAGAACGGATCGCTTCCCAGCGCGTCTCCGGTGTAGGCGAACGCCCGCGCGCGCGACCCGCCGCAGATGTGGCTGTACTCGCACATCCCGCACTTGCCATGAAATTGATCAGGAGA
>WNFY01005145.1_pt1 | contig 19109 bp, 18 predicted proteins | sample 5400091 | NCBI WGS metagenome assembly WNFY01 (sample SAMN13153364, study PRJNA577476) | soil metagenome | isolation source: 60 cm soil or saprolite under grassland replicate 1 | place: USA:California | collected 2016-06-15
GATGTGTTGGTCTTTGTTCTCTAAAGCGACGGACCGTTCCAGAGCTCGTTGGAGTTGAGCCTGCGCTTCGTCGAGCTTGCCTTGTTCCCTAAGGAGAACTCCTCGCTGATAGAGCACCTCGGCTATCCCCTCAATCTCGCTTGAGATATCGAACAGCTTGTGAGCCTGATCAAAAGCAGCCATGGCGTCCCCATATTTCTGACTACGGCGGAGAGCGACCCCAAGCCGCAAGAATGCAGCCGCGTAATGGGAATTTCGTCTGGCCGCTTCCTGATAACTCTCGATGGCTTTGTCCAGCTGTTCGTTCTTCTCGTAAGCACGGCCAAGATCGACTAAAGCAAATGCTTTATCCTCGTCGGGAACGCTCGACGCGAGCGCGCGATACTCTTCGACCGCTTTCGCAAAATCACGCTTTACTGTGTCGGTGATCGCCTGCAGCCGAAGCGCGTCGACTTTCGGCAATACTGATCGGTTGGGGACCAGATCGTTGGCACGAATCAGTTCGTCCTTCGCTTTATCTGAAAAATCCAGCTCGGTCCACGCTTCCGCCAGACGTGCATGCGCCAGCGCAAAGCGATCATCTTCCTGAATCGTTTGTTGTAGTATCTTGCTGGATTTGAAAAAGGCGCCTTCTCGCAACGCGTCAACGGCCAGATTGTACAAACGCTGCGTTTCGGCGGTCGGTTGATGGGCGCGCGGGCGTGTGAAATACCACAGGGCCAGACTGAGAATCACTACCGCCAGTACGCCAATCGAGAGATAGCCGACGGAAAGGCGGGGGCGCCTGAAGATATCGGAGAGCGTAGCCAGGGTACCCATCGGCCGCGTACCGCGGACCGGTCTGATGATGCGTGTGATGGCGCGATCTTGTCCTTGCGGCAGTAAATCCGCCCGCGCCGTTTGCAATTCCGCAATCAATTCATCCGCGCTCTGATAGCGTGCCTCAGGTCTCTTGGCCAGAGCCTTTAGGGCGATGTGATCGAGTCCTTTCGAAACATCTGAATTGTAGCGGGATGGCGGCGGAGGATCGTCGCGAATCACCTGGGCGCAGATTTCGATGCGAGTTGCTCCGTGAAAGGGCGGACGGCCGGCAATGCATTCGTAAAACAGCGCTCCCAGCGAGAAAAGAATGAGCTTCGCCAAGAGCTGCCGCGACTTGCTCGATAATCTCAACGGCGCGCGCAATCGTTAGCGACTCTTTCACCATCAAATCGCCGAGCGTTTCGCCCTTGACCAGTTCCATAACTATATAAGGCTGACCGTCTTCGGTCTCGCCATAGTCGTGAACGGCTGCGATGTTGGGATGGGAAAGGGCAGACACGGCGCGCGCTTCGCGCAAAAAGCGGCTACGGAAATGCCGCTCGTCACGATCGGGCATAAGCATCTTGAAGGCTACGCGTCGTCCAAGCAAAGTATCCTCCGCTATGTAGACGACGCCCATGCCGCCCTCGCCGAGCTTTTCGACGATTCGGTAATGGGAAATAGTTTTCCCGATCATTGCCTGTGTACTCATACCGTTAGAGAAATGAAAAGCCGGGAAGTAGCGCCTCCGCCCCACTAGCTGGACGCCGAAGAAAAGGTAAACTGAACGCCGGTATTCTGCGGCAAAGGGAAAACGATTTCAAGGTAAATCTAGATAAGCCTTAGGAAAAGCCTCGCTTGATAAGTGTGTTGCTTGTACGCGTGCTCGCGGGCCGGTAATTTCTTGCCAGACACGAGGATAAGCGAGTAATCTCTGGCTGCTCTTCACCTTGTAACGCGGAGAAACAGCCATGGCAAAGATCAAAAGCCTCACGGCCAAAGCTGACGCAGATTCCAAATATAAAGTTCCGCATCGAATCTATGACATTGAAACAAAGCCGAGCAAGAAGAGTCCGCGAAAAATCGCCGAAGCAATCCTCAAGAAAATCGCGGGCGATCTGAAAATAAGACCCGATCTATCGCAGCTAAGATTCGACAAGGTCAAGGAAAGCATTCTTGGCACGCATGTTCTTTATCAGCAATGTCACGCGGGGAAGCCGATCTCCGGCGCCTGGATCAGAGTGGACATCGATCAAGAAGGCCGAGTCTATAACATTCATAATGATCTAGTTCCCGAATCGGCAATGGCCAAAGCGCGGAAGATTGATGCGAAGATTGCTGAAGAGACGCGGCCAAAGCTGTTGTCCGCAAACGAGGCAAAATCGCGCGCCATCGAGGCGGCTGCTCCGGGCCCGGGGGATTTCGTCAAAGTTTTGCACAACGATGAGGTTTACTATCCGAAAGACGGCGTGCCGGTGCTGACATGGAAAGTGATTGTCAAAACGACGCCTCAGAAATCCAGGACCACAAACAGACGACCCGCTGAATGGAAGATTTATGTTGACGCTCAAACGGGGGCCATCCTGGAAAAACGGAACATGCTTCGCTTTATCGATGGCAAAGGCCGAGTCTTCGATCCCAATCCGGTCGTTACTTTGAACAATACGTCGCTCTCGGACCGTTCAAAGATTCCCGACAAGGCTTATACGGAAGTTGTTTTAAGAGATCTAAAGAGAAGTGGATTCCTCGAAGGGCCGTATGTGACGACCAGGACCACAAAAAAGCGAATCCAAAGAAAGAACCATGATTTTCGCTTCAAGCGAGCCGATCGCGCTTTCAAAGAGGTGATGGTTTACTTTCACATCGATCGAATTCAGCGCCACCTGCAAGAATTGGGGTTCAAGGACGTGATCAATCATCCGATTCCGGTAAACATCGACGGGCAGCGTGACGACAATTCTCATTACAGCCCATCGGACAAAGATCTAACGTTCGGCACAGGTGGCGTTGATGACGCCGAGGACGCCGAAATTATCCTTCATGAATACGGCCACGCGATTCAGGACAATCAGATACCGGGGTTCGGCGCCAGCGACGAAGGCGGCGCAATGGGTGAAGGCTTTGGCGATTTCCTGGCGGCCAGCTTTTTCTCGGACGTCAAACCGAAAGAAATGAAACCGACGCTCGGCAATTGGGACGCGACGGCGTACAGTGGTGACGAGCCGCCCTATCTGCGTCGGCTGGATAGCAACAAGAAATATCCGAAGGACCTGGACGGCGAGGTGCACGACGATGGCGAGATATGGTCTGCTTGCTTGTGGGAGTTGCGCGCCGCGCTCGGCCGCAAAACTGCCGAACGCATAGTGATCGCTCACCATTTTTTGCTGGCGCGCGATTCCGGTTTCGAAGATGGAGCGAATGCTTTGATCACCGTCGACAAGAAATTGAACAAAGGTGCGAACGAAAATACTATTCGCGACGTGTTCGTGCGGCGTGGTATTTTGCCGAACCCGAAGCGAAAGAATCGCAGAGCCGGTACGCCCTTTGAGGATATTCCCCGAAGCAGAAAAGATAACGAGAGCTGGCAGTAAAGGATTGCCCCGCAGCAGTTGCCTGCGGACGCGAGCTGCCGGCATGTTTATCGAACCAACCGCATCAGTACCCGACCGTTACGAATGGCTTAGTATAGAAATCCAGCGTTGAAAGAGAGAACTTTTGCCACGAAGAAAGATTGATGGATGTCCGATAGCAGGCGCCCTCCAGCTACTGGGCGATAAGTGGACGATGCTGGTTGTGCGAGATCTCTTTGCTGGCCCAAAGCGGACTACGGAACTGTTGGAAGATTTGCACCCGATCAGCAGTCGTACCTTGATGGGCCGATTGAAAGAGATGGAAAAAGACAAACTGCTTCTCCGAAACAACTATGGCGGTTTGCCTCGGCGGGTCGAATACGAGTTAACCGAACGCGGCCGCCGGCTGATTCCGCTGCTTGAAGCGCTGATGAAGGCGGGCCAGGCACTGGATTGCAATGATTGCGAAGATCGCAAACAGCAGTTGGGTTACTACTGTGACTTTTGTCCGTTGGTGCGCGGTGAAGACAGTTATCGCGAACAACATTTCCTCGAAGAACATACGCCGATCCGTGAACCGGAACGGGCGCCTGCTCGGCGCGAAAAAGATGATTCGATAGTGCTGCTGTGAATTTGTGCGCGTCGATGGCTGCCTAAACACGACGGCCCATCGCGCAGTTTCATTTGCAGTACAATGCCGGACAATTCAGCGAAATCTACAGTCAGGCTGATGACCAGTTTAAGCAGGCGACCACCGAAGCGGACTTCACGGCGTTACTCGATGCTTTGCACCGAAAGCTTGGTACCGTGAAACAGTCCAGCCAAACAAGTTGGGGTGTAAACGCGACACTCATGGGAACGATGGCGACTCTCAACTTCGACGTTGACTTTAGCGAGGGCAAAGGGACCGAGCAATTCGTTTTCACATCAGCGCGAACAAGGCCATGCTCGTCGGCTACCATGTTAATTCCCCTCTTCTGATCACGAAGTAAGCTCTGAGAAGGGGTGGAACCCTAGTCCTCGCCTGACAGCGCTTCTTCCGGCTCGTTCAGAATAACCTCCCCGGTTGGCAGGATTATCTCCTGATGGTCAGGTGTGATGTGCTCGCCTTCAATGGTCACTTCCTCGCCAGTGGGCATAACTATCGGCAGATGATCCAAAAAGCGTTCCGCGTCGATGGCCGCCATGCAACCCGTGCCGGCGGCAGTGACCGCCTGGCGATAGAATGAATCCTGCACGTCCCCGCAGGCAAAGACGCCCGGAATGTTCGTGGCGGTTGAATGGCCGGAAGTTTTTATGTAACCGACCGCATCCATGTCAAGCTGGCCCCTGAAAAGGTGCGTGTTTGGTTTGTGTCCGATTGCGATAAAAACTCCCTCACAATCGAAGATCGTCACTTCGCCGGTCTCGAGGTTGCGCAGATGGACGCCCGTTACTCCCTGCTCCGGGTTGCCGAGGATCTCTTCCATTGCGGTGTTCCAGATGAACTCGATCTTATCGTTGCGAAACGCTTTCTCCTGCATGATTTTTGAAGCGCGCAGTTTCTCGCGGCGATGAACCACGAAAACCCTGGTGGCATAACGCGTCAGGAATGTCGCCTCTTCCATCGCGGTGTCTCCACCACCTACGACGACAAGGTGCTTGTTACGAAAAGCCGGTAGAGGGCCGTCGCAAGTTGCACAAGCGGAAACCCCATTGCCGCCAAATCCATTCGGCGTTTTCGCCTCACCAGGAATGCCCAGCCATTTCGCTGACGCTCCCGAAGCAATAATCAGCGCCTCAACTTTGATGATCTTGTCACGGGTGAAAAGCGTGAACGGCCGTTTTTGCAGGTCGACTCTGGTGATCCAGTCTTCCAAAAACTCTGTGCCGAATCGTTCAGCCTGCTTGCGAAACTCAGCCATTAGCTCCGGCCCCTGAATGCCCTCCGAAAAACCGGGATAGTTCTCCACGTCGGTGGTGATCATCAACTGGCCGCCGGGGGTTGTTTGTTTCTCATGGTCGGCGGGCGCGTCGATTAGTAAGGGGTTAAGATTCGCGCGTGCGGTATAGATCGCGGCGGTTAGTCCAGCCGGCCCTGAGCCGATAATGACGACCTGGCGGCTAAGCTCTTGTGTGGCCAAATTTGCTTGCTCTCCTTTTTATGCGGTGAAAATCCCGACGAATTGCGGGAAACATATAGCCTTTTAAGTTGCCCTTATAGTATAACTATTGATGCATTACCTAGTCGAACAAAGAATATCAGAGCCAGCGTCAATTTCCTTGCCCATGCGGCGCTAGCAGTTCGTAAGTACCTTGAGCATCATTTCTGAGGACAATCCCGGCAACGCGACGACTCGCGCAATTCATAGTATTTGTGCGCGACGTACCAGGTTTTGCTTCCAGCCGCTTAGGGGTGACTCTGGGATTAGAAGCCATGCGCATGGTGGAACAGGGCGTTGCCAGCGCGCGCGATATCGACACGGCAATGGAACTCGGATACAACCATCCGATGGGTCCTCTGCGGCTAACCGATGTAGTTGGCCTTGATGTGCGGCTGAATATCGCGGAATATCTCCATGCCGCGCTGGGATCGGAAACATTTCGACCGCCCGAAATCCTGCGGCGAATGGTCGGCGAAGGTAAGTTGGGCAAGAAGAGCGGCCAGGGTTTCTACAAATGGGACGAGCCAGAAGCGGCCCAAGAGGCTTATACTAGCTGAACGTGATCGACTGGATGTGAGCGAGCGGTGAGCTTGTCGTGGCAACGGTTATGAGCACTCCTTATCACAATGAAGAAAGACGCTTTGCACTGCGTATGGCACTGCGTCTTCCGATTGTGGTTTCGGGACGCGCTGAAGATGGCGCGGCCTGGAGCGAACCAACGGAGACGGACGACATCTCGACCTCCGGCGCACTGTTCCATCTGAATCAGAAAGTAAACATCGGGGAAAAACTGTACATTCGCGCGCACAAGCCTGACGGCTCGGCGACCGAAATTACGGCGGCTGTCGTGCGCGTCTCGCCTGCTATCTACGGCACCGCCCGCGTCGGTGTGCAAATCAGCGAGCCTACGGAAAACTGGGTGCGCCTGTTTGTTTCCTGGGTCGCTGATGAACAAGCTGCGGCGCCCGGCGACTCCTCTTCTTCCGCGACGTAAACCCACACCAAAACCGAATGCGGCTCAGGCCGCTACATCTGCTCAAATCGAATTGAAGCTGACCAGCCCGTCTTGGTTCTCTGGGACTTTGCAGTTAATCTATGCAGCAAATACGAAAAAGGGAGCCGGCAAAGTGAGCTCGAGCTACGAGACGATTCTGGTCGAGCGGCGTAACCGCGTTGCGGTAATCACGATTAACCGCCCGGAAAAGCGAAATGCCATGAACATTCAAACGCGCACCGAGGGCGCTGCGGTTCTCGATGAGTTGCGCACAGACGATTCCGTTCGGGTGGTGATAATCACGGGCGCAGGCGATAAAGCTTTCATTGCGGGCGCCGATATTGGGGAGTTTGCCGATCGCACCGCCCTTACGCAACGAGAAGTAATGTTAGAGGGGTCGTTATTCAATGCTATCGATAGTTTTCCGAAGCCCGTCATCGCGATGGTTAATGGATACTGCCTTGGCGGCGGCTGCGAATTGGCTTTGGCTTGCGACCTCCGCGTCGCCAGCGAGAGAGCGTCCTTCGGGCAACCGGAAATCAATCTCGGCATCATACCGGGCGGTGGCGGCACCCAGCGTTTGACTAGACTGGTGGGCGAAGGCAAAGCGATGGAAATGATTTTGACCGGCGAGATCATCGATGCGCATTCGGCGTTTTCGATTGGTTTGGTGAATCAGGTCGTACCGCCAGATCAGCTCGAGACAAAGACGATGGAGATCGCTAACCGAATTGCCGAGAAAAGCCCGATCGCGCTTCGTCTCGCGAAAGAAGCTATCAAGCTTGCTTCAAGATCCAATCTGGACGAAGGTTTGCGCCGCGAAGTCGATCTCTTCGCTCTCTGTTTTTCCAGCGAAGACAAGAATGAAGGCGTGAAAGCTTTTCTTGAAAAGCGCAAGCCCGGAGCGCGGGGGATCTTTGCCCGCAAACTTCCAGGCTAGTGATGAGTGAACTTCTAATCGAAAGATGGTCGGTGATCGGCAACCGGGGTGTTGAGGCCACAAGCTTGACCTATGAAGAGGCGCGAAGGCTGGTGCACCGACTTGCCGGCGAAGGCCGCCACGGGCTTTGCATTATTACGGACGAAGCGGCGGGGCGAATGATAGCGGACAGTCCTAAAACAGACGCGTCGAGAATTTCCAATACAATCTAATTTGAACAATGTGGCTCTGCCACAGCACAGTGCGGTGAGGCTTGCCTCACCGCAAGCTGCCCTGGATTTGAGAGAGGCTATGCCTCTGGTAGTCCGAGGCGGAGCCTCGACCCGAAGTTGATCGCTCAACGGAAAGGCATAGCCTTGCCGCGCTGCTAGCGGGCAGAGCCGCTTTTATCAATCAATCATCAAAACTACTTTCCCGAAACTTTCATTCGACTCGATTCGCTCGTGTGCAGCGCGCACCTCTTGCAACTTAAAAACCCTGTCCATAACCGGCCGCACGTCTCCGCTGGCGAGTAAAGGCACGACGTGCTGTGCAAATGATCGGGTTGCGGTTGCTTTCTCTTCAATTGAACGGGTGCGCAAAGACGTGCCCATAATCCGCAAACGCTTGCCCATCACGATCGAATAATCTATCTCTGCTTTCGCGCCGCTCATAGTGCCGACGAAAATCAAGCGGCCTTTCGTCGCCAGTGCTGCGAAGTTCGCTTTCAAATAAGCCGCCCCCACGAGATCCAGAATCACGTTAATGCCGGTTGGGCTCGTCCATCTCTTGACAGCTTCCGCAAACTGCATGGGATCGCTATTGATCACAATCGAATCAGTAAGCCCAAACTCTTTGGCTCTTTCCAGTTTCTCGGGTGTTCGCGAGGTGCCATAAGCGAAAGCGCCGGCAGCGCGTACCAGTTGGCTTGCGGCTGTGCCTACGCCTGAACCCGCGGCATGGATCAAGACCCGCTCTCCTATTTGCAACCCGCACTGAGTGAAAAGCGCGTCGTGCGCGGTCATGAAAACTTCAGGAATCGAACCCGCGTCCGCCCAATTGAGGTTGGCAGGAATTTCCGCCAGCGTGCTTTCCGGCACCGTTACAAACTCCGCTTGCGCGCCGCCGCCGGTGATACCAAACACGCGCTGTCCAAGTTTCCACATGCGCGCCTCATGGCCGACTTCCATAACTTCACCGGCGAATTCGAGGCCCGGAATGTCCTGCGGATAACCGGGCGGCGCGGGATACCGGCCCATGCGCTGCAGGATGTCAGCGCGATTCAAACCTGCAGCATGCACCCGCACTCGCACTCGATCAGCAGTCGCCGGCGGCGCATCCGGAACATCGCGGACTTCCAGTCCTTCGGTCCCGCCAAACGAAACTATTGTGATTGCGCGCATTCTTAACTATCTATAACGACTGACAAAAATCCGGTGGGCCGCTTCTAGTTTGATTAGGGAACGACGTTCCTGCTCACCGCGCGATTCTTGTCTCACGATGCTTAGGTATTCATTAGCGCTACGATTAAGAAGCGGTAATACTGGAGACTTATGAAGTCGTCATAAGGGGATCTTACAGACCCGTCCGGATCCAAACACAACGTTGTCAATAGCGGCAGGCGTATTTCAGGATTTGGGTTACCGGTTTCAGAAGGCTTTAACTTACTTGAGTCCCAGCATCTTCTTGACCTGGTCCGTACTGTAGTGTCGTTTGCCAAAATTCTGCGCACGTGCCTCTAACAGGTCGAGATAGTCTATTAGATCCTCTAACTCCTCGCGCAGTTCGGCAATCCTCTCGATTACGTACTTCTGCTCCCGCTGGAAGCGATTCTTGTTGACAACAGCACTACTCATAAACATCCTTCCGATGGCCTATCTTTTGGATCACGATTGTATCATCTTCGATATCAAACAAAATCCTATAATCACCCATACGCAGCCGATAACCGAAGTCAGCTTGCCGCAGCCGCTTGATATTGCCGCTTAAGCCGCTTTCGAGGCGAGATATCTTTCGAACGATTTGTGACGCCGCGGTCTTTGTCGCGAAGATTGTCGACCGCCAGCACCGCGTATTCGACGTGAAATCGCCTCGCACTCATGCAGTACTGAAAGGATGTCTACAATAATTTCCGCGCGTGTTTCAGGACGTTATCAACGTTGAATCCCAGATTCTTCAGTGCCACATCGCCCGGAGCGGACGCACCAAAACGATCGAGGCAAATCACGTCACCCTTCGGGCCGACCCAACGATCCCAGCCCTGGCGCACTCCGGCTTCGACAGCAAGACGGGCGGTAACCGATGGCGGCAGAATCTGATCCCGATAGTCCTGCGATTGCTCTTCGAACAATTCAGTGCACGGCATCGAAACCACACGCGTGGGCACGCCATCTTTCTGCAATTGCTCGCGTGCTTCCAGAGCGAGGGAGACTTCCGAGCCGGTGGCAATCAAGATTAGCCGGGGTGTCTCATTTGATCCAGAGCCCTCCTTCACGGTCGGGCTACTGACATGATTGACGGTCGAGCTACTGACACGATTGACGGTCGGGCTACTGCCCAGTTCGCTTTGCACCCTCCCCGACGGTCGGGTTTCTGCGACGGCCTCAGCCAAAACATACGCGCCGCGGCGCAAACCTTCAGCAGAACTGAATTTCTTTCGATCAATCAGGGGCACCTTCTGCCTTGTCAGAGCCAAAGCCGTAGGTGCTTCGCGTCGCAGAATTGCCAGCCGCCAGGCTTCGCGGACCTCGTGCACATCCGCCGGCCGAATCACGAACAGATGAGGAATCGCCCGCAGTGCTGCGAGATGCTCGATCGGTTGATGCGTCGGGCCATCTTCACCAAGCCCGACCGAATCGTGTGTGAAAACGTAAATGACCTGCACTTCTGAAAGACAGGCGAGCCGAATCGACGGTCGCATGTAATCCGAAAAAGTCATGAACGTGCCACCATAAGGAATCAGCCCACCGTTCAGAGACATGCCCGTCAGAGTGGCTCCCATGGCATGTTCGCGCACACCGAAGTGCACAATGCGGCCGTCGTAGCGGCCGGCTTCGAAATCGCCGCTGTCTTTGATGTCGGTGTTGTTTGATACGCCGAGGTCGGCCGACCCGCCAATGAGCATCGGCAGGTGCGGCGCGAGGGCATTGATTACCTTACCGCTGGCAACGCGCGTCGCTACGGGTTCGGCATCTTCAAAACTCGGTAGATGCTTCTCCCAGTCATCGGGAAGCGCACCACTCATCGTCTGCTCCCAAAGCTTTCCGAGGTCTGAATGTTTGTCCTTGTATTTCGTAACTAACTCCGACCACTCTTTCTCTTGCTGTGCACCTCGATCGATCGCTTCGCGAAAATGCGCAAGCGCTTCATCCGGAACGTAGAACTGTTTGTCTTCGGGCCAACCAAGATGCCGTTTGGTTTCCCGCACGGCTTCCTCGCCCGGCGGATCACTATGAGCCTTGCGCGTGCCGGCAGTGGGCATTCCATAACCGATGGTTGTCTTGACAGAAATCAGCGACGGGCGATCGGCAACCGACTGGGCGTCGCGAATTGCTACTTCGATTGCTGCCAGATCGTTTCCGTCGTCGACGGTTGAAGTGTGCCAGCCGTAAGCCTCAAATCTTTTTGGTACATCTTCAGAAAAAGCCAGATCGGTAAACCCTTCGATTGTCACGTGATTGTTGTCGTATAAATAGATTAATTTCCCGAGTTTCAAATGACCCGCCAGTGATGCAGCTTCTGACGCCACGCCTTCCATCAAATCGCCGTCAGACACGATCGCATAGATGTAGTGATCGATCAGGGAAAAATCTTTCTCATTGAATTTTGCTGCGAGGTGCGCGGCGCCCATCGCCATGCCCACACCATTGGCAAAGCCTTGCCCTAGCGGACCGGTGGTAATTTCAACGCCGGGCGCCAGACCGTATTCCGGATGACCAGGCGTTTTCGATCCCCACTGGCGAAAGTTCTTGATCTCGTCGAGCGACAAGTCGTAGCCGGTCAGATAAAGCAACCCGTATAGCAACATGCACCCATGGCCGGCCGATAGTAAAAACCGATCTCGGTTTTCCCACTTGGGATTGCGCGGGTTGTAGCGCATGAACCTGGTCCATAAGACATAGGCCATCGGCGCCGCTCCCAAAGGTAAGCCCGGATGGCCTGACTTCGCTTTCTGCACCGCATCGATGGCCAGCGCGCGAATCGTGTTGATGCACAATTGATCAAGTTCGGGTGTGACTTCCGATTGTTTCTGCATTATGGCGCTCATGTCAGGTTTCACTGTTTAGACGACGGACTTGTCCGTCGAAAGTTTTTCGCGATGTTTCAACCGGCGGACAAGTCCGCCGGCTAGAGGCACAGCGAATTTGGCTTCTTGTAAGGTGCTTGCTGTTGTTCGATCATCCGCGCGTAAATCGCATAACGCGTCGTGTCCGGTTCACAAGCTTCGCCCAACTCAGAGTTAAGTGTCTATTTCGCCAATCGCTTCCAGCGCAAGCAAGCCTGCCACGACACAATGCTTCGCGTGTAACGAATGAGCGCCTCGAAAGTTTTCAAACGGGCTACTGTGGAGGCTTGACGACCTTCTTTGTCTTATCAACTACCTTCTCGCCCGTCTCCTTGCTCTTTTGACCGACGGTCTTCGACTTGTCTACAACGGTATCACCCGTCTGCTTGGTCTTTCGACCAACTGTTTTCGACTTATCGACAACTTTGCCGCCGACAGTCTTGCTTTTCTCGACAGTTGTCTCGCCGACTTCCTTGCTCTTCTCGCCCACTGCCTTGGTCTTGCTGACCACGGTGCGTCTAAAATGGCGACGATGCCGCCGCCGGTGCCGCCGCTTGCTGACTTCTGCAGTAGAAGCGTTAGCTTGAGTGTTCTGATTTTCCTGTAACGAAAACTCCCGCGCCATGACAATGCTCGACTCAGCCCAGGCGGGCACAAACAGCAGAGTTAGCGCGAGCACAAAAAGCCTTCCCATAATACTCCCCCCCTTTGCCTCTGATTGTTCCGCGACTTTTTGGAGACTCCAAGAATCGCATACAGCCTGATTCCGAGTCCAGCATTTTGCGATCCGTCATCGTTGATAAATCAAAATGGTTACAACTTCGCGACCGATTGGTGAGAAGAATTTTTTCGTGGCAGGCTCTCGTCTGGGAATGTTAAGCTCCGCAAGGTTGGAGGCCGCTCGCGGTGGTGAGCGGGTGATATGCTCTCGGGCAGGCAGGATGCCCGCGAACCGCACGCAGGATGCGCGCGCTCCTGACTCATGGAAGCACAAACTCTGAACTGTCCGAACTGCGGTGCGGCCGTTTCTTCCGATTCGCCGCAGTGCCGCTACTGCGAATCAAAACTAGCCACCGTGGCGTGTAGGTCCTGTTTCGCCATGATGTTCATCGGCAGCCGGCATTGTCCGCATTGCGGCGCTGCTGCCACCGAACCTGACGCAGCGCAACTGTCCGTTTTGAAGTGTCCGCGCTGCAAGATTGACATGGCCCCGATTAAGATTGGCGCAGAGGCAATGCGAGAATGCGACCGATGTGGGGGACTTTGGGTCGAGGTCGCCGCCTTTGAAAGAATTTGCGCCGATCGCGAGCAACAATCAATCGTGCTGGGCGGCGCATCACTCGTTCCGGGACAACAGGTTTCGGTGGGGCGCGGCACTAGCCCGAACATAAGGGAGGGCTCCAATCGAAGCAGTGAGCCGCCTAAAATTTCCTACGCGCCCTGTCCGCAATGCGGCCAGTTGATGAATCGAATTAACTTTGCGCGCTGCTCGGGCGTCGTCGTCGATGTTTGCAAAGGCCACGGCACCTGGTTCGATTGCGATGAGCTGCGCGAGATTGTCGAGTTCATTCGAGCCGGCGGTCTGGACCTTGCACGTCAAAGAGAGAGGCGAGAGATTGATCTCGAGCGCGAACAATTACGGACTGAACAAATGCTTTCTGGCCCTCGCTCGGATCTACTCGGCCTCTACGGCTCCGATGAAGAACGCATCAGCGGCCTTTCCGCGGCGCGCGGGTTGTTGAAGTTTCTGATTGAGTGAGCCGTCAAGCTTGAACTGCCCGTCAACGGTACAAGCCTGCGAATGCAGGCGACATACCAGTAGCCCACAGCTCACGCTGTGGGCTTGCTTACCCAAATAAGAGCCAGCCCGCGAATGCGGGCGACATTAATTCCGCTATCCCTATGTTTCCGGCCCTGAACTAAATATGTCGCCCCGCTGGGGCTCTGTTTGGATTGTCGTTTCTCTCCCACAGCTTGCTCTGAGGGCTATAGATATGCCGTCGGCTCCGCCGACTTCGTTCACTGCCTCAGCCTGGCTGCCAAGATGCGTTAGCGCTCATTCTCCGAATCTTCATCCGGTTCAGAAGATTCGTTCAGATCATTTCGTCGATAGATATCATAGTTCTTCAGACTTTCAACCTGTTCGAAATCGTCCTCAAGAGCTTCCGTCAATCGATCCTTTTCCCGATCGACCTCGTCATCTTCGTTTTGTAAATCCTGCTTGACGATTAACCACTTGATGTTACGCTCGCGGCAGAGGCTCCGAATCTCTTCCGGCGAATAGGGATTGACCGTTTGATCGAACAGCAGCACCGGAAAGCGTGGCCGCCGGCCCGTTGTGTAATAAAAAAGATCCTCACCGGGAACGATCAGGATGCCATCGTTGGGCGGAATCTCGCGATCGGCATAACGGATCAGTTCCTCAAAATCGGGAAGCCAATCACCGCGTGTCGTCAAGCCTTTCAATTGCGGCAGTGTGGGTCGTCTCAATTCGCCGTCGTCAAGATTTGCATAACTCAGACGCTCATGAGACTTGATGTAGAACCAGCCCGAGATTAGCAGTGACATAACAACGAGCGAGGTAAAGGGCAGTAGCAGCCATAGCCGGCGATCGATCAATCGTTTCGAGGGCGGACTTCTCTGCTCGTCTGATTGCGGGACAAGTCCCGAATCTAAACGTGAGCGTGGGACAAGTCCTGCATCTGAACCGAGATAGGAGAGACCGGAAAGCGTCGTCGTCAGCAGGATCATGAACAGTGGCCAAATGGCATAAGTTGATCCCCAGAGCTGTTGTGACATGAATGTGCCGTGGATTGTAGCGATCAGGATGAACGGCAAGAGGGCCGACGTTCGTCTTTGTCGCCTGAGCCTTGTCAGAGCAACGACGAAAGCAATGATTAGCAGCACCGGCCATAAAGACAACAAGCGTTCCGCTCTTTCAGATGCGTCCTGGTCGCGCAGCAGATAAATCGCAGGCCATGCAAATGGAATGGACATCACCACGCCGGACAACCCTGCCAACCAACGGCTGCGGCCGCGGCTGAGCCAAGCGCCAAGTGCTCCGACTGCAAAAATTGCGATCCACAGAAGCAGAATCTTGTCCTGGTAAATCCCGAGCATCTCCGCACGCGCAGGCGTGCGGCGTGACGCAGCGAATTCAATTGTCCAATGCCAGTAATTCCTTAATCCGCAGGTGAAATGAATCAGCGCCAAAGCCAATGCGAGTGTTGTTAATGCGCCGACAAGGATGAGTGCGTATCGTCGGATCGATCGTCGCTGAATAACTGCGATCGTGAGCAGCGCTGCCAGGCCGAGTCCCGCAGCAGCAATAAATGCGAGTCCCGTGTTCTGCTTGACGAACAATGGAATCGCCAGGACCGCGCCGGCCAGCGTTCCGCGCGCGAAAGAAGAAGGTTTCTGTTCAAGTCGCTGCAGCAGGAACACCCCGAGAAGGATCGCCAAGCTGCAATCGGGATCGTAGAAAGGATGTGGAAACACGCAATAGATTCCCAACACAATCAGCGGCAAGCTCAAAATAAATGAGAATAGGCGAGCGTGGGGAATTTCCGCGCGCAGAATGTTAAGCATAATGCGCCACGTTAGTAACGTGCAGAGTCCGCCCATCAGGGCGCAATAAACCGTCGTGTGCCAATAAACGCGGCCGGCCAGTTTTATAATCGCGGCCTGAATCAGAAACGTCAGTGGGGGATAAGGAAAAGGGAAATCACGATAGGGAGCATCGCCCAGCGAGATGCGATACGCGTTTTCCAGGACATAACTTAGGTCCCAAAGCACTGCTAATCGCGCATTCTGCCAGACGACGACCGCGGCCGTCGCGAGAAAAAGAAACAGTCCCACTCCGAAGCTTATCCAGCGTTTGGTTTTGTGATGAATCTCGCCAGTCGGTGGCGTGGAATGATTACTTGGTGGAGCCGAGGGGGATCGAACCCCTGACCTCATGAATGCCATTCATGCGCTCTCCCAGCTGAGCTACGGCCCCGTGATTATCTGGGCCAATTCAAAGGCCCGATGTCGTGCGAGCAATGATAGTTGAGAATAGGTTTGATTCAAAGCTGTGGAATACTCATCACTCATTACTTAGAAGCCCCATCTCCACGTCACGTTATAAACTTGCGCCAGCTCGTCGAGATATTCTCTCAGCGTGGCCCAGTCTCTCTGCGCATCCTGCCTCAGACGATTACGGCGCATGAATTGATCAATCCGGGACGCACGATCAAGTACGGTCTGAACATCATTCGCCGTTGACTTGTGACTGTCGAAATGATCATGTAGCTGCTTTGTTTCTTTATAAAAGTCTTTAACGAAAGAATTGATATCGTCCTCGCGACGGGTGCCGTCGAAGCGGCTCTTGTCCAGAGCGGAGTCCAAACTCTTACGAAAGATGTCTGACTGACTCTCGATACGATGAATGATCTCTTCGACCTGCCGGTCGCTCACGCGGTATGGCAGGTTTGCGATGTCCGTTGTGCGCCGGTCGCCGCCCCAGCGCCACGAAGCGTTATAGGCTGCGGCGAGTTGCTCCAGGCTGGCGCGCAGCTTCGCCCAGTCGTTCTGGGCGGATGAATCGAGACCGTGAAGGATCATAAACGTGTCGATCCGGGAAGCGCGTTGCAGCACAGAATCGACATCGGCTGTCGTTGACTTGTGATGATCGAAGTTGTCATCCAATCTTTTCGTTTCTTCTTCGAAAGCTTTGACGTAGCCGTTGATGTCATCTTCACGCTGCGTCTGGTCCAGGCGGCTCTTGTTAAGCGCGTTCTTCAGGCTTTTGCGAAAAGCATTGCTCTGGTCCTTGATGCTATCCAACAGCCGGACGACTTCGCGATCACTGATGCGATAAGGCTGCTCCACAATTTGGGCGGTAGCATTCGAAAACGTTGCCAGGGTCAGAATCAAACTAAAAGTCATGATGGTTGTACTTGTTCGCACGCCCCATATTCTACCACTGAATCTTCAATCATTTGCTCGTTCGCGACTGGGAAATCGGTCCCGCGACAAAACTTTTGCAACCTCGCAATTTTTAGTGCGTTTATTTACCTGGTACCCATCAACTTTGGAAAAAACAGGTCACCAGCCCACCCTCAGGGAGGGCTTAAAACAGTCAGGAGGATCACCGTGAAAAATTGTCTTCGTTACGCTTTAGTTGTGATCGCCCTCGTCGGTTTCGCAGGCGTCGCCACCAGGGCCCAGAAAAAAGAGGGGTCCATGCAGTGTCGCGATTCCATGACCAGCGATCGGCTGCAAACACACTGCGAGATCAAGGAAGAAACTCTGCCGGCGGGTGGCGCCGTCGTAGTCGATGCTAAACGCAATGGCAGCGTCTCAATCAAAGGTTGGGACCGGAATGAAATCCTTTTGCGGTCGCGTATTCAGACGGTCGCTCCAACACAGGCCCAGGCAGACGAATTAGCGCACCAGATTAGGGTAGAGACAGCAGGCTTGCGCATCCATGCCGAAGGTCCTGAAGAACGCGATGATTTTCACTGGTTTGTCAGTTACGAAATTTTTGTTCCGCGCCGGACTGACCTTTCGCTGGAAGCGCACAACGGCGGCATTTCGATCGCCGAGGTTTATGGAAAGATCGACTTTAAGACTACGAACGGTGGAGTCACTCTGCGGCGAGTCGGTGGCAGCGTGCGTGGTGGAACAATGAATGGCGGGGTGAACATCGAGCTGGCCGGCAATCGGTGGAATGGTGAAGAGCTTAACGTAAAGACGACGAACGGGGGCGTTACCCTCTCGATGCCCGATAACTACTCGGCCCATCTGGAAACAGGCACGGTGAATGGAAACATCAGCATTGATTTTCCGGTGAACGTGCCGCTTACCGATCGTGGGCGCATGCCAAGAGACGTTACGGTCGATCTCGGTTCAGGCGGACCTACGGTGCGCGCCACGACCACCAACGGAGGGGTGCGCGTGAAACGTGCGGCAGTCGCTTTCTGAAAACAGAAACTTGCGTTTTGCGAATGAATTTTAAGAGGGCCGAACAAAACACACCCTTGCTGACGCGCGGGCTACAGTCCCGCTGACGCAAATCGGCGGAAGCAGGAACAGCGCGTTCCTTACTTCCGCCGATGGTTGGTCCTAACGTTTAGCCTTTGGGATTCGGTTTAGTAACCTCTCAAGCCGTCCGCGTAACCATTCTCATACGCCATTTGGAAATAGCGTCGATAGAGTTCGCGGTCGCCGAATCTTGAGTTGTAATCCTTCGTGGCATTCCGATAGGAACCATTACCATTACTACGAAAGTCGCCGCCGTAGTAGCCACGTTGCCGATTACGGTCGTTACGGCCTGCCTTAATTCCTTCGTTGTAGCCGGCGTTCAGCGCCGTCTGGCGAAGCTCGTAACCGCCACCCCAGTTTGGGTAGCCGTCCAAATTACGCCCGCGGCCCCAACGATCCTGGCCACGCTGCCAGCGATCATTCTGCTGGTAGATTTGATATTGCTGCTCCTGTTGTCGTCGCAGCTCTTCCTGCCGGCGGAGCTCTTCCTGTTGTCGGCGATACCTATAAGAGTCCCAGGGGGTCTGGGCCTGCGCTGTGATGCCGAACCCAACAACCAATGTGAGCGCCATAATGGCTGCTCCGAAGATGCGTCTAAGATATTTTGATTTCATACGACTCCCTCCAGCAAGAGAACATCGCAATGACCGTGCCGTTTGAGTAGGCTGCGTTTACCACGGTAACCAGCGTGCTGAAAATGCGCGATCAAATAATCCTATGCGATATCGTGTCGGTTTAACCGACATCGTCGAGCGAATACCGTGCAGTTTGGGTTTTTTATCAAAACACTTACTTTGTCGGCCCCCGGATGAACGGTGACAGCGGGTAAAGAAAGTTCCGTGATGTCGGCGGAACAATGATTGCACCAACAGCCTTGACGAGTTGAACGTGATGCGATTAATCTTTGGGCGCAACGAGGTTCGAGTCAGGAAGATGCGGAGAACCGATAGAAACCATCGCTACTATTATTATGGTCCGCTCTCCGTTTGGAGGGACGGTCAGGCGATGGACTGTCGCGAGATAGCGAGCTAAGACTCGAAGACAAGTTCCGTTCACCGGCCATCGGTCCTTCCAAAACAGGAGGATTCGTTGGCCGGTTCAATTTTTGATAGAAACACGCAGAGAGGGTTCGGATATGACAGCGAAAACAGACCCAATCAAACGAGAACGGCAGTTACTTTCGGACCACGTAGATGTTCGGATAATTGCCGCGGACAGGGATGAAGCTTTGGCTGATCGAAACGCGATTGTGCAACTCGATCCGGATCATCCCGGCTTTCGCGATCAGGAGTATCGTGCGCGGCGCAACGAGATTGCGCAGCTTGCGCTCTCATATCGACCCGGCCAAAGAATTCCCGACGCACCTTAT
>WNFY01002833.1_pt1 | contig 19103 bp, 18 predicted proteins | sample 5400091 | NCBI WGS metagenome assembly WNFY01 (sample SAMN13153364, study PRJNA577476) | soil metagenome | isolation source: 60 cm soil or saprolite under grassland replicate 1 | place: USA:California | collected 2016-06-15
CCGATTCGTGAAGGAGACAGGAGGGGGCACGGATGTCGGTGCGGCGAGCCTCGATCTCACAGGCTCGGATGCGACCTCAGCCACCGATGCCACCCTGACCGTCCATGGCACGCTCACCGCGACGCTGGTAACCAATAGTGATGCTGGTGCCCCGACAGAGTTAACGTTGACGGCCAGCTTCTAGCGCCCACGCAAGGACGATCTTCAACTTTCCTCCATCGACGAGTTGAACGCGCGCCACCACACAAGAAAGAGCGACTCGATCGCAGCGAACACGACGCCGAATGCGAGCGCGGCGCGCTCCACCTGGATGCGCACCGGGAACTCCAGCGGTGAGAGGAAAGCCTGCTCCCTCGGGAACGACGGCGGATCAAGCGCGCTCTGATCCTGAACGGCGAAGCTCCAGGGATAGCCAAGCCGGACAGCTGCCATTTCGTCGTGCGATGAGACGGTGCGTGGCACGAACACGGTTCCTAGCAACATCAGCCCCGTGATCAACGCCACTCCGAGGTGTGGAAGGAGGCGGTGCGCCATGGTGGTCCCCGGCTGAGTGGGTCGAAACAGCGCAGGCAGCCGACACAGGAGTCTAGCTTGAGATCGCCAGGCCCGTCGCTGCTCGTCGACTCCGTGGCAGCGTGCACCTTCGGACTCCTCGATCGGCCACCCCCTCGCGTCTCCAAGGTACCTCCAAGACAGAGGACGATCCAAGTCGACTCGAGCGGACTGCCGTGGACGACACCGGGGACCGGAAACCGCTGAGCGAACAGGCTTTCTTGACGAAAGGCGTGCACCGCCGCGAGGTTAGCCATTCACGCTCAGTCTAAGCCCCCTGAGGCGGCTCATGCTAACTGCTAACAGGGCGACGGGACACGCGACTCCCCACAACAGCCCTGAGCCACAGTGGTTTCAGCGCCCCTCCTTCTCCGCACCTGTCCGCAGCCGTCCGCGCCCGCCGCCTGATTCCGTGGAGGCGGCGTGGAGGCGTACCCGGCGTTCGGCGCCTTCGGGAAAAGCACATCCCTGTGTGCGGCTCAGTGCCGCTCAGGCGCGACGGTCTTCTGCGACCGTGGCCCTGCGGGAGGCCAGTTTCGCCAGCGGCGTCTCCTGATTGCGGCGCCAGAGCCGGTCAAACCGGGCGACCATGACCTCGAGGTCGAACGCGGGCGCATCGATGCGCAGGACGGCCGGAGGGTCGCGAGCCACGCCCGCCTCCACGGAGCGGGCGGCGACCACTGCAAGCCGAGCGCGAGTGGCTCACGCCCGCCGAGGTCGCCTCGAAGCGCCAGGTGAGCCGTGCGACCGTGTACGCGCTCATCGCGCGCGGCGGGCGCTCGCTTCGCGTCCACGTCGGGCTCCTGGCCGCGTTCCTGTCCCGGTGATCGCCGCGACCCTTTGAGCCAGCGGCATGGGCGCTCCTGGCGCTGTAACGCGCGATGGGCGCGGACGACTGAAGGGTGTCGCTCGATGCGACCAGGCGGGCGCTCTCGCTCACTAGCCTGTCCACGATCACCACGCGAAAGAGGATCCCGATGCCCCGCTTCTCATTCCTGTTCTTGATGGCCGGCCTTGCCGTCACCTCGGCGAGTGCCGACGAGATGAGCGCCAACAAGTCCGCGAAGACCATCTTCACCGTCCGGATCGAGAACGTCTCGACCACCGACACTCTCCGCTCGGCGACGGGAGCCACGGCACCCGCGCCGCACTCCCCCGGCCTGTGGGTCGTTCACACCCGCAAGCGCGTCGTGTTCGCGGAAGGCAAGCTCGACCGCGGCGTCGGCCTCGAGGCCCAGGCCGAGGACGGCGACCCGTCGCGCCTCGCCGCCTCGATCGAGAAGACTAAGGGCGCCCTGGCAAGCGGCGTGTTCAACACGCCCGTGGGCGACGACAAGCCAGGCCCGGCGCTGCCAGGCAAGGCGTACGAGTTCAGCTTCGCCGCGAGCCCCGGACACCGGCTCACCGTCACCACCATGTTCGGGCAGTCGAACGACCTGTTCTTCGCGCCGGGAGACGACGGCATCGCCCTGTTTGAGAGCGGCGAGCCGATTCGCGGCGACCTCACCGGTCGTTTCCAGCTGTGGGACGCCGGGACCGAGGTGAACGAGGAGCCGGGCTTCGGCCCGAACCAGGCACCGCGCCAGGCTGCGCCGAACACCGGACCCTCGGAGCGCAGCCCGGTGCGGCGCATCCAGGACGTGCACGACGGCTTCGCCTACCCGCGGGTCGAGCAGGTGATCCGCGTGACGATCACGCCTCGCTCGAGCGCGGTGACGGCGAACTGAAGAAGCTACGAGAGCCCAATTCTGCGACGAGTTCGAGGGCTTCAGGTTCCACCCTGGAGCCCTCGACGCTCTTCGTGCCTCCCGGCATGTAACGCCAGCGGGCATACGGAGACTCTGAACACATGGCGCCCCTCGTCCCTGGTTCGGGCCGCCTGGAGCGCGGGCGAGGAAGCGGAGGAGGTCGTGGCCACCGTCGAGGACCACGCGACGACCAGGGTGACGCGCGGCGAGAACGAGGGGCGCACGACGCTCCGAGGATGCGCTCGGTCTCCGGATCGATCAGCACCTTCATGGTGCCGGCCGTCTCGTCGAGCTCGATGGCGCGCGCGACCTGGCCGAAGGGCAGCTTCGCCACCTCGTGCCGGACGCCGCGCGCACGCGCCTCGCGCTCGTTGAGCCCCACGCCGGCCACCTGCGGATCAGTAAAGACACCGTAGGGGACGACGCGTCCGGAGCGCCCGCGGACGGCCCGGCCCTCGAGGACGTCGAGGAGGATGCGATGGTCGTCCCACGACGTGTGCGTGAACTGCGGTCCCGGGACGCGGGGCGTTACAGCGCCGCTTTCGGGGGCTCGCGAGGGTGGCCTGTAACGGGCGCGCCCCGGCGCGTACTCAAGGGGCGAATCGCCGCTCGAACGCTTCCCACAATGCAAGGAGATTCCATGAATACCCGAACGAGGGCGCGCGCCCTGGAGGTGATCGGCACGCAGGCGCTCCGCTACGGAGTCGTCCTGGTGCTGGTCCTGTTCGGGACGGCCAAGTTCACCGCCGCCGAGGCCGAGGCCATCAAGCCGCTCGTCTCGAACAGCCCGTTCATGGGGTGGCTGTACGGGGTCCTGACCGATCAGGGCGTCTCGCGCCTGATAGGCTCGATCGAGCTCCTGACGGCCGCCCTCATCGCCGCCCGGCCCGCGTCGGCGCGCATCTCCGCCATCGGCAGCACCCTCGCGGTCGGCACGTTCCTCACCACGTTGTCGTTCCTCTTCACCACGCCGGGTGCCCTCGGCGCCACCCACCCCGCGCACGGCTTCCTCCTCAAGGACATCGTCCTCCTCGGAGCCGCGATCGCCATCGGCACGGAGGCGCTCCGCGCTACGGCGGAGGAGTCCGAGTCGCGCGGCGCAGCGTAGCCCCGCTCGGCTCGACTCGTCCGCAGGCAAGGGGTCCCTGGGAGCACCCGGGGACCCCGTTCTTTTTGCCGCGCGGCGACGGCCGGGACCTGTAACGGCGGCTGGCCTCGAACGACCTGTGATGCGAAGGGCGTCGTCCTTCGTCCCCGCGTTCCCCGAGGTCCTGTCATGTCCCATCCGCAGTCGTTCGACGTCATCATCATCGGCACCGGCGCTGGCGGCGGCACCCTGGCGCAGCACCTGGCGCCCTCCGGCAAGCGCATCCTCCTCGTCGAGCGCGGTGACTACGTGCCTCGCGAGAAGGACAACTGGGATTCGCGGTCCGTCAATCTTGAGGGCAAGTATCAGACGAAGGAGGTCTGGAAGGACTCCCAAGGCAAGGACCTCCACCCGCACACGAACTACTGGGTGGGCGGCAACACCAAGTTCTACGGCGCGGCGCTCTTCAGGCTGCGGAAGGAGGACTTCGGCGAGCTCCGGCACCACGGCGGCGTCTCTCCCGCCTGGCCCATCACCTACGAGGATCTCGAGCCGTACTACACGAGGGCGGAGCGGCTGTATCACGTGCACGGCGAGCGGGGAGAGGATCCCACCGACCCGCCCGCGAGCGCGCCGTTCCCGCATCCGGCCGTGAGCCACGAGCCGCGCCTCCAGCAGCTGAGCGAGGACTTCGCCGGACTCGGCCTCAAGCCGTTCCACACGCCGCTCGGGATCATGCTCGACGAGAAGCGGCCGCACGCGAGTCGCTGCATCCGGTGCAACACGTGCGACGGCTTCCCGTGCCTCGTGCAGGCCAAGTCCGACGCCCAGGTACTCGGAGTCGATCCCGCGCTGCAGCACGAGAACGTGACGCTGCTCACGAACGCTTACGTGGAGCGGCTCGAGACGAGCCCGTCGGGTCGCGAGGTGACCAAGGTCATCGTGAAGCACGGTGGCGAGCGGCTGGAGCTCTCCGCCGCCATCGTCGTCGTGTCGTGCGGCGCCATCAACTCCGCCGCGCTGCTGCTGCGGTCCGCAAACGACGCTCACCCTCAGGGGCTCGCGAACCGCTCAGGCGTGGTGGGCCGCCATTACATGGGGCACGTCAACTCGGTGCTGATGGCCATCTCGCTTTGCCCAAACCCGACCGTCTTCCAGAAGTCGCTCTCGGTGAACGACTTCTACTTCGGATCCGAGGACTTCCCCTACCCGATGGGCCACATCTCCTTCGTCGGCAAGCTCGACGGAGAAGCCTTGAAGGGCGGCGCCCCCCCGCTGGTCCCCGGCTTCACGCTCGATCTCATGGCGCGCCACTCGCTCGACTTCTGGCTCACCTCCGAGGACCTGCCCGACCCGGAGAACCGGGTCACGCTCGACCGCGACGGCAACATCGTCCTCGCCTACAAGCCGAACAACGAGGAGGGCCACAAGCGCCTCGTCGCGAAGCTCCAGCAGCTCATGAAGCGGCAGCGGGCGTGCCCCATCCACGGGAAGGAGTGCCACCAGGGCCTCTTCGCGCGCAGCCTGTACGTCGGCCAGCGCATCCCGCTCGCGGGCGTCGCCCACCAGAACGGCACCATTCGCTTCGGGCGGGATCCGAAGACCTCGGCGCTCGACGTGAGCTGCAAGGCTCACGACGTGGATAATCTCTATGTCGTCGATGCGAGCTTCTTCCCCTCGTCGGGCGCGGTGAACCCTGGTCTCACTATCATGGCCAACGCGCTGCGCGTCGGCGACCACCTGCTCGCACGGATGACCTGAGGAAGCGGCGCCCCTCTCCCCTCCCCTCGCGATCGCGGGGGGAGGGTTTGGTCTTGGTTCAGGCGCCACCCATGGCGAAACGGCCCTCCCCCGCGAGCGCGGGGAAGGGCCGAAGACGGCGCTGGGTTTCCGGGCTGCTGCTCTACTTCTCCGACGGCTTCATGCGGCTGTCGTCGTAATCGACGGACTCGCGCTGCTCACGGGCCGCATCCTGCTTGGCACCGGTGACCTCGCCCGGCTCCATCTTGCTGTCATCGTACTGCACGCTCCGCCCGCTGCTCCTCGCCTGCGCCGCCGTATCGCGCGGACGCATCCTGGACTCGTCATAACCAGACGCTTCTTGACCAGACGCTTCCTGCTGGCGCCGCTGCGCCAGCGAACCCGCATCCGCCGCGAGCGCGCTGCCGCTGGAGAGCGCGGCCGCGAGGAACATGACTCGAGACTTCTTCCACATGGCGATCACCTCGTAACGCACTCCGGAGCACGGCATGTGCACGTGGCGTCTTCCGGTGAGTCGCGCGGCGCGTGGATCCGTTACGCCGCCGCGAGCACGGCTCGGCGTAACGTCGAGCCGGGTCAGCGGACAGCTGCACGAACGCCCCGCACCGCGGGCCATCTCCCGAGGACTCCATGATCCAGCTGTCTCGAAGAATCGTCGCGCTGGCAGTCGTGATGCTGTCGACCCAGGCTCACGCACAGACCGCGGACAAGAAGACCCTCACCCTGGCCGGAGCACAGAAGGTGATCGCCGCGGCGCTCGCCGAGGCACATCGCCTGAACACCACCGGCGTGGTCGCAGTGGTCGACGACGGCGGGAACCTCCTCGCGCTCGACCGGATCGACGGCACGTTCGCCGCCGGCGCTCGCATCAGCACTGGGAAGGCCCGGACCGCGGCGCTCTTCAAGAAGCCCACCCGCGCTTTCGAGGAGATCATCGGCAAGGGACGCACCGCGATGGTGGCCCTCGACGACTTCACGCCGCTCCAGGGCGGGATCCCGCTCACGGTGGAAGGGCAGATCGTCGGCGCCGTCGGCGTGAGCGGCGCCGCGAGCGCGCAGCAGGACGAGGACCTGGCGGTGGCAGCGGCAGCCGCCCTCAGTGCCCTCACCGCCCCTCGCGCCGAGGCCGGGGTGTCCTTCATCCCCCACGAGAAGGTCGCCGCGGCCTTCGTAAAGGGCGCGCCGCTGCTCGAGGTCGAGGGCTACAAGGTCCACGCCAGCCACCGGACGGAGGCCGGCAAGGTCGAGGTCCACACCCGCGAGACGGACATCATCCACGTGCTCAAGGGCCGCGCGACGTTCGTGACGGGCGGTACCATGGTCGGCGGGCAGAACATCGCGCCCGACGAGATCCGCGGCGCGTCCATCGACGGCGGAGAGACGCGCCACATCGGCGAGGGCGACGTCATCGTGGTCCCGAGCGGCGTGCCGCACTGGTTCCGCGAGGTGCCGGGCCCCCTCGACTACTACGTCGTCAAGATCCGGTGAGGAGCGCGCCCATGACCGTGCCCATCCATCCTCTGCGCCTGTTCGCCATCATCTCCCTGCTCCACGCAGCGCCCGCGCTCGCTGCGGCGCGCGCTCCGGCAGACCCGCCGGCAGGACGGCCCGACGCCGTCGTCGACCTCGCTTCCCGGGAAGGCGCGGCGCTCGTCGGCGCGACCTGGAGCTACCGAGATGCGAAGCTCCTCGAGGTCGCGGCGCGCGCACCAGGTTCTGACCTCAAGCCTTCCGGCGCGCCCATCCGCGCCCTCGACATCTCACCGCAGGCGAGCGAGGTGTTCGCGAGCACCGACGGATTCGAGCGGATCGCGCCCGAGGCCCTCGAGCAGAGGCGCGGCAACGGCAAGGTGTCCTTCGGCTGGTACCGCGTCGACCTCACCTTGCCCGAGCGCATCGGCAACGTGCCGGTGGCGGGCTCGACCGTCGCCTTCGAGATCGTCGTCGACGACTATGCCGAGGTTTGGGTCGGTGGGAAGATGCCGCTCGTGCTCGGTCAGACGGGCGGGCCGGTCGTGAAGGGCTTCAACGCTCCCAATCGCGTCGTCGTGACGCGCGACGCCCGGCCCGGGCAGAGCATCCGCCTCGCCGTCTTCGGCATCAACGGGCCGATCTCTGCCAGCCCGAACAACTTCATCTGGGTCCGCTCGGCGACACTCGAGCTCCAACGGGCGCGGACCGAGCCGCGCGGCGAGATGGCCCGCGTCCTGCGTGTCGATCCGGCCCTCGACTCGGTGGTCCCGCCCGGCGCGCGCATCGAGAAGGTCGCCGACGGCTTCCTCTTCACCGAAGGTCCAGTGTGGCACCCCGACGGCTACCTCCTGTTCAGCGACCCCAACGCGAACACCATCTACCGCTGGTCGCCGGAGGGACAGGTGTCGGTTTACCGCGCGAAGAGCGGCTACAAGGGCGTCGACGTGGGCGAGTACGGGCAGCCCGGCTCGAATGGCCTCACGCTCGACGGCGAGGGCCGCCTCACCATCAACGAGCATGGCAACCGGCGCGTGACGCGCCTCGAGAAGAACGGCTCGCTGACAGTCCTCGCCGATCGGTACGAGGGCAAGCGCCTCAACAGCCCCAACGACCTCGTCTATCGTTCGGACGGTGCCCTCTACTTCACCGACCCGCCGTTCGGGCTCCCGAAGGCCTTCGACGATCCGCGCAAGGAACTCCCTGAGAGCGGCGTGTTCTGCCTGAAGGACGGGAAGCTGGAACTCGTCTCGACAGATCTCACCGGGCCGAACGGGATCGCTTTCTCCCCCGATGAACGCTTTCTCTACGTCACGAACTGGGACGTCAAGCGCAAGGTCGTGATGCGCTACGAGGTTCGCTCCAAGCGCTGCGAGCTCACGAAGGGCCGCGTGTTCTTCGACATGACGAAGGCTCCCGGCGAAGAGGCCCTCGACGGCATGAAGGTCGACCGGGAAGGACACCTCTTCGTCTCCGGTCCCGGTGGCGTGTGGGTCATCTCGTCCGAGGGAAAGCACCTCGGCACGATCCAGGCGCCCGAGCTTCCCGCCAACCTGGCCTTCGGCGATGACGACGGTCGGACGCTCTACATGACCGCGCGCACGGGCATCTACCGGATGCGCCTGGCACACGAGGGGATCCGTCCGCCGCTGGCGAGCACGTCTCGCTAGGGGATCGAGAGAACCGACGAGCGACTCGCCGCCTTCCGCGAAGAAGCGGCGATGTCGCTCGCTCGGAGGTCGGCCTAGCGCCGGGCCCGAGCCCCGAATGAGCACGGACGCGCCGGCACGTGACGCTTACCCCGCACGGAGCGCCGCTGGAACCGCAGGGAGCATGAGCGTGATCGTCAACCCCGACGACCTGAGCTGCAAGGAACTCGTCGAGCTCGTCACGGACTACGCCGAGGACAGGCTCCCGCCGTCCGTGCGAACGCGGCTCGAGATGCACCTCAGCTATTGCGCACCGTGTCGCGTCTACCTCGCGCAGATGCGCGAGACGGTGAGGCTCGCCGGCCGCCTCTCGGAGGAAACTCTTCCTCCTGGGTCGAAGGAGCAGCTCCTGAGGGCGTTCCGCGGTTGGAAACGCGGGCAGGGAGACGCCGGGTGATCGCGTACAAGTTCCTGTCGCCGGGAGCGGTGGCTCCATTCACGGGCTTCCACTGGCCGGTCCCTGGACCGTCCGGTGCGGGGGCGTGGGTCGAGGCGCCCGACGAGCTCCCGCTCCACGGTATCCACGCCTGCCGTGTGGCCGATCTCGCCTTCTGGCTCGACACGGAACTCTGGCGCACGGAGCTGGCTGACCCGGTCGTCGATGCCCAGCGGCAGATCGTGGGCTCGCGCGGACGGCTCCTGGAGCGCATCTCGGGATGGGACGAGGGGATGGCGCGCACCTTCGCCGAGGCCTGCGCCTGGCGCGCTCGCGACCGAGCGGTCGCGGCGCTGCGGGGGTCGGCACTCGACGCCGAGGCCGACCTGCTCGCTGGAACCTCCGGGATTTCCCGGCTGCGATCCGTCTCGCACGCGCTCGCCGCGCACGGGGGCCTCCCTGCTGCGCTCGCGGGCTACCTGGCCGAGACGATCGACTTCCTCCTGGCCGGGGATTCGGCTTGCTCCGCGTACATCTCGGCGCGGAGCGCCGTGGTCGCCGAGGGAGGTCAGGAGAGCGCTTTTGGGGCCGAGCGCGAGGAGCAGTCCTCCTTGCTGGCAGGGCGCCTCGGACTCTGACCCCGAGGTGGACGCGTAACGCCGCGTGCGAAGGAAGGACTGGAGCCTATGGTGGGCCACTCCGAACCTCTGCTGAGCCCCGAGCTGGAGAGCGGGTCCACCCACAGCGGTTCGGCGTGGTTGCGCGAACGGCCCGGCGACAGCGAGGAAGCGCCGCTGCTCGACGCGCTGCGACACGGGGACGAGTCGGCCTTCTCGCGGCTGGTCGAGCTTCATCACGCCTCGATGATCCGCGTCGCCCGGTTGTACGTCGGCACCCTCGCCGCGGCGGAGGAGGTCGCGCAGGAAGCATGGCTCGGCGTCCTCCAGGGCCTCGCTCGTTTCGAGGGACGCTGCACGCTCAAGGCCTGGATCTTCTCCATCGTCGCGAACTGCGCGAAGAGCCGCGGCGCGCGTGACAAGCGCACCATCCCGCTGTCGTCGCTCGCTCAGGAAGACAACGGCGGCGCCTCGGTCGAGCCCGACCGCTTCCTGGACGACGGCCATCCGCGCTGGCCGGGGCACTGGTCGCAGCCGCCCGAGGCGTGGGACCAGGACGAGCTCGTCTCGCGCGAGACGCTGGACGCCATCGGCTCGGCGATGGAGAAGCTGCCGCCGATGCAGCGGGCCGTCATGACGATGAGGGACGTGGAGGGCCTCGGATCCGACGAGGCGTGTCAGGTCCTGGGCATCTCGGAAGCCAACCAGCGCGTGCTGTTGCACCGCGCTCGCTCGAAGGTGCGCAAGGCCCTGGAGAGCTACATGCACGAGGGCGAGGTGTCACCATGAGCGCGGCCATCGCGAGCGAGCTCACCTGCAAGGAGCTCGTCGAGCTCGTCAGCGATTACTTCGACGATCGGCTGTCTGGCGACGAGAACCGGCGGTTCGAGCTCCACGTCTGCAGCTGCACGGGGTGCCGCGTCTACCTCGCGCAGATGAGGGCGCTCGTGCGCGCGGCGGGTCGCCTTGCCGAGCGCGACCTCCCCGTCGCGGTGCGCGAAGACCTCCTGACGGCGTTCCGCGCATGGAAGAGGGCGTAGGCATGCTCGCGTACAAGTTCCTCTCCGCCGGCGCCGTAGCCCCGTTCACGGGGCGGCCCTGGCCCCTCCCCGGCCCGCGCGCGCCCGGAGCCTGGATCTTCGCGCCCCCGGGCGACCTCGCGCGCTACGGCGTCCACGCCTGCCGCATGGAAGACCTGTCCTACTGGCTCGACGAGGAGCTCTGGCTCGTCGAGCTGGGAGAGCCCATCGTGCCCACGCCCTTCCACGTCGCGGCGGGGCGCGGCCGGCTGCTGCAGCGCATCACCGCCTGGAACGCGGCGAGCGCGCGCGAGTATGCCGCTGCGTGCGCGTGGCGCGCGCGCGACCTCGTGGCCGAGGCCCTGAGCCGTGCAGCGCTCGACGCGGAGGCCTCCGCGCTTCGCGCCTGCATCGACCTCGTCAGCCTGCAGGCGACGGCGACGGCGATCGCCGGAGACGCGGCGCGCGACGAGCCGCGAGGGCTCGTCGCCTACGCGGCTGGCGCGGCGCTGCGCGCACGCCAGGGGCGCTTCCCGGAGGCCTCGCTCCAGTGCGCGCATCTCGGCGCGGCGCTGACGGGCAGCGAGGCAGGCGCCGGGTGCGAGCGAGCCTGGCAGGCGCGCTGGCTCGCACATCGCCTGGAGCTCCGCGAGATCGCGGCGCGATCGGGTGTGGGCGCGTTCCCGGTGTAACGTCCGCGCGCTGCCCCGGACTCCGGGGCATGTCGCGTCTCCTCTCGGCTCTGCTCCTCGTCTTGCTGTCGTTCACCCTCGACGCGTGCGCGCCCGTGGCGCGCGCCGACGACGCTCCCGCCGCTCGTGGCGTCGGCTGCATCGGCCTCACCGTCTCCGATGCCGATCGCGCCTCCGAGTTCTATACGCGCGTCCTCGACTTCCGGCGCGAGCTCGGCACGGAGGTCGCCGGAGAGAGCTGGGAAAGGCTTCAAGGCGTGTTCGGGCTGCTCGCGCGGACCGTGCGCGTCCGCCTGGGGAACGAGTGCCTCGACCTGACCGAGTACCTCGCGCCGCGTGGCCGGCCCGTCCCTGCGGACGCGCGCTCCAACGACCGCTCGTTCCAGCACGTCGCGATCGTGGTCTCGGACATGGACGAGGCGTACCGCCTCCTCCGCAGCTCGCGCGTCGAGCACGCCTCGACCGGGCCGCAGCGCCTGCCCGACTGGAACCCGAATGCCGGCGGCATCCGCGCCTTCTACTTCCGCGATCCCGATCGCCACGTGCTCGAGGTGATCTGGTTCCCCGCCGGCAAGGGCGATCCGCGCTGGCACGCCGCACGCCGCGCCCGGCCGCTCTTCCTCGGCATCGATCACACGGCCATCGTCGTCGGCGACACCGATGCGAGCCTGCGCTTCTGGCGAGATGCCCTCGGCTTCCGCGTCGCCGGGACGAGCGAGAACTGGGGGACGGAACAGGAGCACCTCAACAACGTCTTCGGCGCGCGGCTCCGCATCACGTCGCTGCGTGCACCGGAGGGACCGGGGGTCGAGCTGCTCGAGTACCTCGCCCCGCGCGACGGCCGGCCGCTCCCGACCGACGAGCGCGCGAACGATCTCTCCCACTGGCAGACGACCGTGCGCGTTGCCGATCTCGAGGCGGCGGCGCGCGCCGCCCGCGGCTCGGGCCTCGGCTGGATCTCGCCCGGGCCGATCTCCGTCGCCGAGCAGCAGCTCGGTTTCTCCCGCGCGCTCCTGGCGCGCGATCCCGATGGCCACGTGGTGCAGCTCAGCGTGGCAGTGACGAACGAGGCAAGGAGCACGCGATGACAAGGGAAGAGCAGAGGCTGACGGAGGCGCGGGAGCGCAAGGTCCACTGGAAGCGCTGGGGCCCGTACCTTTCCGAGCGTGCCTGGGGCACGGTCCGGGAGGACTACAGCGAGTACGGCACGGCATGGGAGTACCTGCCCCACGATCACGCGCGCTCGCGCGCCTACCGCTGGAACGAGGACGGCATCGCCGGCATCAGCGACCGGCACCAGATCCTCTGCTTCTCGGTGGCCCTCTGGAACCACCGCGACCCGATCCTCAAGGAGCGCCTGTTCGGGCTCACCGGCAGCGAGGGCAACCACGGCGAGGATGTGAAGGAGCTCTACTACTACCTCGACTCGACGCCGACCCACTCGTACATGCGGATGCTCTACAAGTATCCGCAGGCCGAGTTCCCGTACCAGCAGCTCCTCGACGAGAACCGGGGCCGCGGGCGTGCCGGCCGTGAATACGAGCTCGTCGACACCGGCGTGTTCGAGGGCGGCCGCTACTTCGACGTGTTCGTCGAGTATGCGAAGGCAGGCCCGGAAGACATCCTGGTCCGGATCGAGGTCGCGAACCGGGGACCCGATCGCGCCGAGCTGGACGTGCTCCCCACCCTGTGGTTCCGCAACACCTGGAGCTGGAGCCAGGGCGCGACGCGCCCCTCGCTGCGCGCGGCGAGCCCTGCGCCGGCCGATGGCGCAGGTGTATCGACGCGCCATCCGACGGAGGGCAGCCTCTTCCTCGGATGCGAGGGCGCCCGCGAGCTGCTCTTCACCGACAACGACTCGAACATCTCGAGACTGCACGGGGTCGCCAACGGTACGCACCACGTGAAAGACGCGTTCCACGCATACGTCGTCGGCGGCGACGCGACGGCGGTGAATCCCGACCAGGTCGGCACGAAGGCCGCGGCGCGCTATCGCCTCGCCCTGGCGCCCGGAGAGACCCAGGTGATCCGCGTCCGCCTGCGGCGCGACGGCCCCGCCGACGAGACCGCCATCGGACGTGACTTCGACGCTGTCTTCGCGGCGCGCAAGGCCGAGGCCGACGCGTACTACGAGACCGTGATCCCGCCCCGGCTCTCCGCCGACGCGAAGAACGTGATGCGCCAGGCGCTCGCCGGCATGCTGTGGTCGAAGCAGTACTACCACTACGTCGTCCGCGACTGGCTCGCGGGCGATCCCGCGCAGCCGCAGCCGCCGCCGTCGCGCCAGCGCGGGCGCAACGCCGACTGGGGGCACGTCCACAACGCCGACGTGCTCTCGATGCCGGACAAGTGGGAGTACCCCTGGTACGCGGCGTGGGACCTCGCGTTCCACTGCATCCCCCTCGCGCTCGTCGACTCCGACTTCGCGAAGGAGCAGCTCCTGCTCCTGCTGCGCGAGTGGTACATGCACCCGAACGGTCAGATCCCCGCCTACGAGTGGGCCTTCGGCGACGTGAACCCGCCCGTCTTCGCCTGGGCCGCCTGGCGCGTCTACAAGATCGAGAAGAAGCGCCGTGGCCAGGGCGACCGGCCGTTCCTGAAGAAGGTCTTCCACAAGCTGATGCTGAACTTCACCTGGTGGGTGAACCGCAAGGACGCGGAGGGGCGCAACGTCTTCCAGGGCGGCTTCCTGGGTCTCGACAACATCGGCGTCTTCGACCGCAGCGCCCCGCTGCCGACTGGCGGCCACATCGAGCAGTCGGACGGCACGAGCTGGATGGCGATGTATTGCCTCAACATGCTCACCATCGCCCTCGAGCTCGCCTGCAGCGAGCCAGAGTACGAGGACGTCGCGTCGAAGTTCTGGGAGCACTTCGTCCACATCGCGCGCGCCATGAACACGATGGGCCTGTGGAACGAGGAGGATGGCTTCTTCTACGACGTCCTCCACCTCCCCGACGGGAAGAAGAACCCGATGAAGGTGCGGTCGCTCGTCGGGCTCATTCCGCTCTTCGCGGTGGAGTCCTTCGACCCCGAGCTGCTGGCGAAGTTCCCTGCCTTCCAGCGCCGGATGAACTGGTTCATCGACAACCGGCCCGACCTCACCGCCGGGGTCGCCTGCATGCGCACGCCCGGCGTGGAGGGTCGCCGCTTCTTCTCTGTGGTCGCGCCCGACAAGCTACGCCGCATCCTGCAGGTGATGCTGGACGAGAAGGAGTTCCTCTCACCGTATGGCATCCGGTCCATCTCGCAGATCCACCGCGAGCGGCCGTTCCGCCTGCACGTGAACGGGATGGCCCACGAGGTCGCCTACGAGCCAGCCGAGTCGTCGAGCGGCCTCTTCGGCGGCAACTCCAACTGGCGCGGGCCCATCTGGTTCCCGGTCAACTACCTCCTCATCGAGTCGATCCAGAAGTTCCACCACTACCTGGGCAAGGACTTCCAGGTGGAGCTGCCCGCCGGCTCGGGCAAGCTGGCCTCTCTGGACGAGGTGGCCGCTGAGCTGTCGCGGCGCCTCACCCGCACGTTCCTGCGCGACGGCGAGGGCCGCCGCCCCTGCCATGGGCGCGACCCGCGCTACCGGGACGACCCGCACTTCAAGGAGCTGCTCCTCTTCCACGAGTACTTCCACGGCGACGACGGCTCGGGCGTGGGCGCGAGCCACCAGACGGGCTGGACCGGGCTCGTGGCGAAGCTCATCCAGCAGAGCGGCGAGTAACGGATCCGCGCAGCGGCACACTCACAGAACAGGAGCTCCCAAGCCATGAAAGCCATCGCCGTCATCCCGGGGAAGAAGAACAGCGTTCATCTGACCGAGCTCGCGAAACCGAACCTCTCGGACGTCCCGAACGGTCGCGGCGTGCTCGTGCGCGTCCTGCGCGTCGGCGTGGATGGCACCGACCGCGAGATCAACGATGCCGAGTACGGGGCGCCGCCCACCGCGAGCGACTTCCTCGTCCTCGGCCACGAGGGCTTCGGTCGCGTCGAGGCGGTGGGGCCGAAGGTCACGGAGCTCAGGCCAGGCGACTACGTGGTCGCGACGGTGCGACGCCCTGGGAGGAGCCTCTACGACCTCATCGGCACGCAGGACATGACCACCGACGACACGTACATGGAGCGCGGCATCAACCTGCTCCACGGCTTTCTCACCGAGTACTACGTCGACGACGCCGACCACATCGTGCCGGTGCCGAAGGGCGCGGCCGAGGTGGGCGTCCTGCTCGAGCCCCTCACGGTCGTGGAGAAGGGCATCGCTCAGGCGTACGAGATCCAGCGACGCCTGCGCGTGTGGAAGCCGCGGCGCGCCGCGGTGGTCGGAACGGGGACGATCGGGCTCCTCGCCACGCTCGTGCTCCGGCTGCGCGGGCTCGACGTGGTCGCGTTCGGCAAGACGCCGAAGCCGTACCGGAACGCTTCGCTCCTCGAGGCGATCGGCGCGCGCTACGTGACCACGTCGGACTTTTCCGTCGCCGCAGGCGCCAAAGAGTTCGGCGCCTTCGACCTCATCCTGGAAGGATCGGGCTTCTCGCCGCTCGTCTTCGACGCCATGCAGGGGCTCGCCAAGAACGGCGTGCTCGTCCTCACCAGCGTCACCGGGGGCGACCGCAAGGTCGAGGTCCCGGCGGACGAGCTCAACCTCGACTTCGTGCTCGGGAACCGCGTCATGGTGGGCAGCGTCAACGCCGGCCGCGAGTACTTCGAGTCGGGCGTGCGCGACATGGCCCACGCCGAGTCCGCCTACCCAGGCTGGCTCGCGAGCCTCCTCACGCATCCAGTCCAGGGGCTCGAGCGCTACGAGGAGCTCTTCGCGAAGCTCGCGAACCCCGATGGCGCCATCAAGATCTTCTGCGAGGTCGCGCCGCTGTGAGCCGCACGAGCCCAATCCGGATCGCCGGCGAGGTCTGCCGGGATCACGCGCGCTCGTCGCGCCTCGAGTGGCTCGAGACGAACGGGACGGGCGGCTTCGCCATGGGTACCGTCGCCGGCACCAACACCCGCCGTTACCACGGCCTGCTCGTCGCACCGCTCCGCCCGCCGGGCGAGCGTCACGTGCTCCTCGCGAAGATCGAGGAGAGCGTCTTCGCGAACGACGTGGAGGTCGCGCTCGCGACGAACCAGTATCCCGGAGCGCTCCACCCCGAGGGTCATCGCCATCTGACCGGCTTCCGCCTCGACCCGTTCCCGACGTGGACGTTGGAGGTGAACGGTGTCGAGCTCGAGAAGCGGCTCTTCCTCGTCCACGGCGAACAGGCCGTCGTCGTCCGCTACCGGACCACTCGCCCCGTCCACCTGCGCCTGCGCCCATTTCTCGCGTTCCGCGACTACCACGCGCTCGCGAAGGAGAACGGCTCCCTCGACCCGAGCGTCCGCGAGTCGGCGGGCGCGTCGGGCGGCGTCCGCACGCTGGCGGTTCGACCCTACACCGGACTACCCGAGCTGCGCTTCCACCACTCGGGCGGAGCCTTCGTCAACGACGGCGCGTGGCACCGCGACACGGAGTACCTGGAGGAGCTCGATCGTGGCCTCGACTTCCGCGAGGACCTCTGGCGCATGGGCACGATCGAGATGGACGTCGACCCCGGCGTCGACGCGTTCGTCGTCGCCACGACGGGGCCCTGGTCGCCGCTCGATGGCGCGGCCGTGGACCGCATGGAGCAGGCGGAGCGCACGCGCAGGACTCCGCGCTCGCGCGACGTGTTCACCGCGCGCCTCGATGCCGCCGCCGAGCGGTTCCTCGTCGAGCGAGTGGACGGCACGCCCACCGTGATCGCGGGCTACCCGTGGTTCACGGACTGGGGCCGCGACACGATGATCGCGCTCCCCGGCCTCCTCCTGGCACGCGGCCGCTCCGACGCCGCGCGGCAGGTCATCCGCGCTTTCCTCGCGCACGCGCGGCGCGGCCTCATCCCGAACCGCTTCCCCGACCGCGGGGAGGTCCCCGAGTACAACACCGTCGACGCGACGCTGTGGCTCTTTCAGGCCGTGCACGCGTACCTCGCCGCGGGCGGCGACCCTGGCCTCGCGCTGGATGTCTATCCCAAGGCGCGGGACATCCTGCGCTTCCATCGCGAGGGCACCGAGCACGGCATCCGCGTCGATCCCGAGGACGGCCTGCTCGTCGCCGGTGACGCCGGGGCTCAGCTCACGTGGATGGACGCGAAGGTGGGCGACTGGGTCGTGACGCCGCGCCACGGCAAGCCCGTCGAGGTGAACGCGCTCTGGTACAACGCGCACCGGCTCGCGGCGGGCTGGGCGCGGAGGGCGGGCGACCACGCCGGGGCGGGCGAGCTCGAACGCGAAGCGGCGCGCATCGCACGCAGCTTCGAGCAGCGCTTCTGGGATCCGGTCGCGGGCCGCCTCTTCGACGTGGTCCTGCCGGAAGGCCCCGACCACCGGATGCGCCCGAACCAGCTCTTCGCCGTGAGCCTTCCCTTCCCTCTCCTCGACGGGCCGCGACAGCAGGCGGTGGTCCGGGCCGTGGAGCGGTCGCTGCTCACTCCCGTCGGCCTGCGCACCCTCGCTCCCGACGAGCGCGACTACCAGCCGCGCTACGGCGGCGGTCCGCGGGAGCGCGACGGCGCGTATCACCAGGGCCTCGTCTGGCCGTGGCTCCTCGGCCCGTTCATCCGCGCCTATCTCAATGCCTTCGGCCGTACGCCGGCGACACGGGCGTACTGCCGGTCGTTGCTGGCCGGTCTGGAGGGCCACCTCGCGAAAGAGGGATGCCTCGGGAACATCTCGGAGATCCTCGAGCCCGAGCCTCCCTATCGGCCCGTCGGAGCGCCGGCACAGGCGTGGAGCGTCGCGGAGATCCTGCACGTGCTCGAGACGGAGCTGCGCACGCCGGCAACGGCGACCTCGACCGGGACGTCGACTTCGATCGCGACGAGTCAGGTGCTGCCGTGACCGCCGCCCTGCGCGCCCACTGGCCCGAATACGTGATCGAGGCGGCCGGCCTCGCGGCCTTCATGATCTCAGCCTGCGCCTTCGGCGTCTTGATCTTCCACCCCGACTCGCCGGCGTATGCGGCGCTCGGGACCGACCTCGCTCGCCGCGCGGTCATGGGCGTCGCCATGGGCGCCACCGCAATCGCGATCATCTACTCGCCGTGGGGGCGGCGCTCGGGAGCCCACCTCAACCCGTCGACCACCCTCACCTTCCTGCGGCTCGGAAAGATCGCTCGCCTCGACGCGGTATTCTATGTGGCCGCGCACTTCATCGGGGCCGTCGCAGGCGTCGCCATCTCGTGGACATTGCTCGGCCGTCGCCTGGCCCATCCTTCGACCCGGTTCGTGGCGACGGTCCCCGGTCCCTCCGGCGCGCTCACCGCCTTCGCCGCGGAGCTCGCGATCTGCTTCCTGCTCATGTCGGTCGTGCTGGCGTTCTCGAGCTCACGCTTCCAGCGCCTCACCGGGCTGTCGGTCGGCCTCCTCGTGGCGCTCTACATCACCTTCGAGGCGCCGTTCTCGGGGATGAGCATGAATCCGGCGCGCTCGTTCGGCTCGGCCCTGTTCGCGGGGGCATTCGCCCCGCTCTGGATCTACTTCATCGCGCCGCTCGCCGGCATGCAGCTCGCGGCCGTCGCCATGCCCGCTCGCGCGAAGCGCGGCTGCGCCAAGCTCGACCACCCTCCGGACCGGCCCTGCATCTTCTGTGGCCAGGGCCGTGCCGTCCCGCGTCCGACAACCGCACAGCTGCACGTAGCTCAGTGAAGGAGCATTCATGGCAGGGATCCATCTGAACCGCTGGATCGAGGGGGGCCGGCGCGTCCTCCGCCTCCTCGGCACTTTCGACGGCGCCGCGGCGCGCGAGCTCCTGACCCACATCCAGCATGAGGCCGAACGCGACATCGTCATCGACGTCGCGCTCGTGAGCGGCTTCGACGAGGTCGGGGTGGCCGCGCTCGCGCGGCTCGTCGAGAGCAGCGACAAGCGCCGCATCGCGCTGCGAGGGCTCTCGACGCACCAGCTGCGCATCCTGCGCTATCTCGGCGCGGGGCTGTCGCAGGTCGGGGCGGGGAGCCAGCCATGAGCACCACGGCTCCGTCGCTGCGCGCCGCCTGGCCCGCGGCG
>WNFY01002051.1_pt1 | contig 19092 bp, 18 predicted proteins | sample 5400091 | NCBI WGS metagenome assembly WNFY01 (sample SAMN13153364, study PRJNA577476) | soil metagenome | isolation source: 60 cm soil or saprolite under grassland replicate 1 | place: USA:California | collected 2016-06-15
GGAATGAAAGGTCCATACTTATGCTGCTTCTCTGAAAAATTATCAGCATACGGACCGTAAGAATAATCTACTGGCTTGGTTTCTTTCTTTGGCCAATCTTCAGCGAAAATTTTTTCCGGCCTTGGTTGTGAAATCACAAAGGCTGCTACATCCCATGCTTCCTCATCGGTAAGTTGGGGTGAGTTATGCGTGGCCAATCCAAATGGCATATTATTTTTTACAAATGAAGCAAACCTTGTTATTCGGTACAAGCCGGCACCGGTATTAAAACTATTAGGTCCCCAAAGCGGAGGGTATAAATAAAAAGAGGAATCGTGGTTCAATAACCCTTGCCCATTTTCACCATGGCAAGAAGTACATTTTGATTGAAAAACCTGTTTCCCTTTTTCAGAATCGGCTGCCCTAGTCAAAAATGGAAGTTCTTCAAGCCCGGCTCCTTTGGGCTTTTTATTTTTCGGAACATCCTTGCCGATCCATTTCAGGTAGGCAACCATGGCTTTCATTTCTTTACCTGAGCTGTCAATTTGTTTTCCGTTGAGGCTTCTGAGCATGCAATCATTTACCCGAAATTCAATCGATTCAACCCTGCCGCTTCTTTCTCTATACTTTGGATACGTGGAAGCTACCGCAGAAAAACAACCAGCAAAAGATTTTGTTCCCGCATCTATGTGACAGTTCTGGCAATTCATTCCATTGCTGACAGAAACAATATTTCCTTTTGGCCCCAGGTACAATGAAGTATTCATGATCAACTCATGTCCATAGCGAATGAGCTTTCCCTGTTCATCATCAGGCAAAGCATTTATATCGGGTGCCTGCCAGTCGTCCACGGAAACACTGTTTTCAGGAATGGAAAAATCATTTGATTCTGCAGCAGATGTAAACAAGACCTGGTTCAGGATTACTATCAGTATAATTAATCCCAACAAAACAGGGAGCCATGATTCTCTAAGAAATTTCATGATTTTATGCGATTAATGTGGAAGGTTTTCTCGCAAATATCCATAGACCCATGTACCTACGATGGCACTTAATAAAGTTACAATAATAACCGTAGTTCCGCTGCCGATCAGGGCGAAGAGTGGGCCGGGACATGCGCCTGTCATTGCCCAGCCAAATCCAAATAGTAAACCGCCGTATATCTGCCCTTTTGTAAATTTTATTTTATAGAGTTGAATAGGTTCGCCATGGATAGTTTTTACATGGAATTTTTTTATCAGCCAGACAGAGATCATTCCTGTGACCACAGCAGATCCAATAATTCCATACATATGAAAACTTTGAAAGTGAAACATTTCCTGGATACGAAACCATGAGATGACTTCACTCTTGACCAATAAAATTCCAAATATTGTCCCTGCGCATAGGTATTTTAAATTATACCACCACGGATGTTTTAATTCTGAAGTATTGATACAAACGCTATCCAGTGACCGTACTTCGAAATCTGTGTTTACGGTTTCAATTAAGTTATCATCTATTTCAGTTACTCGCATAAACAATTTACAGTTGCAAAATATAGGGCAAAATAAAATTTGCCATCACGATGCCTCCGATCATAAAGCAAACAGTAGCCACTAAAGAAGGCCATTGCAAATTTGACAGACCCATGATAGAATGCCCGGATGTACAACCACCGGCATATCTTGTACCGAAGCCCACAAGAAACCCTCCGCCAATCATCAGAATAAACCCCCTAATGGTCAAAATTGCAGGCCAATTAAAAATATCTGCGGGTGCAAGCCTCGTGTAATTATTTATTCCATATTCACTCAGTTCTGAAACAAGTTTGTGATTTGCTTTTACCGGTTGATGATTAGATAAAAAATAAAATGCTATAAATGCCCCAATTGTAATACCAAGCACAAAAAATAGATTCCACATTTCCCTTTTCCAATCATATTTAAAAAATTGAACATTACCTGGCAAACAAGCAGCACAAATATGTCGCAGCGAAGAAGAAACTCCAAGCCTTTTATTACCAAATATTAATAATAATGGTACAGCCAGCCCTATTAACGGTCCGGCGACATACCATGGCCATGGGTTTTTTATCCACTCTGTTATCACTCTGGAATTTTATTTAAACGAATCTACTAAATTCGCCGGGTACAATTCGTTGCCATTAAATTCAAAAACCATCCTGCTTTGTTAAAACTAAGATTTCAAAAAGAAGTGGTAGAGGCCGGCTGCGATGAAGCAGGCCGCGGCTGTCTCGCGGGGCCTGTATTTGCTGCCGCGGTTATTTTACCTCTCAAATTTTATCATCATCTTTTAAATGATTCAAAGCAGGTTCTTGAAGAAAATCGTTATAAACTCAGAAAAGTGATAGAGAAAAAAGCGCTTGCTTTTGCCGTTGGTGTGGTTGATAATGATGAGATAGATTCAATAAATATTTTAAACGCCTCCTTCAAAGCCATGCATCTCGCACTGGAAAAATTACAGCAGCAACCCAGTTTACTATTAATAGACGGCAACCGGTTTAATCCTTATAAAGATATTCCACACGAGTGCATAATTCAGGGCGATGGAAAATTTTCTGCAATTGCTGCGGCAAGCATCCTCGCAAAAACTTACCGGGATGATTACATGCGCCAGCTGCATACAGAATTTCCTCACTATAAATGGAATACTAATAAGGGCTATGCTACTAAAGAACATTGCAAGGCCATCGAAGAACATGGCCTATGTAAATATCACCGCAAAAGTTTTGATATTAAGGCCGCACAATTAGAACTGTTCGAAGATTAGCGAATTCTTTAAGTCGTTGAGCCATATACTGAATTAGTAAGGTTTAATCAACCTATTGATTTATAAGTTGATTTTTACTGTTAAACATTTCTTAGAGAGTTAAACCTTAATGGAGCTAACCCGTCTCATTTTAAATCATTTTTAAACAAAAAAATAGCCATGAAAAAAATACTATTCTTAGGACTTATCCTTACCCTGTTTGCCGCTGCTGCGTCAGCCCAGGTAACCGATGGCCATCGTTATCGCCATCAAAGAGAAATGCAATCTATTCATCGCGGTGAATTAAATCGCCCTGAATTGAGGCGCTTGCATGAGGATCGGGTTCATTATAAGATAGCCCGCCGGAGAACTTATCGTGATGGTATTGTTACCCCTTTTGAACGCAGGCGTCTTCACAACATAAGAAGGCATGACCGTCGTGAATTATATCGCTTCAGGCATAATAATCATCGCCGTGTGATCTAATATTCTATCATCATCTATATAGCAGGAATGTAGTGGTTGAAGGTTACGGCATCGCTCTTTTGAGCGGTGCTTTTTATTGTTTCCATTCACCCGCCCCTTGCCTTATCAGAACAGGTTCCTCCTGTGTACAATCAATCACCGTAGAAGGGACTGTGCTGCCAATTCCTCCATTTACCACAACATCTACTTCATTCATAAAATTTTCATACATAATTTCAGGATCCGTATAATCCTCTACTGCTTCGCCAGGCAATGAAGCGCTTAAAATGGGACGCCCAAGTTCTTTCACAATCGACCGTGCAATATTATTATCAGGCACGCGAAGACCAATAGTATCCTTTTTGCTTTGTAAAATTCTTGGCACTTGTTTGCTTGCTGGCAGTATAAACGTGTAGGGGCCCGGTAAACATTCTTTTAATAAACGGTATATTGGTCGTGAAAGCTGTTTTGAAAAATCACTTAAATGACTAAGGTCGTAACAGATAAAAGAAAGCCGTGCCTTGTGCGGATCGATTTTTTTTATCCGACAAATTTTCTCAATGGCTTTGTGTTGAAAAATATCACAACCCAGTCCATAGATAGTGTCTGTAGGGTATATTATGACACCCCCTCTTTGAAGAGTCTCCACTATGCTTTTTATCTGTCGTGGCTGCGGATTTTCAGGATGAACATGTAAAATCATAGGCTAAAAGCTCAAACAACAAAAAGAAAAATAAGAAATCCTATATTTAGCTCTTTGTTTAAAATTACAGGGAAATCGGGAACCTGTTTCTGGTCAATTTTCATTTGCCTAGCAATTTGTATTTTCATCACCTGTTATCTTTGTAAAAAACGGCAAGCATGAGGCTAAAACAAGTCACAAGAGTTGAGAACATCGATCCTCAGGTCTTCAAAAACGAATTCTACGAACCTTGCGTTCCCATCGTTATAAAAAACCTTTCAAAGGATTGGCCCGCCTATACTAAGTGGAACTGGGATTATTTCAAACACCTCGTTGGCGACAAAAAGGTTCCTTTATATAACAACGTAAAAAGCGATGCCTATACGCCGATTAATACTGCTGACGATTATAAAACATTTGGTGAATACATTGACATGATTAGCCAGGGACCTGCGGGCTGGAGAATTTTTTTATTCAACATTTTTGATCATGCGCCGGAACTTACAAAAGATTTTACCTGGCCTGAACATTTGATGACGGGCTTTGTTAAAAAGTATCCCATGCTGTTTACGGGTGGCGCCACTTCTATCACTCACATGCATTTTGATATTGACCTTTCTCATATTTTACATACACAATTTGCAGGACGAAAAAGAGTGTTGTTATTCCCATTCGAAGAACAGCATAAGCTTTATCGTAAGCCCTTTGAAGTCTTGAGTCTTGCTGATTTTTCTCATTATTATGAAGGCAATGGCACACCGGACTATCAAAAATTTCCAGCACTAAAACTGGCGAAGGGTTATGATCTTGTTCTTGAACATGGTGATACTTTGTTTATGCCTGCCGGTTACTGGCATCATATGGAATATCTTGATAGTGGGTTTGCAATGAGCCTGCGTGCAATGCAATCTTCTTTAACCGGAAAATTAAATGGAGCGTGGAATTTATTTGGCATGCGCAGCATTGATACCATGATGAAAAAGGCGATGCCAAAACCATGGTATAGCTGGAAAAGAAAAAAACTATTTTTAGAGGCACAAAAAGAATTGCAAGCAGAGATCAAATAAAAAACCCCATGGCGGGGTTAAACATTTTACGCATTGATGGTTTTTTCTGATTATTGAATCGTCCACACTTCATTTCCTCTTAACAGTTTATCAAGATCAGCCGGCTTTTTAGCTTTTGCATTTTCAATTTGCATTTCCATCACATCTTCATAACAGGGACGGTCCGTCTCATAGAATACACCGAATGGCCTTGGCAAATGTCCCTCCATTTTCGGATCATCAAAAACACGAACCAATATTTGCGCCTTGTACATATCATGCTCATCATGTATCCAGCAATCATCCGCACTATAGCCATCCGAAAGACTTATCACCTTCGGTGTAAATCCATCCAGCCTGATACCCTTCTCATTATTGGCGCCAAATAAAAGCGGTTTTCCTTTTTCAAGGAAAATAGTTTCATTAGCCTTACTGCTTTTCTCTGTAAAAATTTCAAAAGCGCCGTCATTAAAAATATTGCAGTTTTGGTATATTTCCAGAAAAGACGCGCCTTTATGATTATTAGCTCTTACCAGTGCGCTTTGCAAATGTTTTGGATCACGATCCATGCTTCGCGCCACGAATGTGGCATCCGCACCCAGAGCAAGCGCCAATGGATTAAAAGGATGGTCAATACTTCCAAATGGGGTTGACTTGGTTACTTTGTTTTCCTCTGATGTCGGAGAATATTGTCCTTTCGTTAACCCATAAATCTGGTTGTTGAACAATAAAATATTTACATCAAAATTGCGGCGCAGTAAATGAATGGTATGATTGCCACCAATGCTTAACCCATCGCCATCGCCGGTTACGATCCAGACGCTTAGTTCAGGTCTTGCCGCCTTCAAACCACTGGCAACTGCCGTTGCACGCCCATGAATCGAGTGCATCCCGTAGGTATTCATATAGTATGGAAAGCGGGATGAACATCCAATGCCCGAAATGATTACAATGTTTTCACGGGCAATGCCCAAGGCAGGCATCACTTTTTGAACCTGCGCAAGTATCGAATAGTCTCCGCACCCAGGACACCAACGAACTTCCTGGTCTGTAGCAAAATCTTTGGCTGTTAGGGCCGGCGTGGCTGTAATAGTATCACTCATGATAACTTAATTGGTACAAATTTATTGAATATTGAGCAAGGAACAAGGACTGAAACCATCGAGAAGATTGATTTTCATCATTTTTTAATCTTTTTTACTTTTTATTTAACTCGTTCCTGGATTGCTATGATATTATTATGATAACGATTTTGCCATCTTCAATATTGGCTGATACAAATATTTCATTGTGTTGCCTGTATTATTTTCTTCAGGAGAGTAACGACAGACACCTTTTATCCTTAAGCTTTCGGGGAAACGATGACGAATTAGTACATTCATTGATAAATTTTATTCCATGAGAAAGTTTTCGATCGCTATGGTGATTTTGTTTATTGCTCTAAATTCTTATTCTCAAACCAAAGAGCCAATTAAAGTAACAGATATGCTGAAGATAAAATCCATTAATGGAATTAATCTTTCTAAGGACGGAAACAGGGCGGTGTTCACCGTTACTGCCATTGAACCCGATGGCGATTCTAAATGGGAATATAAATATGTAAACCAGGTTTGGATGGTAAATACAGACGGCAATTCATCGCCAAGACAACTAACAACAAAAGAAAGCTCTTCGCAGCCTGCATGGAGTCCTGATGGAAAACAAATTGCATTTGTTCGATCAATAGATGGAAAGCCTCAAATTTTTTTATTACCAATTGATGGAGGCGAAGCCACTCAACTTACTAAGTTCAGGTACGGAGCAGGAAATCCAAAATGGAGTCCCGATGGAAAACAGATAGTTTTCTCGTCTAATATTCCATTAAAGGATTTCTTAAAAGACTCTTTGTTGAATCCCGCTCATTTAGTGCCAGCATGGCCATATGAAAAGCCGGGCTTTGAAAAAAATGAGCCATTAAAAATTTCGAACGCAAAAGCTGATCCTGACGGAAGCATTGATGAAGTGAGAGCCTATCTTGACAATGATGCAACTGATAAAAAAGCAAAAGTGGTTGATAAACTGAATTTCCAGGATGAAATGGATGTGAATGCAGATATAGGCTTCAATCATTTTTTTGTAATCAACATCGATGCAGCCAACAAACCTGTTGAGCTTACTCGAGGTTTTTATCGTTTCAATAGTGCAGATTTTACGCCAGATGGCAAACAAATTATTTTATCAGGCGATGTTGATTCTCTTCAGCATCCGGATCGTTCGCTTGAAAATGAAATATTTATTGTACATACCGATGGAACAAATTTAAAAAAAATATTGGGTGTTGAAGGTGTCAACTACAATTTTCCCCGGGTCTCCCCTTCGGGTAAGTGGTTGGCATTTCAGTATGGCAATACTTCTTTTGTAAGCATCCCTACATTGGCTATTATGCTATTGAATGGTTCAGTAAAAGATAAAATTGATATCCCATTTGATCGTAGCAAGGCCAATCTTGTCTGGAGCAATGATGAAAAATACATTTACTTCTCAGCCCAAAGCAATGGAGGGCAGCCCATTTACCGGGCTAATATTTCAACAAAAAAGGTGGAGCGACTCACTGACTATAACACTGGGATTGTAAATTTTGATATCCTCACCAATAAACTTCTTCTTGTAAAAACAGAGGTGGCTGATCCATTTGATATATATATAGCTGATGCCGATGCTAAAAATGTAAAACGCATCAGTGATTTGAACTACAGTTGGGCGCAGACAAAACAGCTTTCATTTCCTGAAAAGAAAAGTTTTGCTAACGATAAGGGAATGACAGTTGAATATTGGATAATGAAACCTATAAACTATCAGCCAGGAAAAAAATATCCCCTGCTGTTGGAAATACACGGCGGACCATCCGCAATGTGGGGGCCCGGTGAAACAAGTATGTGGCATGAATACCAATTTTTTTGCAGCAAAGGCTATGGCGTTATTTATTGTAATCCCCGTGGCAGCGGTGGCTACGGTTTGGATTTTTTAAGAGCAAATATCAACGACTGGGGAACGGGCCCAACGAATGATGTGCTTTCTGCTTTGGATAAGACAGTTGCAGAAGGATGGGCAGATACATCTAAACTAATTGTTACCGGCGGCTCTTATGCTGGTTATCTTGTTGCATGGATCATTGCCCATGATCATCGGTTTAAAGCTGCCTGTTCACAGCGAGGGGTATATGATCTCGCCACTTTTTTTGGCGAAGGGAATGCCTGGCGGCTGGTACCAAATTATTTTGGAGGCTATCCGTGGGAACCTGCAACCAAGACAATTCTTCAAAGAGAGTCGCCCATAACTTATGTACAAAATATTACTACGCCTTACATAATTTTTCACGGGGAGAATGATCGCCGCACCGGCGTGACGCAAGGTGAAATGATGTACAGAAGTTTAAAAGTCTTGGGACGACCTGTAGAATATGTAAGACATCCCGGTGCTACTCATGAAATAACGAGGAGCGGAAACAACCGCCAACGCATAGATCAAATGCTCAGGACTTACGAATTTTTTGAAAGATGGATCAACAAAAAATCTTTTTAAATTACATTTAAAAGATTCAAGATGAGATACGATAAAAAAATTGCGGTAATTGCCGGCTCAATTGTATTTGTAATAATTGGTATTGCCGCCAGCAATCCCCCTGAAGAAAAATATAAGAATCTGAAAGTGTTGCCCAAAAAAATAACATCGGAAACACTTGATAAGGTGATGGATGAATTTGAAAAAGCTCTCGGAGTTGGCTGTGAGTTTTGTCATGTAAAATCCCCCGCTGATTCTACGGTATGGAATATGGCCAGCGATGAAAAACCTGAAAAGAATATTGCCCGTAAAATGATCACAATGAGTAACAAGATCAATAAGGATTTTTTTAAAGCAAATACAAAATATGGTGATGAGAGCGCCGTGTTGGAAGTACGCTGCATCACCTGCCATCATGGTGATGCACATCCGGAAATAGAAGAAGGGGAGGAAGAAAAGACCAAACAATAAATTCAAAAAAGCTTCACCGGTTAGTGAAGCTTTTCTTTTACACTCTGCTGCTAAGCACCTTTTCGTCCGCCACTTCTTAATATTGCTACTAATAAAAGTATGAAAACGGCTGCGCCAACTACCCATACCCATGGCTGACCCCAAAAATTATTACCCTTATTGGTATTTACATTTATATCAACTTGCTTATCCTGGGCAAAGCCTATAATGCCTATTACTACAAATGAACACAGTAGAACTATTTTTTGAAAGTAATTGCGGAGCGGAGTAGTAAGATACCATTCCATAATATTGATTTATCTAACCCGGCTTAAAAACCATGCCACCGTAATATAGTTCTGAGTTTTAAATAATTAGAACCGCTAGGATTAAGCTTCGTAGAAGTTTTTCAACAAATAGCGTAACGATTGCGGCCGACTGAATTTGTTTTGCAATAAATTACATCTCCTTATTTCCTTTTCATGGACACAACTTTGTATGATTTTGGCATGATTGGCCTCGGCACTATGGGCTGCAATCTTTTATTGAACATGGCCGATAATCATTTTGCGGTAGTTGGCTTTGATATCAATCGTGTAAAAGCCGAGGAATTTGAAGCCTCAGCAAATCCCGGTACAGTTGTAAAAGGGGTATTTGAATTACCGGCAATGGTTCAGCAATTAAAAAAACCAAGAAAGATAATGATGCTGATACCAGCAGGAAAGCCTGTCGATGACGTAATTACTAACCTTCTTCCATTGCTGGAGAAAGATGATATTATAATTGATGCGGGTAATTCTCACTTCACTGACACGCTTAACAGGATTCATTTTTTACAGGAAAAAGGAATTCATTTTATGGGTATTGGAATTTCAGGCGGCGAAATGGGAGCGAGGACGGGTCCAAGTATTATGCCCGGCGGAGATGAAACAGCCTGGCAGCAGGTAAAACCAATACTTGAAGCGGTATCGGCAAAAGTGAATGGTGAACCTTGTGTAGCTTATATGGGTAGGTTGGCGGCAGGGCACTATGTGAAAATGGTACACAACGGAATTGAATATGCGATCATGCAATTGATAAGTGAAGTATATGATATTTTAAAAAGAGGTGCCGGATTGAATAACGATGAATTGCACAATGTTTTTAAAAGTTGGAACCAAGGTGAACTGCAATCATTTCTTTTAGAAATTACCGCTGATATTTTCACACACATAGATGCGGATACTCATAAACCGCTTGTAGAAGTTATTCTTGACAAAGCGGGGGCCAAAGGCACTGGCAAGTGGACTTCGCAGAATGCAATGGACCTTTCTGTGCCAATACCTGCTATTGATATGGCAGTAGCTATGAGAGATATGTCGATTTATAAAGAGGAGCGTATTGCCGCCGCGGAGTTATATGTAAATAACATCAAGAAAAAAAATGTTGATAAAGAAAAATTTATCCGTCAGCTTCATGACGCGTTATATTTTGCAACAATCATTTCTTATGTCCAGGGTTTCGCATTGCTGCATAAAGCGTCTTCGGAATTAGATATGGATGTTCCATTGACGGATGTAGTGAGAATCTGGAGAGGAGGCTGCATTATCCGGTCAGCCTTGTTAGATAGCTTTTATGCTGTGTATAAGAAAATCCCTGACTTGACTAATCTCCTATTGAATAAGAAAATTGCAAGATTGGTAAAGAGTAAAGAAAAGAAAATGAGAACGGTAATCAGGCTGGTAACGGCAATGAAAATTCCAATTGCTGGTTTTACATCTGTCTTATCTTATTTTGATGCTTATTGCAGCGGGCAACTTCCGACTAACCTGATACAAGCCCAAAGGGATTATTTTGGTGCACATATGTATCAGCGGATAGATAGGGAAGGAATGTTTCATAGTGAGTGGCAGCCGCTGCCTGAACATGCGAAAAGAGAGGCCGGAGCATAAACCATAGTGAATTGACTTTGCCAATTGAGAAAAAGGATGAGTAGACTTATTGCAGTACACGTGTGCGACGCAACGGCAGCTGAACAAAGCGCCGGACGCTGACCACATAATAAAAACCGCAACCATTATGAAAGATCAAAAAAAATTGCCGCCTGTAATCATGATCATCTTTGGTGGCAGTGGTGATCTTACGAGTCGTAAATTGATACCTGCGTTATTTAATCTTTTCATCGATGGCTATTTACCTACTGATTTTGTGGTGGCAGGCATTGGCCGAACTGATTTTGGCGGCAATGAAAAATATCGGGGGCATTTATTGGAAGGTGTAAAGGAATTTTCCCGTCGCAAAAATGGTATTGATGACAAATGGAAAGAATTTTCTGAAAAAGTTTTTTATCTGTCTCTTGATGTAAAGGAGGAGAAAGCCTTCCAGGAAATTGGAAAATGGATTGGCGAAAAAAGCAGGGAATGGAGCGGGCATCCTATCATAATTTATTATATGGCCGTAGCCCCGCAACTGGCGCCTGATATTGCAAAGAAGTTATCCGATCAAAAACTTTGTGAAGATCCAAAATGTACAAGGATGGTTTTTGAAAAACCATTCGGGCATGATTTAGAAAGTGCTACGGAGTTGAATAGATTACTCGGCAGCATGTTCGAAGAAGATCAGATTTACCGAATTGATCATTACCTTGGGAAAGAGACCGTGCAGAATATTCTGGCGTTGAGGTTTGCTAACGCCTTGTTTGAGCCAATCTGGAACAGTAATTACATTGATGACGTGCAAATCACAGCGGCCGAAAGCGTTGGGGTGGAGGATCGTGGTGATTACTATGAGCAGGCAGGTGCATTAAAAGATATGGTGCAGAATCATATTCTGCAATTAGTATGCATGATTGCGATGGAAGCGCCTGTTTCTTTTGATGCAAATGAAATAAGAAATAAAAAAGTAGATGTGCTAAATGCCATACGAAAATTCAATCCGGAAGATGTGCATGCACATGCAGTACGTGGACAATATTCTGCCGGTTGGATGAAAGGAGAAAAGGTGCTGGGTTATCGGCAGGAAAAAAATGTTGATAAAAATTCGCCGGTAGAAACTTTTGCTGCGGTAAAATTTTTTATTGATAACTGGCGATGGCAGAATGTGCCTTTTTATATACGCACAGGGAAATACCTGCATCATAAAACCACACTTATAACCGTTGCATTTAAACCGGCACCTCATTATGCATTTCCCGAGGAGGCTGCTGATACGTGGCGACCAAACCGTTTGTCCATCAGTATTCAACCCGATATGGATATTCGAATTCGGTTCCAGGCAAAACGGCCGGGCCCTCAGATGATTTTAAGCCCTGTGGATATGGTATTCAGCTACGCGGAGACGTATGAAGATGAGGAGCCTGAAGCTTATGAAACGTTGCTTGAAGATGTAATGGAGGGCAATCCTACTTTGTTTATGCGAGCCGACCAGGTGGAAGCCGCCTGGAGAGTGATTACTCCCATTATGGAAACATGGCAACATCGCAAGCCGGTTGATTTCCCAAACTACGCGCCCGGCAGCTGGGGACCTGAAGATGCCGAGGCACTTGTTGCAAAAGATGGACATCATTGGGTGACATTACCGACGAAAAATGGGTAGGATTTTTTATGATTTCAATCTGTATTACTGCTAATGTATCACTCACGTCTTCTTTTATAACCACCTGCTGTATTAACTGAGTTAAGCACTAGCATAAGTTATTTATTTGATAGAATATTATATTGCGTGCCTCATCAAGATCTTTTCCAAAAGCTACAATGCCTTCCTCATGACCACCCATCGCAAATATTTTTTGTTCTGAAAGATTTGTTTCCCTGAACAATCTCTGAATTTCTCTCGTCATAGCCGTAGTTCCATACTCAATGTTAGGTTTCGTTGCCGGAAGTGTATTCAATGACTTCTTCCACAACTCCAAATGGTGAACATGCTTTACTGCGTTAACGCTTTTCTGAGATTCGTATATTATCGCATGAGATAAAGACTCGGAAGAAGCCTTGATGGGGCCAACAGTAGTGTTTCTATTGATATCATAATCTGTTACTAATGTGTAATGATTTGTAGTGAGCTTTGTTAATGAACCAGTCGCTCAACCTGTAATTATAAATTTATTCTTTTGAAAGCGCGGACTTATATTTCCATACCCGATCCCATCTTTATTCATTCCTATAAGACCTGCATCATATAACCGATCGCGCCAGGCATTTAACTCTTTTATCAAATCGGAATTTAATGATTCTGACTTTATCCATGTACAATTGAATTTTATAATCCCTTCTTCATTCATACATCATTTATTTTCAGGAAACATACTGAGTATATCCTGTTCATTAGGTTTGCAAATCCCACGTTCCGTAATCAAACCCGTGATTAATCTTGCGGGAGTCACATCGAAGCCATAGTTTAAAATAGGACTAGCGGGAGGTGTTACTAAAACTTTTTTTATTTCATTTTCGCATAATCCATAAACATATTTCACTTCATCGGCATTTCTTTCTTCTATGCAGATATCTCTAACTCCATTTCGAATTTTCCAATCGAAGGTAGACGAGGGAAGGGCAATGTAAAAAGGAAGACGATTATCGTAAGCCGCCAATGCTTTTAAATAAGTTCCAATCTTGTTCGCCGCATCACCGGTTCTTGTCACTCTATCCGCACCCGTAATTACCATATCCACCAATCCATGCTGCATTAAATGCCCTCCAGCATTATCAGTGATAACGGTATGAGGTATGCCATGATTAATAAACTCCCAGGCTGTTAATCCTGCTCCCTGGTTTCGTGGCCTTGTTTCATCAACCCAAACATGAATATTTATTTTCCTTTCGAATGCTTCGTATATCGGAGCTGTTGCCGATCCATAATCAACAAAAGCCAGCCAACCTGCATTACAATGTGTGAGAATATTTACAGTTTCTTCATTTTTCTTCCTTGAAATTTGCTCAATGAGAGTTACACCATGAGCGCCGATTTTTCTGCAATGATCTGCATTCTCGTCAGCAACAATAATAGAAGTATCCTTGGCAATTCTTATCTTATCAGTTATCGAATTTTCCTTTGAAATAGCCTGCAGCTGCCTGTTTACAGCCCACTCGAGATTGACTGCAGTTGGTCTTGCTGATTTCAGCATAGTGGCTGACTGGTTCAGGTGATCTTCAAAATGATTTTTATGAGCGGCTTCTATTGTTGCTAAATACATTCCATAGCCCGCTGTAACACCGATAAGACCTGCTCCTCTTACCTGCATATCCTTTATTGCAGAGAAAACCTGGCGTACAGTGTGCAACTCTTCAATAATAAATTTATGCGGCAGGTAACGTTGATCAATGATATTGATGATTTCATCATTATTCTGATTCAACCAGATTGTCCTGTAATCTTTTCCCTGTACCTTCATTTAAAAACTTTGACGATGAAAATAGTAAGATTAACCCCACCTTCCAATTTACACACATTCTTGTTCCAAATTTCAATAACTTCAGACCCCTCTTTGCTGTACAAGAATTTAAATCATGCAACTGAATTTTTTAAGAAATATTGAAGAGTTGAGCTGGCAGGTTGCAGAATGGACGGTTAGTTACGTCAATGAAGTACTGCAAAAACAAAATCGCTTTTCAATTGCTTTATCCGGTGGTAGTACTCCCAAAAAGCTTTACCAGTTATTGGCAACAGATGAGTTCAGAAATAAAATTGACTGGCAAAAGCTGCACGTGTTCTGGGGTGATGAGCGATATGTTCCCCTTATTGATGAACGTAACAATGCAAAAATGGCTTTTGATACATTGCTAAATCATGTGCCGGTTCCACAATCGCAAATTCATATTATGAGAACGGACATCGCTCCCGAAGCTTCTGCCAATGAGTATGAAGCAATATTGGAAAATTATTTCCCCGACGCTGCAAGCGACGAGCTGAAAGCTACAAGCAAAGAACTCTCTCCCGGCTCCCGACTTTCGACTCCCGACTCAGAACTCAGAACTTTCGATCTCGTTCTCCTTGGTCTCGGCGATAATGCCCATACTCTTTCTTTGTTTCCCGGTGAAGAAGTTATTCATGAAAAAAACCGCTGGGTAAAATCAGTTTTTGTAAAAGAGGTGAACATGCAGCGCATCACTCTGACTGCTCCTGTAGTAAACCTTGCTAGCAGCGTGGCATTTATTGTCGGCGGACAGGATAAGGCTGATGCAATTTCACATGTCCTGTTGAATGATTACACTCCTGATCTCTACCCTGCGCAGCTGATAAAACCTGCCAGTGGAGAATTGTATTGGTTTTTGGATGAGGCCGCGGCAATGAGGGTAAAAAAATAATTACTTTAAACTCCTCAACCAATCATCAATTCCCAAATAAATCTTCTGCGCTACCTGTTTATGAAATTTCGGGTTAAGAATTTTTTTCTCATCTTCTCTGTTACTTAAAAAACCAACTTCCAGTAAACAGTTGGGGTATTCCGTCGGCCCGCTCAAAGAAAAATTAAATGCACCTACATTTCCCCATTCTTTCAATTTCAATTCCTGCATTCTTTTTAATATCGCTTGCGAAAGTGGCCTAAAGCCAATATAACGGTAATAAGTGCTTACTCCTTTCACGGTATCGCTACTTGCAGAATTCAAATGGACACTAATAAGAATATCTGGATCCTGCTGTCTTAACATAAGCGTGCGATCAATCATCGTCAAATCAGTATCATGCTCTCTCGTCATAAAAGTTTTTACTTTCTTAGCAGTAAAATATTTCTCAACTTCCTTTGCAATTTTCAATGTGTAATCTTTTTCAATGATGTTCGAAGTGGCACCTGCCGCTCCTGTATTGGTTCCTCCATGTCCCGCATCAATGGCAATAAATAAATTCTGCATCGTAAGTTTTGCCGGCTGCCTTTTTACACGGATAACGAGTGATTTGCCATCATAGAAAATAAAATAGCCCCAATGCTGCTGATGTTTTAATTCAATGATCATTCGGAATACATCATCTTCTATCTGCTCATAATAGGCATTCTTAATTTCCTTTACAGTGGAGAGTTGAGTGATCCAGTTCGTGTTACTGGTGACTCCAAAAATATCGACAATGATCCTTGAAGGATTTATTTCCTGTATGCTGCGGTAAGGTAAACGTTCATCCAATGAAACGGTAACATAATCATATTTATCATCACCATAGACCTTCCAGCTTCCGGTTAGATAATAAGGCGCGACATGAACAGAATCACTTCCTTTAAAACTTGTCTTTGCCAACCATCCGTAGTGATTTGTTGATAGTTTCACTTTATAATCATCTTTGACACTATCCACCACCTTCATCACGATATTACTGTCAAGAAAAGTCATCTTCGCTCCGCCAAGCCTGTCATCACCCAGGCCGTATTCAAGAAATGGCAATGGACCAGTTGTTTTTCCAACTAAAAAAGATTTCTGCGCCACCGAATTTATTGACAGCAAGATGATAAACGCTATAATAGAATACCTCATAATTGAAATTACTATTCGTTTATCGATTTTCTATTTATACATAAAAATCAGTCTTCTATCCCCTTCGCTATTAATCATTTGCATATTTCTGCTTTCCAGCATAAAAACACTTGACTCAGTCGACCGTACTTTTACCGAGCCCACTTGAGCTTTTACTGAATTTCTTCAGAAAGCTATTTGCTGATACACTATGTTATTTTTTGCTTACGTTATAGCCGATGAAATACTCTTAGTGGTATTTCCTTATCCTAAGTAAAACCTAAAAGATGAGCTTTCACTCCATATTGGGTATTATATCATCGATTGTATTATTTATTCCTTTTATCCTGATAATTGCACTCAAACTATTTACTCATCGAAGCTTTTTAGCCCTGGCAGTTTATTATCTGGCAGCCGCCTTTTACAATCTTATCACGCAAAATGTAATCGATTCACCACTTTGGTTTTCCCGGCCGATAGGAATAATCAATAATTTATTAGATGCACCGTTGATATTGTTGTTTCTTATTTTTTTCAGCACCTCTCCACAAATGACCAAACGGATTACTACCGCCATACTTATTTTTCTTGCGTTCGAGGCAGTTATTCTCATCATTTTCGGATTTAGCATACGAACGGTCAAAATTATTTTGGGTCCGGATATAGCCATCATACTGACGCTATCTTTTTCGTTCTTTCTAAGAAATGTACGTTTAGCTATTACCAATCAAAAAAGTTTAGGCAAAGCGATAATGGTCTCCTCCATTTTATTAGCTTATACTATTTTCAGTCTTGTATACATTTTTTATTATCTCTTAAAAAACACACAGTATAAGCAGGACGCACGGTTAGTATATTATCTCGTGACCCTATTATCGGCTGTGTTAATGTCCGTCGGCATCATCATTGAAAATAAAAGACTAAAAAAACTGAGTGAATTAAAAAATACACGAAAGGAATTAGCCACCCTTTATGGACACACAAAAACGGCTGCCTTGAATAAAGACAGCCGCTTTCTGAAAACCGGCGGATTCTAATAGCTGTACTTATTTTCTGCAATCATTTTATCCGCAATTCTCCTTCTTGCGTCTTTTGTATTGAATGGGTCAGCTTTTGTGAAACGTTTTAACCCCATCAGAATCATTCTTTGATCATCGCCTTCAGCAAATGAATTGATTGCATCTTTACCACTTTTGCTTACTTTGTCGGCCGCATCATATAAAAAAGTTCTCATAATATCCAAATATTGTTGGCAGTTTGCTTCTCCTTGCTTATCCGCAATTTTCATTACTCTCAACAAAACGCTTTCCGCATTGAAAGTTTCAATAGCCATATCAGCGATATTCATCAGCACTTCCTGTTCCTTTTCAATCTTCATCATTAGTTTTTGTACGGCAGCACCGGCTGTCATAAGTATCGCCTTCTTTAAGTTAGCCACAAGTTTTTTCTCTCTTGCAAATGGTGCGTCATCCTCGGATCCAAAATCGGGTATGCTCATCAATTCTTTTTGTACTTCTGTTGCTGGACCCATCAGGTTCAATCGCCCCTGCATGGCTCTTTTCAAAGTCATATCCAGGATCAGCAAGCGATTGATCTCATTGGTTCCCTCGTAAATGCGGTTAATGCGGCTATCACGGTAAGCCCTTGAAATTTCATATTCGGCACTGAAACCATTACCCCCATGAATTTGTACACCTTCGTCCACGACAAAATCCAAAACCTCACTGCCGTATACTTTTAAAGCAGCACATTCAATAGCATATTCTTCCGCAGCTCCTAACAAGGCTTCATTAAATGGTTTGCCGGCGTCAATCAACTCTCTTTCCTTTTCATCAATCCAATTGGCAGTTCGATATAATGCACTTTCAGAAACAAAAACCCGTATTGCCATTTCCGCCAGCTTATGCTTTATTGCACCAAAGTTTGAAATTGGTTGCTTGAATTGTTCTCTTGTAATGGCGTATTGTACTGATGTTGTGACTGCTCGCCTTGAGCCACCTACAGCAGCTGCACATAGTTTTAACCGTCCGATATTGAGAATATTGAAAGCAATTTTATGTCCTTTGCCAATTTCACCCAGTACATTTTCTACCGCTACTTTACAATCCTGAAAGTACAATTGAACAGTTGACGACCCTTTGATCCCCATTTTATGTTCCTCAGGACCTTGGGTAAATCCTTCCGTTCCTCGTTCTACGATAAAGCCTGTAAACTTATCTCCGTCTACTTTTGCAAATACGGTATACACATCAGCAAAGCCCCCATTGGTGATCCAGCATTTTTGCCCGTTGAGTAAATAATATTTTCCATCATCACTTAACCTGGCTGATGTCTTTGCGCCCAAGGCATCACTGCCGCTATTTGGTTCCGTTAGGCCATACGCCCCCACCCATTCACCACTAATTAGTTTAGGAATATATTTTTGTTTTTGCGCCGGCGTGCCGAAATATAAAATAGGTAATGTGCCAATTCCTGTATGTGCTGCAATTGCAACAGAAAAAGAGTGTCCGGCGCCCAAATATTCGTTGACAATAGTTGAGGTTACAAAATCTTTTCCAAGACCCCCGTATTCTTCTGGAAATGAGACAGCCAGCAACCCCTGCTCACCGGTCCTTTGAACTAATGATCGCATTAGACCCGGTTCCAGGGCATCAATACGATCCAGGATCGGCACTACCTCTGTATCCAGGAATTGATTGCACATATCGCGGATCATTGATTGCTCTTCCGAAAAATCTTCAGGAATAAATGTATCGAATGC
>WNFY01005798.1_pt1 | contig 19086 bp, 12 predicted proteins | sample 5400091 | NCBI WGS metagenome assembly WNFY01 (sample SAMN13153364, study PRJNA577476) | soil metagenome | isolation source: 60 cm soil or saprolite under grassland replicate 1 | place: USA:California | collected 2016-06-15
TTCCACTTGTAGTGTTTAGATTTCCGTTTTGAATTTTTCTATAATAGCGAAGCTCCGCCGCATTAGCTACCTGGATCTTGTGAGCTAACCAGCCATAAACTTTTGAATATTGAACATCCAGCTTTGCTTTGCCCTCTCTACCCTTTTTTGTAGTAATTAAGATTACACCTGCTGCAGAACGAGTACCATAAATAGAAGCGGACGCTGCATCTTTCAACACTTCCACGCGTTCTATATCATTCGGGTTAATGGCAGCGGCATTATCGGTAATCACGCCATCCACCACATATAATGGCGTATTCCCTTCTGAAGTAAACGTGTTCGCTCCACGTATTTGTATGGAACCCTGCGCTCCCGGTTCACCATTATCATTATAAATTAACACACCCGCCGCCTGGCCCTGCAAGGCATCAAACAAATTGATCGGCTGACGTTCTGCAATCTGCTTACTGTTAACTGATGAAATAGCTCCTCCGACATCACTTTTTTTCAAAGTTTGACCGTAACCAATTACGACAACTTCATTCAGATCGTTCGCTTTTTCACCCAATGTAACATTCATCATTTTGCGATCTCCAACAGTTTCTGATTTTTCAATGAAACCAACTGAACTGAAGACAAGTACTGTTTGGGGCGAAGGAACATTCAGAGAATAAGCTCCTGTATTGTCAGTAACTGTTCCTGTAGAACTGCCTTTTATTGTCACACTCACACCTGCAATACCGATACCCTTATTATCTTTTACGATTCCGGCAACACGGATTGAATTTTGTGAAAATAGACTCGAAGAAAATAAAACTAAGAGGAGAGGCGTAACAAAGATCTTCCAGCAGTTAATATTCCCTGACGGAAAAAAACCGTTGCAGAATTGTTTCATATAGCATCAATTTTTAAAAACCGTTAGATTCGACCCCCTGGTGGAAATGCGAGGAAGATTCGCTATTGCAAATAAGACAGATTTCTGTCAGCGCAGTTTTGAACTATTATCATTATAATAAGCTATTTTAACATGCCGCGAACGGAAAGTTTTCTGCAGCCTCGCAAAACAATAGTTAATTATTTATTTAATCATTTGCGCGGAAAAAGTTCAAAATTTTTATTCATCTGATGTCAAAACTATTTTTTAACCGGATATCTGTTGAAGAACTTCCAATCAATATTTCAAATTGACCCGGTTCAACAACCCAATTCATGTTCTTATCAAATAAAGCCAAATCATCGGGATGAATAATAAATTTCACTGTCTTCTTTTCACCCGGCAAGAGGGTTATCCGTTCAAACCCTCTTAATTGTGTTTCGTAAACTGTTACGGAACTTATCACATCTTTCACATAAAGTTGAACAACTTCGTCACCTTTTACTTTGCCTGTATTTGTGACATCAACCTGTACCTCCACATCTTTTTTCTGAGTTTGAATTTTTGGTGTTACCGACAAGTTGGAATATTGAAATGTTGAATAACTTAATCCAAAACCAAAAGGATAAAGGGGGCCATTTACACTTGTTTTGCCGTATCCATTTGGTCCTTCAGTTGGCTGGTCGGCTTGTGATCCTGGCTTGAAAGGAAAATTAAATTCTATCTGTCCTGTGGTTTTCGGAAATGTTATGGAAAGCTTTCCACCCGGATTATAATCACCGAACAAAGCTTCAGCAATTGCTTTTCCACCTGACGGCCCGGGGAACCATGCCTCAACAATAGCAGGAATAAACCGATCAGCCCAATTAACTGTAAGGGGTTGACCGTTGATCAAGACTAATACAATGGGTTTACCTGTTGCGTACATTGCCTGCAATAGTTGTTGTTGCCGGCCTGGTAAATCCAATGATGTCCGGGAAAGACTTTCACCAACCGTTTTTTCATCTTCACCCAAAACGGCAATAATAATGTCGGCATTTTTTGCCGCAATAGCTGCCGCATCAATACTATCCTGCTCATTCTTGCGTAATGGTGTTGGAATAATTTCTGTTTCCGGCCAACCCGGATTTGTTACTTCGCAACCTTGTTCATAATTCACCGTGACGCCATCTCCGACCATTGCTTTAATACCGGCAAGGACAGACGTAACAGGGTTGTTAGAAGGGCCATAACGACTCACGGCATAATTTTCCGCAGCAGCCAAAGGACCGGTCACTAGAATATTTTTTATCGAATTTTTATTTATCGGAAGAAGGTTATTTGACTGCCCGGCCAGACGGGCATTCTTCAATAGCACGAGCGATTCACGATTCATCTGTAGCTCAAATTCATCATCGGTTTTTGTATGAACAATTGAGTCTGCTGATTTACTTTCCACAAAAGGATGGTCGAATAACCCCAACATAAATTTTACTCTTAGCACATCTCTTACTCTTTCATTGACTATTGATAGTGATAATTTTTTTTCATTCACCAGTTCGCGAACGTTATTGATATATGCTGTCGGAGGGTCAAAATTTGTCCACACATTTAATCCTGCCTCCACTGCAATTTTGGTCGCACCTTTAAAGTCGGCAGCGAGATGATGTTTGCTATAAATAAATTCTACGGCCTTGCTGTCGGATACTACATATCCTTTAAATCCAAATTTTTTTCTAAGCAACTCAGTTAAAAAATAAGAACTGCCAGTAACGGGAATTCCATCCCAATCATTGTAGCTGCTCATTACTCCAAGCGGGTGTGCTTCTTCAACAACGCGGCGAAACGGATAAAGATAAATCTGATGCATTTCTCTTGGGGCTACATGCGGGTCCGTTCTTGCGTTTCCATCACGTCCACCTTTTGGAACACTGTAAACAGCATAATGTTTTAAGGTGGATGCTACACCTTGTTCCTGGATTCCCAGGCACATTTGCTTTCCCAGTTCAGCAATCAAGAAAGGATCTTCTCCGTAACATTCTACCACCCTGCCCCATCGCTGATCTCTTGCAGGATCGAGGATCGGCGCATAAATATTTGTATAGCCAAGAGCCTTCGCCTCTCGTCCAACAACCTGTCCTGCGCGCCTCACCAATGCTTTATCCCAAGTGCTGCCGATTGAAATAGGCGCCGGCAATGGCGTTGCCCGGTCATGGCATAAGCCGTGAATCCCTTCATTGGTAAAATCAACCGGGATTCCCAACCTTGACTCTTCGATAAACCATTTTTGAATTGTATTGATCGCTTCTGCATGCCTGCTGTATGGGTAAGAATATTTTGTTTCAACCTGTTTATGATAAGGTAAACTATTTAAATCCTCATCAATGTTTGCAATCCCATCTTTCCAGATTTCTTTTTTCCAATTTTCAGTGGGCATTTCATCTTTTAGTACACGGCCATACCCATAGAGTGTAGCCATCTGGCAGCTCTTTTCTTCCAATGTCATTTGTGAAAGAAGGTTCTCAACCCGCTTATCAATTGGCTGTTTGGGGTCTTCGAACAGATCCATTCTTCCATTTTTATTGAAGTCGATCCATCTGTTATGATAGATGTTTTTTTGCTGACCAAATAAAGAGATGGCACTAAGTGCAAAGACAATCGTCATTAAATTTTTCATACTTACTATTAATAGAGAAGTCGTTAAAGTTATTGAGCTTGCATTTTAATATAATAAATCCATTTTGCTCATCATTCAATTATTTATTCCCTGATCAGCAAAAAACCGAAATCAATGGCGCAGCCATACCTTATAAATGGCGCGTTTACACCGCACTTATTTTGAAATGAGAAAGTACATTTGTACCATTCAATATAAAAGTATGGAAACAAAAACCGATCCGCCCAAAGATGTAGATGAGTATATCTCTCGCTTTCCCAGGGAAGTCCAAAGGATTTTAGAAGAAGTTAGGGCAACAATCAAAAAAGCCGCGCCTGGTGCAGAAGAAGTAATCAGCTATCAAATGCCCGCATTCAAATTCCATGGCGTGCTGGTTTATTTTGCCGGCTATAAAAAGCATATTGGATTTTACCCCACGTCCTCAGGGATTGAAGCATTCAGGAAAGAGTTATCGATTTATAAAGGTGCAAAAGGATCAGTTCAATTTCCGATTAATAGCACACTTCCATTAAACCTCGTCAGGAAGATAGTTAAGTATAGAGTGCGGGAAAATTTGGAAAGAGCAAATGCAAAAAAGAAGTGATCAAGAAAAGACTAAGCTGAAAAACTTCGGGCATTTTATTTAGCCGTTACCTGGTTCCACAACTTTTCCAGATTTTCAAATCCTTTTATTGCGTGTGAAGGCAACCGCTCACCTTTATCTCCAAAAACATAAAGTGCCTTTTCCGGTTCAATTGTAATTTTTGACTCGTCAAGTTTTCCTGTCTCATCTTGTATTGCCTTCAAATTAAGTCCCAGGTGTTTTGCCATGAACTTGTACACCGCAATTCTTTTGTTAATACCGAAATCATGTTTTTCATCCGGCAAGTGCACGTTCTCAACATTTTCTTTTTTTCCGTACCAGCTATACATTTTTTGCAAATAAGGAAAATCATGCTCTGGCATTTTATCGGTCCAGTCGCCGCCATCACTAACTATTAATTGAGATCGCGGAGCGGCCATGGCAGCAATTTCCACATTATCAGTCCGACCGGCACAATAATGTATGGGCATTCCACTTTCACAGGGGCAACCGCCATAGAAATAAGATGAAAGCGATACCACAGGAGCGGAAACTTTTATTCGAACATCAATAGCCGTCATCAGCACAGTGTGGCTGCCTCCCCCGGATCCACCCGTGATGGCCACGCGGCTCGCGTCTGCATCGTTGAGAGATAATAAATAATCCAGTATCCGGATAGCATCAAGAATTTGTATCGTCATCGCAAGACTTCTTCGATGATCTTCGCTTTTGAATTGTAACAGCGATTCGCCCCATGCAAACAAATCATAACTGAACGCCATGGCCCCCATTCTTGCTAAGGCCGCACAACGATATTGGCAATCGGGCCGATAGCGTTGTTTTTCCCAATGACCATCGGGGTTTAATATTATCGGTATCTTTCCTTTGTACTTTGCAGGTTTGTATAAAGAACCATTAATCCATAATCCCGGTAATATCTCTATTGCAATATTTTCAACAGTGTATCCATCAAATTTTCGTTGAGGAGTGATAATAGGTTTTGAATTTGGTGCGGCGGGAAGATTTGACAATTGCAGAGCTTCAAGCAAGCACGTTTTTAATTCTTGCTTGCGCTTTTCCCATTCTCCAAGATTTTTATATTGTGAAGCGATCCTGTCAAGTTCGGCCCACCCTTCCTCGACTGGCCATCGATAGTATTCATAATAATTAAGCTTGTACACTTTATCTTTTTCTTTTCTCACTTTCATATCCAGCGGCTTCAATACATTATCTAATGTTTCTTCTACATCATTTCGAAAGCGCCAGTCTGCGTAAGCAACTGTTTTATTTGCCACCATTGAATCTGCATAATTTATTTTGACGCCATATCTTTTCTCAATCTCCAATAAGACTTCCTTTAATGGCTTGCGATAGGCATTGTCAGTATTGAGCTGTGCCCGGGCCAGTAAAGTTGTTTGTGATATGCCGAATAGAATTACAAGGCGTACAAGTATGCCCTTCGATAAACTCAGGGTAAACTGCAACAGAGGCTTAATAGTGACGGAATACGCTGGAAAATAAAAAATCAGTTGTTTCATATTTCGTATTCAAACTACATTGTTAGAAAATAAAAAAACGACTGAATTTAGATTGCAGTCGTTTATTATTTTTGTTTCGATGCATGGTGGAGGCGACGAGAGTCGAACTCGTGTCCAAACATATTCTTCAAAAGCTTTCTACATGCTTATTCTGTTTTATTGTTTCGGGAATTAACTGGAAACAAACAACCGATCAATTCCTTAGCTGAATTAGTCTTTTGCTGCCATCACAGCCTTTGGCAGCAGCATCCTGTTTTGTTGTTGATTGAGCGGAGGAGCCGGCAACAGGACTGCCTTCTCTCTCGGCTATAATGACTACTTAATCACTGATTAGGCAGCCATGGCAAATTGTGTATTGCCATTTATAGTTTTCGTATTCAGATTATCGGGCTAATTACGCAACGCCCGGCATGCTTACACTTTCAAAGATCTACGCTGTCAAAACCAAACGCCCCCATTCTATTTTAGATTTTTGTTATACCAGCTTCATCGCTTCGATTGATCGTTTGTTGCGTCGCAATCCGTTCATCGTTCATATCCCTAATCATCAAGAATCTCACCAATCAAATTCATTCTGACAAAATTACAATGCAGGAATCAGTTATGTTACTCATGACTCCTGACTCTTGACTATCGAATGACCATCACTTTCCCCAACCGAACCAATCATTTCCGTTTGCATACAACATCAATCCCAGCAATAAAACCATACCTACCATTTGCGCATATTCCAAAAATTTATCACTTGGTCTCCGGCGAGTTATTATTTCATATAAAGTAAACATTACATGCCCACCATCCAGCGCGGGGATAGGGAGCAAATTCATAAATGCGAGAACAATGGAAAGAAATGCCGTGATATTCCAGAAAGCCTCCCAACTCCAGGTGGTTGGAAATACTGAAGCAATTGCTTTAAAACCACCCAAGCCTTTGGCAGCGCCTGTTTTTGGATTTAAGATCAGCTTGAACTGTTCGATGTAACTATTTAATTTTTTTCCTGCTTTTTCTACACCGGCCGGAAAAGCTGCAAAAAAATTATACTTCTTTTTTATCAAAGTATACAAGCCCAGGCTGTCAGCCTCTTCATCACTTAAAGGCATAAGTTCTAAACGTCCTTCCTCATTTACTCTACAGGACAAATTCAACGTATCATTATTTCTTAAAACTTTTAAACCAACAGTTTTGTTCTTAAACCCGGAGCCTATTGCGTTTACTTCATCTAGAAATTGTACAGGCTGGTCGTTTACTGCAAGGATTTTATCCATTCGTTGTAAACCAGCTTTTTTCCCATTAAATTCTCCTTTCTCAGGATAAGAACCAATAATTGTCGGTAATCGCTCGGATATATAAATTCTCTTTCTTTTATCCTTGCTGGTTATAAGAGTATTAATAAGGTCGATGGGTACGCTAATCTTTTCTATTTGGTTGTTTCGTTCAAGTACAACTTCTCTCCCGCCGATTAAAATGTCAGATTGTAAATCATCAAAATACCTAACCGTATCCCCGTTGACTGAAATAATTTTATCTCCATTTTGAAATCCGGCGCGGGTCATTAACGAATCTGTCAACCAAATACCATCTTTCACAGTGTTGTTAGGTACATACCTTTCTCCCCAAATCATTAAAATAAAAGCATAGATAACGAATGCGGTTAGCACATTCATAATAATTCCACCGAGCATGATGATCAACCGTTGCCAGGCTGGTTTGCTTCTGAACTCCCATTCTTTTGGCGGCTGTTTCATTTGTTCTTTATCCATGCTTTCATCGATCATTCCCGCAATTTTTACATAACCACCCAACGGCAACCACCCGATTCCATAAACAGTATCGCCAATTTTCTTTTTTACCAACGCAAACCATGGATCAAAAAATAAAAAGAATTTTTCTACGCGACATTTAAACCATCTCGCAGTAATATAATGGCCAAATTCATGAAGTATAATCAATATCGAAAGGGCAAGTAATAATTGCCCTGCTTGTAGCCCAACCTGTGACCAGTTTATAGATAATAAATTCATAAAACTCCAAATCCGCCTGAGGCGGACAATTTGTAATTAATAAAGTTGCAAATATCTATTAAATACCCGTGATTGGCTAATCCTTTATCAATAATTTATAATACTGGAATTACAACTGATGGGTAGTTAAAAAACACTCTCCGAGATATAAAAATTTCTTTGAATTAAATTACCAAGGATGAAGAAGCTACTGCTCTAAGTTCTCCGCCTCAGGCGGAGACAAGGGTTTTATAAGTGCATGATATCCGCAGCATAATTCCTTGCCTCACCATCGCTTTCAAAATATTCATCCAGCGTAGGATTATCAATATAAGATACTTTATCCATTGTTCGCTCAATTACATCCGTAATATCTAAAAAGCCAATACGATTTCTGAGAAAAGCATATACGGCTAACTCATTGGCCGCGTTCATAACGCAAGGCAAATTGCCGCCTTTGTTTAACGCTTCCTTTGCCAGGGCAAGGTTCCGAAATGTCCTTATGTCCGGTTCTTCAAATGTCAGGGAACTTATTTTTTTAAAATCATAACGCGGAAAATTATTTGCAATACGCTTTGGAAATGCCAGTGCATATTGAATAGGTAGTTCTGGCTGAAGATTAAATAGCCACTTTGCCTCGATCATTTCTAATCCTTTGTTCATCAATGTGGCCGAATCTATTGTAATTTTTGCCCCCATTGTCCAGTTAGGATGTTGTAATGCATGTTCTCTTTTTACATTTACCAGGTAATTAGGCTTGCGGCCGAGAAAAGGTCCGCCTGAAGCGGTGAGAATTATTTTCTCAATTCTGTTTCGCGTTTCACCAACGAGACACTGAAATATAGCTGAGTGTTCTGAATCCACAGGAATGATCGGCACACGATTTTCCACCGCCTTCTGTATTACGATATCTCCGGCCACCACCAATGTTTCTTTATTGGCCAATGCAACTGTTTTACCATTGCAAATTGCTTTTAGCGTAGGCCGTAAGCCGGCATATCCGACAATTCCAGCTATCATCAAATCATAACAATCCATAGCGGCTACTTCTTCCAATGATTTTTCGCCAGCAAAAACTTTTATATCGGTAGCAGCAAGAGCTTCTTTTACCTGCGAGTACTTTTTTTCATCGCCGATCAATACAATGTTTGGGTTATACTTTAATGCCTGCTCAATTAATAATTCATGATTATTATGTGCCGTGAGAATTTCAACTGAAAATTTATCAGAGTTAGCGTTTATCACCTCCAAAGTCTGCACACCAATGGAACCGGTAGACCCGAAAATGGCAATTCGTTTAATATAAGAGTCAGTCATTAGTCAGTAGTTAGTCAATATTTGTGATCCGTTCGAAAATAATTGACCCATTGCATTAGTTCTCTGCCCATTTCATCAATTCATCTGCAATTGTTCTGTCATTGCTCAACCTTGGCACTTTATTTTGTCCCCCTAATTTACCAATTGATTTCATGTAATGAATAAATCCGTTTTTCCGTACCAGTCTTATTTTTAATGGTTGAAGAATATTGCCGGAAACAAGGTCGTCATAATAGATATTCTTTCTTCTCATTTGTGCATCGAGCTTTTTAATAAACTCCGACATGTTAGCAGGTTTGTTTTCAAATTCAATAAACCATTCGTGGTAGCTTTTCCCATCAATATCTTCCACCATCGGAGCCACGGTGAATTCCGTGATATGTATATGTTCCTCATCAGCAGTTTTCATTAAGGCTTGCTCCACTTCTTCGCCAATAACATGTTCGCCAAAAGCCGAAATAAAATGTTTGATGCGCCCCGTAACAACCAATCTATACGGTTCAGTAGAAACAAATTTCACGGTATCCCCTATGTTATATCCCCACAAACCTGCATTGTTGTTTATGATCATGACATAGTTTTCACCAATCCTTACATCTTTTAGCTGTAGTCTCGCAGGGTGATCGTTAAAAGTTTCAGAGGCCGGAATAAATTCAAAAAAAATTCCGCTGTTTGTATTTAACAGCAATCCATCTTCCTGCTGAGAATCCTGGAACGCAACAAATCCCTCTGATGCGGGAAAGGTTTCAATCGAATCTATTTTTTCTCCGATGCTGTCAAATAATTTGGCCTTGTAAGGCTCAAAATTCACGCCACCATAAACCATCAAAGAAAAATTCGGAAAAATTTCTTTCATTTTTTTCCCCGTTTTCTCTATCAGGCTATCAAAATACATTTGCACCCAGGGCGGAATGCCACTGATGAGTGTCATATCCTGGTTTATTGTTTCTTCAACTATTTTGCCAAGTTTAGTCTCCCAATCTTCAATGCAATTTGTAGTGTATGAAGGCAACTGATTTTTTCTAAGATAACTGGGCACATGGTGGTTTACTATTCCACTTAATCTGCCTGTCGGAATATCTCCAACTCTTTCCAGTTCCGGTGAGCCCGAAAGAAAGATCATTTTTCCATCTGAAAATTTTGTTTTACCAGTCTCTGCCATATAGCAAAGCAGCGCATTACGGGCCGTATTTATGTGATTGGGTATTGACTCTTTCGTAATAGGGATATATTTTATTCCGCTGGTAGTGCCTGAAGTTTTCGCAAAGTAAATTGGCCGGCCTTTCCATAGTACGTTATGCCTTCCTTCTTTGATTCTTTCTATATAAGGCCGCATTTGTTCATAATCCAGTATTGGTACGGCCTCTCTGAATTCTTCATATGTATTTACCGTCGCAAGCCTATGTTCTTTGCCATATTCCGTAATCCGCCCTGTTTTTATTAATTGCTTAAGAATGCTTTCCTGGTCTTCCACGGCCATAAGCATGCTTTTGCGTATTCCTTTATATATATATGCAGCAAACGGCTTAGCTAAAAATGATTTGATCTTCATCTGAATCAATCTTTTTAAGGGCCAGGTGGGGATGATAACCAATGGCGAACTTAGCCCACAAATATAGTCGAAGCCACCGTAGCTAACGCTTGTTTTCCGGTTTAAAACTTTGATTTTCTGTTTGCCGGTTACAAATTAAGGCCTACCTTTGCCCGCCCGGACAAAGTCTGTTCCGATGGGTTTGTCAATAAAATTTTCAAAATATGTTCGCCATTGTAAAAATAGCTGGTCAGCAGTTTAAAGTAGAACAAGATCAGACCTTATATGTACCGCATTTGGGTGGAAATCCCGGGGATAAAGTTGAATTTGCGGAAGTCTCTTTAGCTGATAAAGACGGTAAACTTTCTTTAGGTAAAAAGGCAAAAGTGAAAATCCAGGCTGAAATTGTTGATCATATCAAAGGAGAAACCTTGATAGCTTATAAACAAAAAAGAAGAAAAGGTTTTCATAAAAAGAAAGGACATAGAACGCAGTATACTAAGATTAAAGTAACAAGTATAGCTTAGTAAATTCGAATCTTGAAATTCGAATTTCGGTTTCAAAACTAAATTCAAAAATCATGGCACATAAAAAAGGTGAAGGCAGTGTAAAGAACGGTCGCGACTCACAAAGCAAACGCCTTGGTGTAAAAATTTTCGGAGGTCAGTCTATTATTTCCGGCAACATTATTCTTCGTCAACGCGGTACCGTTTATCATCCCGGAAAAAATGTTGGAGTTGGAAAAGATTTTACTTTGTATGCACTAACCGACGGTGTTGTTGAATTCAAAAAAAGAAAAAACAACAGGACTTTTGTTTCAGTAAATGCAGTTGAGGCATCTTCTTAAATGTCGTTATCCACATTCATGTTTTTAAAAATGTTGAAAAAATTTTTGACAGTTTAAAAAAATTTCTATTTTTACTGTCGATATAGATTTTTTTACTAACCATTTTAAATTCAAAAACATGGCAACAAAGAAAAAAGCTGCTAGAAAAGCTGCTCCAAAAAAGAAAGCTGCTAAGAAAGCTGCAAAAAGAAAAAGATAAGTTAACACGAACTTATGACGTTATAGCGAGTCCCGACAACTGTCGGGACTTTTGTTTTGACCGAGCTGAAATGCAGTCCCATAGCGGTGTTGCTGTTGAAGAGTAGCGACGTAAGCAAGGCGAAATAGTAGTTCCATTGCTGGCCTCAAAAAAAATGAAAATAATAACTTGCAGATATGGATAACTATGACATCTCAGATAATTTTTCACTTCTTGCCAAACTCATGGACATTCACGGGGAAAATTCGTTTAAATCGAAGACTTATTCGGTAGCGGCCTTCAACCTTGAAAAACTACCCCTGCAGCTAAAAGATACCCCCCGCGAAAAAATTTTTAACATTAAAGGTGTTGGCGACAGCGTGGGGAAGAAAGTGATTGAAATGCTGGAAACAGGTGAAATGAAGACGTTGAATGAATATCTTGAAAAAACACCTGCAGGAGTAGTTGAAATGCTCAATATAAAAGGTCTTGGGGCCAAAAAAATAAATACAATCTGGAAAGAATTGGAAATTGAATCGGTCGGAGAGCTTTTGTATGCGTGCAATGAAAATCGTTTGCTTTTATATAAGGGCTTTGGAGAAAAAACACAGAACAACATTCGTGATTCAATTGAATTTTATCTTCAAAACCAGGGAAGTTACTTATATGCGCAGATAGAAAGTTATGCACATGCGATGAATGAAAGACTACTCGATCATTTTAAAAAAGACAAAATAGTCCTCACCGGGTTTTTCAGAAGACAAATGGAAACGATTGATATATTGGAGTGGTGCACTACAGTTTCTCCACCCGAGTTAAAGAAATTCTTTTTGGAAGATGCCCACCTGCATGGGTTTCAAGCCATTGAAGAAGACACAGAAAATATTTTATTTAAAGGAAATGGAAATATGAAGGTTAAGTTTTACATCACTGATTCTTCGTCATTCTTCAAAAAACTTTTCCAGACGAGTTGTAGCGAAGATTTTTTAATTGGTTGGGAAAAACAATACTCTATTCCAATAGAGGCTCGCAGTGAAGAAGAGATCTTTCAAACAGCAGGCATCCCATTCATCATTCCCGCGTTAAGAGAAAATGATACCATCCTTGGCAAAGCAAAAGAAAACCAGCTGAATTCTGTTATTCAGCCTTCTGACATTCGATCCGTTATTCATAGTCACAGCAATTGGAGTGATGGTGTGAATACAATTGAAGAAATGGCAAATGATCTTATTAAGAGAGGGTATGAATTCCTGGTAATTTCTGATCATTCAAAAAGCGCTTTCTACGCTAATGGCCTAACAACTGAGCGAATAAGAGAGCAGCACAGGTATATTGACGAATTAAATGCAAAACTGAAACCCTTTAAAATTTTTAAAAGCATTGAGTGTGATATTTTAAATGATGGTAGCCTTGACTACTCAAATGACATACTTGCCACATTCGACCTTATCATTACCTCCATACACAGCAATATAAAAATGAACGAGGAAAAAGCAATGATGCGATTGCTAAATGCTATAAAAAATCCATACACAACTATACTTGGACACATGACGGGGCGGTTATTGCTAAGCCGCAATGGCTATCCCGTTGATCATAAAAAAATAATTGACTCCTGTGCTGAAAATCATGTGGCCATTGAATTAAATGCACACCCGAGACGTTTGGATATTGATTGGCGATGGATAGATTATGCTCTGGAGAAAAATGTTGTGATCTCCATTGACCCGGATGCCCATTCTATTGGTGGATTTAATGATGTAAAATATGGAGTATTCGCCGCGCAAAAAGCTGGGCTTGCAAAAGAACAAAACCTGACAAGTTTAAGTTTGCAACAGTTTGAAGAATATCTTGAAAAAATCAGAACGTTAAAAGGTATCTAATTTGCTATCGGCAACTCAACATGAAAGGTTGTGCCTTCACCCGGCTGAGTTTCAAACCAAATCTTACCCTGTGCCTGTTCTACGATACTTTTACACATAGCAAGACCGAGACCGGTGCCCGAAGATTTAGTTGTAAAGTTTGGGGCAAATATCTTCGATCGCATGGAGTCAGCAATCCCTTCGCCATTGTCTTTTATACTTACGATTATGCTGCCGTTTTCCTGGAATTCATTTACTTCAATTATACACTGGCTTTTATCATCACAAGCTTCTACCGCATTTTGAAACAGGTTAGTGAACAGGCGATTCATTTGAGTTTTATCCGCTCTGAGCATTACCTTATCAGGAACAGCTTCCCAGTTAATTTCTACTTGTGGTCCCCGCTGGTATAGTTCTTTTAATGAGCCAATCACTTCATGCATATCAAATAGTTCCACCTGCGTATTGCCGATATTGGCAAACTGGGAAAAATCAAACGCGATCTTTGATAAATGATCTATTTGTTCAACAAGAGTATGAGCAACATTTGCGGTTAATTCCTTTACATCCGGTGAATTATTCAAAATGGCTTTTTGCAGGTACTGAATGCTAAGTTTCATAGGCGTCAAGGGATTTTTTATTTCGTGAGCCACTTGTCTTGCCATTTCACGCCATGCGCCTTCACGTTCACTCCTGGCAAGTACCTGCGCACTTTCACCCAGCTTGCTCACCATTTTATTATATTCCTTTACTAATTCTCCTATTTCGTCATTTCTATTCCAAACAATCTCTTCATTCATCTTACCAAGGTTTACTTCTCTCATCTTGTCACCAATAATTGAAAAAGATCTCGTAATACGGTTAGTGATGAATAGAGCAATAACACCCGCAATCAGGAAGATAAAAGCATTCAGATTAATAATGGTCACCAAAAAGTTTGAGATCTCCTGATTCAATTCAAACTGCGACAGAAAATAAGGAATGTTAAGATATGCGTATTCTTTACCTTCATCACTCCGCACAGGAGCATAGATACTGAGGTATGATAAATTGCTGATATTTTCCTGCTGTACCCTCTCCACTTCACGCAGGCGGCTTAAATGATAAAAAGCTTCGGGGTTCATCTGCTTGCTCAGAACTCCCTTCTCATAAATATTATCCTGCGATGAAACCTGCAGGTATCCGTCCAGATCATATACGTTTACATCTACATTATGTATATCTGCAACTTCTGTCACTAATTTTTTAAGCTCTGTATTAGAACCCTCCTCATATATTTTTGTTACATCGTCAAAAATGCTGTGCTCCGCAATTCTTTTCTTCATTTCATTCACCATCACCTTCATCGTACGGCTAAGCTTATCAGTATTATTCCTGTTGTAGCGGGTAATAAAAAATGAAATAGTAGCTGCACCAATGATCAGGAAAGAAAGTATACTGATAAAAATAATAGTGCTATGCACCTGTGTGCGGATATTCATCTGGAAAAAATTCCTTAATTCCTGCCCATCAGTACCCACTTTTAAAAGAAATGAGATGGTTTGAATAAATGTTACCAAAAAAAGAAACGAACAAAAAATATAGGAAAACAAAGTGATCGCTTCAATAAGGGAGTCTCCCTTCCGTGCAAGGACAATTGTTTTTTCTGAGCTATCTCTGTACCACATCTCATCAAAATTTCCATTTTTCTTTTTTTCTATTTCTTGTTTGAGCATCTGGTCGTTTGTCAGCGATGTTGCAAAAGAATATTTTGGCGAATATTCTACGAGCTTGTTATTCTTATATATCGCAAAAGAATAAATCGGCGATTCCCTTGGATCATTTTCGTTTGGCTCTTTAAATAATGTAGCCTCTAATGCATTAGCCGTTGTTGTTTTGGGATTAGACACAATGAATACGGCACCAATTGTCTTGCCGTTATCATCTTTTACAATTCTCTTTGTGATATAAGTAATCTTATTGTAAGAAGACACATAAGAATAAAGGTCAGCAACGGTCTTGCTTAGCTTACTCTGGACGGTAATAATATTGTTTAATGACTCATACGATAAATCATTGTCATTATAGAGGCTGTTAAAAGTTGAGTCATCAAATACATAAAGACGCGTGTCATACCTGTTGACATAGCCTTTATAATTTGCCGTGAGAATGCTATCACGAAAAGCCTTGCCATTTTCTTCATCGCGAAAGCGATAGAAATTAGAAACAAGAAATCGGTTATCAAGATACGCAAGAGCTACCTTCAGTAACATTTCGTTTGAGGAATCATCCTGGCTGGCAATATTTTCAGCCATTGTCTTTCTGATCTTCCACTCTTTCACTTTATTTTCAGTAAGGATAATAGCTGATATTGAAATTGAAAAAATAAAAATCCAGAATAGTATACCCGCTACATTAATATGAAACCGATTTACAACCAATCCCCGCTGGCTCACTAGCCAGGTGTAACCTATAAGCCACAGTAAGACGGGAATATAAAACTGGACAGAAGGATCAGCAAAACGGAAACTGAGATAGACGAGACCGGTCAATCCAATTCCAAAATAGATTAATGATTTCCTGTGCTCAAACACAGGTAATATGAACTGAAACATCAGTTGCGTGAAATAATAATATCCCAGGGAAAGGCTTGCCAGTATAATAAATCCAACCACACTATATTTATCAAGACTAAAAAAATCGGTAACATCAAAAGATATTTTTGAATCTGCTACGAGACTTTTGATAATGCTTGCTAACATAAATGTGGAAATCACCAGGATCAGCAGCGAGGCCGTACCAATTATCCATTTCCTCGCGCCTTTAAATCTTCTAAGCAAATCCAGTCGGTTGCCCAGTTTCGACCAGGCGAATACAGTAACCCAGGAAAATATCAGGGAATTAATTAAAAGATCTCCCAACGAGCGGTTAATTAAATTAGTACCATAGATAGAAGGATCAAATAATTCAAACTGCCTGAATTCAAAAATTGATGGGAAGAAATAAATGACCATTCGGAAAACAAAAAGAATCATTATCAATGCCGCTACTCCCCGCCATTGGCTACTTTTCTCGCGGGCAACAGATTCTGCCAGTGAATGGGCAAATACAAAAAAGAAACAAAGGGCGAGCAGCCGAAGAATAACTGTGATCGTATCATTATACGGTATTGCGCTGGTCGGCTTCCTGTCAATATAAAAAAGCATAGTCCCGGATGAACCAATGACGGGATACTGAGTTGGGCTGTTGCTGATAATAATTCGTTTATTGGCCGTTTTACTATAGGCAAATTGATCGTTTAAAAACTGGCTTTCGATATAATACCTTGATTTGATCGGTATCATTGCATAAACCCACAGCTTGTTGCTCATACCGCTCAAGGCAAAATATTTTTTTATTATAACATAGTAACCGTTATCAAGTAGTTTAAAATATTCACTGTCGGAAAGATCATAACTGGATGGGGGAGGAATAATATTCTGATTACTCCAGAAAACCATCTGCTGCGTACCGAAAACCGTTTCTGCAACAATATAAATTCCATAGTCTTTTCCGTCAATTTTTTTAAATTCATCAAGAGACTCCCTGTTTTGAACCAGCTTCCGGAGCAAAATACTGTCCTTTGCAAACTCACTAAAATCTGCCTCCTGGTTCTGAATATAGCGGGCTAAAGATTTTTTCTCATGATTTACAGCAGAAACCCGTGTATAGTAAGAATTAAAAACAAAGGAAAGCGCAAAGGCTATTATGGCCAATGCAAGCAGGCTATACCTGGAGTATAAAATATGTCGAAAATCTATTTTCAATTATGGCTGATGTTTGATCGTATTCCAGATGGTGTCCATTTCTTCGAGGGTCAGTTCATCAAGACTTTTACTTGCTTTCAGCGCTTCGGTCTCCATCTTTGTAAACCTGCTGATGAATTTCTTATTGGTCCGTTCTAAGGCATTTTCTGCATCAATCCGCAAAAACCGTGCGTAATTAATAAGCGAAAATATCAGGTCGCCAAATTCATCTTCTATTCTATCTTTTTCATTTTCAGCGACAGCCGCATGTAACTCATTAACCTCCTCTTCTACTTTTTGCCACACCTGCTCTTTATTTTCCCATTCAAAACCCACCTGTCTGGCTTTTTCCTGCAACCGCATAGCTTTTACTGTGGCAGGCAATGACGTGGGTACTCCGCTCAATACGGATTTTTTTCCCTCCTTTAACTTTAGATTCTCCCAGTTTTTCTTTACATCTTCTTCGTCGCTCACCTGCACATTCCCATAGATATGCGGGTGCCGAATAATGAGTTTTTCTGCGATGGCGTTGATGACCTCCTCAAGGGTAAACTGTTTTTGTTCTTTTGCTATTCTTGAATAAAAAAGTATGTGGAGCAATAGGTCACCCAATTCTTCTTTGATGCCATTCCAATCTTTATCGGTAATTGCATCCGCCAACTCATAGGTTTCTTCAATGGTCATCTGACGCAAAGTTTCAACCGTCTGTTTTTGGTCCCAGGGGCATTTTTCACGAAGCTCATCCATGATGGAAACCAGGCGCAAAAAAGATTCATTCAGTGTTGACATATAGTTTGTTTAAAGCTGGAACATTGATAAAAAGAAAAAACCAACAAACAATAATAATAACGAGAAAAAGCCAAGTATGTTCAACAAGAAAAACTTTACAAAAGTCTTAAACCATCCCTGCTTGTAAAAATTCAGCATGGCTATATATAAATAAATGGGCCAAATAATGAATAATGCCAGTTGAATGCCTCCCAACCATTCGAAAGCTGTGTGTTCCCTTGCGGCCATCAATAGGAAAATAAAAAGCAACAGGATGAAACTAAAAATATAATGATGGATGGTGAAAATTGCATGATCGGCATAATAGAACTGCTTTCGACGCACATACAATAACTTCAACAGGAGTGCAAACAATGGAAGGGAAAGGAATAAGAGATATGGCAATTTATGTAGAAATATTTCGGTCCATTCGAGGGCGGCTTCCTTTACGCCTCCATCAAACTTGCCTGTTAGTTGAATTTGTTTCCTAATCATCATCCGGCTGAACCATCCGTCTTGTTGTGAACGACTAAATGTTTTTTGCGCTGAATCATATTCAGCAACACTATGATAACTTCTTTTACCACTATCATTTGACCAAAAGCTAATGTTTAAAAGAGTTGTATTTGTAAGAGGCTTCGTAGTATCCTTCAGAAGCCTGAGCTTTTTTGAAAGGACGGCCGAATCTCCTTCCTTGTTGATTTCTCTTTCCAGCTCACTAATCAAAGCCACGCGTTGAGAATCTGTCAATGGCTTATCCTTCCCGGAACTAAAGTTATTCCTGGGATTTACCAAAAGGAAGAAAATAAGAAAAAAAATGGCAGATATAAAAACATACATCCTTACAGGATTCAAATGGCTTGCCCTTCGGCCATTAATATATTCCTTCGATAAAAACCCAGGCTTAAACAGTAGGTATTTAAGAGAGTGAAAAAATTTACCATCGAAGTGAGTAATATCATAGAAAAAATGAATGACAAGGCTTCCAAAGCTTTCTTTAGGAACCACATTTTCTTGCCCGCACACATGACAAAAACGACCAATGACAGTAGCTCCGCAGTTCAGGCAGTCTTTCTCCTTACGTTCGGGTGCGTGGCTCACACTAAATTTTTGCTAAAAATAAGTACAAAAAATACAAGGGGCGATTTCTTTTTCGTTACTGAACAATTCGATTATTTTTGATGTGAAAACAATATCTGTCTTCATG
>WNFY01003015.1_pt1 | contig 19084 bp, 17 predicted proteins | sample 5400091 | NCBI WGS metagenome assembly WNFY01 (sample SAMN13153364, study PRJNA577476) | soil metagenome | isolation source: 60 cm soil or saprolite under grassland replicate 1 | place: USA:California | collected 2016-06-15
AGAACGTTAGGCTGTTGTTTAACTACCGAAAGCCAGACCGACCGGTTGGTTCAGGATCGGACCACACCCAGGTCGAATTTGTCAGCCGTTTTGAGCGCCCAAGCCATGCGAGGAGTGTTGTGCGAGATACCGCAACGGCCCTGCGCGTCCACGAGAATAATGCCGCCGTGGCCGTTTACCCGATCTTTGAGGTAGTTCATGGCTTCGTCTGCGACCCATTGCGGCAGGTTCCCGGACGCGACACGATCCGCAGCCCACTTCGCCAGAACCAATTTCATGATCGGTTCTCCCCAGCCGGTGGTGGAAACAGCGGCGCTTTGGTTGTCCGCGTAACACCCGCAACCGATCAGCGAGGAATCGCCAAGGCGCCCTGGAGTTTTGTTCAGCGTGCCGCCGGTGGAAGTTGCGGCGGCGATGTTGCCGTTTGCGTCGAGCGCGACTGCGCCTACGGTATCGTGAGAGATTGTGTGCGCCGAGAACAAGTCTTCCTTTTCTGCTTCGGCGTTCGACTGAAAGGCTCGGAGGCGGTCAATCTCACGCGGGATAATCAAGTCTTCATTCTGACAGAGCGGAATGCCATGCTCCTGCGCGAAGCGTTCTGCACCTTCGGCCACGAAATAGACATGCGGACTTTCGCTGAGCACCTTGCGTGCAGCTCGAATCGGATTGGCGATGTGCTCCACACAACCGACACCACCCGCGCGAAGCGTGGCGCCATCCATGATGAGGGCGTCGAGCTGGACTTTGCCATCGCGATTGAGGAAGCTGCCACGGCCGGCGTCGAAGGCCTCGTCATTTTCCATGACGACGACGGCTTGCTCGGCAGCGTCGAGCGCGGAGCCACCTTTCTCCAGGACGCTCCATCCGGCAGCAATAGCATTGCGGACACCGTTGAGGTGCGCTTCGACCAGATCGTCAGGAATGGCCCACGCCCCACCGTGTATGAGAAGAACAGGATTACTCACGAAGATCCTCGGAGAAAACTGGTCAGTGTAGCACTGCGCGGAATAGAGACTCAGTTGTTCCCGCTTGCCTACCCGGCACTCACGTGCCGGGCTATTTACATCACGTCGCTCCGCGACTGGATTTGAAATGATCAGGCTTCGTAGCGTGCAGATACTTCAACGGTGAAAAGATGCGAGGCTAGAAACCATACAGCCGCGATAGCGGCGGCATTTAACTAGCCCAGCACGTAAGTGCTGGGAACGAGTCGCACGAAGCGAGTCCCGCCAGGGACGGCACTCCTCCTGGAATGAACGATCCTCTCACATGGTCGTTGCGCCGGCGATCATTTCGGGAACTGTCACGAACTCGTAGCCTTCGGCCGCGTATCGCTTGAGCAGCGCGTCCACTGCTTTGACCGTGCCCGAGCGGTCGGCACCGAATGCTTTATGATCGCCATCGTGCAGCAGGATCACATCTCCGCCGCATACCCGTGCGCTAACTTTCTTCGCAATGTAATCCGCCGACGGTGCCTCCCAGTCGTAGCCCGTGACACTCCACATGACCGGCTGAAGCCCCAACTCCCTCACGACGCGGAAGACTCCTGGACGGCGCGCGCCCCATGGCGGACGAAAAAGATTGGAATGCTCGCCAACAGCGCTCGTGATGGCTTCACGACACTGCTCAAGCTCCTGGCGAACCGTGGCGAGCGGTTCGAACGTGAGAAAGGGATGTGTGAACGTGTGATTGCCGACCACGTGGCCGCGTTTCCTCACTTCCAGGGCAATATCAGGCCGTCGCCGAACGTAACCTCCGACCATAAAGAACGTCGCATGAACGTCGTGCTTCGCCAGAACGTCGAGCAAATGCATGGTGTGCGGGTCGTTTGGCCCGTCGTCGAAGGTCAGCGCAATCTGCTTGCTCCCGCGCCGCAGGCCGTGGAACGCTCGGCCAAACCACTGTCCCGTCGGCGCCATGGATTGATACCCAGCGACGACCGCAGCAGCGGCGGCGAAGGCGGGAAGGAGCATGGTGGGATTATGAAGGCCAATTTTCGGATTGTCGAATTGAAGAATTGACGAACTGAATCGGCCCCATAGCTAGTGGGTTCGCAATTCGACAATTCCAAGATTCCACACTTCGTCAATGCTGTTAACTTCTTCCTCAATTGCGCTTCGCCTGCTCTCGGGATATTCTCGAATGCTGCTTTCCTTCGCACTCAAATTTCCATGGCTAAGCTTTTTGATCTTCCCCGGTACATTGCAGTTGAAGGTCCTATACGAGTCGGCAAAAGCACTCTGGCAACGATCCTCGCCGAGCGCCTGAACGCCCAGCGCGTCACCGATCCCGAGCAGGCGTCACTGTTGCGCGCCTTTTACGAGGGCGAGCCTGGAGCCGCATTCCAGACGCAGTTTTCGTTCCTCATCCGGCGCTTTGAGCAGCTTCAGGCGCTTGATCTGGGTGCGCGCTCGCAGAAGCTTGTTGTTTCTGATTTCATTTTCGAGAAAGACAAGCTGTTTGCCTGCCTCAACCTCAACGATCAGGAGCTCGATACCTACAACCGCTACTACAACTATTTCCGCGAACAGCTGCCCACGCCCGACCTGGTGATTTACCTGCAGGCCACGCCCGAAGTGCTGAAGAAGAGGCTGAAAAAGAAGAACGCGCCCGGCGAGAAGGCCCTCAGCGAAGACTACCTGGAAGAAGTCGTGAAGGCCTATGAGCACTTCTTCTTTCACTACACCTCGTCGGACCTGCTGATCGTGAACACGTCGGAGATCGACTTCGTCGAGCGCAACGAAGACCTGCAGGAGCTGTTGCGAAAAGTCTCCGCCCCGATCAAGGGCACGCAGTACTTCCTGCCGCTGGGCAGCCAGGAAGCAGCCAGCGCGTAGAGTCTGGTCGTGAAGATGGGTTATGGCGATAAGGCGAGAATTACTCCGCTCGTGGGTATACGAAGCACTAGCTGACCCCAAGAGATTGACTTCGAACCCAAATCTACAAATCGAGAAGAAGCTCGACCCGATACGCGAGCAGCTTCCAAGCGAACTGCAAGATTCGGTTGGTACCGAACTGACAGGCATCTTTCAATTGGTCCGCAGGACCCGCAACGATGCTGGACGTCCTACCGGGGTACGAATTGAACGCGAAGAGGCCTATGCGCTGCTTCAGCTTTTTCCAACCTACACAAAGTCGGCGTACGATCTCATGAACTGGCTAAAGGTAACTCCGATCTAGATCTCACGCAGCAGACTTGACAGGTCTATATTTTGTTATTACAATTGTAATAACATCGTGAGGTTCTTATGGTCGAACTCAAAGTCCGCAAATTCGGCAACTCGCTCGGGGTAGTTCTTCCCAAGGACGTAATCAAACGCCTGCAGACAGGCGACGGAGAGAAACTCTTCCTGATCGAAAGCGCAGCGGGCGATTATCGTCTCACGCCCTATGACCCTGCCTTTGAGAAGCAAATGGAGAAGGTTGAGGAAGTCATGTCTCGCTATCGGAACACGCTGCGAGCGCTGTCGAAATGAAACAGGCAGAGCCTGTCTGGATTCTGGAGCGGGTTGTTCTCGCGACGCACGATCGTTTGCTGGCCGACCATGGCGGCGCAGAAGGATTGCGCGACGCAGGTCTTTTGGAATCGGCCCTGGCCCGCCCGCGCCAGCATTACGCTTACAGTTCTCCCGACATCATCGAGCTGGGCGCAATTTACACAACCGGCATTGTTCGTAATCACCCATTTGTAGATGGAAACAAAAGGACGGGGTTTGCAACCGGGGTCGCCTTTCTTCTGCTCAACGGTGTTGTTCTTCAGGCTGCGGAGGAAGAGGCCGCGCAAGCCGTTCTTGCCCTAGCCGCTGGCGACCTTGATGAAGCCGGTTACGCGGCCTGGCTGCGGGCCAATGTAGGGGCAAAGCGCAAGCGATAGGAAGCGAAGGCAAGCGGCACATCATCGCCGAACGCGGTTCTCCCCGTACGCGAAACACACTCAACTGCCTGGGTGAGGCGTTGTCAGCCTCGACCGAACGCCTACAGGCTTTCCGGCACGGCCAACTGCTGCATGGATCCGTTACGCCAGACTTTCACGATCACGTTTGATCCGTTGCCCAGCATCTGCCGCAACTGGTCCAATCCCGCCACCTTGTTGCCATTCACTTCCACGATCACATCGCCGCCCTGCAACTGCATCAGTTCAGCCACGCTGTCTTTCTCGACCCGAATCACGAACACGCCCGTCTTTTGCGCGAAGCTGAGCTTCTGGACTTCGTCGTCGGTGAGCACACGAGCCTGAATTCCCAGGCGCTTTGCGCTCGGTCCTGGCGCCGTTGTGGTTGGCGGCACTGCCGCTGCATTCGCCGGGACAACCGCATTCGGCGATGCCGGCGGCAAGGAAGCAAGCGATGGCGCGTCCTTCAAGTGCTTCTTGATTAAGGCTGCCGCCATCTTGCCGACATAGGTTGCATTTCGCTGGTTGTCTCCACTGCCAAATCCGCCTTTATACGCGGCCTCCGGGACAATGGTTGTGATCAGCCGGTGATCGCTCTTGCGATAGAAGTTGACCTCCATGGACAAACTTCGGATCCCCATCATGTGCTTCTCCAAACTGGTGATCTTGCCCTCGGCGACAACCACATCGGCGGCATCCGCCGGAGACGCGGCAACTCCCTCGTCGAGCACTTGCGCGGCAACGTGCTGCTTTTGGAGTTCCTGCTTGAGAGAAACATTGAAGTAGTCAACGAAACTCTGGGATAGTTCAACGCTCGGAGCTTTCGAGAAACGTTGCAGCTCAAGGACCTTGAAGTAGATCTGTGTGTCCTTGGCCGCGACGTCTGTGAGAAACAGGGGAATGCATAAGAGCAGGAGCCAAGAATAGCGTTTCATTCGTCACCTCATTCAATTCGGACCGGAGGAGGACAGCACGGGCCTGGTGCCATTACAGGACGCAGTCCCTTGCGCCTCAGTGACTTGCATCACATTCCGATTACGAAGGTCATGCCCGTCTTGTGCTTTGGATTTGCGCTCGACTCGGGGGAAGCTTTGCGACTAGAATCCTCAGGGCGGCATTCAAGCCGCTGCACAGGCTCTATCCGCCCGGTTGCGGAAGGGCACTGGAGGACATCGTGAGTCTCACTCCGATTGGCGCTCCGCGCCGGAAGATCACCGTTTCATCTCTCCGCGACAAGAAGTTCCAGCACGAAGCAATCACCTGCCTGACCGCCTATGACTATTCCAGCGCGCGCCTGGTGGACGAGGCCGGCATCGACGTCGTACTGGTCGGCGACTCGCTGGCTATGACCATGCTCGGGCACGAGAACACGCTGTCGGTCACCGTGGACGAAATGCTGCATCACGTGCGCGCCGCGCGCCGGGGAACTCGCAACGCGCTGCTCATGGCCGACATGCCGTACGGCTCATATCACGTGAGCACTAAAGAGGCTCGACGCAATGCCACACGCTTCGTCAAGGAAGGCGGCGCCGAAATGGTGAAGATTGAAGGCGGCGAAAAACGCGTGCCGCTCATTCGCGAAATTATTGACGCCGAAATACCCGTTGCCGGACATATCGGGCTCACGCCTCAATCGGTGAACCGCATGGGCGGATTCAAAGTGCAGGGCAAGTCTCTGTCGGAAATTGAGCAACTGATGCGCGACGCGACCGCTCTCGACCAAGCTGGCGTGGCGTGTCTGTTTCTTGAAGGGATTCCGCGCGAAGTGGCAGAGATGATCACGAGCGAAGTAGGTGCGCCAACCATCGGGATCGGGGCCGGACCGGGTTGCGACGGCCAGGTGCTCGTGTTTCACGACATCCTGAACCTGACGTTTGGGGCTCCGGCGAAGTTTGTGCGCCGTTACGGCGACGCGGCAGCCGAAATCACGAACGCGGTACAGGCATTCCGGGCGGACGTTTTATCCCGGCAATATCCCAACGACAAGGAGTCGTATCACTTGTCATCCGAGACAAAACAGGCTCTGGAACTGCTGCTGGAGCGCAAACGAATGATGCGCAAAAGGACGATTACCGCCATCGAGTAGGTGCCGGCTCTACGCTATTGTTTGTTCATCTGTTCGAGCTTGCTGGAAGCGAACTGGGCCGCCTGGCTCTGTGGTGCTTCCTTTGAAATCTGCTCGTAGAGTTTCTTGGCGTCGGCATTCATTCCCGCGGCCTGGTACGTCTCAGCCAGCTGGATTTGTACTGAAGACTTCCCTACCGTAGTCGTTGGGTTCTGAATCAGTTGCCTGTAGAGATCGATTGCGTCCTTGGTACGGTTCGTGTTGCGGTACACAGAAGCCAACGCCATCTTGGCCAGAGAAGAAAGTTCCGCATTGCGATATTCCGAAACCGGCTTCAATTCGCTTTCCGCAGCTGCGAAGTTTCCAAGTTGGGAGGAGGTAACGCCTAGAAAGTAGCGCGCGTAGTCCGCAGCGTGAGTGTGCGGATACTTGTTCGCAATGCTTTGAAACTCCTTGTGGGCCTCGGTAGCTCGCTCGTTCATGGACGCGAATGAAGGATACTCGGGCTGGGGCGGCATTCCGGCGGGGCGCACGGGAGAGTTCAGCGTCGAAACCGCCTTGGTGAAGTCAACGCTGGCCTTCTCGTCCTGCTTCTCAAGGTAGAACCAAATGCCCAGGGCCGCTGCAATCACCACAACGGCGATCACAACGCCTGTAATCAGTTTGTTCTTGTGCTCGGCCGTCCAATGGACGGTCTGCTCCGCAACCTGGAGCGTGGTCCTGCTGAATTTGTCCTGTTTGAGTTGATGACGGGTCTCTGCGCGCACAAACTTCCCTTCTGCCTGCAATGGTCGGAAGCTTCAGTCTATCAGTGGAAAAACGGCAGCGTCAAAGACGGAAGCGGGAGAATAGGGTGAGGAGCAGAAGGTTTCAAGGCTTCTGAGGCTTCTGAGGCTTCTGAGGTTTCTGAGGTTTCTGAGGTTTCAAGGTTGCAGCCTCAAGGTGTCACACCTGGGCGCATATCGAAGCGGAGGTAGAATGCTGCTGACCGGAGAAATGGCCGGCTCTAAGGCAGCGGCTCAATCCGCGCGGCGGCCAACTGAAAGGACATCCGTGAAAATCCGCGTTAATCCGCGGGAATGAATTTATGAACTTCCAAAACATTATCCTCGAAAAGAGGAACTCAATCGCCTACGTCACCGTCAACCGGCCGAAAGTGCTGAACGCCCTGAACATGGCCACCATGGACGAACTGCGCGCGGCGTTTCATGAGATCAAGAGCGACGCCGCAATTCGCGTCGTCATCCTGACCGGCTCCGGCGAAAAGGCGTTCATCGCTGGCGCGGACATCGGCGAACTGGCGAAGAACGACGCCGTCAGCGCGAAAGAATATACCCACCGGGGCCAGAGCGTGCTCAACCTCATCGAGAACCTGGGCAAGCCGGTGATCGCCTGCATCAACGGGTTCGCTCTTGGCGGCGGATGCGAGGTCGCTATGGCCTGTACTCTGCGCCTGGCGAGTGAGAACGCGAAGCTTGGCCAGCCCGAAGTGAAGCTTGGAGTCATTCCCGGTTACGGTGGCACGCAACGTCTGCCGCGCCTGGTGGGCAAAGGCATCGCCATGCAGATGTTGCTCACGGGCGAAATGATCACGGCGCAGGAGGCTTATCGTATAGGGCTGGTGAACGAAGTGACCGCACCGGCCGATCTGATTCCTCGCGCCGAGGCGATCGCGCAGAAGATCATCGCCAACGGTCCCCTTGCAGTTCAGTACACGATGGAAGCGGTGAACAAAGGCATGGAGACGCCACTCGCCGAAGGGCTGTACATCGAGGCCGCGCTATTCGGCGTGGCTTCGGCGACCGAGGACAAGAAAGAAGGCACGGCAGCGTTTCTGGAGAAGCGTCCGGCGCAGTTTAAAGGCAAGTAACTTCTTCTCCACGGATCAACACGGCTTTTCGCGGATTCCATATATCATTGTCATTCTGGGACGGCTTCAGCCGAAGGCCTGTGCATGGCTGTGTTCGGTGAAACGCAGGTTCTTCGCTTCCCTCAGAATGACGAATGTTCAGGACTAAAACCATTTCACCACAGAGACACAGAGACTCAGAGAAGAACATCGCAGAGAAGATCCGGCGCGAAACGCTGGCTGGCGACCTGAATGCCCAACGCCTTAGTTTCGGAATCGTCGTTTCACGATTCAACGAATTCATTACTGATCGGTTGCTGCGCGGCGCGTATGACGGGCTGATTCGCTCGGGTGCGCGGGAGAGAGACATTCGTATCGTGCGTGTTCCTGGCTCTTTCGAAATCCCTTCCGCGGCGCGTACGCTCGCTGAAACGAAGAAGTACGACGCGATCATCTGCCTCGGGTGCCTGTTGCGTGGAGACACGGCGCATTACGACGTCATCGTGAACGAAGTCACGCGAGGGATCGGGCAGTCCGCGCAGGGGACTGGCGTGCCGCATGCGTTTGGCGTGCTTACCTGCGACACACTGGAGCAGGCGATCGATCGCGCCGGGTTGAAAATGGGCAACAAGGGTTTTGAGGCGGCGCTGGCGGCGATTGAGATGGCGAATCTGAAGAAAGCTGTCGTTGGTCGTTCGTCGTTGGTCGTTGGCAAACGCAAGACTGTCGTCGGTCGTCAGGCGTTGGTCGTCGGCAAGAACAAAGCAAAACCACGCGCCGCTTCATCGAAGAAACGCAAATTGTAAGTTCCCTCGCGGAGCAACTCAACGCTTCCTGTAAACTGAACCTGTTGGGCTCTGAGATTTGGGGCCGACGACCGAGAGCCGACGACGACAGTTTCCCCCCATGGGTACCCGACGCAAATCCCGCGAACTCGCACTGCAGATGCTGTTTCAGGCTGACATAGGCCAGCAGCAACCGGATGACGTTCGCAAGACATTCTGGAAGGGTCGCGGCGAGGTCGGGGACGACGTTCAGGGTTTCGCGGAAGACATTTTTCGCGTTGCCCAAGACCGTTCGACGGACATCGACAAGCTTATCGAGAGTCACGCCGAGAACTGGCGCATGGACCGCATGGCAGCCGTCGATCGCAACATCATGCGTGCCGCAGTCGCCGAGTTGCTGGGATTTCCAAAGACCCCCCGCGCCGTCGTCATCAATGAAGCCATCGAAATCGCGCGGAAATTCTCAGCACCCGAGTCAGCGCAGTTCATTAATGGCGTACTCGACAGCGTGGGAAAAGAGATCGAAGGCCAGGGACCTGGCCGGCATGCCGCGGAGCGGCTTTAAGGAGTGGTCGCAACCAAGTCCGGGTTGCAGGTGAGCGGAACCGTCCCGGTTCCGTTTTGGCCATTCGCGCTCACCCCTGCCGCATTCGCAACCGTGATCGTTCCGGTGCTGGAGGTGGCCGCGTTTACAGCCGTGATGGTAAATGTACCGTTGTTCCCAGCGTCTGACATGCCGGCAATCACAACACTCTCCCCCGCCAGCGGCACGGAACCGTTTAACAGATTGTAGGCAAAGGTTGTGCTGGTTCCACTCTGCTGGGCGGCGGAGATCGTGAGCGAAGACAAGAAGACCTGCGTTGCGGGGTTTCCGGGCGCAATGCACAAACTATTCTGCGGGAAAGGGAGCATCACCTGTTGAGTGTCCAGGCCGGTCGTGGTGTCGATCACATGCACGGCACCATCGTCTGCTCCCACGAGCAAGTTGCTCGTTCCATTGAGAGAAGCGCTCAGCGGAAGGGCGCTACCCGCCAGAGAAATCAGAGATGTAGTACCCGCAGTGACACTGAAGCTGATGACAAAGGGCAGGGGCGCGGTGGTACTTCCGATCGCTGTCCGTCCCAGGATGTACGCCACGTCCCCGTTCGGGGAAAGGAAGAACTGCGTCGGCGTAAAGCTCCCCACGCCAAGATTGACGGACGGTCCAAGAGTGTTGGTGATGTTCAGAAACCCGCGGGGAGAGGGACAGCCTGACGTGTTTGCGGGTGGCGTCTGAGGCCCCGTAATCGTCGCCGTAACAGTTTGCAGATCGGGCGGTGTCAGTGCCAGAAGCGACATTCCGTCCGGAAGGGTGCGAAGCATCTGCCCTGGAAGGCCAACGCTGCCAAGCGATCCAGCAGCGCTCGGGCCGCATGTCGGCAGAGAGGAAGTTTGCATGGTCTCTGCTGTATAACCAACACTGCCGTTTCCTATGAAAGCGGCGGCGTTCGCCGGGGCAGACAGCGAGATGAACTGCGGCGAGTCCACTTGCGAATACACCAGCAGACATCCGGCCGAAGAACTTCCGGGACAGCTCGTACCCGAAACAATATATGCCTTTAAGCCGTCGGGAGAAAACGCAGCGGCCGTAGCGTTCGGCATTAGGATTGGAACCAGAGTCCGGGAATTACTGTTGCAGTTTTTGCAGATATTTACTCTGCTGGGCGAGTCGGTTGTATCGGACAAGATCACTGTGCTCGAATCTGGTGAGACCGCAAGCACCCGTCCGGCCGCGCCATTAAGCTGAGAGGCTGAACTTCCGCTGAAAATCATCAGACCTTGTGTACCGAAGCCGGCATCGTCGACTCCAAGGTATGCCAAGCTGGCGTTGGCGGGGCCGAACAAAAGCGAATTGGGCGCAAACGGCAGATTTGCCGGACTCCCAGCAGCGAAAGTTGAAGTCGTACCACTCCGCGTGATGGGAACAATTCTGGTCGTGCAAGCCTGCGTAGTGCTGCCGCACGCCGTGGTCGTGACATAGGTAGTTAGGCTTCGGGAAGACGATGTGGCACCCGTGACCTGGATGTTCAAAGCATCTGTCGGATAGATCGGCATCGAGGGAGCGATCCCGCCATTGCAGGATGGGGGCGTGCACGCTGCGCTGACAGCCGCGCTGCCCGCGGCCGCACCCGTAACGCTTCCGACACTGGCGACCAGTCCGTTAGGCGCACCGGTCACGGTGACAGATTGCTGATTAGTTGACGTCCAGGTTAGCGGAATGCCCGTGAGTGTCATCCCGATGCTGTCCCGCACAGTGGCATTTACAGACAACGAGGTTCCGGAACTCAGGAGAAATGACGTGGTTGAGGATGAGTTTCCGGGAACACTGAGCGAAATGGTCTGCACCGGACAGGTTGTAAATGGCAGCGGTTGCGATGTGACTCCTCCGGCCGTCGCAAAAATGGAAGTTGTGCCGGGTGTGCTTGCTGTAGCGATCTCCTGGTTGAGCGGGGCGGTAGCTCCAGCGAACGAGAGCGAGACAGGCGAGGAGGTAGAAGACTGACCGGAAACGCTTGCAGCCCCCCAATTGTATGGGCCTACGGTCTGGGTAATGTCGTTCGTGCCGGAGGTTCCTGCGAAGGCAAACGCTTCGAAAAGCACGCTCTCTGGCCCCGTGGGCACCCCCTTGGACAAGCAGGCTGAAGACAAGGTAGGCGGCTGGTTTGGAACTTTCTGGATCACGATACGGGTCACATGCTGGTGCACATAAACCGTGACTGGAATGCTCGCGACGCCGTTAGCAAACGCTGTGACCGTCGCAATACCTGTGCTTCCTGGAGTGCACACAACAGGAACGGTCAAAGAGTCCCAGGTTCCGGCACAGGCATTGCCGTTAGCTCCCACAGTAACCACGCTGGGATTGCTGGATTGAAACGTGAACGTCTCTGTAAGGCTAGTGCCCGCAGAATTCCTGGCGGACGGAGTTAAGCCCGCCGTCTTACCGGGCTCAAGGCTGATGTTACCAGGAGTAAGAGATATGGACGCAGGCACTTGGTTGTTCGTCACACGCGTGCTGCTGCCACTGCTACAAGAAATCAAAAGTGAGCAGGCTGCGAGAACACACACCAGCGATGTAGCGGAAACAAATCTACCCATGAACCCTTCCGCAAAGAAATTAGGAGCAGCGCTTCTGGAAAACCCTCAGTTTAGAGGTTGCAGGTTTTTTCAGCAACTCGTCTGCACTGGAATCTTGCCCGGGCAACATACAACGTGAGATGCAAGGCTGCGGGTAAGTCGCGGGCAATCGGACAGAAAAATTCCTAATGGCTGACATGTAACCTTAGGCTTACGGTGTATAACTGGAGTCTCACTGCAGGCTCTCCACTACCATCGCAATTCCCTGCCCTCCGCCAATGCACGCCGTTGCCAGCCCGTATTTCTTTTTTCGACGCCGCAGTTCGTACAGCACCGTGATCACCAGCCGCGTCCCTGTCGCACCTAAAGGATGGCCAAGAGCAATTGCGCCGCCGTTGACATTTACCTTCTCGCGATCAAGGCCTAATTCTCTTTCGACCCCGAGATACTGCGCCGCAAAAGCTTCATTGACTTCGATCAGATCGATGTAGTCGAGCGTCAATCCCGCCTTCTGCAGGGCCAGCTTGGTCGCCGGAACCGGACCACTGCCCATGATTTTGGGATCGACGCCTGCTATCCCCCAACTCATGATTCGACCCAGCGGCTGGATGCCACGTTTGCCGGCTTCTTCCAGCGACATCAGGACCACCGCTGCGCCGCCATCGACAATCCCGCTGGCATTCCCGGCGGTCACGGTTCCGTTCTTTCCAAATGCGGGCTTCAGCTTCGCAAGACCTTCGATGGTCGTCTGCGGACGCCGGTGGTCATCTTCGGCCAGCGATTCTCCTGTCGCCTCACCTTTGGAGTTCTTCAGCGAAACGGGGACTAGCTCCTCTTGAACGCGGCCTGATTTGTACGCATCATCGGCACATTTCTGCGACCGCAGGGCAAACTCATCTTGCATCTCGCGGGTGATTCCGTGTTGCGAACCGTACAGTTCCGCAGTGTTCGCCATATACAGCCCGCAATAGGTGTCCAGCAGCGCAACCATAAGGGAATCTTCAAGCTTCCCACCGGGAGCGAGGGTGAAACCATCGCGGCCGCGAATGACGAACGGCGCCTGCGACATGGCTTCCATGCCGCCGGCCAGCGCGACCGAAGCCTCTCCCACCTGTATCATGTGCGCCGCGCTCACAATCGCCTGCATTCCGCTCCCGCAGAGGCGATTTACGGTCAGGGCTGGAATCTCAACCGGCAGTCCCGCCCGAAGCCCCACATGACGGGCGCCGTAAAGGGCATCGCCACTGGTCTGTTGCGCATTTCCAAACACCAAATGATCGAACTCGCTGGGCTTGATGCCCGCGCGGTCGATGGCCCCCTTTGCTGCGATCGCACCCAACTCCTGCGCTGTAAAGTCTTTGAGCTTGCCGCAATAACGGCCGAAGGGCGTACGCGCGCCACTGACAATTGCGATGTCACCTGGTTTGAGCATGAGGGGCTTGCTGATCGGTTCGAATGATCGCGAAGGATCAGTCTAGCAGTGAGATGGATTGGTTAACAATCTGGGGGGATCGATCGAGGCTGAAGCGTTTCGATGAGAGTTCTGCGATGTGACTTCGCGGGTACCTGTGAGACTACGCCACCGCGGCCGCGGTCAGAGCCGGACAGAGCGCAACGCTCTTTCCGCTGCCCTCGGCGACGGACTTCTCAAGACTCCGTTCGGCCCGATTGATGAGCTCGGTGACGATATCCACGGCATCGAATTCCTGACGTACCACGCCTTCCGCCACTCCCGCATTGAACAAACTCGCGAGCTGTTTTTCAGGAACGGCCGCGCTCATCACGCGGCGCATTTTCTCCACCACCAATAGGGCTTCTTTCTCTGCGGTTTCGCCCAGCACGATGGCGATGGCATTTGCCGCGTAGCGGAATGCGAGATCATTTTGCCGAACATTGGCTGCGACCACCTGCCCCAAACGGTGCATGGTGCTCTCTACAGCAGCCTCTCCAACCTCTTTTGCGAGAGCTGGACGGTCTCCGAAACGCATGAGCACGACGGAGACCGGGCTGTTCTGCTGCTTGGCGCGCCGCACTTCCCCCATCAATAGATCGAGATACGAAGCGCGCTTCAGAAGCCCAGAATTTTCGTCGGTGACCGAGAGATTCTTGACCAGCCGCCGCAGGCCGGCATTATTGAGCGCGCTGGCCCCCTGCTCGGCGATCATTTTGAAAATCAGCACATCGTTTGCTGTCCAACCCCGAGGTGTGCTGCTGAGAAGAAGCAGGACTCCCAGTTCCCCGCCTTCTCCCAGGGGCAGCGCCACGCAAGACCGTACCCCCAGGTCGGCAAATTCGGGCGCAAGCTCATTCAACTCGGGAGCCGAAGCGATTTCACCATAAACCAGCGGGCCCCTTGCAATCGCCAAGTCGTGCAATCCGCAGACTATTTTTTCCAGAGAATCTGGCTGCGCGGGCGCTCCCCCCGACGAGAACTCCTTCATCACCGTGACGCTTAGCCCTGGTTTCCGCAGAGCCGCCAAACAACGGTCTAGCGTCCATTGAGTCCCAATCTCGACCGCCATCGTGTTCAATACGCCTTCCGCGCTGTTCTCGCGATTCAATTTCCTGGTGATATCGGAGACGCGCGCGAACCCGCTCATGTCACTGTCGAACGAAGTAGACGCCGGTGCAATGGCTGTCTGGACTGGAGTGCGCCCTGCAGCCGGGGCTGATGGGGCCTGACCTCCGCCGTACTGAGGCATGAGGCCGGCGCTCATGTAAAGCTGTTGCAGCTCCGGATTGCGCTCCTCTTCGTGCGGAAACAGTTGCTGAATTCGCTGCAGGCGTTCGAGAGCTTTGTTGCGCATACCGTACTGCACAAGAATTTCAGCCTGCACCATCAGGTCCTGCAAGGTGCCCGCTCCCAGCGACTTCTCCTCGCTGCGAGAGGGAGCAGCAGGCGTCGCGCCGGTAAAGCGGGACGCGATCACCTGATAGCGGCTGTCATCAACCTTGCCTTTCAACATTTCGAGCCGCTTGTGGTGCCCGGATTCATAAGGATCAATCTCCGCTGAGCGGTCGAGTGCGTCTCCGGCTTTCGCATAACTGCCTTCGGCGCAGTAGAGATCGAAGAGCCGGAGGAGCGTAGCGCAGTAGTCAGACTCGCGGTTGGCCGCGTTGAACTGATCGGCCAGAAATTCCAGCATCTCGACCGAAGGCCTGTGACCGGCAACCACGTCCTGCATCATCGCGAGAAACGTTCTGCGTTCGCCCTTGCGACGCTGGAAGTGTTCCAGCTTTTCAGCCAGTACAACGGCTTCACGATCGAGTTGGGAATCCAGAAATGCGCCGATCAAGTCTCGGACCTGCTCAATACGCGAAGGATTCTGTTCGAAGATCTGCCACACCAGCGGAGCCGCTTCGGTAAGGCGGTTCGCGCTCAGCAGCGCGCGCGCATACAAGTCACGGAATTCCGCGGAAGCATTCCCCGCGCTGGCCAGAGGATCAAGGACAAAGATCGCCGCGCCGACTTGTTGCTGCTGCATCAGGGCGCGCGCATATCCGATGGCGATCATCTCGTCGGTGGCATCTTCCGCATAGGCCCGCTCGTACCACTGGCTGGGATCGGCGCTGGAACCTTCGGCCAGTTGCGCAAGCTTGAGAAAGGCAGCAGCGGCTTGTTTTCCGTCCCCCATCTCGGACGAGAGTTCGCCGAATCGCACAATATTTCGCTCAGTGCTCTCAAGCGCCACAATCTTCTTTAAAACCGCAAGTGCGTCTGTCTTGCGTCCTTGTTTGGAAAACTCCTCCAATACGCTTTCGTAGGTTTCGACCGCAAGCTTGCGGTTGGACTTCTCAAGAAGTTCAGCGAAACGCCTCTTCTGTTCGCAGCTGGGATTCGCAAAACGTGCCAGCTTCTTATAGGTGAGGCTCGCGCGAATCGCATCGCCCGCAGCGAGCTGCCGCTCGAACAACTCTCCGAGGAGTTTTACCGCTTCGGGCAAGCGTTGCAAGGACAGGCAAAGGTCGGCCGCCATCTGGCGAACCGTGTCGCTGGACGGATCCAATGCCAAAGTCTGCAGGAATTCTTCAAGAGCTTCGGCGGGCTTCCCTTTTTGCAGCAATTTTTCGCCGCGCTCTACCTTCCTGGCGATCTCTTGCCGATCCAACGCAGTACAGGTGACTACGATTACCAAGGTCATCTTTGAACCATGCCGATTCGAAATTACCCTCGTAAGGCATGAAGGTGGTTTCTTCTGCGAGGTTTCCCGGGGCCACACTAACCTGATATTGGCCCGGAAGTGTACCTTCGCGGCCGAACGAACATGTTTCCAGCAGCCATTCTTCTCTTATCTACGGACGAGCGGTTCTTCTTTATGCCGGTGATCGGCGCGATCGCTGGCCTGTACTGGTTCTACAGCGGGTTCCGCTTGCTGCAACGTAAGCGGCTCATCCTGAATACTCCGGCTTCGAAGATTCGTAGCGCATCCATGGGACTGGTGGAGATCAGCGGCTTAGCGACTGGCCCATATGTCATGACATCGCCTCTCAAGCAGGTTGAGTGCTACTACTACCAGAGCACCGCATGGGAAATGCGGCGGCGCGGAAAAAACAACGAGTGGGTCAAGGTCGCCGAAGAGAACTTGCAGGTGCCTTTCTACCTGGACGACAGCACCGACAAGGTGCTGGTGGATCCGCGGGGCGCGGACCTGGATCTTCATTGCGACTTCCAGGAAGAATACAACCGGTCGATCCTTTTCGAAGGGCCTGAGATGCCCGGTTGTGTGCGCGAATTCCTCGAACGTCGGGGTGTCGATCCCAGCAAACGGATCAAGGTAGAAGAGCATTGCATCAAGCCCAAGAATTTTCTATTCGTGCTGGGGACGCTGTCCCAGAATCCCGGAGTTGACGCTAGCGTGGCGCCGACCTGGGCACAACGCATAGGCGATCAGCCCCTGCGATCGCAAGCCACAATAGAAATACAGCCAGAGATCATCCGCCTGTCGAAAGACAACCAACGGGTCGCAACCACCGAGATGACGCAACAGCAGAAGATCGCGGCTGCGTTGTCGAGAGCAGGAATGTCAAATCCAGCGGCCTGGACTGCGACCGCAGTAAGCACCGCGACCGCTTCAGCGGCCGCGAAAACTGCGGTTGCCGTCGAAGCTCAGCCTGCAACGGAAGATGTTGGAACTTTCGACCTTCATCCTCCGGTTGTGCTGATGAAGGGCAGCCATGACCCGGCATTTTTCATCTCCTGGAGGAGTCAGCGGGATGTGGTCGCATCCCTGGGGTGGAAATCCAGTCTCATGATCTGGGGTGGCCCCGCCCTGACACTTTTGTGTACATACATCTTGCTCGCGCATTTTGGTCGGCTGTAAGATCGGGCGCGAGTACAGGAGACACTTATGGTTCTCGTCATCTCGCTGGCATTCCTGTTCGCCATTGTCGCTTCCGTCATTTACCTGGTTACGATTTACAACGGGCTGGTGGCGATCAAGAACGATATCGACAAGGCATGGGCAAATATCGACGTCCTTCTGAAGCAGCGGCACGACGAATTGACCAAGCTGCTCGACACCACTAAGGGATACATGGAGTTCGAGCGCGACACGCTGACCAAGATCACGCAGGCGCGCAGCCAGTACCAGCAGGCGGTCACGGTTGATCAGAAGGCACAGGCCGATCAGAGCATGACCTGGGCACTGCGCGGCTTCTTCGCCGTGGCGGAAAATTATCCGGAACTGAAGGCCAACACCAATTTCCAACTGCTCGAGAAACGTATTTCCGAACTCGAAAGCCAGATTGCCGACCGCCGGGAGTTTTATAACGACTCGGTCAACACCATCAACATTCGCATCCAGCAAGTGCCGGACACATTCGTCGCAGCCTTCATGCAACTGACGCCGCGCACCATGCTCAAGGTTGATGAGGCGGACAAAGCCGACGTAAAAATGTCGTTTGCACAGGGCAAGTAGCGGCCCTGCGCTCGACAGGAATCTGGGTCAATTTGTCCGAAGAGCGCGGCGACCCGCTCGTAATTGGATTTGACCGCAAGCGCTCCTAGGCGTACCTTCAACTGCTCTCCCGTTGCGAGGTGTGTTCATGCCAATCTCCGCCGTGGATGCCCTGAATCCCGCATTCGAGCACACCAAGAAGCAGCTGTTTCAACCCTTCCGCCTTGGCCAGTGGACACGCCTTGCCCTGGTCGGACTTTTCGCGGGCGAGATGGCAACCGGAGGTGGCGGAGGAGGTCCGAATTTTCAGGCACCCGCAGGGCATCCTCATGGCAACCTCCCGGGGATGCCGCACATCGATTTCGCGCTGCTGATTCCGTTGATCGTCATGGCCGTGATTGGGGTTGCGGTGCTGTGGCTTGTCTTCCTCTACATCAGTAGCCGGATGCGATTCATCCTGTTCGATAGCGTAATCGCCAAAAAATGCGAAGTACGGCGCACGTGGCGCGCCCGGCGGGAACCCGCGCTGCAGTACTTTGTCTGGCAGATTGTCTTTTCACTGGTGGCTTTCGCCGGAATCGTGGTTCTCGTAGGCCTTCCCGCGCTTGGAGCTCTGTTGCTGGGATGGTTCTCGCATCCGCACGAGCATATTGCAGGCTTGATCCTGACTGGCGTGGCGGTATTTCTCGCGTTCATGGCATGCATTGTCCTCTTCGTCTGCGTGCACGTTTTCACCAAGGATTTCGTCGTTCCGCAGATGGCGCTGGAAAACATTTCTGCCTTCGAGGGATGGCGGAGACTACTGCCAATGCTGCGAGCGGAAAAGGGGGGATACGCCGGCTATGCCGGAATGAAAATCGTGATGGCTCTGGGAGCGGCTTTTGCCGTCACTGTCGTGGTCGTCATTCTGGTGCTGGTGCTGTTGATTCCGATCGGCGGCGTGGGGCTGCTTTCGGTCCTCTTCGGAAAGGCGGCTGGCCTCTCCTGGAACGTCTTCACGATTACCCTGGTCGTGGTTGCCGGCTGCATGTTTCTTCTGGTGCTGTTCTACGGCGCGGCGCTGATTTCGGTCCCCGTGATTGTGTATTTTCCCGCGTATTCCATCTACTTTTTTGCTTCTCGCTATCAGCCACTAGCAAACCTGATTTACCCGCCGCCCCCTCCGCCGGCCCATTCGCCGCCTGTGACAGAATCACCGGCATAAACCTCGGTCAGTCTTTCGTCCGGTGCCAGTCGAAACGGCGCCCCACAATGCATTTCACGATCAGGTGATCGGTGGAATGCGTCATGCCGACACCAACGCCGGCATTAAATTCCCACTGCGGCCCGAAATCGATATCGATCGAAGGAAAAAGTTGCTGCTGCTGCTGGCGCAGAGGGTCGAAGTCCGTAATCGGACCATAGGCTGCGTAATACTCAAAACCTCCCGCGACCCGCTTGGTAAAGTTGAAGCCAACTTTCGCGTTCGGTGAGAATTCGACC
>WNFY01002056.1_pt1 | contig 19082 bp, 23 predicted proteins | sample 5400091 | NCBI WGS metagenome assembly WNFY01 (sample SAMN13153364, study PRJNA577476) | soil metagenome | isolation source: 60 cm soil or saprolite under grassland replicate 1 | place: USA:California | collected 2016-06-15
TACGAGGCGCCGCAGGGCAGCGCATTCTCCATCGACACCGCGAAGGTATTTATCGATCTGCCGCAGGAGGGAAGGACAGGGCAAATAGAGTCATTGGACGCGACCGCCCTGCCGACGCTCAGCTCGACGCTCTGGTCAACCGTCGCCACCGATAAACCATTCGAGGCCACACTCCCATTCTCTTTTACCGAAGCACAGCGGCGCGTCACCTGTGAGATCTTTGGCGACCTGGCGAAGAGCAAGCCGATGTGCCGTCTCCTACAAGGCGACGTGGGCGCTGGCAAGACAGCGGTGGCGGCGGCGACACTGTTTATGGCGGCGCTCAACGGCTTTCAAGGGGCGATTATGGCCCCCACCGAACTCCTCGCCGAGCAGCACGCACGCAGCATTAGCACCATGCTCGAACCCTTCGGCATTCGCACTGTCCTGCTCACGGGGAGCATACGTACACGAGAACGCGCGATGGGAAAGATGGCGCTGGAGAACGGTCAGGCGGCGGTCGCTATCGGCACGCACGCTCTGATTCAGGAGGATGTCAACTTTCAACGGCTGGGGCTGGTGATCATCGACGAACAGCACCGCTTCGGCGTAGAACAGCGCGACGCACTGAGACAAAAGGGCTACCACCCACATATGCTGGTCATGACCGCAACGCCCATTCCACGCACCCTGGCGCTCACACTCTATGGCGACCTGGATGTCTCCATCATCGACCAGTTGCCGCCTGGACGCCAGAAGATCATCACGCGCTGGCGTACCGGAGCCAGGCGCGGCGAGGCGAATACCACCATCGCGCACCAGGTCGCGGAGGGACGCCAGGCGTTCATCATCTGCCCACTGATCGAGGAATCGGAGTCGCTGGCGGCTAAAGCGGCAACCAGCGAGTACGAACGCCTGCAGCGCGAGGTATTTCCACATCTGCGGCTGGGGCTGTTGCACGGAGGCATGAAGGGCGCTGAAAAAGATCACACCATGCGCCTCTTCCGCGATGGCGAACTCGATATCCTCGTCGCCACGTCCGTTATCGAAGTTGGCATCGATATCCCCAACGCCACGGTCATGGTGATCGAGGACGCCGACCGCTTCGGCCTCTCGCAGCTCCACCAGTTCCGTGGACGCGTCGGACGCGGCAAATACCAGTCGTTCTGCTACGTGCTCAGCGCGGAGGCCGGTCAACAGGCACAGGAACGCCTCGGCGTCTTCCAGGATATTGATGATGGTTTCCGCCTCGCCGAAGAAGATCTGCAAATACGAGGTCCTGGCGACTTCTTTGGCGTGCGCCAGAGTGGCATGCCAGAGCTACAGGTCGCCGACCTGAGCGATACGCCCCTGATCGAGCTAACACGAAAGCTGGCAGGTAAATTGTGGGAGGACGATCCATACCTGCGCAAAGCGGAGCACAGCGCCTTGCGTGAAAGGATGCATCTTTTCTGGCAGAGCTTTATAGCCCATTAATCCTTTTTGCGCGGCGGTCCTTTCACGGTATTCATATACAGCTCACAGACCATGTTTACCGCGTTGCCTTTTCCTACGAGCTTCTCCAGGTCCTCCTGCTGCTCGCCGATGCTACGCATGCGCGCCTGTATGAAGTCATGACGGGCAGTGCCGGAAGCAAAGCCCTTGAAGCCCTGCTGCATGGCCTCCATCTCTTCTACTATCTGACGACGGACTCGCGCAACATCGCTTACATCGATGTACATGTATTTATCCCTCCCTTTTAAAAACCAACAAATAAAGTATATACATTTCCTATGTAAATTTGTATATCATATTCTTCCTTAAACATCATATACACTATTGGAAATATATCGAACTTATCTATGATGAAGAGTGCTCTGCTTATCGTTTTATCTCGCTCTATCACGTATCAAATACATTTCTTGACAAACTACTCTATAGTTTTCTACAATTTTCATATATTTTCCTATTCTTCTATGTATCACCTGGGCGTAGGAGGAATCATGGTCACCCCAAACCGGAAGCTGGAGATGGCCCGCCTGAAGAAACGGTGGAGTGTCGAGACCGCATGCAAAAAGATAGGCGTCAGCGTCAATACGTTCAACCGCTGGGAACGGGGCTTGCAACTGCCGCAACTGGAGACCCTTGATCAGCTCTGTGAGGCTTTCGGCATGTCGCCCGAGGAGCTGGGGTTCGGCGATATCATCGCCGCCAAGCGCAGAATGACCGGAAGCACTATGTCTATGAGGAACGACGAAAACTCTAGTGATCAGCAGAGAGGGTCGGGGGAAGAGTCTCAGCAGGACGACAATACATTTACGTACCAGGTTGAGCAGATCAAAAAGGACCTGGACGAGATGAAACAGGCACAGAGCGGCAATGGTGGGAACGGGGCAGGTCTCTCACGCAAGAAAGCCGTTGCCCTCCTGGTCAGTGCGCCGGCGGCAGTCTTCAACCTTGTGCAGGACACCAATGAGCTGCTCCTGTACTCCGACGAAATACTTTCGCTCAGCTCCGTCAATCTGCCTCTCTGCTGGCAGCTTTATTACGAAGGTGGCTTTGCTGAACTGAACCGCATCCTACCAGTCTATACTACACAACTATCGACACTCGCACAAAAACCTGCACGCCAGCAAAAGCACGCGGCAAGCCTGGCGTCCCAGGCACATCAACTAGACTACCTCCTCGCCCTTCAGCGCCAGGATTTCGGTACCGCGCTCAAACAGACGCAGGAGGCGACGCGCTATGGGCAGATAGCAGACAACACAGACCTGCAGATCGCCTCCCTGGGGCGCAAGGCGTATGTCTACTTCTGTCTGCATCGAGATAGACAGAGGCTTAAAGCGTACCAGGAGGCACTCGATCTCTGCGAAAATTGTTCACCCCTGCTGAAAGGGTATATCTATGCCGGACTGGCCGAGACTTACGCCAGTCAAGGAAACGATGCCAGCGCCATAGAATTTCTCAAGCTCGCGCAGGAGAATTACCCCGATCGACCAGAAGAGGATCCCGTCTACTCCTATACCCATTTTCGCTGGCCTACATTTTATAATTTTGCAGGTCAAGTCTATCTCCATCTCAATCGGCCCAAAGAGGCATGGGAGGCGTTCGCCACCGTCGATAGGCTTGTTCCGGCCAACGAGGAGCCATACCGCGTCGAATTGAGCGTGTACCAGGCGGCAACCGCACTGGCATTGCAGGAGCAGGAACAGAGCTGCGCCCTGCTCGAAGAGGCCGTAAAGGCGGCCAGGGAGTTAGGGAGCGCGCTGCGCTACGACGAGGCATACCTGGTCTATGAACACATACAGGAAAAGTGGGGACAGGAGCCGCGCGTCAAAGCCCTTTCAGACCTTTTCCATTGATAAATCCCACTGCATGATACTATAGATGGCACGGTTGCACAGGTGCCTATGATAGGATGGAGGCCAAAACGCCTCTTAATCACATAGGTGATATACTCGTAATGCTGGCGCTCAGGCTATCCGTGTGGCCAGCTTCGCGCTGGGCGCGGCTTTTTCTGCCAGATATGCAGAAGCTTGCAAGTGAGCAAACTAGCGAGAGCACACCTCAGAAACAACACAGCGCTGTATAGAGGGAAGTAAGGAGAGATTCATGGTTGTACGTATTACCACCAATGTATTGCGGGTCGCCGCAGTGCTGGCACTTATTCTTGGCATCCTGGACTGGGTAGGCCATCCTCTCGGCCCCATCCTTATCCACATGTTCCTTGGTTTTATCGTGGTCTTCTCGCTCTGGATTCTAGGCGGTTCGATGCTGACACTCAAAGGAGGCACGGGACTGGGCATCGGCGCGGTCGTGCTCGGCCTGATCGTGCTTGCGCTGGGACTATTGCAGCAGCAGATCCTACCGGAGCCCAATCCCGCGCACTGGGTCGTACAGGTCATACACCTGCTCATCGGCCTGTCCGCCATCGGCCTGGGCGAGGCGATCGGTGGTCGCTATCGTCGTCAGAGGCAGGTCGCGACGGTACAGACGCGCTAAGCGAGGAGACCGTTCCAGCTCAGGCAGGGCGCTTCTAAAATCGCTTTCTGCCTCATATCGGCTCGCTCGCGGGCCTCTCAATCACGTTTTATGGTTGAGGTTGTGACGGGCACAGCCGCCACAACCTCAACCATAACCCTCCTGCGAGCGCCGGAGGCGCGAGGAGGAAGGGCAAAAGACGACATTTGAAAAGCCCCACCGCGCAGGGCCTGATATTGCCTAATGCTCTTCGATATGGTTTAATGAAGAAACCGTCCTATTTTTTCCTGGTTGGTATATTGTAAATCACAAAAGGGGAGTTGAGTGTGAGCAATGCAGAGAGATCCGGCCATCTTGCCGTCTATCCGGGCAGCTTCGATCCTTTAACCAACGGACACCTGGATATCGCGCGCAGGGCCGCGCGTATTTTTGATACCCTGATCATCGGGGTGTACGCATTTCCAGCTAAGAACCTGCTTTTCTCCGCCGACGAGCGTGTGGCATTATGGCAAGAGGTTATAGCAACAGAGGAATTGCATAATGTGCGCGTCGAGAAATTCAGTACCCTGGTGGTAGAATACGTACGCTCGGCAGGTGGTCAGGCGATTATCAAAGGATTGCGCTCGCCCAACGATTTTGAAGCAGAATTTCAGCAAGGCTTGATGAATCGCAAGCTGGCACCCGAAATTGAGACGGTCTGTCTGCTGACGAATCTAGAAAACCTTTTTGTCAGCTCCTCTCTTTTAAAAGAAGTAGCAAATCTGGGTGGCGATGTGCACGACATGCTTCCCGCAGTAGCGGTCAAAGCACTGCAAAACAAACTTGGTATATAAACACCTGGCGTATGAAGACCCAGGGAACTAGAACAGGCGCAGAAGGAGGAAAGGCCGCATGGATATTTTGTATCTTGTCGATCGCCTCGAAAACCTCATTGCTGGCAGTCGCCGCATGCCCCTGGTCAACCAGATCATAGTCAAAGAGAGCGACATTCTTAATATCATTGAACAGATGCGCACCACTATTCCAGATGAGGTCAAGCAATCCAGGCGCGTCATCCAGGACAAAGAGCGCATTCTCGCGCAGGCGCAGGCCGACGCGACCACGCTGCTGGCCCGCGCACGCGAAGAGGGCGCGCGCGCCATCAATCGCGAGGGGCTACTCAAGGCAGCAGAAGAGCGATCACAGCAATTGCTACGAAAAGCGGAGGAGCAGGCGCGCCAGATGATCCGCAGGGCAGAAGAACACTCCGAACATCTGAAGGTCGATGCCGACGCCTATGTAGTGGAGACGCTGCGCAACCTGCGCGAGCACCTCACCAGCATCGAAACGGATGTAAGCCGCACCGTTCTGAGCATCGAGCGCGGCCTCGAAAGCCTGCAAGAACAGACGGCAGAGCAACAAGAGGACGGGAACGACACGGACAATAGCAATGAAAGAGGACAGACAGCGATAGAGGAGGAAGGTCCCCCTCAGCGGGCGCTGCGTCCAGGGCCACGACGCGCCTCCCTTGCTGCGGACACGATGGGTGGCCCGAACTACCAGTAGGGATGGGGCTTGACACCCTCTTTTCGCTTGTCTATAATGAGCAAGCGCCAGCAAAGACGAGGGAATAATCCAGGTTGCGCCATAGTTTTTATTTAAGGCTTAAATGGGTTCGCAATGTGAAAGGATATATCTTCCATGATTTTTAATGTGGCGCAACTAATGAAGTCGCCCGTAGGTACTTCATTAACCTATGACATCGACGAAGAAGATGTGCAGCTCGATGAAGACCTCAAGGTGATCGGCCCGCTTGTTGGCTATGCGCGCCTGAGGCGTATCAATCAGGGGCTGCTGGCAGATGGTTGGGTAGATCTGACCCTTGAATTTGAGTGCACGCGCTGTTTGAAACACTTCGAGCAGCAGATGCGTGTCCCATTCGAGGAGCGTTTTTACCCGACGTTGGATGTGGTGACGGGTGTGTCGTTGTCTCCACCAGACGATGGGGAGGACGCATTTCCCATCGATGAGCATCACCTGGTCGATCTCACCGAGGCGATAAGGCAGCATGTTCTGCTAGATATTCCGATGGTGACGCTTTGTAAAGAGGACTGCGCGGGGCTCTGCCCACAGTGCGGCAAGGAACTCAACGAGGGTCCCTGCACTTGCCAGCCCGAAGTCGATCCCCGGCTGAGCGTTCTACAATCATTATTACAGGATCAAGAATCAACACATCACACGAGTAGGTAAGCCTGATGATGAGTCAGGACACAGTACTGGTGGAAGAGGAGCAGTTACATTATGGGTGCATTACCAAAACAGCGCACCTCCCACGCCCGGCAAGGGGAGAGGCGCGCGCATCATCACCTGAAGCTACCACAACTTGTTGCATGTCCGAATTGCAGAAAGCCCAGGCTGTCGCATCATGCCTGCCCACACTGTGGGATGTATCGCAATCGCCAGGTGTTCCTACCCAAAGGTCAGAAGTAATATCAAAGCAGGCGGATGTATCGTACGGATTCACCGACGGATTGTTCATCATAGTGGACCCGACACAGATAGCTTGCCTATCTATACACCGCCTCTTTCTATTTATTAAGAGAGCATGGTATGACGACAAAGGTCGCCTTTCTCTTTCCAGGGCAAGGAAGTCAGGCAGTTGGCATGGGAGCCGATATTTTTGCGACATCGGCGGCTGCTAAACGCGTCTTTGAGACGGTCGATGATGCGCTCGGTTTCCCTTTGAGTACGTTGTGTTTTGAAGGCCCGGAAGAGATATTACGTAAGACGATTAACGCCCAACCTGCTATTGTCACAGTCAGTCTCGCCTACCTCGCAGCATTCCAGGAAGCGCTCTCACCTTCTGCTTCCTCCTGGTCCACGCCGCTCACGCCTGATTTTACTGCCGGCCACAGCGTCGGCGAGTTCGCTGCGCTGGTCGTGGGGGGTGCGCTCGATCTCAAGGAGACGACACAGTTGGTACGCGAGCGCGGGCGCCTGATGGATGCCGAGGAGACGGCCTGCCCCGGCGGCATGGCGGCCATCATCGGACTGGAGGCGGAACCGCTGCAAGAGGTCTGCCAGGAGGCAACACGACAATTGGCCGCCGAACGCGACGGGCCCCATCCCGGACAGGGACAGGTCATTGTCGCGAACTATAACGCGCCCGGTCAGATCGTTATCTCAGGCGAACAGAAGGCACTGACACTGGCTGGCGAACTGGCAAAGGCGCGCGGAGCTAAACGCATCATACCGCTCCCAGTCAGCGGCGCCTTCCATTCGCCGGTGATGTACCCGGCAGTCAGCGGACTGGCCCAGGCGCTATCGAGGGCGAACTTGAGCGATACGGCCCTGCCGATAATCAGCAACATCACAGCCACGCCACTCACAAAGGCCGAAGACCTGCGCTCAGAGCTGTCCGAACAGCTCGCAGCCCCCGTTCAGTGGATACGTACAATTGAGTACCTGAGCGACGCGGGGATCACGACCTTTATCGAGATCGGTCCAGGCCAGGCGCTGACCGGGATGATCAAACGCATCGTCAAAGGCGCCAGGGTGATAAATATAGGAAATGTGGCACAGGTGGAGAAGGCAACGGCACTCGTTCGTGAGATGGGACTGTCGGGTAGCGTATAATGGAACATAGATAAGCGTAACCCATTGGGATAGCACACTTGACACAGACCCGAAAAGCGCCTATCTTTGCAGTATTGCAGCAAACCATTGCGCAACAGGCAGGATGGCACGTCAGCATTGACGGCGGTTTATTATTGTAACAGGAGGACTTGTATGGCGTCACAACCGACAGGAGTGGTCCGTGTAGCCCGGCAGGTGCTCTCGACTATCGTGATCAACACTGCACTGCAGATTCCAGGCGTCGTGCGTATAGCACAGGGAAGCGATCAGTGGTCACGTCTTTTGGGCAGGGAACTGCCCAGGCAGGGTGTGACCTTGACGGTAAAAGATAATACCGTCTCTACCGAACTCTATATCGTGGTCGCTGCTGGCGCCAATATCGTCGAAGTAGGGACCGCCGTTCAGGAAGAGGTTGCATTGGCCATCGAAGATATGGTGGGGATGCAGGTTCGCGAGGTCAACGTCTACATTCAGGATGTCATGTAAAACGTTCAAAGGTGTAGATAAGCAAGTAGTACCAGAGAGGTCTACGCACAAACGACCGGGCACCTATATATCAGTGCAGATCTCATCATTACATTTATTCGAGGACACTATGCCAGGGATACGCAGACAGGCGCGCATGATCGCGCTGCAAACACTCTACGAACACGATACAGCCAACCACAACCCGACAGAGGTCTTGCAGCGTCATGCCGAAGAGCGCCATCTGAACCCCAGGGTGATAGAGTACGCTAGCGAGCTGGTGCTGGGGGTAATTGGCCATCTGGCCGAGATCGACGCTCACATTCAAAGCGCGGCGCGCGAATGGCCACTCCAGCAGATGGCGCGCGTGGACAAAAATATTCTAAGGCTTGCAATCTACGAAATTCTGTTTAATAATACTGTACCAGCAAAGGCTGCTATTAACGAGGCGGTGGAACTCGCCAAGGCTTTCGGAAGCGATACCTCTAGCCGCTTTATTAATGGCGTCCTGGGTACGATATTTAATCGGGCACAACAACAGCCCATCCCTAAAGCGGAAAGCGAGGTGAAGTAATGGCTACTATTGTCGACCGACTCAAAAAGATTATCGTCGATCAACTTGGTGTCGATGAGAGCGAGGTCGTTCCTGGTGCGTCCTTCGTCGAGGATCTCAATGCGGACTCACTCGATCTAGTCGAACTTATTATGTCTCTTGAAGAGGAGTTCAAACTGCAGATCTCAGATGAGGACGCCGAAAAGATCACTACGGTCCAGGAGGCTGAGGACTACATAGAAGAGCATTTGCGCTAAGTACAGGCAGGCGCAAGCAGATACATATTCCTGAATAAGCCCCAGGTGTCACCGGGGGCAAAGGCTCCAGGGGATACCAGAGGGGATCGTTCAGTCTCCAGAAATACCAGGGGCAGAAGAAAAGGGCGGCCTTGAGGGCCGCCCCTTTTCATATACTCTTCGTTAGCGGTCTGGTGTGGGTGGCACGGCGGCGGCCCGGGCCGCCGCCGTGCCACCCACACCAGGACTCCTGCGAGCCGCAGAGCGCGCGGAGCCACGAGGAGTCCGAACAGGGGATACTGAACAGTTACAGTGGCACGCTATGGTATAATGTGAGGGAGAAGAAACCAGGAAAAGAGCAATTTTTAGATCTTTTTCTTTTTGGGTGGTTTTGTTGTCACAAATCTCCAGGGTCGTGCATCTCCATTACTGTAGGATGATAACCCTACAATGCGAAAAGAGTTTTGTGTGGATAGAATGCCCGCTACTCAGGCGGTTGAAGCGCTCAGTCACGAATACGGAAAACTGGTCTTTCATACCATCTACGGCCTCATAGGCGATTGGGAGGAGAGCCAGGACCTTACGCAGGATACCTTTCACCAGGCCCTGCGCTCGATTGATGCCGCCCGTGCAGCGAGCGGCGAGCGCTTTCACGCCAGAGCATGGCTGCTTAGTATCGCCCTCAATACGGTGCGTATGCAACAGCGACGGCGCAATATCTTTCGCTTCATTCCTTTCTCGCACATGTTCGAGGGGAAACAGCAGGAGACGGCTGGCGAGACGCTGAACGCGCAGGCCGCCCCGGTCCAGCCTGCTGGCTATGGCACGGGCGAGACGGAGGACCCCGCCGAGCAGATCGCCGAACGGGACGCCGTACGACGCACGATGACCCGCTTAACGGAACAATTCCGCGTCTGCCTGCTCCTTTCGGTCGTGGGTGGCCTCTCGATTCAAGAGATCGCGAAGATACTGGATCTGAAAGAGCCAGCGGTGCGCCAGAGACTGGCAAGGGCGCGCAAGCAATTTCAGCAGTTGTATGCGCAGGAGAACGGCGAAGAGGTCTTCGATGCCACCAACGGCTCGCACGGCACCGACACAATGCGTATTGCGGTGCAGGATTCGAGGGAGGAGCTGAACGATAAGCGTTTGAGACTCACGACACATCCTGCAACACCCTGGAGAAACTATGTATAACGATTCTATCGAGACCCTGGTGCTACGTCACTACGGTAGCGCGGCCCCCACGCCTCCTGTCCTGGAGCAGCGACTGGCGGCCTCCGTGCGCCAGGAGGCCGCGACCATCCAGCGGCAGGAGCGCGCTGTCACGCGCCTGCGCACCCGGCACATCAGCCGGCGCAGGGCCGTACACCTGGTCGCCATTGGATCTGCGGGGATTGGCCTCTTGAGCGCTGGCCTGGAGAGCTTGCAGATGATCGAAGCGGCTCTCATCGGCGAGGACATGACACAGCAAGTCCAGTCAGCTTTTTCCTGATGTGCATCCAATTGTTGGTACATTTCAAGACGTCCATCTACACTTTTTTGACGTAGTATCTATCAAATAGATAAAAGACAGGCAAGCCAGGGAAGGATCTAACCATGCCTATCGGTTTTCACCCACTCGAACTCATCATCATTCTGGTTGTCGCCCTCCTGATCTTTGGACCTAAGAGACTGCCAGAGATGGGTGCCTCCATCGGCAAGAGCATCAAGGAGTTCCAGAAGGGTATGCGAGATCTGCAAGCGCCCAAAGAGGAAGAGTCGTCCGCAACAAGCCTGGCAGCTATCGAACGCGAGATTGCCAGCAAACGCGCGGCTGCCGCTGTGGCAGAGACACCCGTCAACGAAATAGATAGTAAGGAAACAAAAATCGACTAATGCTTATGGATGATATCACCTGCATCGGGGGAAACAATGACTACAGGTAACATAGATCAGCAGGACCCCCTGTTGGCATTCAGCAACCTTACCGGCGATGATGACGATCCATCGGCTATGTCGCTGGTGGACCATCTGGAGGAGCTACGTAAACGCATCTTTGTCTGTTTGATCGCGATAGTGATTGCGACCATCGTGGCGTTTATCTTCAGACAGTACATCCTCAATCTTCTGGAAGCACCGCTACCGCAGCACGTCAACGCGTTGGCGAAGACGAATGATGGTAAGAACCTGGTTGTCACCGGTGTCGCGGAGGGCTTTACCGTCTTCCTGATGATCTCCGTGGCAGCGGGAGTCATTATTGCGCTGCCGGTTATCCTCTACGAGATCTGGGCGTTTATCGCGCCCGGCCTGTACGAGCGCGAGAAGAAATACGCGGTACCGTTCATCTTTATCGGCATCGCGCTCTTCGTCATCGGCATCTCCGTGGGTTACGTCGTCTTGCGCTATCCGCTCCAATGGCTGGTTACGTTCGCAGCCTCCAACTTTACGGAGCTGATCACAGCGGACAGCTACTTTACCTTTGTAGCATTCTTTATACTGGCCTTTGGTATCGTATTTGAGCTACCGCTGGTCATCACCTTCCTGGCGAAGGTCGGCATCGTCAGTCTCGATACACTGAAGAAGAAACGTGCAGCCGCGCACGTGGGCATGTGGATCGCGGCAACATTCCTGACGCCGGGCGCGGACCTCTATAGCCCCGTCATCCTGGGCGTTTGTATGTCGTTCCTGTATGAGCTAACGATCATCTTTATCCGCTTCGCGGTAAAGCCTGATCCTGCCATATCGTAACCCGTTTTAGCCCGCCTACTATAGAAAGCACTCATGTGGCGGCAGTTAAGAAAGGACCTTTAGCATATGCCATTCGGATTTCATGGCCTCGATCTCGTCGTTATTCTCGTTATCGCGCTGCTTATCTTTGGCCCCAAGCGGCTGCCGGAGATGGGCAACGCCATTGGCAAGAGCATCAGTGCGTTCAAGAAGGGCATGAGCGAGTTGACGAGCCCAAAGGATGAGAAGCCTGAGACCTACGAGACGGTGAATCACGAGATTGCTACGCCAGTCTACACTCCTCCCACTCCTGAGACCCACCCGGTGGAGACGATTACCCCTGAAGAAGTCCGGGAGACCGAGACAAACGTGAAATAATTATAATTCTTCAGGGCAGAAGAATAGGAGAACGATAAATCCGGACGCGCTGGAAGCTGGTCCCTACAGTATATATGAATTTTTCGAACAGATCGCCTTAAAAATCTGTAAATCACATATACAATCGTAGGGACCAGCTTCCAGCGCGTCCGGATTTATCATGTTCCTACACGTAAAAAATGCTGACCCCTCCCACAATTTCACGCTGTCAGGGACAATAATGCTGGTGTTTCAGAACGAGCATTACCGCGTGGAGGGCCTGATCTCTTTTTGCTCCTCAGCACCCTCTTTATGCCCCATATGTACACGCTCCACATTCCTGAATCTGGCCCATAGCATGACAGTCGCCAGGACGTACACCACGGCCCCTATGATGAAGACCGGCGCATATCCTATGTGGGCGATGATCAGGCCGCCCAGCGGCGTTGTGAGCGATCCAGAGACCTGATCGGCAGCCTGATAGCCGCTGTTGGCGAGGCCGCGATGCTCAGGTGACACCTCCTCCATAAAAAAGACCTGGAAAATGCCCGTAGTCATATCCATGATGCCCTGGCGCAGTGGATAGAGAACGGCGATGAGCGGCAGGAAGCTGGTCAGTCCGATGATCAGAAGCAGGGGGATGCCCAGGAGGCGCGTGACGGTAATGGCGTTGATTCTGCCGATACGCGCGGCGAGCCAGGGCGCCACAAGCGTCAGGACGGCGTAGAGGGCGTTGGCGGAGGCGTCTATGCCACCAAACAGGGCTGGCGAGGCTTTCAGATGCTGAACGAAATAAAGATTGAAGTAAGGCAGGAAGAAGCCCCGCCCCAGGCTGATCAGGGTCACATACAGCAGCAAGACTGTGACAGGACTGTAAGGGAGCGCTCGCCAGCGCACCTTCCGCAACCGGACGAGGACAGCACACAATGTCTGGCTCAACAGGATGCGCTCCCGTTGTATAGCTCGTTCGATAGGTGCGGGCCGCTCATTGCTCATCATAAAGAGCGGAATGAAGCTCGGTGCAGAGATGATGCCAGCAAGGAGCAAGGCAAGCTGGTAGGAGCGCGGCTCAGCCTGTCGCGCCAGGAGGGGTGCGAGCCAGGACGGCAGCGGCGCCATAAACCCAGGAACGGCGCGGAACCAGCCCGGCAGCGCACCCCCGAGCAGTTCGCCGACCACCGTTGTTGCCAGCGTCACCACGATGTTGAAGCTAAATAGCAGCGGGCGCTCATCCGGCGTGCTGTAGCGCGTCATGAAGGGCGCGTTGACCACCAGGATGAACGCACCGCTCGCGCCCGCCAAAAAATCGCTAACCAGGAGCGCTATGGGCTGGCGAAACAGGAACTGTCCGACGCCCGCGACCCCGATAAAGACGCTTCCCCAGATCAAAATATCCCTGCCACTGAAGCGATCGACGCATACGCCTGCCGGGAAGATCGCCACGCCTGCGCCGAGCGCAACAGCAAAGAGCGCGAGGCCGATAAAATCTGCACCATAGCCCAGCGCCCCCAGGTAAAGATTGTATAGAACCAGGATAATGCCAACGGTGATACCGCTCAGCACACTGCTCAACAGGTACAGGCGGGCGTTGCGCTGAAAACGCGTAAACTGCCGGATGTAGTCAGCGAACCGGGACATATTAACTGCTTTGAGAAGCAGCTATCCCCTCCGCCGGTTGCTCACCCACCTCAACAACGGTCGCGGGAGCCTTCTCTTCCATCAGCGCGCGATAGCCCGGGCTCTTGAACTGCAATCCCTCATCCGTTGCGGTCTCCGCACGGAATCCTTTCCTGGTCGGAAACAGGAATGCTCTGGCAATCGTCTGCACCTGGATTGTGCGAGCGCGGAACTCGATAGCGGCTTTCGCCACCTTGTCGCTAGCCTCATCGACCTTCTTATCGGCAAACTGCACGCCCTGCGGAACCTTCGCAATATTGCGCGCGATAGCGTCGCCGTCCTGCGGAGGCGCCTGGCCCTGCATAGCCGCCTCGCTGGTCTTGTTCACGCTATCAACGGTCGGGCGCAGCATCTTGATCAGATTCGCCTTCTCGCGCAGCCAGCCCGTCCCCAAGGCCAGCGCCAGGTTGAAAGCTACCGTGATCAGAATAAAGATCACGGAGAACAGGCAGATAATGATTGCTGCAAGCTGTCCGAAGCCAGCCAGGACCGGATTGACATCAAGCAAAACGAGCATAATTATTCTCCTCTTGCAAGCGCTTCCCTCTGCTGCTTGCGACGCTCCTCAGCACGACTGGCGATACGCCCCTTGCCAAAGAATACACGCACAATCTGCTGTACGGCGACCACAGCAGCCACGGCGCGCACGCCCGGAGCGATGGCGATCTCGCTCGTCAGGCGCGCAGTCGTATCGATCGTCGAAACGGTATGGCCCGCCGTCGATGCCGTTTCTTTGACGATGCCTACCGTCTCCTGTACTGAAGATATCAGGGGCTTCATCTCATTGCGCACCGTCGTGATCGTGCGAATGAGCATGAAAATCGAGTAGACCTGGAACAACGTTGCGGCAATCAACAGGGCGGCAAGCAGGATCAAGAAAACATAAAGAACCTCTAGAAGAACGTGAAAGATAGCCGCCACAATCAGGCCGCCGACGACGATTACCGCCACGGCGATGCCTGCGATGATCAGGTAGCGCTTTGCACTTTGCATAATATGCCTCCCATTTACATCAGAAGTTAATGTGCCTCATTATAGCGCACAATTGATAAGACGTGTAGGGCCATGCCAGCTAGCGTGTGGATACAACTATTGCGAAAACCGCTTCGACGACCGGCACGCATCACATCCCTCCTGGCTGGCCCAAAGACCAATCCCTCTCACTTCATGAGTTCCGGCGCTGGCGAGAGGACAAGCGCAAGGCCCCCTCCCAGCCGCGCCGCCACCCCTTGTCCCTCCTGCCGACATCGTGAAGTCAATGGTATTGGGCACAAAGGCACCATAAGGGATACAGCGATTTTGTATTCAGCATACAGATTGGCCCAGGAGATGTACCCACACACCTCCCCACAGTAATACGTAGACAACGCTTTAGCGGCTACACACCCGATGCAACCGCCATGCTTAGAAAACTGAGCACAAAGTAAACGCGGGCTTAGACTTTTTATTGCTGACTTGCCATTTTCAAATAGCACAGGTATCTTCTAAGTAAATGATCAGTCTACCCTTTCAGGCTCTTTACGGTACTCAAAAAGCGTTCACGGAGGAAAAGATCTATGTTGACCCTACATACATTGCTCTCTGACATCGTTATCGTAACAGGGAACTTCTTCGGCTGGCGCTTCACATTGACGTTGACGCAGCTCATCTACTGGTTCATCGCCGCCGTCATCGGCATTATCGCCGAAGCAATCGTAGGCTGGCGCGCGCCTCTAGGAGTACTGGGCGCCTTCCTGGCGGCCCTCTTCGGCATCTGGCTGGCGACCAGCGTAGTGCTGATCGATATACCTGGTGATATCATCTTCTACGGCGTGCCGCTCTTCAAGGCCCTGATCGGCTCGATCGTGGTAGTCGCACTGTGGCATCTCGTGACGTTCCGTGCGTGGCGTCCCGCACGTCGCTTCGCGTAACATGGAGGATTTCCTATGACCTGGCAGGGGGTATAGGGTGTCACATTCGTCACATTGCTCATGAAGCGGCCTGGGAAGCGGGTTCATAATGTGACACCCCCAAAAAGCAGGGTGTCACAATCGTCACATTGTCAGGATTGAGTGTCAACGTGACAATCTGTCATAGGGTCTGCCTTGACAATGCATATTGCACTTATATAGTATATGTATGGGGGAATCTATTATATTCTCTCAATTTTTTATACCCCCCGTCAGGGCAGAGGGCAAGCCTGCCCTCTGCCGTTGTCCTCATCTGACCTTAAGAGGATTGACAGAACCGGAGAGACAGCCAATGTGGCCTCCCGCTTCCAGAATAGATCAAACAATGGGTCGGCCAGAGCAGTCACAATGGGGGTGTCACATTGTGAACCCGCTCCAAAGGCCGCTTCAGAGGCAATGTGACGATTGTGACACCCTATGCGGTACTCCTGGAACAGATCAATGATGTGACGCTTTTCAACAGGAATGAGGGAAACGATGACCAACCTGGCAAGCCCCATCCCTACTGAAGAGATACTTCTACGCAGAATGGGTAACTCTTGTAACTCAGGGAATACCAGAACGTAGATAGAGAGAGTGAACATTTTACAATGTGCTTATAGAGGTGGCGGTGAGAAACACGACCGACGTACAGCGCAAGCTCCAGACGCGCGCGAGCTACCAGGAGGCGCTCAATCGTTATCGCACGCTCAAAGGGTTGGCGCGCATCTCGTGGGTAACATGGTTGCTCACCGGGGGCACGATTCTCGTCTGGTGCATCACCGCTACGGCGGCGGCGCAGGCAGCGGGGGCCCACGGTCTACGCGCTATCTTGCTGAATATTGTCAGTAACGCTATCAATGTGCGCGACAACGATGCATTGACGAATACGCTGATCGCGTTCGGCGCAAAAGACAACGATTTGATGCTGCAAGGGCAGTACTGGCGCTTCGTGACGCCGATATTCCTGCACGCCAACGCGCTACACGTCGGACTCAATATGTTCAATCTGGCCGTGCTCGGCGTGTTCCTTGAGCGACTGCTCGGCCATACGCGTTTCCTGCTCATCTACCTGGTGACGGGGATCGTCAGTATCATCGCCAGCTTTTACTTCGCGCCCCAGGAGATCAGCGTGGGCGCGTCGGGAGCAATCTTTGGACTGGTTGGCGTCTACAGCATCTTTGTGCTGGGGCATCGCCGGGCTCTTCCATTCGGAGGTATCCCGACGCTGCTCTGGCTCGTTATCATAATTGGTATCAATCTCAGTATCGGTTTATTCGTACAGAATGTTGATAATTATGCGCATACGGGCGGCCTGCTCAGCGGTTTTCTGCTTGGCTGGGCGTTTGCGCCGCAATACGGATTATCGTCTTCAAACGTTTTACTAGATAGACATGCTCTTTCGCGGCGCTGGCCCTTGGCGCTCTTGACAATTTTAGGTACACTGGTACTTGCAATTTTTGCTTTATATCTTATAAAGCTGTAAGCGCAGGAGGCACCTGCGCACAATTTGGAGGATTTTCTTGTGGAAGCACCGACAGACATACAGACCTACCTGGAACAGGGGAAGCAAGCGTTAGCACAGGGCCAGGGAAGAGAGGCAGCAGTTGCGTACGCGCACGGCGCTCAGATGGAACCGGACAACCCGATGGTGCACCTGGGCCTGGCGGAGGCCAATCTCGCGCTGGGCAATTATGGCGTTGTGACGATGGCGTGCCGGCGTGTACAGGAGTTGCAGCCCACGGGTGGCCTCGAAGGGATCACCGCGCAGGCCCTGCTGGACCTGCTCGATCACCGCTACGACCGCGCTTTACAGAACATCGATGCGGTGATCAGCGAGAACCCGAGCATCGCCTACGCGCACGCTTTGCGCTCATACCTGCTGCGCATCATGGGACAGGACTATGACGCCAACCTTGCGCGGGCTCGAGCGGCGCGCCTCTCATTCGGAGGCCGCTTCGATGGTTGCTTCCCATCGCTTGAATCCTCGCCCTACGGCGCTTATAAGGGGAATCCGACGCCCGCCGCGCCGAAGCCGCCGAGTACACACGAGGAGGCTCGCCAGGCGCCACAGGAGCAGGTGCCGACATGGTCGCGACCCAACCAGATGCAGCGCCAGGTTATACGCACGCGCTTCGCCCTGAGCCAGCGTCAAGGACTTGTGACGAACATACTCATCGCCATCAACATCATCGTCTACCTGGTTATGGCGATACTGAGCAAAAGCATCACCGACCTGCCCCAGGGTATCATCATGCAGTTCGGCGCGCAAAATACGCCACTTATTCAGCAGACGGGAGAATACTGGCGCATCTTTACCGCCATGTTCATCCACTTCAATCTCATACATATCGGACTGAACATGCTCTCGCTCTTCCTGATCGGGCGTGTCGTTGAGCTTTTTTATGGCAAATGGCGCTACCTCGTCATCTACCTGGGCGCGGGCATTATAGGCGGCATCGTCACCTACTTCCTGGAGCCGAATGCGCTGGCGGCGGGTGCATCGGGCGCGATCTTCGGCGTCTTTGGTGCTCTGGGCGTCTTCTACATCGCCAACCGGCGCGCGCTCGGTGCCTACGGTCCCGGCGCGATCGGGCAGTGGATCTTCTGGCTCGGCCTGAACCTGATCTGGGGCTTCTCCACGCCTGGCATCGGCATTCTCGACCATATCGGTGGTCTCGTCGCCGGTATACTCATCGCGATCCTGCTCATCCCGCGCCAGCGAGGGAGAAGGGCGTTCTAGGCCCTGGTGTAAACAACTGCTGATGGAATATGGGAGGTGGATTGTGCGGCTCGGGGCCGCACAATCCACCTCCCATATTCCATCAGCAGTTATTCGAAGGTCATACCCATTGCTTGTTGCTGGTCGCGGTACACTGATAGTAGGAAGTCGAGCTTGCAATCTCGCTGTGACCCGGCTGAGTCACTGTCCTATCCATGCCCTTTACCCCCCTGCTCGGCTTCTTCCTTTTTTGCTTTGTGACTAACACCATAATTTGGCCGCTCTGGCCAAGATATGGTTTTTTTGGGAAATTGTCCGATGCGTTTTGCAAGCCTCTATGTAGTTTCACCTATCATTTTCCAAAGAAGCGTTGAGTGAGCATAGCGATAAAGACACTTTCAATAACGAGACCCGCTATCGCCTCAAACGCTGTTACCCAAATTTGGGGAGTATCAGGCGTGAACAACTCATAGAAAACGCGTCCATGAAAGGCGGTAATGCTTTCGAGAAACGCTTGGACCAAGGTCAAATGAGGAGGATGGTATATCCCAATGAAGAAGTAGGCTACGGCACATACAGAAACGACGAGAAGATAAGCTACAAGAATACGACCCATTCGATACCCATATCCCGCTAGCAACGCTAATAATGCGGAAAACAGCCATTTTCCCAAATCATGTTGTTTCCACGTGTTGCTAAGAGCCACTCTACATCAGCACGGTTCAGCTTCACTCCTTTGAACGGGTAAATTCCTTTCTCAAAATCAGGAACGATAGCCCGCCGCTTGCTCAATTCTTCTTGGCGTTTCGCATCAATCTCAGGTTCCGTTCTCCACGGATAGCCCTTCGCCTGCCAATGCTTACGCCATTCTTCAGGAGATGTAG
>WNFY01002058.1_pt1 | contig 19080 bp, 15 predicted proteins | sample 5400091 | NCBI WGS metagenome assembly WNFY01 (sample SAMN13153364, study PRJNA577476) | soil metagenome | isolation source: 60 cm soil or saprolite under grassland replicate 1 | place: USA:California | collected 2016-06-15
GTTGATTATAAAGTAAAAGTTGAGATTATTAAATTGATGCAGGAATTTATTTCCGGCAAAAGACCTTATCAGCTAAATAACGGCGAAATAATTATTACTGAATCAAAAGAAAATAATATTTGTCTTGAAATGATGGATTACATTTTAGAACAAATTAATGCTATTCATAAGCAACAGGTAAAAGGCATTTAATAGATGCAAGATATGCTCGGCTATTGGACTTAAATCAATTCTATAATTATCTTCAAATAATTTCAGGTATTAGGATTGAGGTGCAAATTGATTTTTTTAAGCAGGTCTTTAAATCCGAACGGTTTGCAAATAAAATCATCGGCGCCATACTCTTTATACTCATCATTTTTACCAATGTGTGCTGAACAAAGAATAATCTTTATGTGTTTTGTTTTTTTACCTTCTTTCAATTGCCAGCATATATCTCGTCCATCAAAATCATGAAGTTTAACGTCCAGCAGAATTACATCCGGCTTAAATACATCAACAGTTTTAAATGCGATACTACCTCTTGAAATGGTAGCTACCTGATACCCTTTTTTTTGTAATAAAGCAGCCAACGGAACCAAAACATCTTCCTCATCATCTATAATTAAAATCCTTGCCATAAAAATTATAATTATTTGGTATCAAAGAAAAAGGAAACCAATTTACGTACCTAATTTTCCTGGATAATAGTTTTTTCCGATTTTTAATAATTATTAAATTAAATTTTAAGATTGATACCCGCTCATAACAAATTATCGTTTGCCTGCAAAATCAATTATAATTTGCTCACTTTTCGTGATTAAAAAATGAGAAAAGTTCCTCCACTTATTGAATAAACTATTTTAGATATTTTTTTCAATACCTTGTAAAGGGTTTTCATTGTATCGTATTTATAGCTTATCCGTATTGTTAAAAAAAGTTTTAGATAATTTCCGTTTTGTGGTCCTCTTTTTTAATTGAATAGTACTAATTAAATTTTTTCATTCTGTTTTTTTGCAAAAAACAAGCGTCCTGTTTATCAACCTTTTTCTTAAATGCATTTTTTGCAACCCACTTTCAATGTCCTTTATAAATCAATTATGAAAGCGCTTGCACAGAGAATAGCTTTGAGCTCATCAATACAGGGAGATAAAATCTAACTCACACAAACAGTTAATCTTTTCCCGTATCGCTTTAATTCTTTCATAAAGACCATCATTTTTAAATCATTTATTCTCTTAAAACCTCTGCTTATGATGTAAGCCATTAAAAATTGTTGCTAAAGCTCTTTGCCGGTAAGGTTTGTACCTGATGCAAAGGATGCCCCTGAAAAATACTTCTGCAAGAAATGCAGCTCAACAAACCATATATCTTTTCATAATCAAAACAAAGGAGATTCTTATGAATAAAATAAATAGGGATATAATACCATTTATCCTGAAAACAGAATTTCGTTCACACTTGTTTTTAATTGCAACGTTTATATTTATCTGCACAAGTTGCAAAAAAGAACAAGCAGTAACAGATACACAGCAATCACGCATATCAGTAGATCTGAGTGCCGCAAAAGCCGACATTATTGTGCATGCAGGCGGATCAATTCAGGCTGCTGTAGATGCTGCAGAGGCAGGCATGTTAATTAAAATTGAACCCGGCACTTATAGCGAAGCAGTAACAGTTAATAAACCAGGAATTAAATTGATTGGCATAACGAACAATGGTGTTGGTGTAATTATTAAAAACCCAGGCGACGAGGAAAATGGCATTACTGTTACTGATGCAGGTGATGGCTTTGCGCTTCAAAATGTTACAGTGCAGGGATTTGAAGAAAACGGTGTATTGCTTACAGCAGTTGATAATTTTAGCATTTCACATGTAACTGCTGTTAACAATGGAGAATATGGGATTTTTCCTGTTCATTCTTCGCATGGTATAATTGACCATTGCACTGCAAGCGGACATACTGATACAGGAATTTATGTAGGTCAATCTTCAGACGTTGATATGCAGTTCAATTTTGCATATGAAAATGTGAATGGTCTGGAAGTAGAAAATTCTTTCAACGTTAATGTTACTCATAACCAGGTGTATAATAATGTTTGCGGAATGTTGATTGATCTGTTACCAGGTAAGGATGTAAAAACATCATCAAATATTTACATTGCTAATAACCATGTGTATGACAACAACCATGTTAATTTTGGAGAGCCCGGTGAATTAGAATCATTTGTTCCATCAGGATTAGGCATACTCATTCTTGGCGCTGATGAAACAACTGTAGAACAAAATACTGTAATAGGTAACAATTTTGCAGGCATTACGGTATTTAGTGTGCTGGTACTTGGTGCACTTGCAGGTATTCCCCCTGAAGCATTTGCAGACATTGAACCTAATCCTGACGGAGCAAAAATTTACAAAAATGTTGTTCTGCAAAATGGCAAAGTTCCACCATCACTTCCCATCCCGCTTCCCGGTGTAGATCTTTTATGGGATGGTTCAGGCATTAATAATTGCTGGAGTAATAATAATTTTAAAACAAGTTATCCTTCTCAATTGCCATTGTGTAATTAATAACGTAATGCTTCAAAAAAGTTTTGATGGATTATGAAGGATGTGAAGCGAAAAGGATGTCTTCGTAAAAAGAGGGCATCCTTTGTACTTTAGAATAGTTTCAATAGTTTACAAGTCCGGTTTACAATTTGCACTGATTGATAAACTATTAAAATTTATAAACTCGTGAACTTTGCTCAATAGAGATCAGAATCCTGCATTGCTGCGCAGCGGGACAAGTGTAAAAGTGCCCCCCGACTGAATGCCGTTCAGACGGGAGTGACACAACAGGTGTTGATAGTAGCAATACAAATCGTCCGAAAAAATTTATTGCACATTTTATACCGTTCAAACCAATATTAGTCTTTCATTTCATTGCTAATTGACAGGAATAAAAATATCAAAGGTTGAACCGATACCGGGTTTGCCCGTTGCCCTGATAAAGCCATTATGATTTTGAATTACTTTTTTACAAATGGCCAAACCAATGCCCGTGCCATTGTATTCTGTTTTGCTGTGAAGACGCTGAAATATATCAAAGATTTTATTTTCATATTGCTGTTCGAAACCAATACCATTATCAGCTATAGATACTTTCCAATAATTTGTTTTAGTGTCTGCCCCTGATTTATATATCTCTTCTCTCTTTGCAATACGGGCACTAATATACAGGTGCGGAGGAATATTCTGTTTACTATATTTTATGCCATTTTCAATAATATTGGTAAACAATTGCAGGAATTGTATCCGCACAACTTTTATTTTTGGTAATGGTGATAATTCTATGATTGCATTTTTTTCTTCTATTATATGATGCAACGAATTTTTTACTTCTTCCACTATATAATTTAAATCGGTCTCCTCTTTATTAATGGCTGTAGTATTGGCGCGTGAATAATTAAATAAAGCTTCGATAAGTTCATTCATTCTGCCAACAGAGGATATGACGCGTGTAAATAATTCCTTATTGTTTTCTGATAATTCGTCTGCAAGAATACGGCTCATGAAGATCCTTATTTTTCGCAAAGGTTCCTGTAAGTCATGACTGGCAACATAAGTAAACGAAGTGAGTTCTTCATTGCTACGTGCCAGTTCCTCGTTGGCTGCAATTAATGCATGGTTTGCTTTTTTTATTTCAGTAATATCAATGGTTACGCCAATTATTTGTGTTACCTCGCCTTTTTGGTTACGGGTAAAAACAGTATCACTGGAGAGCAGGTATATATAATTACCTTGTTTATTTTTTAAACGGTATTCTATTTCTAATATAGTGCCATCTTTAAGATGTTTACAATTTTCATGATGTGTTGATATCCGATTTAAATCATCAGGATGTATAATCATTCTCACTACATCATCGCCAAAATCATGTATTTCTTTATCTGTGTAACCTGCTACATTTAAAATGTTCTTATTGATAAAAACATTCTTCCGTTTTTCAAGATCATATATATAAACAACGTTAGGCGCCAGCTCGAGAATAGCACGATTGAACCTTTCACTTTCCTTTAACTGCAGTTCTTTTTCACGGAGATCAGTAAGGTCCATATTTACCCCGAACAAGCCAATAATATTTTCTGATGGATCCCTAATGACTTCAGCTTTTGAATACACGTATTTTAGTTTTCCTTTCTTATCAATTCTTCTGTATTCAATATCAACAGGAATTCCTTTTTCACGTGCATTTTTTAATGATTGCTGAATAGCTGGTAAATCTTCCGGATGTACATTAGCGACAGTCTTTTCATCAACTTCAATTTCTCCTGGTTCATATCCATACAGGTGATACAGCTCATCTGACCACGTAATCGTATTGGTAAGAAAATCATTATAAAAACTGCCAAGCTTGCCAATGTTTTGCGCTTGTGTAAGCTGCGCTTCACGAAATTTCAAATGTTGATTCAGCAAGGTATCCGCAGTTATATCACGCATGGTTCCCACCATCATTTGTTTATTGCCGTAGTTTATAATCTTGCCGGTTCCCTGGATGTATTTTAATTTACCGTCTTTAGAAATAATACGGTGCCTGGTAATCAATGATTGATCATTTTTTGAACCTTTTGCATTGATGTCTTTTATGTAGTCTTTATCTTCAGGATGCACATAATTTAAAAATTCTTCCAGTGTAGGCGTAAATTCGCCAGGCTTGCATCCAAGCAGCCTATACATGTTGTCTGAATAGGTTACTTCACCATTAACCAAATTCCATGCATAGCTTCCTTGTAAAGAGCTTTCTTCTGCCTGTTTAAAAATTTCATTTTGAATAAGCAGTTGATCATTTAATTGCTGTGTTCTTTCGTTGGCATATCCAAGATCTGCATTTGCCTTCTCTAATGCCTTGTTATGTTCCCGCAATTGCAATACAGCTTCTTTTTTTTCTTCCGTTATATCGCGGAAGGTTACAGTAAGACCATCGTGTAATTTTTCTAATTGTATCTGAAACCAGGCATGTACATTATTAAAAGTGCTTTCAGATTCATATTCAAAATGGGCACCATTTTCAACGCAATTACAAAAATGTTTAAAAGATTCACTCCCGTAAAATCCGGGAAATATTTCTCCAAAGGCTTTACCAATAATATTCTCCGGTATAAAACCATAAAGTGTTGTAATTTCTTTATTGATGTACCTGATTCTGAAATCTGTAATTTTTCCTGCTGCATTACGTATCGCCTCATAACATCCGATACCGTTTGGCGTTGAGTTAAGAATGTTCTGTAAAAAAGATTTGGAATAAGAAAGTTCTTCTTTTAACCTTGTTTGCTTTTTTACATCTCTGCGTATTTTATAAAAGGCACTAAAAATAATTAATAAAGAAACAATGGAAAGTATAAGTGAGTAAAGAGGAGTTGTTGAGCTTAAGCGTTCCTTTGCTTTCTCTCTTTCAAGTAATAGTGCATCTTCAAGCCTTGTCATGGAAGCAATTTGAGATCTTATAGCATCCATCTTGATTTTATCTTCGAAATGCGATGTAGATAAAACCGCATCAGCAGATACACTGTTTTTTATCGCAAGAAGAATATGCAAAAGTTTGTACCTGTCGGTGATTAAAGTTTTTAATGTTATTACATTTTGTTGCTGTGCCGGATTGTCTCTTGTTAATGAATCTACTTCTGCAACAGTTTTATTTATTTTGTCTTCTGCCAAATTGAAGCCGTGCAAAAAAGAAGGATCCTTTGTAAGTACATAACCTCGGTGAGCAGTTCCGGCATCTTGCAGATAAGTGATTGTTTGCTCCAACTTTAATTTAACTACATAAGTATGACTCACCCGGTCTGCTTCCTTATCAAGCTTTTCAATTCGTTGGTAAGAAACATAAGAGTAATATATAAGAACTGAAATAACAATAGTCGTAAAAAGAAGGTTAACGTTTATAGTAGAAAGAAGCTTCATAGTTTAGTCGTACGACAGAGGAATTTTTACGTCTTTACGAAAGTACTATTGCAGTACTGGAAAGCATAGTGCTTTATTCGATTTTAATGTTGCTATCAGCAAAATTTAATTAAACAAAAATCAAGAGTTATAACATTTAACAATGAATGAAAAAATAAAAATGCCGGAGCAGATTTTTTAGAACGATTGGCTCCATGTATTGATGCTTTAGAAGGAAGAGCAAAAATAGAATTTTCCTTTTCGGTAAATAATTCTTACCTTGGAATCCTCCTAAATAAATAAGCTTTCAAAATATAAAAACATGAAAAACCTCGAACTTAATTCCAATATTGAACAAATAAAACAACAAATAGCAGAACAGGAGATGAATTATAAGATTGCTCTGGGAAGCAATAAAAGTTATCCTGTATTAAGGCGAATCAAACGCAAAATAAAAGAGTTGGAAAACAGTAAACAATTACTGACTAACGAATCTTCCGGTCAAAAAATTTAGATTAACGAATCAATGTTTTATTGGGGAATGTAGTATGCATACATTTTTTGAATGTATTTAAAAACTTGTATCAAATTACTTTGAACATAGTTTATCTCTAAATAAATTTCTCCTGGTTGCATTGTTGTTGTAAAAAATGGAACGTATAAGTTCTGCTCCTGGCAATTTAAAATATAAATTGTGGGCAGGCGGGAGTGACTCCTTCATTGTGAAGAGGCAAACTATAAGAGGCAATGTTGCAGCGTCACTTCCATAAAAATTTTCAACACCAACACCATAAGAATGACTTTGCACAGAGATATTGTATTGCCGGTAAGCGCTGTTTGCATCGGGTAGTAAAACAGCAAAATCAGAAGAAGACAAATTACAACCCCACGCAATGCCTTTGCCTGTATAAAAGGAATTGCCAGCGCCACCAATTAAGGTAGTCATTGTTGTGGCATGAGACGTTATTTGTGTGCTGTTAGGTGTTGTGTGTTTATAGCGGCCTTTGAAATCTATATCCGTTGTATCAAATAGATTTTCTTTCACCGATACAGTAAGCCCTTTACCATTTATACCAGGATATTTTGCAAATAATAAATTGATATCATTTACACTGTTATCATAATCATTGATTACCGTTTCTTCGTTGGGGGTGTTAAATTTAATATCAACAAACAAAACATTTTCATCATCAAGCAATGTTTTTGCTACAAAAGAAAAACTTGTTTTAACACGAAAAATCTTTCCGTTTTTATGCGTTGATAATATGGAAGTTTGTGCAGCATATTGATTTGTTAAATTGACTAATAAACTGCTGTCATTAACTTCAATAAGAAAAATGAAATTTTTACTTAGTGATAATTCGTTTCGCTTACTTAATAGAGCGGGAGAGAGTTTCCAATTGTTATTGGCAACAAAATATTGTTCAATAGAAATGTTGTTTTGAATTTCAGAAGAGTCCGCTTTTACAATAAACCAGTTTACATTTAATTGTCTTTTTATTTGTGCTTGGAATTGTTGTTTAAATGATTTTGTTTGTCCCGAATATATTTTAATCAAAAAGTATTTATTTGTACTTGAATCAACAACTTTAGATAAACCACTTAATAATGCGGAGTTAGTTGTGTCTGCAAAGACAGCAGTGATTTCTTTATCCTGTTGGTGTGTATCTTTCTGGGCAAAGATTTCAGCGCTAAAAAAAATGAAAACAAAAAAGAAATAAATACTTCATTACGTTAAGTTAGTTGAACTGTAAAACCTAACAGTTTTTATTATAATGTTTATTCTCGTCAAAAATATGTATTGCAACTTATGTGCGAATAAAATGCTTACTTAAGGTTACTATTGCTGTTGTGATTCAGTAATTATAGGATCGGTGTTTTAAAGAGCGAAAAACATTATTACCTTAATAGAGCAGGAACATTAAAAACAAAAACCTTATTACCTTATAAATAAGTCATCATTAAATATGATAATCAAGAAGCGTTATCAGAAGACAGCCAAAGGGATATAAGATGATAAGGTTAAAATATTCTTCTATCATTATTTTACTAAGGTAATAAGGTGATTAGAAAATTTGAAACGGTCAGAAAAACTTTGAAGAATAAACAAATTAGTGGTGGGTGCGCTGATGCTAAAAGTTATATTGTACAAGTGTGCGACGCAACAGTTGATGCTATAAAAAACAAAAGTTCAGCTCAAAAAAATCTTCGTTATAAATCTAAACGTATATAAAATAAAAAAGCCATTACACCAATGCAACGGCCTTTTCAAAAATAAAAGCGGATATATTTAGAAAGTATAGCGAATGCCCAATCCACCCCAGCCTCCTTCAAAATAATTATACCCCACAAAATTGAAAGATGGCTGCCAATCAAGGCTTACATTAATAGGAGCATCTTTAAATTTATAATCGAGACCTATCACACCATCAACACCGACAGCGATACCTGCATCTCTGTTTGGATAGTGTCTTTTCCAGCTATCACTCCAGAAACCAATATGTGCACCAGGACCAACGTACCATTTTAAACCTGGTGCACCATTAATGTCCCGATGTATTTCATACAAACCAGTGAAGCGAACACCGTCTGTGTAGAAATATCCTAATCCCTCTATTGCTTTATTAGTTTGAATAAAACTTTTTAAACTTATCGCACCTGGATAAAATTTTACACCTAGCGCAGTTTTGTATTCATAGCCCATACTTTGCGACTTTGCAGCAAAACCAATAAAAATAATAATACCTGCTAATAAAATCTTTTTCATGGTTTGGTTTTTAGTTATAGAAGTAAAGCGTGGTCAATTTTAAAACGTGTAACGAACGCCTATGCCACCATAAGAAGGGGTAAAACCTGCAGAGCCAACGAGAGTGACTGCAGGCTGCCAGTCAATGCTAACATTTAAGGGCACATCGCGGAATTTGTAATCAAGCCCAATGATGCCATCAATACCAAAATCAGCTTTGCTGTCATAATCTTTCTGATATTGATCTTTCCAAAAACCAAGATGCACACCGGGACCAACAAACCATGCAAGTCCATCAACTTTATCGAAAGAGTAAAAATTAAATTCATAAAGACCGCTTAATCTGAAACCTTTATTCCAAATGGTAGCCTGCGCTTCAAGATTATTTGATGCGGTAACAAATTGTTTGTATGTAACAGAGAATCCCCCCGGGAATTTTATACCAATTGCCTGGTGATAAGTGGATTGCGGTTCGGATTGTGCAAATGAATATTTTGTAGAAATGATTAAAAGAGCAACAGTAATAATTTTTTTCATGCTGCAAATTTTATTTATCAAAGCATGAAACGTACCAATGTGTGAGAATTTTATCAAATACTTGTTAAAGCTTTTTTATCTGCAGTTATTTCTCGTGATAATTTATATTTAAGTAACTCTGGTATCAGCGTAATGCCTGTTGATAAAAGTTTTCAGCATCTTTCTTTAACTGCACGAGAGATGGTTTGTGAATATACATCATGTGACCGGCCTCGTAATAAGTGAGAGAGATCCTGTTTTGTTGTTCAGGTCTTAAACCCATATGGTGCGCCGTATATTCTGCAGCAAAAAAAGGTGTTGCCAGATCATAATAGCCACATGCTATCCACACTTTGAGATAAGGGTTCTGGCTCATAGCGCTGCGTAATGTTTCAGATACATCGAGAAAATTGTTGGTAGAATATGCCCACGGTCCCACATAAGTTAATGCTTCATAAGGAAGATCATTTTTATATTGGAGTTCTTTTCTTGTGTAGTTATTCATTGCACCTGAGAACATGCCCATGATATTGCTCATGCTTGGATCAAATTCAATTCCTTCACCTGCATCATCTCTGTCAATACCTGTGAACCTGCTATCAAGCCTGCCGGTTGTTTTACCGCTGTCTCTTAATAGCTCTTTAAAAAATCTGCTGTCAGAAATTCTTAAATTATTTCTGCGAATAAAATCTTCTGACAAGCCTGTGAGTGAATGCAATTTTTGAATCGCTGTATTTCTTTCCTGGGCGGTTAATAAATCTCCTTTCATCAGGGTAAACAGGTATTCATTGGAAGCATAATCTTTTGACAATTGCACTACATCTTTTAATGATTTTTGCTGTATATCGGCAGGTAATTTTTTATGATACCATGCTGTTGCAGTATAACTGGGCAGGAACATAATATAAGGCATTTCATTACCTGTGGTAAAATCAAGTGTTTGAAAATTTAGAACAGAAGAAATCAATATAATGCCATTCAAAAAAATATTATGGCGCTGCAGTAAATAGCCTGATAAACCGGAAGCTCTTGTAGTGCCATAACTTTCACCAGCAAGAAATTTAGGTGAGCCCCAGCGTTCAAACTTTGTAGTGTAATAACGAATGAAATCACCAACGCTTTGTACATCTTCTGTATAGCCATGAAATTCTTGTGGATTCTCACCCGTTGCAGGACGACTATATCCTGTTGATACCGGATCAATAAACAAAATGTCTGTCATATCCAGCCATGAGTAAGGGTTTGCCTCATATTTAAAAGGTGCATTGGGTGAGTAACCTTCATCATTCATCACTACGCGGTAAGGACCTAAAACGCCCATGTGCAGCCATATTGAAGAAGAGCCCGGCCCTCCATTAAATGCATAAGTAATCGGGCGGGTATCTTTATTTACACCATCTTTTGTATAAGCAACAAAAAATATATTCGCCTTAATCTTTCCATGCTGATCTTTCAATGGCAGGTAGCCTGCTGTTGCTGTATAGTTAATCACTTGTCCATTTATGTTTACCTGGTGTTTTGTAATTACAGGAGCCGTCGTACTATCTGCAACAAGAACCGTATCAATACTATTTTTATTCTCAGAACCTTTTTGTGCAGATAAATGCAGAGCAGATGCTAACAACAAAAGAAGAAACGTAAAACGCATAGTTTGGTTGCATTGATGTAAGGGGTAAATATAGTAAAATGAAAATAAGTGAAGATCATTTTTGTGTAGTCAGCTGCAGAGTTATAATGGTATCACCTGTTGTTTCCGATTTGCTGCTTCGTCACGTAAATTGCTCGCTTGGCCTTTCCGATGTTTATTCAGCACGTAATCGAATAAAAACTATTGCATGACACAACGCTTTTATTTCGATACTTCTGTTTCAGGCGGAATTTTGGACACCGATTTGAAGAAGAAACAACTTTACTTTTTGAAAAGGTTAAACTTGGACAAATCATATGTGTTTATTCAAGCTTAACTGAAACCCAACTGGCGAAAGCTCCTACACAAGTTGAAGAATTTTTCGCAAGTATTAATGATAGATATAAAGAATTAATTCAAGTGAGACCGAAGCTTTTCAACTTGCTCAGGCCTACGTTAATGAAAAAGTTATAGGACAAATCAGTTTGGATGACTGCATTCATATTGCTGTTGCAACATTTGGAAAGGTGGATATTTTAGTAAGTTAGAATTTTAAGCACATAGTAAATGTTTATAGAATTCGCGGCTACAATTCCCTAAATTTACATGATATAGCACACTTGAAATTTGTTCACCAAAAGAAATTGCAGGTAATGAAAACGAAAGATAAAAAAGTAAAAGACTTTGACACAGTAAAAATATTTAGAGAAATCAAAGAACAAATTTCTAATTGACAAGATAAACTGATTTTGAAATGGGAATCTTAACAACAGAGATAAAAGAATTTGTGAAGAAACAGAAGCTTGGCTTTGTTGCAACCGTTTGCCCGGATGGGACGCCTAACCTTTCACCAAAAGGACGACAACTGTTTGGGATGATGAACATCTGGTTTTTGCTGACACTCATTCTCCGGGAACAATTGATAATCTATTAACTAATCCATCTGTTGAAATTAACGTGGTGGATGTTTTTGTCAGAAAAGGTTATCGTTTCAAAGGTATTGGTAAAGTTCTTTCGGAAGGGTCGTTGTTTGAAGGAGTAATTTCTTTTTATAGAAATGCGGAAGCAAAGTATGTAATTAAAAATATAATGTTAATAAAGATTGAGCAAGTTCTTCCACTTATATCCCCGGTTTACGACACAGGTGCTCGCCCCAAAATCACCTAAATCATTATCTGCTGAATATATCTTTTTCCCCAATTCCCCCAGTCTTTCATCCTGTCTTTTAAAGTGGCCTGCAGAGAAGTATTATTTACTTTTTTCCCCTTTGTGGGCGGAATGAGTTCTGTATCTCTTATTGTTTCTGCATAAACTTTTGTGGCGAACCATGTAATGTGGCTATGCGGAATAGCAAGACCTAAAATCATACCGGGCAAACCCATAAATGATTCGGGACCTCCTGAAGTAATAATGGCATCTGTATAAAAAGCAACGATGTACACAGAATCCATAACAAGCGCATTTGCGCGGCGGCACTCAAACCCGGCTATGTTGCGTGTTTCATCTGTTATCTTCCATTGAATTTTTCTTGTACTGTCCTGCAATAAAAATTTTTCTTCAAAAACATTTTTTTGACTGATGCGCTGCTCTTTATCAAGATCAGTAAACACAACATTATCTTCAGCAGGTTCCTGCCATAGTTTATTGTTATCACTATTTTCTCTTCCCGGTTTGAATAAAGTTTTGTTACCATTAAATTGGAGATCGAAATAACTTGTTTTAAACTGAGGCCTGCTTTTCTTGATTAAATCTCTCCATGCTTCATCTTCTATATCATCCAACTGCGCATAAAGATTTACTTTTCGCTCAAACTCAATCCTGCCCTGTGAAAGAAAAACAGTGTTTTGTGCTTTTGTTTTTGTTACTGTTAAAAATAACAGTGGAGTAAAAATGATAATGCTGTTTAAAATGCGTTTCATATTCGTGATGATTTTATTTTTCATCTTGTCCCGGAACTTTGATTCCTGCTTTATTAAAATTCCAAACAACAGATACAAGGAAAAATCTTTGAATAGTGCCGTATGTGGTTTGTGAAATATAATTGCTGTTTACCGTTCTGTCGAAACCGATATTTTGATTGAGCAGATCATTTCCTGAAACTTTAATCAGCAACGCATCTTTCTTGAGGAATTTTTTTCCAACCCATGCATTCCATAATATAACATTGGTATTGTTATCAAACACATTTGTTTTTTGGCGGAAGTTAAACTCGCAGTTTGAATGTATTTGAAATTTTAAAGGAAGGAAAATATCGAAATTGGTATTGATATCAAATGTCCAGTATTTTGTTTTTACATCTTTTTGTATGGATGAAGTACTGTTGGTGTAAGTGGCAGAAGGAGATAAATTAACACTGTATTTTTTTTCTTTGTCTTTGTTCATATCAAAACCAAACCTGTAATTGCCGCTCTTCGTAACATTAAGCACATTGTTTACAATGTTTACATACCTGGTGTTGTTAAAATCTCCATTAAAACCCATCCATGTATTTATTTTTTTTATTTTGAAATGATAGCCGATATAAGAATTGAAAGAACGATTGCCATTAAGATTTACAGATTGATATACTCTTCTTCCAAGTGAGTCAACATAGTCTTTGCTGCTGATAGAATTTTCTGTAAAATTATAATTGACATTTGTCCATATACCTCTTTCAGTTAACACTTTGTAATCAGAAAAGAAAAGCGAGACATTACTTCTGAATGCCGGCTTAAGATCAGGATTACCGATTGCGATATTTAGCGGATCATCATTGGTACGTACGGGTTGTATTTGCTGAATGGTTGGTTGCTGTGTACTTCCGTTATAGCGAAGTGATAATCTTCTTTGCTGTGAGAACATGTAAGAGAAATTAGCCTGCGGATACCAGTTGACAAAATTTCTGCTGATGGAAGAATCTGCGTGCATATCCTTCTGGTTAAAGTTCGTAAAGCCTACATTGCTGCCGAAATTGAATTTTATTTTCTTCTGAAACAAATTGTAACTCATGCCGGCTCTGTGCGTAAAAACATTAAAGACATAATCGTTGCTGTAAGTGCTGTCCAAATCTGTGTATTTGCCATTAACAGATTTATTAAATGAATTACGCTCAGAGTTACTGTTGTTTACAATAACACCATAATTAAACACAAGCGATGAAACTTTGGTTAAAGGTTCTGTATATGTTATTTTAGAGTCAAACGATACAGTTTCTGTGTGATTTGTTTTGTATTGATCAGTGATTTGTTTTTGTGAAGCACCATCAGTATAAAAATTATTATCAGCATACAGGTACCCAGTTGATTCATTATTGCTAAAATTTTCTTTCAGGTTTATGGAAATTGTTCTTCCTTTTTTCTTTAGTTTCTTACGCCACAAAATATTACTGTTTACAGAACGGTTATCACCAATAGTTGATATTCTGCGATCACCCTGGTTTACCAAACTGCTGTCTATAGCAAGCGCTTCAGTATAATAAAGACTGTTTGTTATTTTATGATCCATGCCACCATCTGCAATTATTTTTATTGATGAAGTGGAATCAAACTGATACTCATAATTTCCGTTTGCACGGTTTCGCAAAATTTTATTGTTGAATTTTTGACTTGAGTTATTGAAATATAAAGTATCGGGTAAAATATATTGTGAAGTGGTAGTGTCTCCGCCATTTACATGCAGTTGCAAAAGTTTGTAGTTACCATTGATAGATTGTTTGTCATCATCCCATTTATTGTTGTAATGCAAACCGCCTGTTTGCACCAGTGGAAAACCTTTCCCGTTATAACGGCCATCCCATGAATCCAGTTCATCATCATCCCCTTCAATAAAAAAGTAACCATTGTTTTCATCATAATCTGCACCGCTTAACCAGCTTTCTCCGTAATTATCCCTGTCCTGCCAGTTAAGTCCTGATGTTCCTGTATTGGAAATAATGCCATAGCCAGCAAGCTTTTGTTTATTTTTAAACAGGTTCAACATTACTTGTGTATCATGATAACCATCTGTGCCTGCGCCTGCATTTATTTTTCCGAAGTAACCATTCTTCTTATTGTCTTTTAATTTGAGATTAATTGTTTTTTGTTTTTCACCATCATCAATTCCGGTAAATGTTGCCTGGTCACTTTTCTTATCATATACCTGCACTTTATCTACCATGTCTGCACGTAAGTTTTGCGTAACAAGTGTGGGATCATCTCCAAAAAATTCTTCACCATCCACCAATACTTTCTGCACTTTTTCTCCCTGTGCAGTTATTTGTCCATTCTTGTCCACCTGTATGCCCGGTAATTTTTTCAGCAGATCTTCTACAGAAGCATCAGGCTGCACTTTAAAACTATCTGCAGCAAATTCAGTAGTATCACCTTTTATTTTTATAGCGCTGATTGTTTGACGAACAATTACCTCTTTCAGTAAATGAGCTTTTAAAGTCATCGGCACTTTTAAATTAAGCGAAGTGGTATCGCTTAAATTAATATGGTCAACATAATCTGCATATGAAGGATAAGTAATGAGCAATACATAATCACCTGCTTTTAAATTTTTTAGTTCAAAATTTCCTTTGGCATCGCTGCGGGTAAATTTGTACAGAATTGAATCTTTGGAATGAAGTAGTGAAATAACAGTATTGCTAAGGTTCTGTTTACTGCTGGTATCTGTAATAACTCCTTTTACTGAAGCAGTTTGAGCGAATGAATAAAAATAACTTGCTACAAAGAAGATAGTTAGTATGGTAGTTTTCTTCATGTTGGAGTTGCAGGTTTAAAAGGAACAGTTAGTGATAGCAAATATGCTTAATTTGGTTAGCTTGCAGCATAAACGATCCCTAATTTTGCGTTAATGGTTGATACGATGTATGAATGGTTTCGTAGATTATCGAATAAGAACAAACACACCTTTTTTCAAAATAAAATTTGGAGCAGAAATGGCATTTCTAAACCTCACTATATAAACGTATGTCCCGAGGGGTTCATTTATTCCATTTATTGTTCCATCCCAACCTGTATTAATATCTTTTGTTTCAAAAATTTTTGTTCCCCACCTATTATAAATTTGCAGGTCATAGTCATCTACATTGCAATAGCTTTGTGCTTTGAAAAGATCATTGACTCCATCTCCATTTGGGCTAAAAGCATCAGGCACAAATACCTCACAATGACCACAAATTTTTTTTTGTACATTAACTGTAAATGATTTGGTACAGCCATTAGAATCATAAGCAGTAATATTATAATTACCGGGCTGATTTATAGTAACACTGGTGTCTGTTGCAGAGCCACTCCAATTATATAAAATGCCAGGTGTTGCAGGAGCTATCGTTATCTTTTGATCTTCACAATCAGAAGTATCAGTTACAAATTTTAAAGTTGCAAGTTTAGAAATTAAGACTGATAATGGTTCCGATGTTTCACAATCGGCGCCACTGATGATGCGAACATTATAATTACCGTTTCCATTTAAATCCGGTACTGCGTAAATACTATCCGTGGCACCTGCAATTGCAATACTGTCTCTATACCATTGATAAACGGCGGCGGACTTAGTGGGCGCCTTTAGTAAAACGCCTTCTGTACATTTATCTCCATTTAATATTGAAATATATTTCAGGTTCAAATCTTTTGTTTCCAATAAACTGAAATTATCCATATAATTTGTCTAGGCATCAGCAGTCCCATTTGCATTATCAAAACGAATAGGTGGTAATGAACAATCATATCCAATGGCAATAACGTTTATATCAAAAGGGATCACCAAATTAATTTTACCCTGCACCCAGTTTTCATACCCGCTAACTTCAGTTTCTCCCAGTAAAACCCATCCTGTGTTTGCATTTAAAGGACAACCATTGCCTTCGTTAGCATTGCCGAATGGAACAGCCGAACAATCTGCATTACCAAAAACTGCTACTTTCAAAGGACTTAAAGCATAAAAAGAACTAATGGTTTGGTGAATGCCAAAGCCTGCGTAAAAACTAAAGGTGTAAGGAATACCCTTTTTTACCGGTGTTTGTAAACATTGCGTTGCATAATTTTTATACCGGCTTTTTTCGGGGCTATCCTGTCGGTTTGACGCTTCTTCTGAAATGGAAATATAGCCGGTGCCATCAGGCAAAGGCCTGGGAGGAGGCAAATTTAAATCAATATCTGCAGAGTCATCGGGACATTTATCATTATGATAAAAATATAAATTTCCATCTACAGTTCCATGTCGCCAAAAATCAATGATATCTACATCTTCACTGTATCTGCGCACAGGGCAGGCTGTATAAGATTCAAAGGAAGGATTTTGCAAAAGGTTATAAGGCGGTTTCAGTTTACATTGGCAATCCGGATCTTTTAAATCAATAAGCCCGTCACGATCATCATCAATACCGTTTGTGCAATTTTCCTGTGCATGAAGTAATAAGAAAAATAAAATAAAGAATGAGATAAAAAAGGGCTTATATAAAAATTGAAAAAAAACTGTTCACCCTGCGGCATAAAAATTCTATTTAAGCTAACAGGAAAATAACGAGTAGTTTGGTAATCTTTTTCATAGCAATATTATTCAATGGTGAGAAAATGCAGCAGCAGGATGAACGCATAAATTTAAAAAAAATCTTTTAAAATTCAATGCTTTTTCTTTTTTAAAATCTGTCTAACATCATTAGATTTTACTTATTCTCTTTAAGCTAAAAATTTAATCTTAAGCTTTCCTAATAAGCATATTTTTTTGCTGCAACATTTTTAATTGCTCAATTTCGTAATACAGTACAAGTGCGACGCAACGAAGTTTAATAATAGCACAAAAGCTGGTACCAAAAAAACACAATTAAATTAATCAAACCCATTAAGCTAACTATATGTCAACAGAAACTACAACGAAAAAATATGAAGAAGTACATTTTGTAGACAGTACAAAACTCGTATGGAATTATTCTTTATTTACTGAAGAGGATATAAGCAATTTTCAACAGGGCACACATTACAGCTTATACAGATTATTTGGTAACAAACAATTGACAGTGCTGGATACACGGGGAACTTACTTTGCCGTGTGGGCGCCGAATGCAACCTATATAAGCGTTATAGGTAATTTCAATCACTGGAATTATGAAATGCATCCACTTTTTGTAAGGCTTGATAATTCCGGCATTTGGGAAGGTTTTATTCCAAATGTTGTTGCAGGTGAGGCTTATAAATATCATATACATGGCTTCAAAGGATTGCATTTGGATAAGGGTGATCCTTTCGCTCATTTATGGGAAAGAAAACCATTAACGGCTTCTATTACATGGGGAACTTTTTTTGAATGGACAGATAATGAATGGATGAGGCACCGCAAAAAACATAATGCACATGATGCACCGTGGAGTGTATATGAAGTGCATCTTGCAAGCTGGATGCGGCCCGATAAATATGACGAAGAGAGATATTATACTTACACAGAAATAGCAGAACGATTGGTGCCTTATGTAAAAGAGATGGGCTTTACACATGTTGAATTTATGCCTGTAAATGAACATCCTTTTGATGGCAGTTGGGGATACCAGGGCACAGGATATTTTGCGCCTACATCGCGCTTTGGTGCACCGCAGGATTTCGCAGTGCTGGTTGATGCATTGCATAATGCAGGGATTGGAGTACTCATCGACTGGGTACCTTCTCATTTTCCTTATGATGCACATGGCTTATTCATGTTTGATGGCACGCATACTTATGAATATGCTGATATGCGCAAAGGTTATCACCCTGATTGGAACAGTTATATTTTTAATTATGCCCGTGGCGAAGTAAAAAGCTTTTTGATAAGCAGTGCAAGATTCTGGTTCGATCGTTTTCATATAGATGGTTTGCGCGTTGATGCAGTAAGTTCTATGCTTCGCCTCGATTACAGCCGCAATGAAGGTCAGTGGGAACCAAATGAATTTGGTGGCAACGGCAATCTTGAAGCAATTGCATTTGTAAAAGATTTGAATGAGACCTTGTACCGTGACTTTCATGATATACAAATCATTGCTGAGGAAGCAACGGACTGGCCAAAAATAAGCAGGCCAACATTTGAAGGAGGCCTAGGGTTCGGGATGAAGTGGATGATGGGCTGGATGCATGATACACTTGACTATTTTAAAATGGATCCGATATTCAGACAGTTTCACCAGGATAAATTTACATTCAGCATGATGTATTTTTATGATGAAAATTTCATGCTGCCCTTAAGTCACGATGAAGTGGTGCATGGCAAAAGCCCGATGCTGTATAAAATGCCAGGTGATGACTGGCAGAAGTTTGCCAATCTTCGCCTCATGTACACCTATATGTTCACACATCCCGGT
>WNFY01002060.1_pt1 | contig 19076 bp, 18 predicted proteins | sample 5400091 | NCBI WGS metagenome assembly WNFY01 (sample SAMN13153364, study PRJNA577476) | soil metagenome | isolation source: 60 cm soil or saprolite under grassland replicate 1 | place: USA:California | collected 2016-06-15
GCGCGTTTTGAATTGAGTTTCTTCTTCGCGGGATATGAGCTCGCGCAGTAAGTGTCTTCGTGCCAACCACCAATCATAGACGAGTGTCATCCCGAACTCCCGCGAAGCGGGAGAGAGGGATCGTACGATGCCCATACGGAAGCACGAACGTTCCCCGGCCCGCCAGTCAAGCTTGCAGTAACCAGCTTCCCGCCGCCTGCATCAGCACTGCACACTGGCGTAAGGTCCCTCTCTCCCGCTTTGCGGGAGTTAGGGATGACACGAAGTTTTAGTTTGTTTTTCTCTGTAAACTCGGCGATCTCTGCGGTGAAAATCTTTACCCTATCGGTTCGTACAACTGCCCATCTACCCGATCTGCAATCTTAGGCAATTGTTTCTTTGCATACTGCAGGAAATGTGGTGCCGCGCGGTGTGCTTCGAGCGCGGCTTCGTCTTTGTATTGTTCGTAGATAAAAAAGCGCCGAGGTTCGGTGCGATGGCGATGAACTTGGTACATCACGCAGCCGGGCTCTTTTCGTGATTCGGTTGTGAGCTGTGAAAACAGAGCTGCAACTTCCGTTTCACGTGCTGCTTTTGCGACCCACGTTACTGCCAATACGACCATCTTTAGCTCCGCATCTGAGCTCGACTCTTACCATCTGTGTTGGAGTTGAGGGCTTCGGTAAATTCGTCCGTAAACATCGTCTCATCGCGTCCTGGTCCGGTTGAAACCATGCCGATGTCAGCACCGCTTTCTTTTTCAATAAAGGAGAGATATTCGCGTGCCGCTTTCGGAAGTTTGTCGACTGCGGTGATGCCCTGCGTGGGTGTGCGCCAGCCTGGCATTGTTTTATATATGCATTCGATTGTTTCCCAGCAGCTTGCTTCCGCGGGTATTTCCTCCGTCTCTCGTCCGTTTATCTTGTATGCGACGCAGACCGGGATTTCCGCCAAATCGTCGAGCACGTCGAGCTTGGTCACCACCAGCCATGAAGTGCCGTTGATCATTCCCGAGTAGCGCAGTAGCGGAAGATCGAGCCAACCGCAGCGGCGCGGGCGTCCGGTGACCGCGCCGAATTCGTTACCGCGCTTGCGGATCTGATCGCCGACGGAGTCGAACAGTTCCGTCGGGAACGGTCCTTCTCCCACCCGCGTGCAATATGCCTTGGTCACGCCGATGACTGAATCAATGGCCGTGGGCGCTACGCCGGTGCCGATCACAGCGCCTCCCGAGGTTGCGCTGGATGACGTCACAAACGGATAAGTTCCATGATCAATGTCGAGCATGGTGCCTTGCGCGCCTTCGAACATGACGGAGTGGCCATCGGCAATTGCACGATTGAGTAACACTCCGGTATCACAGACGAAGGGCGCCAGTTTGCACGACGCGTCAGCGTATTCGGCATACATCTTGTCAGCATCAAGCGGCTCGGAGTTGAACAACGCGTGCGCGATCATGTTCTTTTCGCGGCAGGCATTTTCAATGTGCTTCTTTAGCAGATCGAGATCGAGCAGGTCAATCACCCGAAGTCCGCCCCGTCCGGCCTTGTCTTCGTAGCTGGGGCCAATTCCGCGCGAAGTCGTGCCAATCCTCACCCGGCCCGGAGCATTCTCTGATGCGAGCTCAATCATCCGGTGATATGGAAGAATCACGTGGGCGCGGTTGCTGACGAACAGATTGCCGTCAACCTTAACGCCGGCATCGCGGAGAGCAGAAACTTCTTTGAGAAAGGCGATCGGATCCAGAACAACGCCGTTTCCGATCACGCTGCGACAGCCTTCGCGCAACACCCCGCATGGGACCAATTGCAACACAAACCGTTTGCCATTGATAATGACGGTGTGGCCGGCGTTGTGTCCGCCTGCGTAGCGGGCAACGACGGAGAATTTCTCCGACAGCACGTCAACGATTTTGCCTTTGCCCTCGTCGCCCCACTGCGCGCCGACGACGATGGCGGTCTTGCCTTTGCTCAAGTCAACACTCCATTACCCGAAATCCGAAACCAGCTCGGGAGACCCACTAAAGCGATGCCTGCACACACTCAGCCCTTGAAAACGGATGGAAACAAAAAATCAGAGATTACTCACAACAGAGGTGTACTAGAAATCATACCTTGGCTGAAGTGATGGGCCAAGCTGAATCAGAATGTTTATGGTTCCACAGCGCCGCGTTGACGTGCTTATCCCCATGATGCTATAAAAGCTAGTTTTGTGTGGCCTGCCGAGGGAGGTTTCAGCTCCCACCTGACGGGCAGGCTGCATCAAACGTCCGACGCGGCCAAGCTCAGCACTCCTACAGTCTTGCTTGCGGTGGAAGCGTGTTCGGAATACGGCGGTGTATCGTGCGCCAGGCCCCGAAAGGGCCTGAGTGCAGGAGAAAATCAGCCCGGAAATAGGTCCTGAACGCGTAGTCATAATCGTTATCGTTCTCATATCGGAGGAACTCCCATGCGCAACTGGTTCTCCAGCATTGCGTGCTCGCGGTTGCTGAAGTCCGCCTCAATTCTGATTTCTTTTTTGAGTCTCAGCCTCACCGCCATGGCGCAACCGGAACACGTCAGCGGTGAAGCCAATCTGAGACTTCCTGATCTTTCAAGCGTGTTTTTCCGCGGCGTTGACGGTCACAAGCTGCTGAGCATCGGTATTCTGTTTTGCATTTTTGGCCTGGGATTTGGCTTGGTGATCTATTCGCGGCTGAAGAATTTGCCGGTGCATCGCTCCATGCGCGAGATCTCGGAACTGATTTATGAAACCTGCAAAACGTACCTGGTAACTCAGGGCAAGTTCCTCCTGCTGCTGTGGATATTCATCGCCGTCATCATCGTTCTTTATTTTGGAGTACTGGCGCCGGTCAAGCCGGTTTCGGCGACGCTGCCGATTATTCTCGGGTTCAGCCTGGTTGGAATAGCGGGTAGCTATGGCGTGGCATGGTTTGGCATTCGGGTGAACACGTTTGCGAATTCGCGGACGGCGTTTGCCAGCCTCGGTGGTAAGCCTTATCCGATCTACCGCATTCCGCTCTCGGCCGGAATGAGCATTGGCATGATGTTGATCAGCGTTGAGCTGCTCATTATGCTTTTCATTTTGTTGTGGGTGCCGGTTGATTATGCAGGGCCTTGCTTTATCGGATTTGCCATCGGCGAATCGCTGGGCGCAGCGGCATTGCGAATCGCTGGCGGAATTTTCACCAAGATCGCCGACATTGGCTCCGACTTGATGAAGATCGTGTTCAAAATCAAGGAGGATGATGCGCGCAATCCCGGCGTGATTGCAGACTGCACCGGTGATAATGCGGGAGATTCCGTCGGCCCATCCGCTGATGGATTCGAAACCTACGGAGTGACGGGTGTTGCGCTCATCACGTTCATTTTGCTCGGCGTGAAAGACCCAACCGTGCAAGTGCAACTGCTGGTCTGGATTTTCGTAATGCGCATCATGATGCTCGTGTCTAGTGCAGTCGCTTACTTCCTAAACAGCGCCATCGCGAAAGCGCGATATGCGGATTCCAACGAGATGAGCTTCGAATCGCCGCTGACATCGCTGGTCTGGATCACTTCGGCGGTTTCGATTGCTTTGACTTACTTTATTTCGCACATGATGATTCCCGACCTCGGCGGCGACGGCACACAGTGGTGGAAGTTGGCGACGATTATCTCCTGCGGTACGCTGGCTGGCGCCGTTATTCCGGAACTGGTGAAGGTCTTTACCTCCGTAGAATCGCGCCACACCAAAGAGGTTGTGATCTCAGCACAGGAAGGCGGCGCCTCACTCGGGATTTTGTCAGGTTTCGTCGCCGGCAACTTCTCGGCTTACTATCTCGGCTTCTCAATGGTCATTCTGATGGGCATTGGGTACTACTTCAGCACCATGGGCTTGAGCGATGCAGCGCACATGATTGCCGCTCCGGTTTTTGCTTTTGGCTTGGTGGCCTTTGGCTTTTTAGGCATGGGGCCAGTTACGATCGCGGTGGATTCCTATGGCCCGGTCACGGACAATGCACAGTCAGTATATGAGTTGTCTCTGATCGAACACGTGCCAGCGGCAGAAATCAAGCGCGACTTCAACATTGATGTGAACTTTGATCGTGCGAAACACTTGCTGGAAGCGAACGATGGCGCAGGGAACACATTCAAGGCTACCGCGAAGCCAGTCTTGATTGGCACAGCGGTTGTCGGCGCAACGACCATGATTTTCTCGATCATCATGGCCCTGACCGATGGCCTGACTATCAACGTGGACAAGCTCTCGTTATTGCACGCGCCATTTGTGCTGGGTCTAGTCAGCGGCGGAGCCATGATTTACTGGTTCACCGGCGCATCTACGCAAGCGGTTACGACTGGAGCCTACCGCGCGGTCGAATTCATTAAAGCGAACATTCGACTCGAGGGCGTAGAGAAGGCCTCGGTTTCTGACAGCAAGAAAGTGGTGCAAATTTGCACTCAGTACGCGCAGAAGGGGATGCTGAACATTTTCCTCGCGGTGTTCTTCGCGACTCTCTCGTTCGCATTCGTTGAACCGTTCTATTTCATCGGTTATCTGATCTCGATTGCAGTCTTCGGTTTGTATCAAGCGATTTTCATGGCCAACGCGGGCGGCGCCTGGGACAATGCCAAAAAAATCGTCGAAGTTGATTTGAAGCAGAAGGGAACTCCGCTTCACGATGCCACCGTCATTGGCGACACCGTGGGTGATCCCTTCAAAGACACATCGTCAGTGGCACTGAATCCGGTGATTAAGTTCACGACACTGTTCGGCCTGTTGGCGGTGGAGCTGGCCGTCGAGCTCGCGTCGAAGAACAACACCTTGACGCGGGTACTTGCCCTGGTGTTCTTCCTGGTCTCGTTCTTCTTCGTTTATCGTTCGTTCTATGGAATGCGAATCGGTGTCGAGATCAAGAAACAGGAAGTGCGGGCGGCGGCAGACTAACACGGCTATTGGCTGTTCGCGGGAGACCCGGACTGGACCCGAGGCTTCAACGTTCGGATGTAGAGGACGATCTGCCAGCGCTGAAGTTCGGGGATTTTGCTGAACGACGGCATTCCACGCTTTGCGTTTCCGTTGGTGACCTTCCAAAAAAAGGCGCCGTCGCTTTGTTGTTGGACGACGGGAAGGTTCAGATCGGCCGAGTGTTTCTTCTCCATGCCTGAGCCATCTCGGCCGTGACACTCGACGCAGTTGCGGATGAATAGCTTCCTTCCCCCCGCGGCCAATTCAGGCTTTGCAGCTAATGGATTTTCGCGGGCCTGAGCTTCGGCCGGCGCTCGCCATTCGGGATCAGGCTGGTATTTCGGGTTCTGCGCAAAGGACGAAGCAGCCAGCAGAGCCGCAAGCAGACCTCCGACGCCGATCTTGTTCAAGGCCTTCTCCCGAATAGTTTCGCGACGCGCCCGCCGAATCCTTGAAGTTCATACGTGTAGCCGAAGCGAATAAGGACCGGATTGGTTTCGTGCGTAAGCCCAATGCCGGGAGACAAGCGGAGCGTGGAGTTGTCACTAACCGCCCATGAAATAACAGGCGCGAAATAGTGCGCGGCATCACGCGGGCCGAACTCGAGCGTGCTTCCGAGTCCGCCGTACACTTCTGCGCCGAGTGAAAAGTTCTCACGGCAAAAGTGGCAGTCTCGCGCCGAAGCAAGGGTTGCGAGCGGGCGAGAAATTCCGAAGGCGTATCCGAATTCGATGCCTTCGGACGGTGAGAAATTCTTGGCCAGAATGAAATTCTCAGAGATATTCCAGTCGTGATAGTCGCTCGAAAGAATCAGCTTGCCTTCCAGTTCGTGGCCATGGGCTGACGTGAGGAGCGCATTCGGTGAAGTGAGGTCCGGGCCGCCACCCTCGATTTCCTTTTGAATGCGGCTGGCTTCATTCAGGCTTTCGTACTCGAGATACAGAACTGGGTTGATCCAGTGTTCGCGCCCCAGCACCTTGTAGCGATTTTCCCAACGCCAACCAGTGAAGACCGTGCTGTCGCCAGAAGTGGATTGGCCTTCCAGGTACAGTTCCGATGTCCACCGAGCGGTAACCCCGTACTCCATCTCTAGATATGGTGCAACATAACCGCTCTGACCGGCGCGCGGGATTCCGTTCGTAGTCGAGAACTCCAGGTCGAGGTTGCCGGGCTCCTCCATGTGATGGGTGTAAGTGACAAAAAATGGAGACTCCTGCCCTATCGCAGAGAGTTGCGGCAGGAGCACCGAAAGACAAGCCACGAAAATAGGTCTCATGTTTTTGTGAGATGCAACTCAGTTGCAGGTATCAGAGCAACTCTTATGCTAGAGAGACTGCCGAACTCCGTCAAGGGTGAGAGGAGAGATTGTGTTTCAGCGGGATTGCAACCAGTTGCAACAGATCAATTGGAAGCGCGGCACTCGGCGCAGTAACCACCAACTTCCAGGCGGCTCACGACAATATGAAAACGGCATTCGCGCTGGATCTGGCCCTTCAAGCGATCGAATAAGTCGCTTTCGAATTCGGCAATCTTCCCGCAGCGGAGGCAGGCCATGTGGATGTGGTCGCGCTGTGGACGCCGTTCGTAGAAGTGCTTCTCGCCTTGCATGTGCATCAGGTCGAGCTCATCAATCAGGCCGTGGCGTTTGAGCAGGCCCAATGTGCGATAAACGGTGACGCGGTCAATGCCGGGATCGAGGCGGCGAGCCTGGCGGAGAATCTGAGCGGCGTCAAGGTGCTGCTTAGCGGTCTCGACCACACTGAGAATCGTGCGGCGTTGATGGGTCATGCGCAGACCGCGAGACATTAGTTCGGCCTGAAGACGTCCCGGAACCTCGGTTTGCGGCAAGGGCATGGCTGTGACCTACTGAGTTGAAACCCAGTTGCAATAGATTATCCGAAAAAGAAGGCTGGGCCAAGCCCGCGAAATGGGGGAACTCAATTATCGCCGCGCATTTTGGCCTTCACGCTATGCGCCAGCTTTTCGATTTCCTCTGCTTTGCGCACCACGTCCACCGAGAGGACGTTCTCGTTACTCTTATCCACGTACTCCTTTAGTTCGGTCGAGAGCTGGAGCAATTTGTCCGCGTCCCGCTTCAAATCGGCATGACGCTGTTCGTTGGCCTTCTTTTCCATTTCCTTTTGAGCGCGAGTTGGAATATCGGGATTGGTGTTTTCCCCGGGGGGGCCGATAGGCGGAACTGAAGGCCGCTGGGGTGACGAAAAAGGCTGCAGAGCGAGGACTAATAAAAACAAGAGAACCGGAGTCAATTTCGAGCGCACGTGGACCTCGCGAAAAGTAGAACAGCAGCATAGATTATATGCGCTGCTTCGCGCCGGGGCGGCACATTGGGATTGCTATAATCAGGCCCTGATATGTTGATTCTGTTGCTGCAAAATATGACCCTTCCGACCGCGTCCCACTTGCCGGCGTTGCTCCGCGACTGGCGGGAAGACACGATGAACTTCCTGCGGCACGACGCGCCGAAGATCATATTCGTAGTGGTCGTTGCCTATTTGTTGACGCGAATTCTGCGGGCCATCGCCAGAAAAACTGCTGACCTTCATATCAAGAAGGTCCCTCCAGGTATGCGGGTGCAGCAGATTAGGACGCTGACCAGTGTAATCACCAGCGTCGGTGTCTTCGTAATCCTGTTCGTAGCCACTTTGGAAGTGCTTTCTCTGTTAGGGCTGAATCTGGGGCCGATGCTGGCGAGCGCAGGCATTGCTGGGTTGGCGATTGGATTCGGTGCGCAGACGATGGTGCACGACTTCATCAATGGCTTTTTTATCCTTTTTGAGAACCAGTATGACCTCGGCGACATGATCCGCGTGGCCGGGGTCAAAGGCACAGTCGAGAGCATGAGCCTCCGGCAAACTGTCTTACGCGACGAAGATGGGACCGTGCATATTGTTCCTAACAGTGCCATTCAGATTGTTTCCAATACCACGCGCGACTGGTCTCAATTTCCGCTCAGAGTTGTGGTGGCGTACAACGAGCCGAGCGAAAAAATCGTCCGGTTATTGAAGGAAGTGGGAACCGAAGTCCGGCACGATCCAAAGTTTGCAGACGACATGGTCGGCGACATCGATGTGCCCGGCATTGATCGCGTGGGCAATGGTGAAGCCGAATATCTGATGCTCATCAAGACGCGTCCAAACAAACAGCATGGAGTGAGCCGGGAATTGCGTCGGAAGATCAAAGAATGCTTCGAGAAGAACAATATCCAGGCGGCTGGGCCTGGGCGAATCTACGTTATGGATCAGGGGAAGGCGTCATAGGATTGCAGAATAAAGATGTCAGATTGAAAGGCACTGACGACCTAAAGTCTGTGTCTTTTATTTCTGGCACTTCGGGCAGTAATGACTACTGCGTCCGGCGATGACGATGCGTTTGATCGGCGTTTTGCAAACCAGGCAAGGCTTGCCTTCCCGGCCGTAAACGCGATGCTTGATCTGAAAAAAGCCTTCGTCTCCGTTGGAATCAACGTAATTAGCGATACTCGAGCCTCCGAGCCGAATGGCTTCTTTCAAGACTCTCTTGAGCGCCTGCTGCAACCTGCGAAGATCGTCGCGAGTTAACGAAGCTGCCCGCCGACGAGGCCTGATCCCAGCACGGAACAACGCTTCGTCAGCATAAATATTTCCGACTCCGCTCAGCAGGTTCTGATTCAGTAAGGCACTTTTGATTGGGGTTTTTCGTCCACGAAAGAGAGCGGCGAAATTCTCGAAGGAAATGTCCAGCGGCTCCGCGCCGGGCGCCTCGAATTTTTCAATTACACTCAGCCGACCAAATCGGCGCGGGTCAACGAAGCGGAGTTCCCGTCCTGAGGCAAGCTGGGCCACGGCATGAGTGTGTTTCTCGCGCTCCCCGTCAGCGGAACATACGACAAGGCTTCCAGTCATGCCAAGATGGACGATCCACTGCGCTCCGGGTCCGCCGTTTCCCCGTATCGGCACTAGATCGAAAACGATGTGCTTACCGGAACGTCGCACGCCGGCGATTTTTCTGGACTCCAGCGCGGCAGCGATTTCCTTGGCGGAAGATTTGAGCGGCTCAGGTTTTGGTCCCAGCCAGATGGATTCGATCACGTCACCGGCGATGCGTTGGTTCAAACCTCGGGCAATGGTTTCGACTTCGGGAAGCTCAGGCATAAGGAAATTGAATCATTGAATCATCGGGAGATTGAATCATTGAAAACCAGATGCCTGTCTCTGCGACCTCGGTGTGCTTTTCTCTGCGATCTCTGCGGTTAAGAGCTTTTGACCGCAAAGGACGCGAAGTGAACTTGAGCCGATTAGTTTTTCAATGATTCAATCCCCCGATGATTCAATGATTCACTCGTTCTACCTCGATCCCAATTGCCAAAACAAGAATGCATAAACGTCGGTGAGGTCCTCTACTTGCTTGGCCATCGGTTTACCGGCCCCGTGGCCGGCCTTGGTGTCGATGCGAAGCAGAATCGGCCGCTCATGGCTTCGACCATTGGCAGCTTCAGCTTGCAGCAACGCCGACATTTTCTTCGCATGCATGGGGTCAACACGGGTATCGGTGTCAGCTGTCATAAAAAGGATTGCGGGGTACTCTGAGCCCTGCTTCACGTGGTGATACGGCGAATAGGCATAGAGCCAGTCGAATTGCTTGGGATCCTCTGACGAGCCATATTCCGGTACCCAAAGTTTTGCGATCTGAAAATTCTGATACCGGAGCATGTCGAGCAATGGCACCTGGCATACGACAGCGCGATATAGGTCCGGTCTTTGCGTAAGAGCGGCCCCCATTAGGAGTCCGCCGTTAGAGCCGCCAATAATTCCCAGATGGTCTTTGTCCGTATATTTTTGCGAGATCATAAATTCTGCGGCCGCAATGAAGTCATCAAATACATTCTGCTTTTTGTCCAGCATTCCGGCGCGGTGCCAGTCTTCTCCGAACTCTGCGCCGCCACGCAAATTGGCGACAGCATACACGCCACCATGCTCCAGCCACAGAAATCGACTCGGAGCAAAAGCGGGAGTCATGCTCACGTTGAATCCGCCATAGCCGGTCAGCATGGTCGGATTGTGCCCATTGAGCGCGAGGCCTTTTTTGTGGAACACAAACATGGGCACACGCGTGCCGTCCTTCGAATTGAACCAGACCTGCTCGACTTCGTACTTCTCAGGATCGATGCCTGGGGTCTCTACCTTGGCCCACATTGTCGTGCCGTGATCGGCCAGATTGATTTGGAAGACGGAATCCGGAACGGTAAAGGAATGGAACGCAAGGAACGCTTCTTTGCGATTCCATTTGCCACCCAGTCCATAGACGCTGCCGATCGCAGGCAAGCGAACGTCGCCCAGCAGTTTACCGTTGGTATCGAGCAAGCGAAGTTGCGAACTCGCATTCTTCTCGTATTGCGCGACTAGCAAGCCATTCACCACCCCGGCGTTTTGGAGCACTGCGTCATTTTGCGGGATGATCTCTTTCCAATTCGCGCGCGCCGGCGACGATGCGTCCACCACGAAGGCGTGATAGCGCGGAGCGTCCTCGTTCGTCGTAATGAAGATCTTTCCGTTGACGATTTCGCCGCCGTAAAGGAAGTTCTTGCCTTCTGTAATTCGGACGGGCGGCGAACCGGCCTTTAAGTCTTGCAGGAAGAGTTCGGTCTTTGTCCATCCTTGCGATACTGAGATCAGCAACCAGCGATCGTCATTGGAGAGCTCGGAGTCTGGCCAATCCTGCGGGTCGCGACCTTCGCCGAAAATTAGAGGGTCTTTAGCGGAGTCGCCGCCGAGCGTGTGATAGAAGATGTGTCGGTTGTAAACATCCTGGCCCTCAGCGACCTCGCCTTTCTTGGGATATCGCGTGTAATAAAACCCCGAGTTGTCGAGCTTCCATGCAATGCTAGCCGCGCGAGTGCGTTCGATTTCGTCGGGAAGCAGCTTGCCAGTTGCGGTGTCGATCACATGCAGGGTGCTCATCTCGGAGCCGCTGGGCGAGGTCCCGTAGGCGACGTACTTTCCATCTTCGGATGGCGTCCACCAATCGAGGGCCACGGTCCCATCTGCGGCGAGAGCGTTCACGTCCACCAGCGTGCGGTTCTTGCCATCCAGTCCTTCCCGCACGAAGAGTACCGGCTGGTTCTGCGAGCCTTCGCGTTTGGTATAGAAGTAATACTTTCCGCCGAGTTGAGGCGCAGAGATCGTACCGATCGAGAGCAACTCGGTGAGACGTTTGTGGAGTTCATCGCGTCCCGGCAACGGATCGAGCACGCTGCGGGTGTAAGCGAGTTCATCATGGACCCATCGTTGGGTGTCCGCACTGCTCGCATCCTCGAGCCAGCGGTAGGGATCGGTGATTGTGTGTCCCTGGATTTTATCCTGGACTGGCTTTTGCGCGGCAACGGGAGGACCGGACGAGGACGGCAGAGAGCTGGAGCTTGCGGTATCGTCGGCCAGCACGCTAGCCGCAAAAATAAAGCAGAACAACAAAAGCAGAAGCAAACGCAAGCCTCCTGGCATAAACACCTCGTGGGCCGCCTAGCGCGGAGCACAGCTAGGTTAACAAAAAAACGGATCATTTGATGTACTTCTCGAACGATCTGATGGCTCGACCAGAGCGACGGGAACACGAGCGCAGCACGCAGGCATAAACGAGCTGAGATATAGTCCTCGTCCGCTTGATCTCGAAAACTTCGAACAGCGAAATCGTCGATGAGACAACTAATATCCATTGCACAAACTTATCATTCGTTGCGGCAGATTCACCTGTATTGGAGGCTAGAACTCGATAAGTGCCGTCCCTTCGGGACTCGCGTCATCTTTCATCGCACCCGGCACTTCCGTGCCGGGCTTTCATATTCTGCCCCTTTGGGGCTGGGCGGTTGCAATTTCCGCCGTCCCGATTTGATCCAAGAATCCTTAACCCACGGTGTACCTGAATCCTTGACCCAGGGCATACGTTAAACGCGAGAGTTCCCGAATTCTGAATGACACCGAAACCTCAACGGCGCAAAGCTGAACTTGCCGACACCCCCAAATTGACCTTTCTGCGCTCAGATTTAAGACAAGATTCCGAATTCGGTGACGATGGCAACGGCTCGAAAAGATGGGACTATGCCGAGATCCGGCGGACCCTCGCCCCCAGTGCCGAAGGCACGTGATGTGAAAGCCCGGCACGGAAGTGCCGGGTGCGATGAAAGATGATGCGAGTCCCGCGAGGGACGGCACCTCCCAACGTCTCCTCGAATCCAACTGCGTCTCCGATTTCCGATCACCGCTCCAAGTTACAAATCTAGTGCCAAAGGCACGATATGGGAAAGCCCGGCAATGCCGGGTAGGGATGACAAACAGACCCGAGTCCCGAAGGGACGGCACCTACCCGAACGCCTCCTCCGCCTCGAACCGCATTCCGGATTTTCGAACCATCGCCTCGAATTCGGTCTCATACGAGCGTCCGCGATGGTGTTCCGCCTGATGGTCGATGTAATCCACAACGGCAGCCTTGTTGGAACTGCTCACGCTGAACGCTCCGTATCCCTCTTGCCACGTGAACGCGATTCCGTGTTGGCGAATCCATCTTGAGGAGTTCGCCTTCAACACCTGAACGGCTTTGGCCGGAGTCATGTCGGAGGGAAGCGCAATTAGCAGATGGGAATGGTTGGAGGTTCCACCAGCTGCGAGTACCGGAGTCCCATGATTCCGCCCGATTCCTGCAAAATATTTCCAGAGCCTCGGAAGCAATTCGTTCGGAATCAGATTCGCGCTTTCTTTGGTGCTGAACACAAGGTGAATGAGGAGGTTCGGATATTTATGAGCCATCCGCCTAAATATCCACATTTCGCGAACGCGTGTCTGTGATGAACGCACAACCCGAAGGGTGCCGTCCCGAAACGGGACTCGCTCGGTCCGTACGCTTACCCGGCATTTCCATGCCGGGCTTTCCCATACCGTGCCTTCGGCACTGACGCGTGTCCAACTTTTCACTATTGCAACAGCTGCGCAGGAACTATTCTCGTGTGCACATGCTACATAGTTTCAGGACTGTATTCTCGGTTGCGTTGCTTGCACTTGTTGCCTCTCGCTTGCTTGCTCAGCCTCACGCCGACAGCATTATCGTCCACAAGAGCGCCCGCACGATGGAACTGATGCATGCAGGTCAAGTGATGAAGACTTACAAGGTCGCACTCGGAGGGGAGCCGGTTGGGCCGAAAACCCGCCAGGGAGATCATCGGACGCCGGAAGGTGTCTACGTGATTGACGGCCGAAACGCGCGCAGCCAATTTCATCGGTCGCTGCGCATTTCTTATCCGAATGCAGCTGATCGCGAGCGTGCACATAAACTCGGCGTATCGCCAGGGGGCGACATCTTCATCCATGGCTTGCCGAATGGATACGGCTTGATTGGCGCCGCGCATCGGGCTCGCGACTGGACCGACGGCTGCATCGCTGTCACCGATTCGGAGATCGAGGAAATTTGGAAGCTAGTGAACAACGGCACGCCGCTGGAGATTCACCCCTAATATCCTTCCGTTGATACCGAATATGGCGACATTCGCGCGTAGTATTGCTACCTTCTTGTAACTGAACGCGTCTAGTTCGAGGAGGGCCTTTATGTTTCCTAAAATAGGCAGTCGCCTCCTCATCTCAATATTATTGGCGACCTGCGCCGGATCAGCGCAGCAGAAGACTTCACCAACGGCGCCCTGCAGCGAGCCTCAACAGAAGCAATTCGAGTTCTGGGTTGGAGAATGGGATCTCACATGGCCGGGGCAGACGCAGGGTGAGATGGGCCGTGGTTCCAACAGCATTAAGCGCACGCTCGACGGATGTGTCGTTCAGGAAAGTTTCTCCGGCGGAGACTCAATGCCGCTACGTGGCATGAGCGTTTCTACTTACGATGTCCGTGCCCGAAAATGGAAGCAAACCTGGGTGGACAACGAGGGCGGGTATCTGGATTTTGTCGGAGAATTCGCGGATGGACAGATGACGCTTGCGCGCGAGGGAGTCCGGCCCGATGGCAGCCAGGTTCTGCAACGAATGGTCTGGAAGAACATCACTGCGCAGGAGCTTGATTGGAGCTGGGAGCGCTCCTTGGACGGCGGCAAGACGTGGCAAGTGGTTTGGCCAATCCACTACAAGAGAAAAGCCTGACCTGCTACGCGTAACAGCTAGGGACTGACAGTACTGGGCGGGCTGTTCACCGTCGCGGAAGGTCTGCCGTAGGTTCTTTCTGAAAAAATGAACACGTGGGACGGGCGTCTCGCCTGTCCAGCCCGGATGAAGTCCTGGGTAACTCGACCAGCACAGGCGAGACGCCTGTCCCACGTGAGCATCCGGCTCGGTCGCGACGGACAGCTTTCTAACGCTGCTATCCTACTGCACTGTCAGCAACGCACTTCCAGTAACTCCACCCGAGTTTGCGCCGATCGTGCTGGTGCCCGCGTTCTTGCAGTTGGCGAGGCCCGCAACGCTCGGAGCATTGGCGACTGTCGCAACGCTGGCCGAAGACGAACTCCAGTGACTATTCAGCGTTATGTCCTGCGTGCTGCTGTCGCTGAACGTGCCGGTTGCGACGAATAGCTGGGTTGTTCCTGCCGCCGCGGTCGGCGCTGCTGGAGTAAGAGTTAACGACACCAGGGTTCCGGTTCCCACTGTCAGAGTTGTGTTGCCGCTCACGCCAGATGCCGAAGCCGTGATTGTGACTGTGCCACCTTTCTTGCCGTGCGCAATGCCCGAACCGCGAATCGATGCAAGGTTAGGTTTCGAAGACTTCCAGGAAACGCCACTCAGATTCGTTGCTACGCTGCCGTTACTGAACGTTCCAGTCGCGGTGAACTTGATTGACGTACCTTTCGCAATTCGTGGATTTACCGGCGATACCGCAATCGAGACCAAGTGAGCGGTGGAGACAGTAAGCCCAGTTGATCCGCTCACAGACCCGAACGCAGCGCCGATGGTCGTAGTTCCGGTGACAACGCTCGAAGCAAGACCTTGAGCATTGATCGTCGCTGCTGTGGGCGTCGAAGAAGTCCAAACTGCAACTGCTGTGATGTCCTGTGTCGAAGAATCAGTAAATGTTCCGGTAGCGGTGAATTGCTTCGTCGTTCCAACTGCCATGCTTGAATTCGCAGGCGTAACCGCGATCGAGACGAGAGTTGCAGCGGAAATTGTAAGTGAAGCTGTGCCGCTGACAGAGCCCGAGGTGGCCGTGATAGTCGCCACACCGATACCAACTCCTGTTGCTACACCCGTCGTATCCACCGTCGCGAGTGAGTTTGAAGAAGTGCTCCAGGTAATGGACTGAAGCAGCTGCGTACTGCCATCATCGAAGTTGCCAACAGCTGTAAACTGCTGATTGGTGCCGGCCGCGATCGTTTGCACTGACGGACTAACGTCGATTGAAGTCAGGTGGGCCGCAACCACCGTCAAGGTTGAGTTGTCGGTCCACGCACCAATGGTGGCGGTGATTGTAGTCTGACCCGCGGCAACAGTGGTAACTAATCCTGAGCTGTTGACAGTGGCGACGGAAGTCGACGAGGAAGTCCACGTCACGCCTGAACTCAAATCGGCGCTGCTGCCGTCGCTGTAGGTCGCGGTCGCAATGTATTGCTGGTTGATGCCGATGCCAAGCGTCAGCCCCACCGGTGTGACCGCAATCGAGACCAGGCTTGGTGCGCTGACAGTAAGAGAATTAGAGCCTGAGATCCCGCCCAACGACGCCGAGATATTCGTGGAACCAGCCGCTACGCCCTTCACCATACCTGACGCGCTGACCGTCGCGATCGCAGTCGCAGACGAATCCCAAGTCACAAGTGCCGTCAAATCTGCGCTGCTGCCGTCACTATAATTTCCAGTCGCCGTGAATTGCTGGCTGGTGTTGACCGGCAAAGACGACGCCGCGGGCGCGACCACGATTGAACTTAAATTCACTGCTGCACTGCTGACGGTGAGCGTTGCGCTCGATTTCAAGCTGCTGCCTGACTGGGCAGTGATGCTGACGGTTCCCGCCGCCGAGCCGGTGGCCATCCCGCCAGACGACACACTCGCAATGCTGGAATCCGACGAACTCCACTGGACTGTGCTGGTAATGTCCTTGCTAGTCCCATCGGACATGTGCGCGGTTGCGCTGAACTGCTGTCCCGAACCGGTACCAATTGACATTGAGGTGGGCGCTACCCGTATGGAAGAGACGGTCGCCTGACCCGATGAGTGATTGGATTGCGAACCTCCACCACCGCATCCGACCAATGTCGAGGCTACGAGAAACAGGGCTGCGCACAGTGCTTTCCTCATACGGTCTCCAGTCAGAGCTCAGTTTTCGGGGATTAAATCTGGGGAGTGCAAAACAATCTTACGTGGTTCGTTATGGGAAACAATCGATTTCGGGAAGTGAAGCCGTTACCGAGGTAATGAAGTGAGGTTACACGGAGAGATGCGAAAGCAAGTCGCAACAGAAGTGCGACTATCTTCTCCGAAACACGAACTCATGCGCCTTCATGTCCACGCGCCGTCCACGAAATCGAACGCTTTCAGCTTCGAGGCGCAGGCGCTGTTCGATGGCAGAGTCGCCGCGCAATTTGATCTCTCCACCCGCGCCAAGCACTCGGTGCCAGGGGAGACCTATGGATCGGCACAGGACTCGCGCCACCTGGCGCGACCGGCCGGGCGAACCTGCTGCGCGCGCAACGGCACCGTAGGTCGAGACTTTGCCGCGAGGGATTCTTTGAATCGTGGCGCGAATTCGGCTTTCCGGCGAGATCCGAGGCGTCATGTTATCGAGTTTAGGCCGCCGCTCCCTTGCGGAACGATTCAACGGCTTTTTCCTCGCTGTCATAGACCTCGAATACCGTAAGCAGTTTTGTGATCTGCAACAAATCGCCGACCCGCTGCGTCAGCCGTGCCAGCTTAACTGACCCGCCCAAGTTTTGCGCTGTGATGTACAGCGAAACCAGCGTTCCCAGGCCGCCGCTATCAATATAAGTGACGTCCGCGAGATTTAGAACGATACGGCTGTCGCTCGAAAGCAGACCTTTGATTCGATCGCGCAATTCCGCAGTCTCTTCGCCAAAAACAATGCGCCCGGCGCAATCCGTCACAACTATCCCGTCATGAAGGGTCCGGACATTAATTTTCAATTGCATAGCTAAGTCCCCCTCTGGCAATGCCAACCAGCCTAGCCCTTGGCAGGGAGATTCGCAAGCGACGCTCACGTATAATCACGTAATCTTCCTTCCATGAGCTACCAGGTCCTCGCCCGCAAATATCGTCCACAAAAATTTTCAGAGGTAATTGGGCAGGAGCACGTCACCCGCACTCTGAAGAATGCAATCGAGCAGGAACGGACGGCTCACGGTTACATCTTCAGTGGACATCGCGGGATCGGCAAGACTACGGTGGCTCGCATTCTGGCGATGGCGTTGAACTGCCGGTCGTCGGAGAAGCCGGTGCCTGAGCCCTGCGGCGTATGCGATTCCTGTACGGAAATTCGCGCCGGCAATTCGGTTGACGTAATTGAGATTGATGCCGCCACCAACCGTGGCATTGACGAGATCCGCGAGTTGCGGGAAGGCGCGCGTTATCGTCCAGCGCGCGACCGCTTCAAGATTTACATTCTGGACGAAGCGCATCAGATTACTGATGCTGCATTTAACGCTCTGCTCAAGACATTAGAAGAACCCCCCGCTCACGTCGTATTTATGTTGGCCACGACAGCCCCGGAAGACATACCTCAAACCATCCGCTCACGTTGCCAGCATTTCAGTTTCAGGGCGGTGAAATTTGATCAGATTGTTGCGCAACTTAAAGACCTGTGCGGAAGAGAAAATATTGCGGCCGACGACGATGCGCTTGCAATGTTGGCCGAAGCTGGCGATGGTTCCATGCGTGACGCGCTTTCAATTCTCGACCAGGCCATCGCTTCAACTGAGGGCCGCCTAAACGCGGAATCCGTCAGGCAATTAATCGGAGTTGCGCCTTCCGGGGCTCTGGAAGAAATCATGGTCGCGGTGGGGCGCAGCGCTAGCGAAGAAATCCTGAAAATGGTGGACGGCCTGATCACTGAAGGCCAAAATCCTGTTCATTTTGCCCGCCAGTTAGTGCGCTTTCTGCGGAATGCGATCGTGGCGAAGGTCGCCGGAGCGGAGTCTCCGCTACTCCAAATTTCCGCGGACGAGAGGGCCAGAGTTGCCCGAATTGCGCAAGCCTTCAGCGAAGAGGACCTGACACGGCATTTACAGATTATGCTGCGGACCCATGCGGAACTTGCCTATCGTCAAGAGCAGCGCTTTCATCTTGAACTTGGCCTTCTGAAGCTCGCTCATGCGCAGCGATTACTTCCAATCGAACAGTTGTTGAGCGGCGCAGAGGTCACGCGCCCCGGTGCCTCCGAACGGCAACCTACTCCCGCGGCTGCACCAAAGAAGGCTGATGCCGGACCTCCGCGGCCTTTTGTTTCACCCTTTGCGGCCGATTCGGCCCGCAAAGGAACACCTCGCTCCGAACTCTCCGCCGAAGATGTTGCCGTAATGCCTCCCCGGCAAAATCCCGCGGCAGTGAGCACCACAAACGTAATCATGGGAGCAGCCGCGCCGGCCGTTGCTCCGCAAAAGATCGTTGAGCCAAAGGCTGATCTTCGCGGTTGCGACGAACTGCGAAATGCCGTGCTCAATGCGGTTACATCCGCAGGCCAGACGATGCTCACTTCCATGCTGGAAAATGGCGAATGGCACCTTGCTGGCAATGAACTCACTATAAGGGTCGCGTCATCTGCGTCGCTGATTGAGATGTCCGTGAGCAACGATGCCAGGCGAATGATGATCGCCGCTGCGAGCGGAGTGCTTGGGCGCCCCGCAAAGCTGCAAGTGATACCAGGGGCGAGCGCACAACCAATTCAGCCAAGAGCGGCCTCAAATGGAAGCGGGCGTGGACGCGCCGAACAAGAACCGGTGGTACAGCGAATGAAAGAAAAATTCGGCGCGGAAATCCGCACGATTATTGATTATCGGCGAAACAAGTAAAATTACAACGGAAGGCCGTAGCGATATGAACGGATTCAATATTCAAGAATTGATGTCGCAAGCGAAGAAGCAGTACGAAGTCCTGCAAAAGAAGATGCAGGAGACCGTCGTCGAAAGCTCCTCCGGCGGAGGGACCGTGACGGTGAAAATGGAC
>WNFY01002062.1_pt1 | contig 19071 bp, 15 predicted proteins | sample 5400091 | NCBI WGS metagenome assembly WNFY01 (sample SAMN13153364, study PRJNA577476) | soil metagenome | isolation source: 60 cm soil or saprolite under grassland replicate 1 | place: USA:California | collected 2016-06-15
TGTTCCCAGACCGTGGCAAGCCGGGCAAGCGCCGAGGTGGCTGTTGAAGGAAAAATGTCTCGGCGTCAGCTCGCCTAAATTGAAGCCGGTCTCAGCATTCCCGTAATCCGTGGAATAGCGGCATTCTGCCCAATTGTCACCTGCAGTGGGTGTTTGGCACAAAGCGACAATGCGATTGCCGCCCCATTTTAGAGCCGTTTCGATTGAGTCTGTCAGCCGCACGCGAATCCCATCGCGGACAACCAACCGATCGACCACCGCTTCAATCATGTGCCGCTCACCTTTCTTCAGCCGGATCGGCTCAGTGCGATCCAGTTCGATCATCTGTCCATCGATGCGCGCACGAACGAATCCTTCACGCCGGAGTTTTTCGAGCACATCCCGGAACTCACCGGGTTGATTCTCAATCAACGGAGCCAGCACAATGATTTTGGTGCCCGGTTCGAACGCCAGGACCTGATCGACGATTTGCTGAGGTGTTTGGCGGCTGAGCGGCCCGCCGGTGAGGGGATCGTGCGGTTGACCCACCGCGGAAAAGAGGACCCGCAGGTAATCGTAGATCTCAGTCGTAGTTGCGATTGTCGATCGTGGGTTCGCGCCGGCGCTGCGTTGTTCGATGGCGATGGCAGGCGACAAGCCTTCAATGAAATCGACATCCGGCTTTTCCATTCGATCGAGGAACTGCCGCGCATAAGCGGAAAGGCTCTCGACGTAACGGCGTTGCCCTTCCGCATAAAGCGTGTCGAAAGCGAGCGAGGATTTCCCTGAGCCGCTTAAACCGGTGATGACCACCAGCTTCTCCCGCGGAATCTCGACGTGGAGGTTCTTGAGATTGTGCTGGCGGGCACCGCTAATCTTGATAACTTGTGCAGGCATTCTGACGAAGAATGTCGAACCTATCAGTCAAGCACAGCCGTCCCTTTTCTCCAGCGAAATTGCGTTATCGAGAGTACGACAGAGTGGCTGCCCGGGTGAAGCTTCACCTGGATTGTAAAGATGAAAGTCTCAATCGTAATCCCCTGTTACAATGAAAAGGACATGATCGAGAAGAACGGCGGAGTCAGGGATGGTCTGAGTCTGGGGCACGAACGAGCTTCGCTTGAAATTCAGTCAACGAAATAATGTAATCCATTTTTGCAATCTGTTGCTCAGTGACTTGGTTTTCCCCGGCAACGTAAACTCGCAAGGAATGATCATTCCACACAAGCGAAGCAACGAAGACCGGATAGTATTCATTTTGGTAGAAGCGGTTTTCCGGCTTCAGCAAAATCATGCTACCGGGCGCTGGATGGAGATCCAGCGAGTGGAAGGCTTGAATAACATGTGATGCCTTCTGTCCTATACTGAGCAAAGAAGTGGGAACAGAGCCAAAGCGTTGATTTTCCCACTGGGTAAATATTGCGAGCACAGACGCCACCAGAATCGTTGCGAAGATTCGGAATATTTGGGGCCACATTTTGCCAGCAGCAGCATCTGTGATCGCTCCTCTACGGACACGATTGGTCGCCGTGCCCTCAATGACGGCGCCCGTTGTCGCCCCGGCTCCAACACCTTGGCCCACCGATATCGGGGATTCAGAGAATAGCGTGATTAAGTCAGATATGAGCTTGGCAAAGATCATGGCCCACCCGAACAGCAAAATATAAAGGCACGCGCCGCCCCGGAGCGGAATAAAGGCGAGAGGAAGAGGTGTGATTACAACCCAAAACGCCATGAATTCAAGCATGCGATCTCGCCGCGAAAAAGCATAAACAAAAATAGCCGCCCACAAGACCAGAAGCATCCCTTGGGTCATCACATGATTTGGAACTAGATAAAAAAGTTCGTTAACGAAGTGCGCATTCGACGTCGTAAATCTGTGCCAAGAGTAATCGGGGGTATATCCGGTTACTCTTGCCAGAGCGTTGCTGCCTTGGGTTTTTCCGTGGATGTAGGGAACGGTAAGCAGGACCGCGATCAAAGCCGGAACAGCAAAATGCCAGTTGCTGTGAACGAACTGTTTCCAGTCGCCAAAACGAGGACGTCTCAGGGCTTCATAAATCAAAACGATCACCGGGAGTGTGACCGCCATCTCCTTGGAGTTTAACGCACAGATATATAGCGCCAGAAATGCTACTAATTGCGTCGGACGCAAGGAACGTCCTTTCTCGCGGATATGAACATAATAGGTTAATGCTGCAAAATAGAAGAAGCCGGATGAAACGTCGTAGATGAAGGAACCAATGAATACCAGGTCGGCCAGTTGGGCGTGGTAGCACAGGGCGAGAACTGCAAGAAATGCGACCAAGCGGGAACATGCAAGCAGCCGTGCCAAATAGTACAACATCGGAATTGACGCAGCGAGAATGCTGACCTGGACGACGCGGTACGGTTGAGGATTCAGCGAGAAACAGTGATAAAGCGGCAGGTAGTAGAGCGCTCCGGCCGGACGACCAAAGCCCTTCCAGAAACATATATTGGCCCAGAGCAATTTTAAGGCTCCCGGACGCCAATAAGCGTACATACCCGTCATTTCGTCTTCATTGAAACCTCCCGCTAATGATGGAAGGGCGAAGTGAAGGAAATAGAGGACAAGTATGGCCACGCACAGAACGTCAATCCCCCGATGGAGATCAGAACTCTCCGACCACCAGTGCTGTTGGTCTGACTTCCGGATGGAACGCCTGGAGGTTCTTAAAATAGTCACGCCCTTATGACCGTTGGATTTCCGTCGCGAGTTCTTGACCGAGATTAAGGGCCTCGAGTCTAGCCAACCCCAACATGCACGGCAAGACTCCGCGTTGGATTGTCCCAATCCATTCAGCCTGGTTCTCCACACAAGCTTGAGGTTTAGATTCGACCGAAATATGGTCTGCCACTAGTTCCTCGCAGCTTTGTGAGAAGATGAAAGTCTCAATCGTAATCCCCTGTTACAATGAAAAGAACACAATCGAGAAGATCGTTGAGGCAGTTTGCAACGCACCGCTGAAGAGCAGAGAGATTATTGTGGTGGACGATTGCTCAGAAGACGGGACACGGGCCGTGCTGCAGGAGAGGGTTTCGAAACTGGTTGATCGAATTATTTATCATCCGGTGAATCGCGGTAAGGGAGCCGCGCTGCGCAGCGGGTTCGCGGCTGCGACTGGAGATTTCATTCTCGTGCAGGACGCAGATCTCGAATATAATCCCGAAGATTATCCTCTGCTTCTTGAGCCTCTTATGTCAGGTAAGGCGGACGCGGTTCTTGGTTCCCGTTTCATGGGCGGGCGACCACATCGCGTCCTTTTCTTTTGGCACATGGTTGGCAATAAATTTCTGACGCTGCTCTCAAACATGCTGACCAATATTAACCTCACCGACGTGGAAACAGCCTACAAAGCTCCACTTATCAAATCGATCCGAATAGAAGAAGATGGTTTCGGGGTTGAGCCGGAAATTATTGCTAAACTCGCCCATACGGGCTGCAGAATTTACGAAGTCGGAATCTCATACAGCGGACGCACTTACGCGGAGGGCAAGAAGATCGACTGGAAAGATGGCCTGAGAGCGATTCATGCGATCTTTAAATACAACCTTGAGCGCCGCCAATTATGAAAGAAGCTGTTGTGCCAAGCTCTACTCCGGGTTCGGCGAATATCAATCAGCCAATAAATGATAGCGAGAGGGTGGGCGCTTTTCCAAATCAGCGCGAGCCGATTGCGGAAAGGTGGGGGCCAGCCGCGCTCGAGGAAAGGCGTGAGCGAACACGTGATCATCTGGCTACAATTGCTGCTCGGCGCGAGAGCTGGATCAACCGTAACAAATACTATTATGAACTGCTAAATCGTCTGTTCCGGTTCTTGGTAGAACCTGAGAAAAAGGTTCTATCGGTTCGCTGCGGCACTGGCAATCTCCTGGCGGTTGTCCGGCCAAGTAATGGCAAAGGAATCGAGATCTGCCATGAGATCGTGAATGTCGCACAGCAACGAAATCCATCCTTTGAATTCGCCGTTGCCTTTCCGGACAAGCAGGAGTTCCAGCAGGCTTTCAGACCAGACGAGAAATTCGATTACATTCTATTCAACGATATTGGCGATACGGTGGACGTGCTTCAAGCGCTGCGGAATCTAAAGCCACTTTGCCAGAGGCACACGCGCGTGTTGGTAACAACTTACAACCACCTTTGGGAACCGTTCGTTACCTTTGCCGAATGGATCGGGATGAAGGTGCCGCGCACGGAGCAGAACTGGCTTTCCACTACCGATATTCGAAACTTGTTGAAGCTCGCTGGCTTCGAAGCTCTCGAGACGCATCGAATCGTGCTTTTGCCGAAATATCTGCCGCTGCTGTCTGGATTTCTTAACCGTTTTTGTGCACGCCTGCCGTTTTTGAGCAAACTCTGCATGACACAAGTGGTCGTAGCGCGAATGCTGCCGCCACCGGTTTTGCCAGAAGAGCTGGGCGTTTCAGTGGTCATTCCATGCAAGAACGAGAGAGGAAACGTCGAGGACGCCGTTCGCCGCATTCCGTCTCTAGCAGGTCGGACAGAATTAATCTTTTGTGACGATCAGTCGACTGACGGAACCGCTGAAGAAGTGTTGCGGGTGCAATCGCTTTACCCGGAAAAGAACATTCGTCTTGAGCATGGCCCGGGAGTTTGCAAGTCGCGAAACGTCTGGACAGGTTTCGATGCCGCGACAGGCGACATCTTGATGATACTTGATGCCGATCTGACCACGATTCCAGAGGAGTTGCCTTACTTCGTCAATGTTATCGTTTCGGGACAGGCGGAGTTTGTCAATGGATCGCGCCTGATCTACCCCGTACCGAAGGGAGCAATGAACGGAGCAAACATGCTCGGTAACAAATTTTTCAGCGTCGCCTTTACGTATCTGCTAGGGCAAAGGGTGAAGGACACTTTGTGCGGCACAAAAGTCCTCTGGAGGAGCGACTGGGAGCGGATTAAGCCAATGCTCGGAAGCTGGGGAATCGAGGACCGCTGGGGAGATTATGAGCTGTTGTTTGGCGCCGCAAAGTTGAACCTTAAAATTCTTGACTTGCCCGTCCACTACCAGGAACGCATCTATGGTTCGACAAAGATGACCAAGATCTTTCGAAACGGTCTTGTTATGCTAAAGATGTGCTGGCACGGCTTTTTGAAGTTAAAACTCGGATACTAGGTCGCTATCGGGTCCTGAATTTTCGAACTGCAGGCGAGGACATTTCACTTTTCAAATTCACGGTCAGTTAAGCTTTTCTAGTGCAACAACGGATAGCTAAAGAAATTCAACACGGCCGCTTCCTGGCCGTACACGGGGCGGGCGAGATTTGGAATTGGGAGAGCCCGGCTGGCAAACTGCGCTGCGCCCGGCGGGTGAAGATGTTAAGCAAACATCTCCGGCCGGGAATGAGTGTGCTTGAGTTGGGATGTGGCGCTGGCTATTTCACCCGCGAGCTGGCGCGCTCAGGAGCGCAGATCGTCGCGATTGACGTCTCACCTGAGCTCCTGGAAATCGCTAGGGTGAATTGTTCTGTGCCAAACGTTCGTTACGAAATCCAGAACGCTTATGACCTAAGCTATCCTGATGCCGTCTTTGATTCCGTCGTGGGTAGTTCGGTTTTACATCACCTCGAGATCGAAGCCGCACTATGCGAAATTTACCGCGTTTTGAAGCCCGGCGGCAGAATTTTCTTTACAGAGCCGAACATGTTGAACCCTCAGATCGCAATACAAAAGAATGTCCCCTGGGTTAAGCGAAAACTCGGCGACTCACCGGATGAAACTGCCTTCTTTCGATGGCCGCTCCGGCGCCTGCTTGAGGTAACGGGATATCGTGAAGTTCGAATTGATCCATTCGATTTCCTGCACCCGAAAACACCAGTTCCTCTGGTTGATCGATTGAACTCCATTGGCCGATTCCTCGAAGGCGTGCCGGTGGTCTCGGAGTTCGCTGGCTCGCTGTATATCCGCGCCGTCAAATGAGCAGCACGATGATTATGCAGAGCCAGGAGGCGAAAGATCGTGCCGCAACATTGCGTAACCGGGCACGGCTTGGCGCCAATAAGAATCTTCTTTTTTGGTATCGCGAGCTTTACCGTGATCAATTTAAGGATGTTCCCAATCCGGCGGCGCTGTCGATATTGGAGATAGGAAGCGGTACTTCGCCCCTGAAACAATTTCTTTTAAACGTCGTCACGAGTGACGTGCTTGATCTGGACTACCTCGATCTTGTGTTCGACTGCCACGAAATCGACAAATTGGACGCGATCCAGGACAACAGTCTTGACGTTATTACGCTCACAAATGTGTTGCATCACTTGAAGAGCCCGATTGCGTTTCTCAACCGCGCGGCCAGCAAGTTGAAGCCCGGCGGCAAAGTTATCGCAACCGAGCCTTTTTTCTCGCTGCTTTCAACTGTGATCTTCAAGTACCTGCACCACGAACCGGTCGATTTCAGAATTCCCGAGCCGGATCTTGGCGACGTGCAGGGACCACTGTCATCAGCCAACATTGCCCTACCCTGGCTAATTTTCTTCCGGAGACCGGAGTGGCTGCAACGCTTGAATGATCACTTCGATCTTACGAGGTTTTTCACCAGGCCTTTCAGTGCTGTCTCATATATGGTTACTGGTGGAATATCGCATAGGATGCCAGTTCCAGGTTTTCTCTATCGCATGTTATTCCGCGTGGACCTGGCCCTCAGTCGCCGATTTCCGAGCTTCTGCGCAGCTTTCTTTACCGTAACGCTGACGCGACGCTGATGGCTGCGGTGTCGCTTCTTCGCGGAGTGGGGAACCGGGTTTACGAACACGCCTTTCCCATTTACAGCCTATGTTATCGCGCTTTCAAAACTTACACTGATCGTGCGGAGCGGAAGCTGCTGAGAAGTATCTTGTCCGCGGGAGCTGTCGTTGTGGATGCGGGTGCAAATATCGGTGTTTATTCGCAGTTTCTTTCCCGCTGCGTTGGTCCGACCGGAGTTGTTCATTCGTTCGAGCCTTCGCCTGAAAATTTCAGGCGCTTGCAGTCTGCCACCCGTAAGCTCGCCAACGTCCGCGTATGTCAGGTTGCGGTGGGAGAATACAGCGGAAAATCCAAGCTGTATGTTTCGGATCAACTAAATGTGGATCACCGCACATACGCGACCGAGGAAGATTCGCGTCCAGCTGTCCAAATCGATGCCATAGCGCTGGACAACTACTTCGAGCCCGACCAACACGTTGATCTGATCAAAATGGATATTCAAGGATATGAGCTTCATGCCTTGCGCGGGGCCAGTCGCGTGTTGGCCGACAACCCCGACGCAAAATTGCTCCTGGAATTCTGGCCATATGGTTTAAAACAGGCCGGAGTGAACTGGGTTGAGCTCATGGACGTTCTGCAGACTAAGAACATGTCGGTTTCCCAGGTGACAAATCATGGACTCGTACCGTTTCGCTCCGACTCAGTTAGGGTCAGCCCGGAATGGTACGTGAATCTTTTCGCGTCGCCGAAGTGACACCTATTATGTTCTGCTGGCGTGCGCCGCCGCTTTCGAGACTTCGAATGCGAGTTGATGGTTCACGACTTACCTGCTAAGAGCAAGACCAGCCCGCCACCTTCGACAACTCGATGCCAACCCGGGATCGACGCTTTTCTAACGCACGTAAATGGGTTGGTTAAGGTCCAAGAGTTGCGTGGGAACTCGATGGAGATACACAACATCATCCTGATTCGGCAAGAAAGGGTGCGACAGATAAAACCGATATCCCTTGCCAGGCGTCACATTGGCTTTCCTCCACACGCCGCGATTCGAGCGTTCGATTTTCCTCGCGTCCATATGCAACCTACGTCTGAGAAGATTCGTTTGTTGACTCGCTCCTGGTCGGCGGTCATCTTACGTAAAATGGGGCGCGACCCGAGACTCTTGTAATCGGATCGAAAGTAGCACAGCATAATGACACGGTCTGAGTTAAGCATTGTTATTCCTTTCCTCAACGAGGACCACGTGTTGCCGTTGTTACGCCAGCGATTGGAGAACGTTCAGAACCGTCCATCACATTGGGAACTGCTTTTTGTGAGCGATGGCTCAACTGATGCGAGTTCAAGATTCATTGAAGCATGGGCCAGCGAAGATCCATCCGTCAAATTGATTGTGTTGACCCGCAACTTCGGCCATCAAAGTGCCGTTTCGGCTGGTTTGTCTTTTGCGTCAGGAGATTGTGTTGGAATTATGGACGCAGATTTGCAGGACGAGCCGGAAATCCTTTTGGACATGTATCGAACGTTAAGAAGCGACAATGTTGACATAGTTTATGCGGTCCGAACCGCGCGGCGCGAGACCAAACTCAAGCGTTTTTTTTACTTCGTGTTTTACCGGCTTTACGTTTACCTGGCTGATAGCCCCGTCCAAGCCGACAGCGGCGATTTTTGTGTGATGAGTCGCCGCGCGGTTCGTGTGCTACAGAGTCTTCCAGAAAAACTGCGTTTCGTACGGGGATTACGTGCCTGGACCGGGCTTCCGTCGAAGCCATTTCCTATCTCCCGACCTGCTCGCGCAGCAGGCCGTCCGCAATATTCATTACCGAAACTCACGAGGCTGGCCTTCTCGGGGCTGACCTCGTTCTCGACGCGGCCATTGAGGCTCGGCTTCATATGCGGCACCCTTCTTTGTCTTGGAGCAGTTATCGGGGCGCTTATTTACCTTGGGATTGCGTTGTTTACCAACATCCATCTGGCAGCACCTGGCTTTTCAACGCTGGTCATTGTTCTGCTTTTCTCCAATGGATTGGTCTTTCTCTACCTGGGGGTGCTTGGAGAGTACATTGGCCAGATGTTCATGGAAGTGAAAGCCCGCCCCTCATTCATCGTTGAGCGCACAATCAACATCGAAACGACGCAGAGATCCGATGAGCGCGATTGAAACTCTTTCCGAGCCTCAAGCAGTTTCCATGGCGGACGAGTGGTTTCAGTTCGCGACGGCGGACCATTTTTGGATGCAATGGCGACATTGTGTACTCGTTCGGGCGCTAAGTCGTGCCGGAGGCGAGGTGCGCAACGTCTTGGAAATCGGATGTGGACATGGAATCGCCCGGGAAATGCTGGAGCACGATCTTGGCATTGCAGTGGATGGCTGCGACTTGAATCGAACCGCTTTAGAAATGGCCAAGCCGGGCAAGGGCAGACTCTTCGTTTACAACATCCTGGACCAGGAACCGTCGCTGTTGGAGCGCTACGACGCTGTTTTGCTGTTGGATGTGATTGAGCACATCGACGATGACGCCGCGTTTGTCCGTGCCGCCCTGCGACACTTGCGACCAGGCGGTATTGTGGCTATGAATGTGCCAGCTAGTATGATGTTATTCAGCGATTATGACAGAGCAGCGGGACACGTGAGGCGTTACACGCCCAATAGGTTGAGGGACTTATTAGGGAGTTGCGGTGTGGAGGTACAAGGTATCCAGCCATGGGGCTTACTCATGATCCCGTTGCTTCTCGTTCGCAAGACTCTATTGCGCAGAGCCAAGCGAGCCAATACGATCCGAACCGGTTTCGTTCCGCCGAACGCTGTATCGCGGCTGCTGCTGCACGGCATGAAAAGCGTCGAGACCGGATTGCCGTTTCGGGTGCCCTTTGGCACGTCGATCCTCGCTTGGGGCCGGTTGCGCACCTCCTTTGTTGCCTAGCGCCGACCTATTCAGGGAAGTCGTAATTGTTCGGCGTCGTGTCTTGCAGCTGTTTAACGTCATCCTATCCTGAATCCTGGCACAGGGTTATTTCCTTTGTCAGCTACTCAGGGCGAATACTTAATCAGCCCAAAGCGTCGCCACCTTTATCTGAACCATAGGTGGTTTATGGTGTGACGGTGATTAGGTCTATCCCCCATCGGTGGTGGGTAAGAAGCAGTAAACGTTGGGTTCCAACAAGCGTCTGCATTTCATAATTAACCGTCACGCTCCACAGCGGTGGCGGCTAATGCTGCACAGGGATCACTTCATCCGAAAGAGTAAGATTATCGGCGCTTCGTACTACGTATCGTAGTTCGGGATTGTAATCCCTAATGTAACCGACAAATCCAATCTTCGCTGTAAATTTGCTTTGGTAAAACGTGCGATTAACAAAGGGGCTAATCCGCGCAGAGCGTGCCACTCCGCGAATCACCCCGTTTGAATCGGTGATTACGAATGTCCTTGGAATCGACTGCTCGTGTTTCAATGCTCGTCCGCTTACACGCGCTGCGGGGGCACCGTTGTCGCACTGGCCTAAAGCATCAATACTGCCCTGCCCACGAAGCGCTTCCGGCTTATGTCGCGCCCCAAAGACATCGGCTTCCTGAAGTCCAATCCAATCCTGTAACCCGTCAGCGAACACATCCAAGCGACGTGCCCGCAATTGCGAAGCCAGGTGAACCCTCTCTTGAAAAATCTGTTTAAACTGAGGGGGAACCATTTGTATCCTTTGGGCCTCAACAGCTCCGTTGATCAGGGCGGTAGCATCTTCGTCATACAGAATTTGCGCGTTTTTGCACCCGAACCAGGCTTGATAATGTGCCGGCCAGGCCAAGACGGCTATTACAAAGGGGAGAAGGATAGTGGGCCACCGTGCCCACTGTAGGTGTTCCGCCCGGTTGATCCCGACTAAGATCAGACTCATCCAAAAAAGTGAACTCCAGAATAAATAACGCGGAGCGAAAGGCATCAGATTGAACCATATCAGTCGTCCAACGGTAATAAGTGTCAGAGCAAATAGGCTGAAAATCAAAAGCGATAATCCAGTGCTTTCGAGCCCTGTTTTTCCAAGATCACGGCGAACGATACAGGGTATGATAACAATCCCCGCAAACGTCAAGCCCGCCACACCGCTTAATGCGATACTGAACGATTGACTTAAGTCCGTGAGCGTCTTTGCCCCACGCCAGGCCGCGACTGTATATAACACCGGACTAGCCACCAGTCTGCAAAACTCGGTTAAAACACCCATGGGGCTGTGGAGAGAGGCCTCCGATTCTTTTTGCATCCCGTAAGATGACGGAAGCACCGGAAGCAACACGTAGACGACGGCTACTGCAAGAGCGCTGATTCCGATTAAAACAATCGTTCTCCGCGGAAGACGCAGGCACCACCCCAGAAGTAGCAGAGTAGGCCAGATTGCCAACCCGGTGCCAAAGCTAAAGGAGGAGACAAACGCGGCACACACAACAATTGCGGTGATGGTCCAGGAGCCATGCATCTTTGGTATCAAAAGAACAGCGAGTACCGCTCCGGCCATCGCCAAAGAGGTTTCACAGTTAAATTCGCCGTTTGCAGTAATACTGGCTCGGTCCATCCAAAAATTGCCCAGGAGTACAACAAGTGTGGACAAGGTCTTTGCAGTTAGAGTTACGCTTTTATCACGCCAAACTGGGATCAGAAGCAGCGAGACGGTCACAAAAAGTAGCCCCAGCCCTGCAAAAAAAAGCATTTGCGCGTCGCCATGAAAAAAACGCAAATTGGCTAGGAAAATGAAGCTGGGGAAGAACGTTGCGTGACCAGCCTGTTTAAGCAGTGCAGTTTGAAGCCATGTGTGGTTCCCGGCAAAAGCGTAAATGCTCCACAAATTGCCTGCCGCCAGGGAGGTTACACGGCCCAAATAAAGATAGACGACTCCCGAAAGTAGGAAAACTGCGCCAAATAAAATAGCAAAGATTTGCGTGGCGCCCTCGGCCATGCGGGCAAAACCGTGCATTCGATGCCGTGCGCTATTAGCGCAACGCGGTAGTTTGGTCGCAAACACGGATCACAATCCAACGAGGGCGGGAACGTTTGCAAGGGTGCCGAGTGATCGCATAAAGCGCAAAAAAGAATCGGCCTTTAATCTCAATTCTTTGGCGTTGACGCACCGGGAAGCATCAACACTAGCCCGCCGGCTTCCAAAACGCGATACCAGCCACCGTCAATCGACTTCAGCGTCGTCAACACTCTCTCGCTTTCGGATTCGGGAACGGCAACTGCATTTGCGCGACCGGTTTCGATCACATGGCGAAATTTCGGCTCTAACAGTTGAAGGCGCCTGGCATTCTCAGGAGGGTTTTCCTCGATAAAAGCCTGCGCCTGGCGGCGCAACGTGCCTTCGTCAGGATTGCCGGCGTTAGCGAAATAATGGACGACGAGCCGAGGAGCTACAACTTTCATTTCTGGGAAGAGAAGGGGTAACTCACAGCTGGCGGTCCAGTCCGGTGCAAGCAGCTTGGCGTGTGCGATGTATGGACCAGCGGCCTTAGCAAAATCAAGATTCGCGGGAAGCAACTGGCATTCTCGAGCGGACTTCCAACCGATACCCTGCCTTGCGTCTCTGGGTAGGACCGAAAGTCCGTGGTAGCTGCCAACGAAAGCGACAACGATCGCCGACAGCGCCAGGACGGTTTGTGCTCGGGAATTCATACCCCTGCCTTTCTGCGTCAGCTGCGAACCGGCACTCGCTATCAACGTGCATAACAAAGGCAGTTGTAGAAGGTAAACGAGCCGAAAATAAGTCGGCGCAAGAATGTTTGCCATCCACATGCGCGCCAGCAATGGGTTCAAACAAAACAGCCATACAGCACAAAGATAAAAAAAGAGAAACAATCCGCTGCGCCCTCTCACGACTAGTAGCGGGACAGCGATCATTAGCACCACGTCACGCAAGTAATCAGCACGTCCACCAACGGCGTAGTCCACCGCTTCCCTCCACGGCATGTATCCTGGTCCTAACATGTGAATATCGACCGGCTTTGGGATTATATCCATTTTCAGCAAGGCCAGTATCACGATTGGATACGCGAGAGGAATTGTAAGTAAAAGGCCAAGACGAATCAGCCTCCATAAATATTCTGGTGACCTGTGTTCGAATAGTCCAAGCGTGATAAAAGCTATCCAGGAGCAGCCAATAATTGCGGGGAGCAAGTAAAGGGCCGGATTACTGAGACCGACGCCGGCGACGCCCAATAACGTAAGCCATACCAGGTCACTTGATTTACCTCGGCTGAGGAATCGGTAACTGAGCGCCAGACCGATCGGCAAAAACAAGATCAATACAATCGGCTTGCCTTGCCACATATAGCCGGAAAGGGTCGAAAATCCGACCCATCCAGCAGGGTCGGCCGACTGTAGTGACTTAACAGCTCCAAGCAACGCGCCAAACGATGACTTGTCAGCAAGGAGTAGAAAACCGATTCCCAGGAGGGCGCCCACCGCTGCCAGCCAGCGGTTCAAGCCAAAAATTCGGGCGCACCAATAGAAAACAAATGGAAGCGAAAATGCGGTAAATGCGTGACCGACAACCTGGTAGAAATAGAGAGGATCAATTCGAAGATAGTAACCCAGAAAACCCATGAGCATCTCATAACTGGTTGCTAAGTGCACCGGTGAGAACGCAGCGGCATCCATATCAAGACCTGTCTGACGTAAGTGGATGGGTTGCTTAAGATCCAGGAGCTGAGTGAGAACTCTATGGAAATAGACGACGTCATCCTGGTTTGGTCGTCGTACGAAGAGAACCGTAATTGCGCACGCCAAACCAAGAGCTACCACAAGAACTTGGGATGGATGAAAATGGTACCCACGCCCAGGAGTCGTATCGGTTTTTTTCCAGAGGCGCGCGAGGAAAAAGAAACCGACAATCGCAATTGCGAAGAAGCACCAAGTGACCGTATTCGCCGGCCATCTGAGGATCAAAACGAGCTGATAGGCGACTGTCCAAAATGAAAGTCCGGCTACTGGCAGTAGCAGAACATCGCCGGCTCGGGATTCGGTAGGTTTTTCAGAAATTAGCACGGGGCTTCATTCTAGCTCCCTTCGCAACGGCTTCTCGAAGCCAGACGTGCCAGGGACGTGTCAAATCTGGTGGTTAGGCTCACATTGGTACTCTAGCTCGGAAAAGCAAGATCATTGGAAAAGGATAAGTCATGTCTAGAGGAAACCGCGCCAGCGTACACTCATGTCCAAAAATCTTTACGGGGACGCTGTATGTTTTTGTATACTTAAATTTTCCCCGTCTTTCAATTTGTCTGACAATCGCGTTGATTTGCGGCGGACTAATTTGCCTCGCGAATCCAACCAGGAGGAAGTCAGCGTCTTGTCCAGGGTCCTGTGACTGAAGTAACTGAACTGTCACCTTCTGACTGGTCAGTGGTTCCGCGGCAGGCATGGCAGTGTAGAAATAGGCTCCGAACCGCAAGATACCGATCTTCGCTGGCGTTTCGCCAATCAGTTTTTTGAGATCGTCACGAACAACCTCACGGGCGTCCTTCTGCTGCATGGCGCGATCGTATGCGATGTCAAAAATCACTGCCGATCCAACGATAAGCACCAGCACGCACGTTAAGACAACGGCCAGTATCCGTTTATTTCTCATCTGTAACTGTAGGTCCCCCCAAGCTATGCCAACAAGTACACATAGCCCAGGAAACAAGAGCATGGTTATCCGGGCGAAGTAAGGCGCAAGATAGCCTTTTCCCATCAGATAAAGATATAGAAGAGAGAATATCAGGATTGGAATGGAGAGGTTGTAAAGCCTACGATTGAAAAGAAGATATAGGACTGCGCAGTACGGAACCACCCACAGCAGAGGGTACATTGCGAACGGCATAAGATACGCGACATACCTCCAGAGAACAGACAAGTTGAGCAACTGACTTCCGCTAAACTCGTGAAACGCAGCATATCTCAGGGTTTCATTGGATATTGCTTGTGTAACGCTCGATGGATCTAAAAACAGCATGGGATGACCCAAGAACAGGCCGATTCCAAATCCCAAACCGATCAACCAAACCTGACTGGCAACGAAGTGTTTTGCCCGCTCTGCAAATCGCAGCCTGCAGCTTCGTACGTCGCTACCGCCATCAAATAGTAGATACAGGCACGGAATCAGGACGATAATTCCAACGGGATACCGAGTCGCTGCTCCCAAACCAGAAATTAGGCCGACGAGAACGAACAGCTGCCACGATTGGGATTTCCGAAGCTTAAATGACAACCAAATGACCAGGGCGCACAATAGATTGCTCAGGATGTGAGTCCTCATAAAATGTGCGTAGATCACCTGCATTGGCAGAACGGCATAACAAAGCGCACCCAAAAGGGAGGGATAGAACCTCCGAGTCGCTTCTCTGATGGCGACAAAGACAATAACTATTGTACATAGATCGACTAACACCGACATCCATCGAGAGATATACAAGAGATCGGCGTGACCTTGGGTGTTCACTGAGTCGCTGAGGTCAGCATGTTTGTTAGCGGCAAGCTTGAGTACTGCTTGTGGGACAGCCCAGAGGTAATAATTGAACGTACCCTCAAAGTATGCGCCCGGGGCTTTAATACGGCCTGCTAATAAATCTAGCTGGAGGACGCCCCTAAGGCTTACCCATTCGTCCGGCTGAAAGTTCAGATCGTGGCCATACCCGCTGTTGAGACCCCAGCTCAACCCCATTACTCGAAGGTAGGCTCCCAGCAACAGCAACGCTGAAAATATTGCGGGTCGAAGAGATTGTTGCATAAATCGACGTTCGGCCGTGCCATGTTGGAAGAAGGTTGCCAAGCGCATTACTGCAGTGCGGGTGATGCGTCAGCTGATCCGACAGAAGTAAGCTTTAAGATTGCAGCATGGCCATGCGAGTTGTTTAGAATACGCCATTCGTATCCAGAAACACTCGGTAGGCGCGACTGCTTCGTGGCGGCGTCGTTTCCGGAAACAAATAGCGCGTAAACGGGAAGCGAGTGTTGCAGGCCGTGTTCAACCAGGGCCAAAGCCTGCGGTCGATCGTAACGCCAGGCATAGCTCCACTTGTAATGATGCTCTCCATCGATCGGGGCTGCGACGAAGGAGGTTGGCAACAGAGCGTTCAAGTAAACGGGATCAATATCACTGAGAACGATTCCAGGCTGCCAACTTAAGAGTTTGGCGAAGTCCCGCTGCGCGACGAACTGAATCGATTGGGGAGGCGAGGTGGCAAAATGAAGAGCGTCCCAGGCCTGCGACCGGTCAATTCGATGTGTGTTATAGCCAGAAAGCGAAGGGTAGCCAAGACACGCTGCGGCAAATAAAGCGAAGATGGTGAGACCGGCGACAATCCGTTTTCCCGCGAAAATGTTATTCGCCGCCCACGCGACGGGCAGAATAGCGACGGCTACCAGAAGGATCAAAAGCGGCAGGTAGAATCGTCCATCTACGCCAAATAGATAACATAATGCTGCTACAAAAGAGCTTAGTCCCGCGAAGAAAGCGCAAGCGACAAACCAATTGAAACGGATGAAAAGCAAACCGGCGCAGGTCAGAATGGCGAAGGCTGGCACAAACGAAGTGCCGGTTCCAAAAATATTGCCAGCATCATAAGCGTGTGGTTGCAAAACAAATTGCCGCCAAAGATTCACCGCGTTTCCCGGAATGTATCCAGGCAAAAAGAGAAGGTGTTTGTCGCTAAAATACGGCGCCCAGAAATCGTAGCCGGTTTTAAACGGTGAATGGAACTGGATCGCGTTGAAAACCAGTACGGGACTAGCCGCCAACACGAAAACAACAGGGAGTGCGACACAATGAAGGAGCCAGCGCAGCCGTACGCCTCTTATCGGCAACACAGTCATTCCCAGTAACAACGGTGCAAAAAAAATCGACTGAAGCCGAACGTTGAATGAAAAACCAAGAAGGACCGCCGATAAATAAATTTTCCAGCGTCGTTCTTCTTTAACTCCCAAATAAGCAAACATAAACGCTAGTACAATTAGCAGCGAGGCACTCACTTCGCTGAGTGAGGAACGACAAAAGGTGAAGAAGCCAGGGAGCGTCGCGAGTAAAAGTACTGCGAACCCGCCCATCAGTGGCTTTGCTAGGTAAACATAAAAGGCAAACACTGTTAAAAGCAGGAGCAGACCCAGCGTTTGACTCGTACGAAACGGTGCTAGCACGGCGTCGGCTCCCCGTAAAATCTCCAGGCAGGGAAGCATGAGTATCGCATAGCCAAAAGGGTATCTCGATGGTAGCTTATCATATCCTATCTGGATCGAGGGCCACCCATCTCGACGGAGCGCTTGCGCCTGTGCGAAATATTCCGTTGCATCTGGATGTGGAGCCAGATCGAGCAGCACGGTGTTGCTATAGTCAATTCTAAGAACCGCAACGTAGTAAAACGCCAACGCGCACAGCAGAAGCAATGTACCGAGCAGAAACTGCCCCTTGGCGAATTTTGTGAGCGAAATCGTTTGATTGAGCGTGGGGCGGTTCATGTTGATGCCGCTGCGGCCTTACCATTTCACAGAGGAATTGTATCGTTCCAGAATTGCATCCAGAGCTACGTGACCTATTCCGGCTTGGCGAAGATCGGCCACTCGAGATAATTCCGCAGGAACAACTCCATGATATGCTGCGCTCCCTTGCCTCTGACGTGCCTCAGATCGTCCTCCCATACTGCTGCGCGATCGGAGTTTTGGACGATTTCATAACTCGGAAAGTAATCCACGTTAGGATGCGCGCTCGCCCACTCTTGGGCCACTGCTCTTAGCAGCGACTTGGCCCATGTGTTGGCCACGACAATGTCCATCGTTGAAAACGTGTTCATCAAAGGGACAGGGGAAACTGTGACCACAACGTGAAAATCAGGATGTCCGTAAGACGACAACAATGCGTGAATAGCTTCCAAGTTCGCCCAATTTTGCGCGAAACTGGTCAAGTGAAATTGATATCGATCCGGATGCTTCTTGAATAGCGACGCGATGGGCGTGCAATTAAGAAATACGTCTACCTGAACATCGTGCCACACCTCTGCAAGCCCGAGAGTGAGAATGACCGCGCGACACTTCTTTATACGTTTCGTGACGGCTTGCAGAAGGGCACGACGCTCCAAAGTCTCTTCCAAGCCGACGAAGCTCAGACTGGGGTTTGTGTGCGGGTCGTACCAAGTTGTGTTTGTCAATGGGACAATAGACGCTCTAGGGAATTCTGCGTCTGGATCGAGTGCCCAGCGCAGTTCATTCAGTATTGAATAGGTATTGTACTTATTGGTGAACCCGAGCCCCGATTCTTTTTTATTGGCGGGCTGAAGTTTGGCAAATTCGGGCGCTGCGCTTTCAACTGCCATCTTGTGCCTTGCCAAAGAGCTTTCAAGCCCGCGCGCAAAACACGAGCCGATAGCATAAAATTTATCGTCTCGGCGAAGTTTGAACTTGGGATCAAGTTGAGGAGTGAACCAAGTCTGACGCAATCGCTGGAACGCATATTCGCCCGTCTGATCATTCGGGTCGACACCGTCCTTATACCAGGTTCTTGCCGCGTTTCTCGTATAATTATTTATCGCCTCGGCGGCATTCGCTACGTATGGCAATTTCGTCAACGCCGGACGACTACTCGTTGGATTGGCAACGCTCGTTTCGTTAAGGAAGATTCCAGACATGCCCTAGAAAATTCTCACCAATTTACCGTTGCGCGAGCAGATAAATTGCAACCAACGTGAGCAGGAAATACGGAACAAGCACCGCCGCGCCGGCATAATCTTTCGCGATTCGCTGCCCCAAAAACAACGCCGTGATGGCTGCGGCGGAAAGAATTGCCCCGTAGAACGCGATCGTTGAATCTTTCAAAAGAATTATCAGCACGCAGCCGACGGCGCTTAGCGCGCCGGCCGCCACCTCCAGGATCGTGATGCAGATCAACAGCGCGGGGACGATTCCAGCCAGTGGACTCTTCGCGAAATGTCCTTTCAGCCATTCGAGGTTTCCGCGGCGATCAACGATTTTATCAATGCCCGATTGAAGAAAAAGAATCGCAAGAAATGCAGCGGTAACCGTCTGCATCAGATAAATTGGTTGGGCGGACGTGTGCAAAGCTGACATAAGGAACACCATCTTAGCTGCACGCGTTCAGCTTTGTCGATCATTCACGGTAGGAACTCGCGGTGCGATCTTCGGGTTGCGTACCGCTCCGTCGTCGCCAACTGTGCGCACAAAAAACAGGGACGCGGTTTCCCGCGTCCCTGCCTTGTAGAACGATTTTGTGGTTCGACGTATTTACGTCATCAGCGACTTACCGACCCACTGTGGCGTAATATGCGAAATGCAGGTCGTTAGAGCCGGGGCCGTCGAGGTTAACCCAACCTTGGACCACATCGCCGTGAGCTGAACTGACCGCCA
>WNFY01002244.1_pt1 | contig 19066 bp, 18 predicted proteins | sample 5400091 | NCBI WGS metagenome assembly WNFY01 (sample SAMN13153364, study PRJNA577476) | soil metagenome | isolation source: 60 cm soil or saprolite under grassland replicate 1 | place: USA:California | collected 2016-06-15
AATGAGGCTTGCGCCAAGTTCAGCAAGACTCCGTTGCCGAGCCAGCCGCAGGCGTTCGTTGCGCAGTTTTCCACGCAGGCTCTGGTATGCAGACCGAAAGTGCTTGCCGAGACTAAAGAGTCGCAACTCGGCGGCAGCGTCGGCCGCTGTCAGCACCCAGTCGTAATACCATACGCGGCGCTCATCCGCCGTTGTGCGCAAGTGCCATTGGTATTGGACCAGCGCAAAACGAACCACGACAAAGAACGCCGGAATTGTGCTCAGGATTAGCGCAACCGAAAGCCACGCTCCCAACGGGATCAGAATTGCTCCCATTGCGATGATCGTGATCAAGTTCTGGAAGAGACTCCCAAGATTTTCGAGCAGGGCTACGGGTCGGTAACCGGCTTCAGAACGAGCTCGATGAAGATGATCGTAGTAATCCGGAAACTCATAAAACGCGAGATCGGCAGCCACCGATTTGGCATGGATCAAGCCATTGATATGGTCTTGCAGGAGTTCAGACTGCACGGTCCGAACCCAACCGATCGCTGCGCGAATCACCTCCATCAAAAGCAGGACGCCAGCGAGTGCCACGACCAGAAACATGACCTGGCGAACGTCTGGCCACAAGCCACCGCCTCTCAGCGTGTGCACGACGCCGTCTACAACGAGTTTAATAAGATAGACGGATGCGGCTGGTAACAAACCCTCCAATGACAAGAGCATGATCCAGGCGATGGCCCAAGGCTTAGCAACATGCCAAACCAGTCGAATGGTTCGAGGCAGATACGGCAACTGCGCCAACGCCTTGCGCATTTTCGCCTTTAGAATGTGCGGGGCTTGCGTCATGAGACTGGACGCGTCGTCCTTTGTTTGCGGGTCAGGATTGATTGGAACATTGGCAAAGCTGTGATGCGTTTTACCAGTTCGTTAATCGGAGTTTGCGGTGACAGTTGAATGTCAGTCTGCCTCCGTCTTTCTTCAAATACAGGAGGTAGCAGGTCCACAAGCTGCCCGTGTCTGAAACGCGCATGCTCTAATATTGCTCGAAACCGATCCTGGCTTTTTGACAACTGAAAAAGGCCTTCCAGTTCGTTATTACCAAGAAACTCAAAGGCAGTATCCAGCACGGAAAACGTGGTCTGAAAATCGGCCGCGCCCAGGAGGTCCCCGATGAAGCGATCGGCATCCGGGTGTTTCATGCTCAGCAGCAGCGAGACAGTCTGAACTTTTTTGCTCAGCGAGTCTTCCGCAAAGAACGGATCGAACGCGAGGTATGGCTTCAAATAAGAATACTGTATAGGATCGTGAGGCGCGTGATTGCTTCTGATGGTGATCGTCGCTGACGGCCTCTCAAGGTGGAAGAGTGAGTGAATGAAATTCGGCCCTGGTCGGATCTCCTTGATGTTACCTTTTTTGAGTAAACAAACATCCTGCAGCTCGACCTTGCCAGTCAGAAAATAGGGGTTGATTTCACGATCCTTTTCGAAGCGATAGTGGCTGTGAACACTACTTCCCAACAATACTTGAAATGCGCCGGAGAAAGAGTGTTGGTGAATGTCCGTCGTGCCGTCCAACCAGTAATAGACGTCGATATAGAATCTGGCTCCCGTAAACAGAGTGATCGGTGGATTCCCAAACTTTGCCTTGCGGTCTTGTTGGCGTGGGAGTTCAGGTGTGGTATGAACCCAGCGAATGATCTCCCATGGATCAACTTTTTCGGTTAGGTTCGATTCAAGAAGTGCCTGGGCCGCAATGTCGGGGAACAGATCCTCGTTGTAGTTCCGCTCTCGCCACCGCTCTTCTACCAGCGCACCAAGTTCCACGAACGGTCGCATAATCTCTCCTGATGTAGAGTTAGTTTTGAGTTTTGTCGCCTATGCTTACTTTCAACACCAAGCGCCGAAAAGATAGTTGTCATAGTTTCAACCTTCTGCGCAATCTCTGCGGCCTCGGCCTCTCGGCGGTAATGATCTCCTTCAATATCCACCGCAGAAGACGCCGAGGACGCAGAGGTCGCGCAGAAAACCAAAACTATGAGACCATTCACGAAAACCTGGAGTGGAACAATCAATGACTTGGTTGATACTACACGATTTTTTCCGCAACCTGCGATGGCGAATCTTCATCATGCCAAGCTGTGTCAAAGTCTGACACCGACTGGCCACGTAGGCTGATTACCCGAGGACTCCCAATGCGTCCGGGCCACCCGAGCGAAGTCAATTCTGGCGGTTGTCAAGATAGCGAAAGTCCCTTCGAAGTGCACCCTGCGAAGCGAGAATTCGGTTTCCTGCTTGCCTGCATTCGTAGTTTCTTCCGACGGGAAACGGAGCTTCCTCCCACAATTGGTCTCGATTGGCTCAAATTGCTTCAGCTTGCGCAAAGGCATTCAGTGTTGGCGCTATTCTGTCAGGCTGTTGGTGGTTGTCAGGATATTCCAGTGGAGGTTGTCAGTTACGTTCGCAAACGCGCTATGGAAGCAGCGCGTTTTGACCTTACGTTAAATGCGGAATTGGCCAGGCTTCTCGAATTGTTCGTAGCGCACAAAATTCAGGTCGTTCCCCTGAAGGGCCCGGTGCTCGGACAAACTCTGTATGTCGACACAGCGCTCCGCAGTTCCTCGGATCTGGATTTGCTGGTCCAGCCAAAAGATGTCACACGTGCCAGACAATTACTTGAGGGCAAAGGATACCGTCTGGAATCGGTCCTTCACTGGCCCGTCGAAAGCGCATACTTGCGTTGCCGGGACAGCCAGCTGTCTTTCGTTCCTGCGACCTCTGAACCCGCCGACGCTGTTTGCATTGATCTGCACTGGCGACTGCTGCCCGGTTACTTCCCCCCAGCGTTTGATGATCGACAAGTATGGGCCAGCCTCCGCAAGGTTGCAGTGGCTGGAACGTTTGCATCGACACTTTCACTGGAGCACCTGGTATTGTTTCTATGCGCTCATGGAACGAAGCACTTATGGGAACGTTTGGGCTGGATCTGTGATATCGCCAGACTCGTACAGTTAGAGACCGCGATCGATTGGGCCCAAGTGTTCAACCAGGCCCGGGAAACCGACACCTCGCGAATGGTTGTGCTTGGATTATTGCTGGCGTCTGAATTGTTGGGGGTAGATCCTCCGCCGGAGGCTGTTGAGTATGCCGGCGAGGACCCGACAGCTTGTGTGCTGGCTAGAATTGTCGTGAGGCGGATGCAGGATGAGATAGGGACCCCACCGTCCGCAGTGGAATCCGCTTTGTTCAGTTGCCGTGCATTTGAGCGCACGCGCCATCGTGTGCGCTTGTTAATCGGTATCTTTGTTGAACCCACTGAAGCGGAGTATCAGGCGCTCAAATTGCCGCCATCACTACATTGGCTCTACTACTTATTCAGGCCCCTGCGGCTTATGGCTAAGTATGCTCGCGAGCCGAGAAAGCGCAAACCTGGAGCGGTTACACGAGCGACTTCCGCAGTGCTGCCGCTAAAGTCTGACTAGATCTTTTTCCGATTATCATACCAACACCAGATCCCGAAAACGTGATGGAAAATATCTTCAGGCGCCGGGCTAAAGAGGCGAACCGCCGAGCCCTGAAAGAACAGGAGCAAAGACTAGTCCTTGCGCGCACTTCGATTGAGCAGAACCCGAGCGATGCAAATGCTTACATAGCCGCCGCACGATGTTGCAAACAGCTTGGTCACTTGTACGAAGCGTTGGAAATCCTCAAACGGGGCATCTCGCGTTGCGCACCTTCTCCAGGGTTATACGAGTACTACATTGAACGTCTTGAAAAGTGCAACCAAACTGAAGAGGCGATTGCCGCAGCCCGAGAGGCGTCGTTTCTGTTTCCAGATCAGATCATTTTCAGCTTTCGTGAGGCGTTACTTCTACCAGTCTTCTACGACACACCGAAACAAGTCCAGTACTACCGTCAGCGATTCACTGAAGGGTTGCTCAGAATGATCGACGAAGTGGGGCTTGAGTCGCCCCAGGACCGTGAGCAAGCGCTGATTGGAATCGGAAAAAATGTAAATAAGTATCTCGCATACCAGGCACTGGACGATCGAGATTTGCAGACGTTATATGGCAACTGGGTGCACCAGATTATGCAGGTCAACTATCCTCACTTGACCGAGCCTCGGTGCCAGGTCCCGAAAACCAGCGATGCCAGGTTACGAGTCGGCTATGTATCCGCCCGTTTCAGGGATGGAAGTGTTATGAAGGGGTTTTCGGGTTGGCTTCGCGAACACAACCGCGACGTAGTTGAATTATTTGTCTATCACGCAAGTCGCACCGTCGATGCTACTACCAGACAACTGAAAATCGTGAGCGAACATTTTCAGCAATTACCGGGTGAGTTAGAGGAGGCCGCGCTGTCGGTCCGCTCGAATGATCTCCACGTCCTCGTGTTTCTTGACCTGGGAATGGACGCCTTGATGATGCAGTTCGGTGCTCTGCGTCTGGCTCCCATTCAGTGTATGGCGTGGGACTATCCCGTTACCTCAGGGCTGCCTACCATCGATTATTGCTTTACAGGAGAGTTGATGGAGCCGGAAAACGCACAGGACCACTATTCAGAGAAACTGGTTCGCTTGCCGGGAGTGGGCGTTTCTTACACGAAACCGGTTATCCCTGATTCATTGCTCTTCAAGACTCGCGGAGACTTCGGCCTTCGCGAAGGCGCTCCTGTTTATCTCTCCGGTCAGACAATTTTTAAGTATCTACCTGATCAGGACTACTTGTTTGCGCAGATCGCCAGGCGTGTACCAAACGCGCAATTCGTATTCCTGGTAAGTAATGAAGTTCTCGCCGATGACTTTAGAAGGCGACTTGACGGAGCTTTTTCGGCAAATAACTTGAGCGCGGCCGATCATTGCGTGCTCTTGCCGGAAGTATCTACACTCGATTACTGGAACCTTCATCGCGTCTCCGATGTTGTTCTCGATACGATCGGGTGGTCGGGCGGAATATCAACGTTTGAAGCAATAGCCTGCGGCTTGCCAGTGGTCACACTGCCGGGAACCTTCATGCGTGGGAGACAATCCTCTGCCATTCTCACTCAACTTGGTGTAAGGGACACGATTGCTCAAAACGACGCGGAATACGTGGACCTCGCTGTGAGGCTCGGTCTGGATCGGCGGTGGCGGCGAAGTATCATTGACCGAATGGTGGACGGCTATCCACAGTTGTATTCGGATACTCGAAGCATACGGACTCTGGAAGAGTTTTACCGCCAGGTTGTGGATGAACGGCTGCCAACGTGAAGAGCAGTAAACGCGGCTCACGACGTTCATTGTCTCAGGGCTCTGTTTGCAGGGCTCCTCTCATTGCGAGAGCTGTGAGAAGGATCATCAACATCGACGTCGAACTTTCATCTGAAAGCTGGGAGCATAACTCCGCGACTGAACGGCTCGACGTGCCTCTCAACTGCTTCAAGGCCGGAACCAGATCCTCAGAACACTTACCGCGAATTCCGGATGCAATGTATGAGACCATGCCATCGGTAGGCGTGCCCGTAAATGCGACTCGCCGGCTGGAAGCCAGACGCACCTTCGTCTCCATGTTGATTGGAGCTCTGCCTTCTATCGGGGCAAATGGCAGGCGGATACGAGGTCGTACCGGAATCTGTGCTTCCCATTCGGCGATGAACCTCTCGAGGACACTATCAGACCACGACTCGGTTAACAGCTCGCTTAGCCTTTGTACATACAGTTTCCGGTCGGCGTCACTTGCCAGATGCGGAATGTTCATTCTTACATCCGCATGACGCATCAACTCTTCGACCAACCAACGGAGTAGATGAACGCCGTTCGCTGGGACAATCGTGACTGTGAGATGTAGGCTCGGCTCATCGAGTGGGAAAGCAACATGCCACCAGCCTCGGGGTAGATAGATCATGTCGCCATCCTTCAGGACGCCGTCCCATACCGGTTCTCCTTTCGGCTTCGGTGTTGGTTCCAGATCCTCTTTCAACGGATGGGGACGCGTAGGCGCGTAGACCGTCCAGTGTTTGCGCCCGGAAACCTGCAGAATCATTGTGTCCTGAGGATCCCAATGCAAATCGAAACCCTTTTGAATCCGCCAGCCAGCATAAAGATTGACCGTGGTCTGGCTGCGCAGGACTTCCTGGAAGGCTTCCGCAAGTTGGCCCACGGTGGGCAACAACTCATTGATTCTATCCAGAATGAGAGTCGCGCCTTCGGATAGACAATTAATCAAGGCACCGGGTTTCAACCTGGATCTGTCCTGGCCGCCGGTAATATACATGCTCGAATCGAGAGTCTGACCATCGCGGAGCAATCTCAGCCGCGACGCTTCGAGGCGGTCCTGTTCTAGAATGGAATTGAGGTCCTCCCATCCAAGTAGGCGTGCAAACTTGCCCTTGTGCCCAACGAGGTGCAGAAATGACTTGCCCCAGTATTCAGACAGGAATGAATTGCGGCTGATTGGCGCGATCGTTCGATCCATGATAGCGGTTGGATCCTCTTTGGCAATGGGAAACTGCTGAAGCGGCATTGTAGTCATCGCTAATATAGAGTAAACGTGATGGTGCGTGACCTGCTAGTCTGTTTGCCTTCAAAAAATGCTAATTATCTGGTGTAAGTGACTGCTGCTGAGCTGATGTCTTGAGCGAGGAATAGAAGTCCATGTCGCCGGACCGGAACCAGCCGGCGAAGGCTGTCTTCGGCTCGGTTCCAACAAGCGGGGTCACCATATGCTTTAGAAAGCGGGAGATGCGGAAGAAAATGGCATCTCCCACACCTGTATTGGGAAGCTCGCATAAAACTCGCTTCGTTGTTTCATTGCGTAAACGGAAGATCCCGCCGGTATAAAGGCGACTGTCGAGATTGATACTCATTCCCAGCATACGATTGTCAGTATTCTTCCCGATATCCCCATGCCAGGAGTCGTAATGATTCGCATCCGGCGCCATCCTATACACTCTTCCAGCGAACGAGCTTATCGGGCAGCCAGTGATGCAGCGGATCAGATTCAGAAATTCAGCAGTGTTCGCTGCGAAGTTGAGCACGCTAGCGGGAGCGAGATCGCTGGGTAACATTTCTCTGGCAATGTCACCATCATCGTGTGAAATCCACGTGCACTCTTGCAGTCGCGATGAGATCATGTGCATTAGCTCGGGGTGAAGTAAGCGCGACAGCCGGAATGTGTGAGACTGTTCAAACTCGCGCGCCAATTCCCGAAGATCCGCTGTGCCAATCAAGCCGGCTTTTGTGAGCTGAACCATGGAAGAACCGGAATGATACCATCTAGCACAATATTAATCGCCTGGGACCTTGAAAAAGCGCTGGTCTCACTTCGGATCGTTTGCGAAAACTAGAGGTAGGATGTGGAAGTGATCTTATAATGGGCACCGATGCAGGTTGCCGAGGCAAGGGTCGATGACAGACACCGCTGATATTTTCGAGCGCGACCGGTACGTCGTCCTGGCGAATCTGCTTGAGGGCACGCCCCTCGATCAACTTTATACATACGCCTGCAAAATGGCGCAGTCTGGCTATATGGGTCCTGGAGACGAGCAAGTACCGGGCACGCCTTGTGGTTATGGCGATTTTTTCATGGAGGGTCTTCTCACTAACTTGCTTCCGCAGATCGAACGCGCCTCCGGACTGGCATTATTCCCTACCTATTCCTATTTCCGAGTGTATAAACACGGCGATGTATTGGCCAGACATACGGATCGCCCTTCTTGCGAGATCAGTGTGACACTATGTCTTGGATTCGAGGGTGACAAGTCGTGGCCCATCTCAATTCAGGGCCCGGAAGGCATCTCCTCTATTGATCAGAGGGCCGGCGATGCGCTGCTTTATCGTGGCATGGAGTGCGCCCACTGGCGAGAGGCGTTTGAAAGTTACCACCAAGCTCAGGTCTTCCTGCACTACGTTGATCAGAATGGACCTAACGCCGAATGGAAGTTTGACAAGAGGGCCGCGGCAGTTCCGCCAATGTTACGATGTCTAGTGAACCTGGGCAATTAGGATTGCGGGCAGCCCAGGCCCGACGAAAAAAACCTCGGACACACCGTTAAGTGCGATTCAAACCTGGCGCAGGTGGTGGAAGCGGCGCTGGATTGTCTTGAGCATGTGCAGCGGTGTTTGGCATTGATTGAGTCATATCCTTCAGAGTTCCATAGATCTGCACCAATGGTTTACGGTAGGGACGTTTGCGTTCAATCTCGAACTCCCTTCGAAACGTCTCATTTTCCATTTTCTCTCGAATCACTTCTTTAAATTTCCTGGTTAGATATGCCCAAATTTGTCTTAGGTAAAGTACGCCCGCGATAACCTTCACGATGAAATAAGCCATCAAACTATAACATACCTTGCGGCGTGTCGGCGTAAGTTCCCCTCACATTCTGCTCATGTTTTTTAAAAGTGATTGATTCAAACGGCTGCGATGCGTTGCTTTATCGTGGCAGAGAGTGCGCCCACTGCCGCGAGGCGTTTGGGGCTCGCAACCAGGCTCGGGTGTTCCGGCGCTTGTTTGACCAGAATGGGCCTAACGCCGAATGGATGTTGAGAAGAGGTCGCGGAAGTGCGGCAGGTGTGACCGATTCCGTGAACCTGGGAATCCGTATTATGGACAGCCCAAACCCGAAGCGCTGAAGCATACGCTAGGTGCGATTTTGGGATAATGCGTCAGGGGATTGAATCGGAGATGGATTGTCTTGAGCATGAGCAGAAGGTGCAGATTGTGCTTGAGTCATATCCCTCAGAGTGCCGTAAACCTGCACGACAGGTTTATGGTAGGGACGTTTGGATTCACCTTGCAACTCACTTTGAAACTTTTCATTGTCCATGGTCTATCTAATCACTTTCTTCTTGGCATGCTGTTTAGATACGACCGCACAATTTGTTAAAGTAAAGCCCCCCGGCGAAGTGTCTAAGTTGAAATAAGGGGTCGAAACTATAACATACAGACCCCGCGTGTCTACTTAGGTGCCCTTACATTTCGCCAAGTTGTTAGGGGCGATTGAAGGGTTGAAGAAATGCCGGCGGAAAAGGTGCCGGATTGTCTTGCATGTGTTGGGAGCATTCTGAAAGCTTGTCTGGGTCATATCCTTGAGGCCCGAGATTTGAACGGCGGGTCGACGGTTATGCGCGCGTTTCTCTCCAGTCCGGTCCTTGTCTTGAAACGTTTCGTCTTCCCCAGTGTTCAAACTGGTCCTTTCCGCAGGTTGAAATTAGATATATTGACTCCCATCTGTCAAGGTTGAAGTCCCCTCCGGAGTGTTTGGACCCAACTATCGTGTGTCTTCAAGTTTGGACGACTGCACACCAAGAAGCCAGTACTGTAATCCCATTACTCTCAATATTGAATCGAGTTCCTCGCGATTCTGGCCAGGCCATTTGGGTAGCCTGGTAGCATCTACATAGCGGTTAAGCGCTGATAACGCTGGCAGGACGGGCTGTTCAGAGTGGCGGGCCCGCACCAAATAAGGGAACCCCGGTACGGGAGACTTTGGCCTTAGGCGAACGGCCTCGGGAACCCAATCCCGAAGCGCAGTGCGAATCAGGTATTTGTCGCGACACCATGGAACAGCCGGCACCGCCATCAGAAAACGCAACAGTCGTAGATCCCCAAAAGGCTGTAATGCTTCAATGGGAACCCCGGCCACACCCCAATCACCGCCGTTTCCGCACAGCGGAAAATCCCCAGCGAAGGCGGCGTGCGCCTTTGGACGAATTGGATGCGGTGACTGCTGCCCCGTCAAAATTTCTGACAGGCGATCCTTTAGCCCTAGAGATGCTTCAAATTGTGGATTCAACCACTGCGGAAAGGCCGGTTCATACCAGTCTGGCTGATTACCTCTGCGGTTTCTCAACATGCGGGGAATAGTAGGTAGCAATGGGATTCGACGTTGGGTGACGATGTGCAGGGTAAGATCCGCGCAAATACGACCCCAGCGGTGCTGTCGAATCAGGTGATTGAGATGTGACCTCCACTCGTAGAGCAGTGCCGCATCCGGACCGGCTCCGAAGAAAAAGACTCGAGCCTGCGCTGATATCTTGCTTACAAACATCTCGGACGCGATCAGTCGGAGCGGATTGTCGGGCGGCTCCGGGGTACGAATGGAAGCCGAGCCGGTTTCCCATCCCCACGGTTCGTCATCCTGAACGTTGTAGTGGATCGGAATCCCCAGGTACTGGGCCACGAGACCGGAAAAATGACGTTCCTGATCGGGAATAAGCCTGTCGAAAACCCATGTGAACGCCTCCGGTTTAGCTCCGAGTTGCACCGCAGTGGCGGCAAGAGCCGGTGAATCGAGACCCCCGCTCATGAAAATGCCCAAAGGGCAGTCCGGCAGGCGATCGCTAACCGCTGCTCTCAGCAATTCGCGAAAGCGGTCTACATAATCGCGGGTGCGCGCGTAGTAAAGAGGTTGGTCAATCGGCAGTGTCCAGTATCGTTCGGACCGTAATCCATCTGGTTTGGCAATTAGACGGTGCGCTGGCGGCAGCCGCTGGATTGCCCCAAAAAACGTGGTCCTGGGATTGTGATTCATTCCGGCGATCAAAAAGTCGCCAATCGCTTGCTCGTTCAGTTCGTCTGAGACAATTGGGACCTGGCGGATGCAGTCCTGGGTGTTGCTGACAATCAGGTACTGGCCCACGCGAGCGTAAAACAAAAGCTTGATCCCCAGATGGTCCCGTGCGCAAAACACTCTGCGCCGGCGAGCGTCCCAGATTACAAATGAGAAGTCTCCCAACAGATGCTCGACGCAGCCTTCTCCCCACACAGCGTAGGCGTGGAGCACGAGTTCGGAGCTCGAAGAGCTTCTAAGAGTTTCTGGTGAATTCGGGAGCTTGGTGAAGAGAGTTTCACGATCATCGATCCGCACATCACCTGCGATCCAACTGTTGCCGTCGAGGCTGTTGATCTGCGGACGAGCATCTGTTTCGGCCGATGTGCGGAGAAGGGTATGGCAGAGGCCGGCACTGCCGGAAATCCAGATTTGCGAACCGTCGGGGCCACGAAAGGCAAGAAAGACCGCCATGGTCTCGAGCCAAACATGGTCGACCGGCGCACCGTCAAGGTGGAAGACGCCGGCAAAACCGCTCATGGTTGACGTTGCTCGACTAAGCCGAATTGAAGGAGTTCCTGGACAAAGTCATCAAGGTCTTTTCGGAGTCGCTCCGGGTCAACTTCAAACTCTTCAACCAATGTTTCGTATGCCGACTGGATCGATCCTCCGCTGGTGAGTAGGTCCCAGAAGCGCGCAGACACATCGTCGAGGCCGAGGTATCGCTCAGTTTTCAGATCAAGGAGGACCGACTCTTCACCAACTTTTCGGACCATGACGTCGGAGGAAACAGAAATAATTGAATCAAATGCGATTGCCATAATTCTTGAGATCCTTCAGGACGGCATCTTTTACTTCGTCTAAAGATGCCAGGATTCTGGGGTAAGCGAGCGAGCGGATCGGCACGCTCGCAATCAAGCGCTGTGCGGCGTCTAGTTGGCGCGATAGGCGATCTGGATTCGTCAGCTCATCGTTGTGAGTAAAGCGAACTACATTAATCAACGCTTGCAGCGGTGATAGTGACCCAATCACGATCTGCTGCCTGCGGTGAACCTTCCGAGGAGCCGTGACAACGTATATGGCTGCCAGCGGAGCCACGTGGCCGAAACTCTGTAACGCCGAGAGCCGAAAAACCAGCTTCGGAGCCTTAGATTCCTTCTCTCGCGGATTCATGATTACGCTATCTGCGACATTTCCCAAGTACAAACGAGCAACTTTGGGTAAGAGTCGCAACCGCGGCGGGCCTGGAAAGGCTACATAATGGCTCTCACGCTCTTCGAGGCGAAGCGTATCGTCCGTGAGCAAAGGGTGTCCCCTTGCGACGAAACACGCCGCCAAACTTGATTTTCCAAATGCACTTGCACCCAGGAACGCAACGGCTCGTCCGTCAACAACCACCGTAGCTGCATGCAGCGGTTCATAACCCATCTTCACCAGCGCGAACGAGAACACGCGGCCAAGCGCATACGTTTGGAAGGATTCTAAGGGGACATTCTCCAGAAACTGGTAGAAAATCCGATCTCCCAGGGGTGCAATCGTAAACTCGAACAGCTCATCGTATCGGAGATAAGTCCACCCATTTGCAAGCTCGTGCTGGTGGATCCAATCGGAGTGCGCCAATGTTGTCTCAGACTTAATACCGTCAAACCTCTCCGGATCTCCAGGCAACAACTCGACGTCGGGCGTGCCCTCACTGCGCATCTGGTCCAGTGTAAGCTTGATCGAACTGCGAACGCGGAGACCATAGAGAAAATAGTCGTAGTAAGGCTGCTCAGACCGTAGTGACTCGGAAGGTGTGTTGGAAGCGAGGGCAAGATTCAAGCTAGCTTGTCCTCCACGGCGAACATCCTAACGTATCGGGCCAATTCATCTGGCCCACTGAGCAAAGGCTCGCCTAAATATTCCACCCACGCGTGAGCCTGAAAGCCGGACTCGACATCCTTCGCGGCCCCAATGCGAATCCGTGAGCGATGGCCCGCGCGGGTCAGCAGACACTGCAGAGCCAGTGATTGCGTCAAACAGGATGCCGCCGGAACGCGCCGGCTAGCGGCGCGAACTGCCCACACCAAACGCGAGACCGGCATGTCTGGGGGAACGTTGATTGGCAAATATTTCCAGGAACTCCAGGAGCTAGCAACACGCTGCAACCGTTGGAATGGCAGAACCCAGAACGCGACCCGAATGGCAGCTACAAGCACTAGAGTGCGGAAGACGAGCCTGCGTTCGTCTGCCTCCAATCCTACAAGAGTTCGCAAACTGTTCATGCACTTATCAAAGCGAGACCTATTAGAAAGCTTTTCGAGGAGTTGCGAAAAAATCCGACTTAAGGTTGGCGTGTTAGCCCGAGCCGCCACTGCCAGGGATTGTTCGCAAAGACATAGCCCGCCGAGGCCCTTGACTTTACCATGCGCCCGTGATGAACGACAATCTTCCCCCAGTATCGGTAGTATCCTAATTTGACGAAACTGTAGGGGCGTCGCTCCGTGGGCGCCCCTCTCCGCGCGACTCGGGGCGCCCACGGAGCGACGCCCCTACATTAGGACACGACATAACTTAGGACACGACCCAAGTATCTGCACCGAAAGATATTAAGAGCCGTCTGCGCGAAGACATCGCATAATCCTGAAGGCCCAACGTTTGTCGGACAGGATCACTGATGGGCCGTGGGCTACCAGTCAGTGGTAATCGTCTTAACAGTTGCGTTAGCGTGAATCATCCCATGATTGTGACCCTCTACTTTTTTCTCGAGCGTTTCGTACTGTTGATTCACAACGGTGCGGCAACCCTCCTTCAGGGCGTGTTTCTGGGATTACTAAGCAACGAAACGTTGGAACGCCTTACGGAGCACCGGTATTTGAGCAAATTCTCTTTTGCTTCATACGCTGAGGAGTCGTACGTGAACTCGGGCCTTTTCCTGTGGGAGCAAGAGGTGATTCGGCAGTATTTTCCGCCGGGCGGACGGATTCTCATTGCCGCAGCCGGTGCAGGCAGGGAGATGCTCGCCCTGGCAGCTGCGGGTTTCCGCGTAGACGGATTTGATTGTTGCCCTCCTTTTGTCGAGTTTGGCCAAGGCCAATTGAGGAAACACGGAATCGCAGCGACGCTGGAATACGCGCCTCCCTCGACCGTGCCCGAATGCCGCTGCCATTACGACGCTGCTCTAGTTGGCTTCTCCGGTTATATGTATATTGCGGGAAGGGACCGCCGGATACGTTTTCTTCGCGATCTGTGCAACCTCCTGACTCCCAACGCGCCTTTGATGGTCTCCTTTGCAGAAGGCAGTCTTGGAAGGCGCCGCGTTTGGACGGCCAAGATTGGGACCGCCATCCGCAAGCTCCGGGGTGCTGAACCCGTCGAGGAGGGCGACTGCCTTAAAGATGGATTCCAACATCACTTTGTCCGGCAACAGATCATGTCGGAGATGAGCGAAGCCGGAATGGAGTTGGCATACTACCCTTCAGAAACCAGCTACGGCCACGCGGTGGGATTGGCGCGTCAAACCAGGTAAAGGTGAAGCATATCGGACATCTGGATCCGCAATTGAGCGCATTCAAGGGAAGAGATGCCCCAATCCATGGGATCGGAGCTTGACGTTGAATGTAGCGTTTTGCCAGCAATCAAGCGGATTGACCCGTCGCTGTACTCATGCTAACGTCCATGGCCAAGACACGCAGTGTCTGCTTAACCGATGCTGGCACCCAGTTTTGAAATCCGCAGTTTAGTCGCACGCTGGTTTGGGTTGTGCTCTTGTCAGACAGCGATCTAGCAGGTCACCTTCTTAAATCATCCCCCAATCAATGAAAGAACCGTCAGAACTAGCCAAGGCGCTAGATGTCATATTGAAGAATTCCGCGCTTGAGTCTACGAATGGCTCGAGCCGAAACGGGTATGCCACGCCTCCAATTGTTACCTATGGCGAGGAAAACGCTCCCGAGGGCGAGGTTCATCTCCGCGATTACTGGCGCACGATCCGCAAACGGATCTGGCTGATACTGAGCATCGCGATCATCGTCTCGACACTAGCTGCGATCAAACAAGCGCGTCTCTCGGATATTTACCAGGCCCGGGCCCGTGTGCAAGTTGACAAGGAGAACTACAGCCCTGCGCTTGGGGCCTCCAAAGGTGACACGTTCTACGTCGAAGCAGGCGAGATGGATCCTGACTATTTCAATACCCAGATTCAGATACTTACCAGTCCGACACTATTGCGCCGCGTGGCGAGGACGCTCGACCTCGAACATAATCGGGATTTTCTCAATCCGCCTGTGATGAACGGCTCAACATGGCAAAGCGTCTTGCGAATGTTTGGGTTGGCTCACGAGAGTCAACAGGCAGGATCCCGGAAGGAACTCCCTGTCATTGCGGAAACCAACGACGGCATTTCACTGATCACAACTAATAATGGCATTGACGACATTGCGGATGTCGATCGCCTGTCACCTTACGTTGAATCGCTCCAGGGCATGGTAGACGTTGAGCAGGTAAAGAGGACCCGCCTCATCGACATTCAATGTACACACAATGATCCGAGAGTGGCCGCCAAAGTAGTTAATGCGGTTGCCGGTGCGTTTGGTCTTTGGAATCTTGAGGTCAGGACCAGGACCAATACGATTGCTGGAACGTATCTGCAAAAACGTGTCGCCGAGTTGCAATCTCAAATCAGAAACGGCGAGGAGCAGTTGGTCAACTACGCTCAAACCCACGAAATCATTTCTCTGGATGCAAGTCAGAATACGGTGGTAGAACGTCTGGCGGGTTTGAATCGCCAGAGCATCGCCTCGTTTCCTCCCACTGCCACAGATGTTACAGCGGAAAATCGGCAACGGCAGTGGACGAGAGTTTTTGATAAATGATGACGGTCCCACGGTACAGGGCGAAGCGTACCGGCACTTGCGCACTTCAGTCTTGTTGTCGATTGCAGGTCGAGCGCCGCGAACTTTGCTGGTTACTTCGAGCGTTCCCGCGGAGGGAAAGACCACTACGGTTGTTAACATGGCGACCGTGCTGGCGCAGACTGGCGCGAAGGTCCTTGTAATCGATGCAGACATGCGCCGGCCTCGCTTGCATCAGGTTTTCGGGGTGGAAAACACGGACGGCTTGAGTACCGCGCTTTCCAGTGATATGACGCTGAGTGACGTTCTTTCGATGGTAAATCAGTACCAGGACACAAACATCTATCTTTTGAGTTCAGGTGCGATTCCGCCCAATCCCGCTGAGTTGCTGGGTTCGGAGCAGATGCGTAGTTTACTCGAAGGCGCGGGTGCAACTTTCAAATACATTATTATTGATTCTCCTCCCATAGCTTCCTTTACAGACGGCGTCTTGATTTCGGCGATCGTTGACGGTGTGTTGCTCGTCGTGCAAGGTGGCAAGACATCTCGTCAGGTAGTAAAGCGCACTAGACAGATGCTTCAGGAGATTGGCGCAAAAATAATTGGCGTGGTGCTGAATAAGGTCGACGTGCGTTCTCAGGAATACTATAACTATCACCAGGACTATAAGAGCTACTATCCCGCGGAAGCGTCCGGAAACGTCGCTGCAGCCGGAAAGTCAATTTCCATTGTTCCGAAGAGTCCGTGAAAACGGCTGCACGCCTTGATACGTTACGTTGCGCAACAGTTCTCAACCCGGTTGATCGCAGCGAACTCTCATTCACCCAGATCAATGCCCATCCTTTCCCTGCAATCTATCCACAAGCGCTTTGGCCCCACGGTCGCCCTGGACGGTGTGAATCTGGAACTGCGTAAAGGCGAAGTGCACGCGTTGATTGGTGAGAACGGAGCGGGCAAGAGCACCCTCATGAACGTCATCGCGGGCTCGCTTCGTCCGGACGACGGGAAGATGGAGGTTGGAGGTGAAGAATATTCTCCTACGTCCCCGTTGGATGCTCGCCTTCGCGGAATCGCGTTAATTCACCAGGAACTCTCTCTCTGTCCTCATCTAACAGTGGCGGAAAATATCATGATGGGGATCGAATCGTCGCGAATGGGATGGCTGAATCGCGAGCAGTTGTATGAACGCACCGACCAGGTGCTCCAAACTTTTCAACATGCGGATTTGCGACCGGATAAACTTGTCGGTGATCTTTCAGTGGCAGCCCGCCAAATAGTGGAAATTTGTCGCGCCATCGCGGCGCGCGCACGGATCATTCTGATGGACGAGCCGACCAGCAGCTTGCAACGTGATGATGTCACTCGCCTCTTTACATTGATTCGCAAATTGAGCGCTGAAGGTATTTCCGTTATTTACATCAGCCATTTCCTGGAGGAGTTGCGGCAGATCTCCGATAGCTATACGGTGCTGCGAGACGGCCGCAGCGTGGCCACCGGAGAAATCCGTTCGATAACCGATGATGAGCTGATCGCGAAAATGGTCGGACGCGCGACAGAGAATCTCTTTCCGCAGCGCTCACCGCGGGCTTCGCTGGAGGCCGATAACATTCTGGAAGTGCGGGATCTTGCGGCTCCTCCGTTCTTGAAGAACGCCAGCTTCGAGCTGCGACGTGGCGAGATTCTGGGCATCGCCGGTCTGATGGGCTCAGGCAGGACGCAGTTACTGCGCACGATTTTTGGACTCGATCGGGCGGAGACCGGCACGATCCGTCTGAAGAGAAACAATCTCTCAACTCGCGGGGGAACGCCCGCCATGCGTCTGGTTCAGGGGCTCGGATACCTGAGCGAAGACCGCAAAGGTGAGGGTTTAACGCTCACTCTTCCGGTTGCGGACAATGTGACCCTTACCAGGTTTTCGTCGTGTGCCCGTTGGGGCTGGATCGATCTCGCCAGACAACGCAAGCAGACCGAGAATTTGGTCAATGCCCTCAGAATTAAGATGCGTAGCGTGCGACAGTCGGTTGGGGCCTTATCTGGCGGGAATCAGCAGAAGGTAATAGTCGCTCGTCTGCTTCACCAGGAGGCTGACGTGCTCTTACTGGATGAGCCTACGCGTGGAATCGACATTGGCAGCAAAGCACAGGTGTATGAAACAATCGCTCAGTGCGCGGACCAAAATAAGGCGGTGTTGATGGTGAGCTCGTATCTTCCGGAATTGTTTGGCATGTGTGACCGCCTGGCGGTCATGAGCCGGGGCCGACTCTCGGAAGTTAGACCAATTGACCAGTGGACACCTGAGACAGTGCTGCAAGCTGCGATTGGTGCGGAACCTGCGGGCGTTGAGTCTTCAAGAGCATAAACGTTTAAGTCGCAGCGAGCCGGATTGGAACAGTAAGCGCGGTGAATTGAAGCGGAGAGTAAGGGAACAGGTATGAAGTTTTTGCTTTGGCTGACCGTGAGCAATTTGATTGTGGTGACCGCTGTGGTTGGTCAGAAGCGGGAGACCGGTTCGGCGTTGAAATCAATGGTAGAAACGGAGCAGGCGTTTTCCAAAACAGCGGAAGAGCAGGGCACACGTGAAGCGTTTCTCCAGTTCATTGCTGACGACGGGATTTTGTTTCGGCCGACAGCCGTTCGAGGCAAGCAATGGCTGCGCGATCATCCACAGCCCTTGTCGCAAAAGCGTTCCCTGCTTGCCTGGCAACCAGTATTCGCTTATATCGCTCGGGCCGGCGATTTGGGATACACAACTGGCCCCTGGGAGTTCACAGGTGATATCAAAGACGAAAAGCCGGCTGCTTACGGCGATTTTGTGACGCTCTGGAAGAAGCAGGCTGACGGTTCATGGAAATTTGTACTGGATCTGGGTATCTCACACCCGCAATCCAGTGGTCCTCTCAAGCTCTGGCGCCTCTCCGACGAGGTCAGCTCCGGAACAGAAGGTGGAAACATCAACCTTGAGCCCGCGCGAAGTGCGCTCGTGGAACGTGATCGAGAGTTTGCAAACACAGCGTTGAAACAGGGATTCGCTAAATCATTTTTGAGTTATGCCACCAGCGATGTCCGGTTGTTCAGAGAAGACAACAATCCTTTTGTCGGCATGCAAGCGGCGGCTCAAGCGCTGTCGTCTGGAAAAGGGCTGGTGACGTGGCAACCCTCGAGTGGGGACGTATCACGCTCAGGCGATCTGGGCTACACGTATGGAACGTATGACACCCACAGCGACGATGGGACGAAAAAAATTATTGAGCACGGAAGCTACTTGCGCATTTGGAAACAGGAAAATGGTTTGTGGAAAATTGTGCTGGATGTAGCACATCCACAACCGCCCGGTTAACGTCAGAACCGGAAGTACCCGTCGTTACGCCGGGAAAGTTGGCTTCACGTCCGCGATCTATCCTATTGCCGCGTGCGCCAGCGGCCCAATTGGATTGGCCTAGTAATCAACAACCAGAGCAGTCAACACCTGAACGCATGTCACCAACATGAGCGATAACGATTCACGACTATTTCGCGCACCTGGTCGCGTAAACCTGATTGGCGAACACACGGATTACAACGACGGCTTCGTTATGCCTGTAGCAATTGAACTCTCAACCTGCGTGGCTGTCCGCCCATTGGACGTACGCAAACTCTCAATCTTCTCGGAGAACTTTGGCGAGGAGGTTGAGTTTGATTTGGATGGAAGCAGCCCGGTGCCGCGCGGTCATTGGAGCGATTACGTGA
>WNFY01002067.1_pt1 | contig 19061 bp, 16 predicted proteins | sample 5400091 | NCBI WGS metagenome assembly WNFY01 (sample SAMN13153364, study PRJNA577476) | soil metagenome | isolation source: 60 cm soil or saprolite under grassland replicate 1 | place: USA:California | collected 2016-06-15
TATTTAGCGCGTGGTCGCAAAAGAATGGTATTAGACTTTGGTCTCACGCCTGACTGGCGGCGGAACAACCGCCCTTTCCGCGACTCGCACCAGTTCGGCTACCGAATTAACGCCGAGTTTCTGCATCACGCGTCCACGGTGTACCTTCACTGTTTTCTCCCCGACGCCAAGGTCGCTGGCGACCTGTTTATTTAGCATTCCCGTAATCACAAACTGCATCACTTCGAATTCGCGCGGCGTTAGCAAATCAAGTAAACGCCGAGCTTCATTCTTTGCTGCTTCGCGATGGCGTTGTTTGGCAGATCGATCCAGGGCTTGCTCCACGCATTTTAGGAGCTCCCGGGATTTGAACGGTTTCGGAAGAAAATCGACAGCCCCCGCCTTCATCGCCTGCGCGCACATGGGGATGTTGCCATGACCGGTGATGAAGATGAGCTGTTCTTCCCGGCGTCGCTTGATCAGCGCTTCCTGCAACTCAATGCCATTCAAACCTGGCATCTGTACATCGACAATCACGCAGGAAGGCCTGGCATGCGGCGGGCGGGCCAGATAATCAGCAGCCGAGTTGAAGACTTCAGTCTCGTAATCGGCCGCGCGTAACAATCGCTTGAGACTCTTTCGTACGGCTTCATCGTCGTCGATCACGAACACCACGCCGTTTAGGGCGGTCATTCTTTCATGGCCACGTTCGTTGCCGGTAGAGTGAAATAGAAGCGAGCGCCTCCTCCTGCGACATTTTCCGCCGCAATCTTGCCGCCATGTGCCTCGATGATCGACTTCACAATGGCCAGGCCCATCCCGAGGCCTTCTTCTTTGGTAGTAAAAAATTGCTCGAAAAGCCGCTCCTGCACTTCAACAGGAATGCCAACGCCGTAATCCCGCACGCTGACCCGGATGTCGCTGTCGCCATTTCGTTCGGTGACCACTTCCACTTTACGATTGCTAACTGGTGTTTCGCGCATGGCATCGATGGCATTACCGACGAGGTTGATTAAAACCTGCTGAATCTGCACAGGGTCGCCTTCGATAAGGGGTAGGCCATTTGCCAGCGACGTCTGCACTTCGCAACCATGAGCGGGTGCATTGGGCTGGATCATATGTGCCACACCGGTCACGACATCATTCAAGTTGATCCTTCCGCGGATCGCACTTCCTTTCTTAATTGTGTTCCGAACAGCGCGAATGATATCCTGGGCACGGCGTCCGTCTTCCGCCATGTCCACCAGAATCTCGCGAAGTGTGCCGCGATCATCCTTTCCTTTATCGATGAAAAGCATCCCTGCGTTCGCGTTGGTTATGATTGCCGACAGCGGCTGATTCAGTTCGTGGGCGAGCGAAGCTGTCATCTCGCCAAGCAAACTGACCCGGCCGAGAAGGTCGATCCGGCTACGCTGAAATCGCGTCTCCTCTTCGGCTGCCTTCCGCCCGGAGGCAGCCAAAGCGGCTCGCTCCTCGAATTCGTGCAGAGCCTCATCTTTCTTCAGTAGGTCGGTAATATCCACGCAAGCGCCGATGTATCCGAGGAAGTTCCCCTGCGCATCATAGCGCGGCAGTCCATTGTCCGTGATCCAGCGATACTCACCATCGTGGTGCAGAAGCCGGTATTGCATGACGAACGATTCCCGGGCGTCAAAGGCCATGACATACGTCTTCAAGGATTTTTCGACATCGTCCCGGTGCACTCCTTCACTCCAGCCATCACCGAGCTCTTGTTGCTTCGTTCGCCCGGTAAAATCGAGCCACGCTTTGTTGAGAAAGGTGCATAGTTTGTCCGGACTTGACATCCACATCATGACGGGCGCGGCATCAGCCAGAATTCGAAAACGTTCTTCGCTTTCCCGCAGCTCCGTCTCCGTCGTTCCGCGCTCTTCAATTACGCCTGCCAAAAACAACAGCGGCACCGACAGGACAATTAGGAATATTTGGATCTCGAGCGCACTTTGTTCGGCGGACCCTGCAGAAAACGGCCCATGTCCACGGGCGGCACTCCAAATCGCCACAAATGTGATGATCGAAATAGCGGTGCTCGCTCCAAATGAGCCAAATCGGAATGCCGCCCACAGGACAAATAGCAGAGGCAGAAAGAGCAAAGCCGAATCTGCTTGCGATCCAGATTTATATAGAACGATGAAACTAACGCAAAGCAAACCGAGGAAGAGAACGCTCGCCTCCAGGTGATACCAAGGTTGTGTCTTTCTCAGCCACGCAATCCCAGTCGTCGCCCAAGTCACAATCGTGGGGGTTACTGTCAGCGCGGCCAAAACGTTTGAAGCAAATCGTATTCGGAAGAGTTCCCAATAGCCGCCTTGGCCCCAATGATTCCATCTCACAAAGGCCGCATCCAAAAACGAGGATAAAAAGGGGCCGATGAACACCACCGTGACGCAAAAAATGCTGACACTTCGAAAACTGTTGAAGCGCAGCTGGCCACCGATGAGGTAGCGCGCAAGACCCGCGCCGATCAGCGCTTCGCAGCAGTTGCTGACGAACCAGCAGAGAATCATCGTGAGAGGAACCTGACTCTGCAATTGCGCCGCCAAGTGTGCGGGAAACGCTGCGAAAAGGACGAGCCACCATGTGCGTGGCGGTGTAAGTAGAAGCGCCGCAACCAGAATGGAATTCGGCGGCCAAAGAACCGATACAGGATGCGGCTCAAAGGTGAGAGCGAATCCCATTTTCGCCCCAAGATAATAGCCGCCGAAAACCAGCAGCGCAGTCGTGAGCTTGCGCCACTCGAGGGAGGCGCTGGGAGTCCCGGCATTCGGCGAACGCGATAGAATTTCCGCCGCCTCAAAGGACATGGACGTGCTTTTCGTGAGAGTTCGTCGAACCGATTCCCAGAGCGCCGTCACCGGATCCATAATCAAGGTGCAAAAGGTTAACGCATTTCTGCTGCGGAACAACCTGACTACTCGCCCGGTAGGATATCAAAGAAACCGGCCGTTTTAACAAGGATTCTTTTAGGGTTCCGCCTTAGACGGTTTCGGGCGCAGCTTCCGTCTTCACGCGTGACGGAAACTTATTTCGGCGCAAGTACACGGCGCGGCGAGCGCAGTGACGCTGCGAACAATTTTTACCCGTTGTAGTCCGCGCGGTTCGAACTTACTCCAAAGCGCTGCGAGAAAGGAAAACGCCAGCGTGGTCCATCGTTCACATGGTTTCGGTCGGCGGCAAAAGATACAGCGCTATAGCGAAGACCAGGTAAACCATGATGGCGAGCGCGCCGACGAACCAGGCGGAGCGCCCAGACGTGGTCGCCAGGGAGGCAGTAAGGGTCGCGAACAGAATCATTGCGACTGCCCCGGGCCAGAAATTCAAATCCATGGGCGTGGGGCCGACGAAATAACTGAGCAGCACCAGAACCGGAGCAACGAAGAGCGCAATCTGCGCGGCGCTGCCGAGCGCGATGCTCACGCTCAGATCGAGATGATTTTTGCGTGCCGCGGAAAATGCTGCTGCCATTTCAGCAGCCGCGCCTACCAGAGCCACAACGATGAAGCCAACGAAGGCCGGACTCATCCCGAAGGCGGTGGCAGCGTACTGAACTGAGCCGACAAAAACTTCGCTTACCAAGGCTACCAAAATTGTGACGCCTGCAAGCGTGGCGATAGCGAGACCGATTGGCCACGCCGCTTCATGTTCCTCCGCCGCTCCGGCAAACAACTCGCGATGCGTCTTGAGTGAAAACCAGAGTCCAAGACCATATGCGAATAAAAGCAAAAATGAGAGTGCAAGGCTGAGCGTTTGATTTAAGCCGCCTGCGCCTAGCGATTCGTGCCTGGCGACAGCAGAGGGAATCAACAGGCCGATGGTAGCGAGAAAAAGAAGCCCGGCCTGAAAACGCGCAGCGATCCTATTGAATTCCTGAAGGTGATATCGAACCCCGCCCAGAAGGAATGACGCGCCCAGCATAAACAAGGAATTCGTGACGATCGCGCCGGCGATGGATGCCTTCACCAATGTGTATTGTCCGGCCTGCAAAGCAGCGATGGCGATGACAAGCTCGGTCAGATTTCCAAGAGTCGCGTTAAGCAAACCGCCCACCGAATCGCCCGTTTTCACGGCGACTGATTCGGTCGCATGACTTAGCAGAATGGCGAGCGGCAGGATCGCGAGCACTGAAAGAACGAAGTGCTGCGTGTGCGCTTCGTGATTGAGTTTCTCGGCTGCTAGCGCAGCGGGGACAAATACCAGTAGCCAAAGCAGTGGGTTGCGACGGATCTCTTGAAAGAGCAGCTTCATGACAAAGTGTGAGTTTGGCGAAACGCTTGCCATTAGTGAATGGGACTAAAGTCTCATGGCTGCGGGCAGTGAGCTCGCTGAATTTGCGACTCGTTTTGGAGATATTAAGGGTTTTCCCGATCCAGCGGCCGATGGTATAAACTCGGACAACTACTGACACGAAATGCTATGAGCTGGGTCACCGTCGTCTGGTCAACAGGTGCCGGGGCGTGCCTAATGCTGGGGCTTCTGCAGTTCATCGTCTGGTGCAAGGATCGAGCCGCTCGCGCAAATCTCGCGTTTTCACTGGGAGCGGTCGCCGTGGCAGTTTTTGCAGCATTGGAGTTGGCCTTGATGCGGGCTGAAACGCCCGAACAGTTCGGGAGTGTAGCACGCTGGATACATGTCCCCGCTTGGGTTCTGATCGTGTCGATCGTTGCGTTTGTGCGACTCTACTTAAACGCCGGCCGGCGATGGCTAGCGTGGACCGTCGTGGCAGTGCGTACGTTGTCGCTCATTCTCAATTTCGTTCTTTCGCCGAATATCAATTATCGAAAAATCACCGCCCTGCGGCATGTCCCGTTCCTCGGAGAATCCGTCTCTGTGCCGGCTGGCGTGCCAAACCCGTGGATGCTGGTGGCTCAATTCAGCTTGGTCCTGCTCGTGATATTTGTGGTGGATGCAACAATTACCGTGTGGCGGCGTGGCCACCGCAGGCAGGCGCTGGTAGTTGGCGGCAGTATTGTATCTCTCGTGGTCATGGCGAGTGGGCAAGCGGTGGCCATTACATGGGGAATTATGGCGACACCGCTAACGGTGAGCTTGTTCTATTTAATTCTCGTGGCCGCGATGGCTTACGAGTTGAGCTACGATCTCATTCGCGCCGCTCGGCTTAATCGGCAGTTGCATTGTTACTCGGGTCGCAAATTTTGGGAGCGATCTCAGCCTTGTCTTGTCTGTCGATGGAAAGGACGTGGGAAGCTTTACCGAGGGCCGAAACTACGATGGCTACTTGGCGGCAGGCCAGCACGTCCTTATCGCCCGAGTTGATCCCTATCAGGCCGGTAAGCGTCCGGGGCGAAAAACCCTGACGATAAAAGCCGGGCAGACCTACTCCTATACCGCAGCCTGGTCAGGAGGGAATTTGGTCTTGGCAAGGAATCAGTAAAAACCGATGAAATTGCTTAACACCGCTCTCTCCCATTGGTAATCGCGCCACCGACCGGGCTTTATTTCCTGCAGCCATATCGCCGAACTCGACCGAGTTCTCCGTTTACATCCGGGACTCCGTAGCACCTCAAACACGACCCAGGTGACCCGTTGACGTGTACGAAAGAACTTCGGTCAGGCCGCTTTTACTTAGTTCCGGTCGACAGCCAAAGGTAAAGTGCCGTGGCGAAGATCAGGTAAACCATGATCGCGAGACTAAAGTCTAATGAGTTCTCGGGACGAAGTTGGTTAGAAAGAGCAATGGCGCCTAGCGAAGAATATTTAACTGAATAAACTCAATCCCATGCCATTCGAAAAATCCGATCTCGAAAATCTCGACAAGGACCGGCGCAAAGCCATCGCCAAATCCATTCGTACGATAAGCGTTGAAGAACTAAAGAAGCTTGGAGGAGAGATGTTCCGTTACGCCGATGATCCATGGCGCGAAACTTTCTTCCGATTCATTGCCGAAAATCAGGGCGCCACATTCCATCACGCGGTTACCAGCGATGGGGTAAACATTTTTTACTGCCGCGACCAGGACAAAGGGATGTGGTTCCTGCCCGGAAGCGGTATGGGGCCATTGCAGGCGACCGGCCGAAAGACCATGAAGGAAATGATTATGGGAGCCCATTGAACTCCCGGACGCATGCCGCATCCTGCGACACGCGGCGCATGCCGGAACCAGCGCCCGCCGGCCAGCCACAGAAACTTCCTGAAGCGCCAAAATCTCCGCCGCCACTTAAGTCACCGAAGACGTGATCACAGCTTCACCGATGACACAACGTGACTGAAACCGTTATGGCTAATCGAATGGTATGCCTAATCGTGGCTGCATTTGCATTTACAACGCAAATAGCCAGATCCATTGCTGCGGATCAGCAGTGGGATAGAACGGTGCTGCCGCGTCCAGTCCAGCCGTTCCAAGGCATTGCGAAGCGTACCTTGGAAGGATCCGAAGCGACCTTTACTCTGCCAGTAAAAGCGCCACCGGATGCGCCGAACATTCTCCTCGTACTCATTGACGACGCCGGTTTCGGTAACCCGTCCACGTTCGGTGGTCCGGTTAGTACACCGACGTTCGACAAGCTCGCGGCTGAGGGACTTCGTTATAATCGATTTCACGTGACCGCGCTTTGTTCTCCCACGCGCGCGGCCTTGCTATCAGGTCGCAACCATCACGCGGTAGGATTTGGTTCGATATGCGAATTGATCGGTGGCTGGCCAGGCTACAGCACAAATTGGCCGACTAGCGCGGCCTCGATTGCACAGATTCTCCAGGCTAACGGTTACAACACCGCTGCGATTGGCAAATGGCATCTGACACCGGACGCACATCAGGGACCAGCGGGCCCCTTTGATCGTTGGCCGAACGCGCTGGGTTTTGACTGTTTCTGGGGATTTCTCGGCGGAGAAACCGGTCAGTTCGATCCGGTCATTGCCGAAAACAACAGCATCACCGGCGTTCCAAAGGAGAAAAATTTTTATCTCAATGATGCGCTGGTCAACCATTCGATCACCTGGATTCGTGATCAGAAAGCGCAGGCGCCGGACAAACCGTTCTTTCTCTATTTTTCGACCGGGGCGACTCACGCGCCGCATCAGGTGCCGAAGGAATGGATCGACAAGTATAAGGGCAAGTTCGATCAGGGTTGGGATAAGTTGCGCGAGGAAACGTTCGCACGGCAGAAGCAGCTTGGTGTGATTCCAGCTAACACCAAACTTACTCCTCGCGAACCGGCATTCCCAGCCTGGGACAGCGTGCCGCCAGAAGTAAAGAAAGTGTATGCGCGCCAGATGGAAGTTTATGCCGGCTACCAGGAAAACACCGACCACGCTGTAGGGCAGGTGGTGCAAGCGATTGCGGATATGGGCCTCGCTGATAACACACTGATTATTTACATTTTTGGCGACAACGGTGCGAGCATGGAAGGCACCGAGACTGGCACGTTCAACGAAATGACGACGCTTAACGGCGTTCCGCTTACGAGCGAACAACAATTGAAAGCGATCAAGGCTTACGGGGGCTTGGACAAATGGGGTGGTCCTGACATGGCTCCCCATTATGCATCCGCGTGGGCCTGGGCTGGCAATACGCCATTCAAATGGGGAAAACAGGTGGCATCACATCTCGGCGGCATTCGTGACCCTATGGTCGTTACCTGGCCAAAACGCATTAAAGACAAAGGCGGTCTACGTAGTCAGTTCACCCACTGCACCGACATCGCACCAACGATTTTGGAAGCTGTTGGCTTACCAGAGCCAAAGCAAGTCAACGGCATAGCGCAAATGCCCATGCAAGGCGTGAGTTTTCTCTCGACGTTCGATGATCCCAATGCGCTTTCGCGACACACGCAGCAGTATTTCGAGATTTTGGGGAACCGCGCAATGTACAAGGATGGCTGGATCGCTTGTTGGCGGCTGGACAGAATTCCGTGGAAGCTTGACCCTCAAACGCTCGCGCGATTCGCACCAGGCAAATGGGACCCAGATAAGGACAAGTGTGAATTGTATAACCTCGACGAAGATTTTTCGCAGGCTGATAATGTCGCAGACAAGTATCCGGACAAGGTGCGAGAACTGACGGCGCTGTTCTGGGCCGAGGCTGAGAAATATCAGGTGCTGCCGCTGCTGGGAGAACTGGCTACGATTTGGGGCTTTCCGAAAGGCTCATCGGAACACACGAAGTTCACCTATTACAATGGAACGGAGAACATCTCTTCCGGCATGATTCCTCCGATTTACAATCGTTCGTATACCATTAGCGCAGATTTATTTAATCCGGGCGGATCAGCAATGGGACTGCGCCCAGGAATAGCTGGAGTCATTGTGGCCGAGGGTAGTTTCCTTGGCGGCTTCTCGCTTTATGTCGAGGGAGGCCGACTCAAGCATACCTACAGCTTGCTCGGCCTGAAATTAGACACCATCACGTCGCGCGATTCGCTGCCCAATGGGAAAGTCAACGTGCGCTATGAGTTTATCGCCGACAAACCCGGCGAGTTCGGCACCGGAGGCACAAGCCGGCTTTTCATCAACGGCAAACAGCAAGCTGAGCAAAAGATGGAGCACACCGTGCCGTTGCGGTTCGCTTCCTACGAGGGGATGGACATCGGAACCGACAACGGTCTCCCAGTAGTCCCAAAACTCGGCTACGCGAAAATCTTACCCAAGTACTTCAAAGGCACGATCGAAAAGGTCGAGTTCGACCTTGGTCCGGCTAAGGTCAGTACAGAGGATCTGCAGCGGAAATATCTGGAGCGCCTTGCGAGTGCCGTGCGGAACTGAGCTGTAGCTTTCGTCAGACGAATTAATCAGGCAGTCGGCGCGCCTGCCTAGCTTCATTTAACAGGGAAAGTGATCAGAATTTGCCCTGCACAGCGTCCCGAATCGCCTGTTGGCGAATCGTCTGTAGCTTTTGGTACTGCTCAGGTGAGAGAATCGCCTTCATCTGGGGATCCGTCTGTTTATGGATGGCTCTAATCTGTTGGATTTTCTGCATGCTCGAGAGCGAATTGTCGTTTTTGATTTTCTGTACTTTTGGTCCTTCGTCGGCGAGAATGGGTAGAATCTTGGTCTTCTGTTGCGGCGTGAGATTGAGCTGCTGTGATATCCCCTCAAGCTTCGCAGCTTTTCCCTGGGCAGACGACGGTTGTGACAGCAGCAGAGGCATGCCGAAGCATAGAGCCGCCGCGATTATCCGGATGTAGTTGTTCATTTGTTTCTCCTTGGTTTTGTGCGGCGGCATCGTGGTTAGAAGGCCATGGCAAGTCAAGTGGAATCGGGCGGCGCAGTTTACGAGCGAGGATCAAACTATTGTCTTGTAGTGAGCCTCAATTTTTTTGTAACAACTGAAAAGACAAAGGAGACCCTGAAATGAAGACGATGAAAAAACCTTCCACATTGGGCGTACAGTCCCTGGGGAATTGGTGAGGAGCCAGACTGGAATCAATCCGTGCGGCTGAAGGTTTGCTAATTTCCGAATCACTTGTTCGATTTGGTTCGACTCGTCGTAGTCTAAAAACAATCGCCTGGCTTCAACGGATCCTGCCTTTACATCCACAAAAGCAACGACGTAAAGCGAACTTTCGCTCAAACGACTCACCTGGGTATCCAAAAATACCACAATGATTATATCCTGTATCGCACTGACTTTGTTCGTAGTCCTCGTCGGCGTCGTATTCGTTGGTGGACGTCTCAGCCGTGTCCTCCCAGCGGAGCAGCTAAGCGAGGACTCCAGGGATGCGGTGAAACTTGCGCTGGGGCTTGTCGCAACGATGACCGCGATACTGCTGGGGTTGCTCATCAGTTCAGCCAAAGGCGCTTTCGACACCGCGCGAACCGAAGTGATGCAGATGGCAGCGAAAGTCACTTTGCTTGACCGGGTGCTAAGGCTTTACGGACCGGAAGCAATGGACGCGCGCCGTGCGCTTCGCGATGGGATTGCCGAGGGAGTTCGACGAACTTGGCCAGCGGAGCAAAGCCGCCCGGCTCGATTGGATCCCAATGAGCAAGCTGGTGACGCCATCTACGTGGCGATAAGTAGCCTCGCTCCCCACGACGAAGCGCAACGAGCTCTGAAGACGCAAGCAGCGACTCTCATGGTGCAACTCGCCGAGTTTCGCGCGCTAGTGCAAGCGCAGGCCGTGTCGTCAGTTTCGAAGCCGCTGTTGATCGCCTTGGTTATATGGCTTGTCGTGATTTTTTTTGGTTTTAGCCTGCTGGCACCGGCGAACGCTACAAGCACACTGGCTCTCGTCGCGGGTGCATTCTCGGTGGCCTGCGCAGTTATGATAATCCTGGAGCTGGACTACCCATTTGCCGGCATTATCCGAATTCCCAGCGACCCGATGATTAACGCGTTGGCCCATCTCGCCAAAGACACGCCTTAGACGGACACCACGTCGAAGCTTTCATCCCCGTCATCGCTTGTGCTTGGTAACCACCTTCGTTGGACGCTAGTGTCCTTTCTTCTTGCGTTCTCCAAATTCTTTAGCTCCCTCCTAATTGTTACACTGGTGTTATTTGCGTCGCCTAACTTACCGGCAATAGAACCGACAACCGATTCGACATCGGCAGAGCAACTGAAGCAGCTAAACGATCAGACTATCATCGGCAATCGCGTCTCGTTGGGTTCAGACTGGGACGAATTCAAACATGATGCGGAAAACGCAACCTGGACGCTGGCGGGATTGTGGGGCTGGCGTATCAGTGACTCGGAGGATTGGGGCGTGCGTTTTAAGTTGCCCTTTGCTTATTCCCGAAGTGATGAAGCATCAGGCAATGCTGAGGTAGGTGGTGTTGGCGACATTGAGATTGGGACAGGTCCCGCCTTTCGTTTAACCGACACGTGGCGCACGGGTGGCGGCATCGAGTTGCATGGCGACACCGCTTCAGATCGCGCGCTTACTGAAAGCGTGTGGCGTCTAAAATCGGGTTGGGGAGTTTCGCATGATGTTACTGATTGGCTCACGTTAACGTTCAATGCGGACTACAACCATTCCATCGCTGAAAACGATGGCGTTCGGCCGCAGAGGTATCTTGAGCTCTCATTACCTGCCACATTGCTTCTCCCAGACCGCTGGTCGATAGGCACCAGATACAAGGCGACCATCGATTTTGAAAACGGCGATCGATGGAGCCACACGGTCAGCGCAGGGGTTGCCAAGCGTCTTTCAAAGGTGCCGGTTGTCCTTAGCGCCAGCTTGGAAAAGCCGCTCAGCAGCGGCGCAAAGAAGTTTGAGGTAAGTCTAAGTATCGTTTACTACTTCCAGCGCTATCACTTGGCGAAATAGCATGGAAGCCACGTCGCAGGAGAGAAACGGTTCTTGATTTCTCTGGCAGCGAAAAAGATTGACTAACCGAACGCTAACTCGAATCATCGCCCGGACTAGCTAATTAGATTTCCTGTGATGAAGGCTTTGTTTCCGGAATTTCTGACGTTGACTGTTGCTGTCGTAAGTCTCGAGTGCCTAGTTCTTTCGGCCGAGACATTTACAGAGGGGGTTCGAGTTTCTCCAGATACAGTGATGCTCAAGCCTGGCGAATTCGTTTGGGAACCAGAGCGCGCGCCGGAAGGACCTTTACTCATCGTGGCGAGCATCACTGAGGAGGTGGCATATGTCTATCGCAACGGTATCCGCATTGCGCGTTCGAGTGTGAGCACTGGTCGCCCGGGTCATCGCACCCCAACCGGGGTTTTCACGATCTTGGAAAAGGAGATTCATCATACCTCGAGCATCTACAAAGGCGCGGAGATGCCCTACATGGAACGCGTGACCTGGGGTGGAATCGCTTTACACGCAGGCGATCTGCCCGGTTATCCCGACTCGCATGGCTGTGTTCGTCTGCCATTGGAGTTTTCCAAACTCCTCTTTGGCGTCACCATGAAGGGTGCAACAGTAATCATTGCCGACACGCATTCAGCCCCGGCTGAAACCGTGCATCCGGGTCTGTTTTTTGCACGGAGCGGCGGAGAGAGCGAACCGGAGGCTGCGGGGCAATTTGAATGGAATCCTGATAAATCTCCCAGCGGCCCGGTCGCCCTGATTGTCAGCAGCGCAGATAAAACCGTTTATGTTTATCGTAACGGTGTGGAGATCGGTCGCGCGAGCATTGCAAATGCCCAAGCCGTTTCAGCTTTGAACGATCGTGTTTTCAGCGCTCTTCAAGGAACAGATCCGAATGGACATCTCCGCTGGGTGGAAGTAACAGCTGCGCGAAAGGATACCTCAAGCGAAAGCCTGTTTGTGTCGGCGCAGAAAGGCGGCGTGCCGACTGATTTCTTGACCAAAGCCAGACAAGTTATAACTCCTGGCGCGACACTTATCTTTACGAACAACGCGGTCGATCCGACGACACAAAGCCCTACTGGTTTCCAGATTGTCGTTGCCCAAAAAGACAAACCCCCCAAAACAGCCGACTAGCTCACTACAGGCGGTGTTAGGAAAATCTGATTGTAACTGCTATCCAGCAGCAACGAGATGGCATTAGAACTGAAACCAATCTGCGAGATGTGCGGGGCGACACTTACAGAAAGCGGAGTAGTAGCTTACATTTGTAGTTACGAGTGCACATTCTGCGCGAGTTGCGCCGAGCAAATGAACTTCCTTTGCCCAAACTGCGAAGGCGAACTTGTGCGGCGGCCGCGGCGAAAGCAGTCGGCTACTTCCGAGACCGTTGATGTTTGATTCGATATGTGAGAAAGCATTCGTCGCCGATCGTGCGCATATCAATCAACGAACGATGGACGCTGGCGGGCAGGAATTCCTTGCTTAGACCTGTCAGCGTCGGTGCTTTGGCTCCGCCGAACAGGTACGGTGCAATCGTCAGATTGAGCTGATCGATTAAGCCCCGTTCCAGCAGCGCGCGAAAAAGCGTTGGGCGGCGTAAGGCGGAACTCCAAACACTCGCGATTGCGTTTACAGCAGATTATCAACAATGAAAATCCGCGCAGCGACCGGCGACGTTTACGTTCCGGAAAGAAATTTTCAAAAAGAAGCTTGACATTATTTCAGCGGATTTAGTAAAAGCGGCAGACAGCTAAGAACTGCAAGAGATAAGAACCACCCACCTCATAACCACCACGAAAACGAAATCCGCTTCACAAACAGCACGAAAACTTGCCAAGAATGCAATTCTGCTCGCCATAACCGCCTTAGCGCTTTCCGCCCCGCCTGGCAGTCGCGCTGCCGAGTTGTGTAACTGTGAGACGATTTGGAACGGAAGCACAGGCGATTGGTTCAACCCGTCGAATTGGAGCGGCGGGGTGCCCAATTGCGGCGGGGGGCAGTGTCCCATTGGTGGAGCAACCGAGGGGCAAATCAACGGTGGCACGGCTCAGATTAGCGGGCTGACTCAGACCGCCTATGCTTGCGCTCTGACTCTCGGCGTGAATACGCTGGATTCTGGCAAACTGTCTGTGGATCATGGTACCCTGGATGTGTGCGGCGAGATCTTCGTCGGCTCTCACGGCACAGGCGGTGTGAGCATTACGAACGGCGGGCTTGTTAGCACGGATGTAGGCGCGGAAATCGCATCTTTTGCGGGTTCAAACGGCGCGGTAACCGTGGATGGGACAAACCCAGACGGTAGAAAGTCAACGTGGACAGTGATCGGCGGGGGGATGTACGTCGGCGGGACCAACACCAGTGCAGGCGGAACCGGCCTGTTGACCGTCACCAATGGGGCACAGGTTACCGCAGCGAGTGTTTACGTTTACAAGTCCGGCACGTTAACGGGTAATACCACGGTTAGCACGACCAATGGAGTGACCGTTGAGGGCACGATTGAGCCTAATTGGACACTCACTATTAGCAGCGATCTCACGTTTGCCACCCAGATTGCCACCATGCAGTGCAACGTTACGCCAGCGAACTTGAACAGTGTCGATGCCGAGGTCACGGGGACAGCGACGCTTAACGGCCGCTTGTTAGTGACCATGACCGGGACCTTTACATGTGGCACGACATACACGCTCTTGCACGCCACGGAAATACGACCCAATACGACCTTCTCGAGCGTTTCGATTAATTTCCCAACGGGTCAAAACTTCACTCCGCAAATCATTTACGATTACACTGGGAACCACGTCTATCTTTATCTTGCGTGCAACACCGATTAGGTGGACAACCACGAGCATCACCAACAATAGGGCCATTGCTGCGCCGGAATCGTGTGACTTTTTTCACAGACGAATTTCGGGTGTCTTCTCGAATCGACGTACGCCCTTGCAAGCATCTTACGATCAGCGAGGCGCAAGCGGGTGTTCCAAAAAATTTGTGAGCTGCTAAAATTGGTGTTCACGCCGTCCGGCAAACGTGATCGATGGAAAAGAAATCCATTCCCCGCTGCGCTTTCTTGAGTCCGCGGGCTTTAATCGCGCTGCTTCTTTGCGCATCTGCATGTTTTGCCGCCGTGGGAACAATGCGGGCCTTCTTGCGTCCTGAAGCGCACGCGAGGGTTTCCCAAAGAACGCTGACGTTCGCGGACCGCGTCGCTTATCAGCGAGCGATTGAGGAAGTTTATTGGCGGCACCGGATATGGCCAAAAGAGAATCCTGACCCCAAGCCATCGCTGGACGCGGTCATGTCCCAGGCGCAGATCGAGAAGAAAGTCGAAGATTACCTGCGCAAATCGCGGTTCGTCGCAGATCAACGGGGATGGCCAATTACCGCGATGGAGCTTCAGGCCGAGGTTGAGCGAATGGCCAGTCACACCAAACGGCCTATCGTGTTACGTGAACTCTTTGCCGCGCTCGGCAACGACCCCTTCGTCGTCGCGGAGTGTCTGGCGAGGCCTGCACTAGCTGAGCGTTTCAGTGCTGATCTTACCGTAGTGGCATGCATGCCAGCTGCGCCGAGCAATTCGTTTGCAGTCGGCACGGCTGCCTCTACAGAGAACGGCCTTCGTGCCACGGCGAACCTGGACGAGGCGCAGTACAAGCTGCCAGAAGTAATCGTTCTCCCGGGCTGCACCGACGACACTTGGACCGCCACCACGACCGTGAATGTGCCTGACCCACGCGACGGCCACACCGCGGTCTGGACCGGCAGTGAGATGATTGTCTGGGGTGGGTTCAAGAATTCGGAGCCATACACTTTGGATACCGGCGGCAGATACAATCCAGCTACGGACAGCTGGACGGCGACAGCGATCACGAACGCCCCGCTCGGCCGAAGCGGTCACACGGCGGTGTGGACTGGTGACGAGATGATCATCTGGGGCGGAGCCAACTCTCCCGTCGGCCCGTTGAACAGCGGCGGGCGATACAGACCCGCAACGGATAGTTGGACAGCTGCCAGCACAGCCAACGCACCTGACGCGCGGTTCTCTCACACCGCGGTGTGGACCGGCGGCGAGATCATTGTCTGGGGTGGGAGAGACAGCAGTAGGTGGTTTAACTCGGGAGGCAGATACAATCCGAACACAGACGCTTGGACAGCCACCAGCAGCATCAACGCGCCCGAGGCTCGATGGTATCACACCGCACTGTGGACGGGAAGCGAAATGGTTGTCTGGGGTGGAACTAATCAGACGATCTATTTGAACACCGGCGGAAGATACGATCCAAGCGCGGACAGTTGGACGGCCACCGGCGTCCCGAATGATGTGCTGGGGCGTGTTGCGCACACCGCGGCATGGACCGGAGGCGAAATGATCGTCTGGGGCGGTGCCGACTCTACGTTTAACGATTGCAACACTGGCGGCAGATACAACCCGACTAGCGATAGTTGGACGGCTACCACCACCGCCGACGCCCCCTCAGCCCGTGAGCAGCACACGGCGGTGTGGACCGGCAGCGAAATGATTATCTGGGGTGGCATCTTTTGCTACCCCTGCATGGATTTTAATGACGGTGGCAGATACAATCCCAGCACCGACGGTTGGGTACCTACCGGTACTACGAATGCCCCCTTTGCCCGAGAGGATCACACGGCTGTGTGGATCGGCAGCGAAATGACGGTGTGGGGCGGATACAACTATGCTGGCGATCTCTATTTGAACACCGGCGGGAGATATTGCGCGCAGGGCGGTCCCTGGCCAACACCGACTCCTACGGCCAGCCCGACTCCGACGGCTACTCTAACGCCGACGCCCACACTTACTCCTATGGCCACGGCAACTCCGAGCCCAACAGCCACGCCAACTCCGACATCGACACCGAGGACTGAGCCAACGCCCAGGGGGCGTCCTACTCCGCCGCCGCGCCCGTAGCTTTTGTCTATGAGAAAGAAAGACATTACTCAATCCGCACCTGCCAGCCGTAGTCTCGGCGAAGGTAGGTTCTTTAACCTGCGCGTTCTAATTGGCCTGTTCATTGTCCCGGCTGGCGTCTTTCTGGGGCTGGCTGGCCTAGGCAGGTTCTCAGCGCTCGCTGCGACCATGGCACAAGCGCAGCAGAAGCATAAGATCATCACAAACTCCAAAGACCCTCTGGTCCCGAACGGATTTGATTGTTCGAAAATTCACGAATTCGGCATCGACAAGCAAATGAACTTCCGGGCCGGCGCCATCATGATTGCGTGCGGCCAGGCGCGAGGCGGCGGGACTTCTGCGACTTCGCCGAGTTCGCCTCTGGGCGCCTTGACCCAGTTTATCCGAAAAGTGTTCTCACCGCTGGCGTATGGCGGCACGGACGTTGACCTGATCACCGGCACTGAGACCTATCCTAACGTTACCCAGTCGACGACATTCTCCTGGGGCAACCCAGATAACCCCGACCAGATCGTGGTGGCTTACAACGACACCCGAGGCCGCAACTTTACTCCTATCACCGGCGGCGGCGCATCGGTCTCCACCGATGGTGGCCTAACCTTCACCCGTCTCACCACCGCCAACGGTCAGAGCCCCTTCCTCAATACCGGAAGCCCTGTTGTCCTTTATAACCGTCCCAGCGCCACCTGGTACACTGTCTGGCTCGACGGCGGCTGCCCGGGATTGGGCGGGTACAAGTCCACCACTCCCTGGGACGCGAATAGCTGGACCCATAACTGCATTCACATCGGCACTGAGGACGACCGCCAATCTGGCTGGACCGACATGAACCCATCCTCGCCCTTTTACGGGAGGATGTATGTCTCGTGGAATGATTTCGCTAGCAGCGCGAATATCTTCGTCCGCTACTCCACCGATAACGGCAACACCTGGACCGACGAGCGACAGATTACCAACGGCAGCCCCTTCATCCGCAACGTGCAGATCACCGGTGACCTGGTCACAGGGGACGTGTATATCGCCGGCATGAACGAAGAGGGCGGTGGCCTCGCCACACGCTCGAACCTTTTCTACAGGTCCACTGATGGCGGTAATACCTGGACTAACACCTACACCGGCCCCGCCTTCCCCGGGCCTGGCCGCGCCGCTTGCACCAATAACAGCTACTTCGCCTGCATGTACACCGACAACGGTGGGTACTGGCGGCACATGGGCTGGGGGGAGCCAGCCGCCTTCAACGACGTTGTTCACTACGTTTATGCCGCCCGCAACACCAGCAACGGCGACCCCGGCGACGTCTTCTACATCCGCTCTACAGATAGCGGGGTGACCTTCAGTGCCCCATTCCAATTGAACAGCGATACCGACCCTACCAAGGCGCAGTGGGAGCCGAGTCTTTCGGTCAGCCCCAGTGGCACTCTCTTTGCCGTCTGGTACGACGAGCGTGATGGCGGAGGAGCATCCACTTGTATAGCTGGCAGCAACAGCCCGTGTTACCGGATGTATGCTCGCAGGTCCAACGACAACGGCCTCACCTGGCTGCCTGACGACACCTTCTCGGACGTAGTCAGCCCGCTGCCCGCGCAGCCCGATCCCGGGATCGTCAGCTACTATGTGAGCGACTACGACTACGCCTCGGCGTTGGCGACCAAGCACGTCTCTTCATGGGTGGACGGACGGGTGCCCATCAACGGTACCTACCAGCAGGACGCCTTCACTGATAGGCAGCTGGTAAATACAACACCAACACCTACGCCAACTCCGACACCCACGCCCACAGCTGCTCCAAGGGGGAGTCCGATGCCGAGGCCTCGGCCTACCCCGGCACCGCGCCCGTAAGAACGGAAACGGCCCACAGGGCCGTGGCCACAGCGGGCCATCGTTTTACTTAAGCCGCTCTAGTTCCGGCGTCCCCGCTGGTGCTTAATTCGATATGTGAGGAAACATTCATCGCCAACCGTGCGCATCTCGATCAATGAGCAATGCACGCTGGCAGGCAGGAATTGCGTACTCAGACCTGTCAATGTAGGCGCTTTGGCTCCTCCAAACATATATGGCGTGATCGTGAGATTGAGCTGATCAATCAAGCCGCGCTCCAATAAGGCGCGAAAAAGCGTTGGCCCGCCTTCGCATGCGAGCTTGCGGACTTTGTATTTACTGCGCAACGTTTCGAGCATAGCAACGAGATCAATCTCGTCGGCATCAATGAGGTGCAAGGTGGCTTTGTCTTTTAGCGCGGCTTGAGTCCGCTTTGGCATTTGCCTCGTGGAAAAAATGAGGATTGGCGAAATGGTGGATTGGAAAATCTTCAATCGGCTGTCGATTCTGCCTTTATTCGAAACGATCACGCGCAGCGGGGCAGGGGTTTGCTTTCGTTTGATCCTGGCTTGTTGCAAGTCGCCCGGGATGCCCAGTCGAACGTTGTCACGTTTCAAACTGGTGTGCCCGAGCAAAACTGCGTCGGCGAGAGCGCGCTGGCGAAACAGATGCAGCTTGTCTTCACGTGAAGTGAAATCCACCGGCGCCAACGTTCGCGTCGTCACTTTGCCGTCGGCAGTCATCGCAAAGGTGGCGACGACAAATGGGCGCCTCAGAACGTGGGAGCCGCCTTTGCGCCGCGACGTTCCATCGAATCGGGACACTAAGGTGCCTCCCACATTTCATTCGGTTTCACCGATCTCGTGTTCAAGAGTTACCACTTCCTGTTCCATCTCGCGCAGCCCGACGCGCGCGACGGCACCACTTGGCTTGTAAAAGAGGTAAACGATCGCGCCGGGTAGACAGCAAACCAAAATAATAAGAAAACTCAGCGACCCGATCAGAATGGCTTTCGCTTCCGGCACGCCGCACAGGCCGTTAAGCATGATTTGCAAGACTTTTTCCCGAAGTCCAATTCCGGCAAAACTGATTGGTAAGGC